>Ga0315285_10001599_pt1 | contig 23721 bp, 27 predicted proteins | sample YL17G09_36_MG_FD_203698 | JGI IMG/M metagenome (GOLD analysis project Ga0315285, IMG submission 203698) | Sediment microbial communities from Yellowstone Lake, YNP, Wyoming, USA - YL17G09_36 | ecosystem: Environmental > Aquatic > Freshwater > Lake > Sediment | place: USA: Wyoming | collected... | reverse complement strand
TGACGGTCGAGTTCACCCATGACGGCCAGGAATATCGGGTAACGAAGCAGTTTCTCGATAATCCCAGCGCCCTGCTTGAGCGGAAAGAGAACGGCCGGTTTCGTCGGCTAGCCGAAGGAACCTCAGCTGATGAGCAGGCTCGGGAAATCCTCACCAAAAATCCGCCGGGAAAGGGGTTAGCTAAGACACCAAACTGGGGCATCGCCCAGGTGCTTTGGGCACCACAAGGGAACCTGGCCATTGGCCCACTTACGGGTGACGTGGTCTCTGATATCCGGAGCATGCTGAGTGCACAGGCTTCAAGCGGCGGGACAGGCCCTGTAGAAAAGCGCATCGCCGAACGATACCTCCAGTTCTTCAGTGCGAAGGGTAAGTTGAAGACCGGTAAAGAAGCGCCCCCATTGGTCCGATTGCGAGAGGAAATCGAGGAAGCAATCGCAGCCCGACAAAAGGCGTATGACCTTCTCATTGCTTTCGAGGAAACCTCGCGCCGGGTTGAGGAGCTTCGTGCCCGGCGCACACAGGCGCGCCACAACGCGGACGAAACGACGAAAGCCCTTCGTAACGCACGAGTTGTTGCAGAGACATACCGCAAGCTGGTGGCGGAGCGAGACCAGCGGTCTGAACGAGTCACTGGAGTCGAGGCGCAATACAGGGAAATGAAGCAGCGAATTGATCTCGTCAAGTCTACCGAGAAAGACTTGGCCGGAGCCCAGGAAAGACTGGCTGCGCTCGAAAGCGAAGTTCCATTGAAAGATAGAGAACTGCAGGAACGAGAAAAAGAGGCTGCAAAACGGAAGGCTGAGTTGGAGGATGCCCGGAAGGGCCGGGAAGCTGTCGAGGCAGCGGCCCAAATGGCAGATGCGGCCCGGCGGTTCAATGATTGTCGCCGGGAACTGCGGCGTTTTGACGAGCTTATAGCGAAAATCGAGGAAGCCGATAAAACCCTGACTCAGTGCCGACAGAAACGGAACGCCCATGTGGCACCCGATACACGGGTCCTCAAAGCGATTCGAAAGACCATAAAGGACCGTGATGATGCTCAACTTCGCACCGAAGCGTCACTCATCACACTGGAAATCGTGTCCCACAAGGACGGTTCAGTCGAGGTTGTCTCTGGTGAAACGATCGGTTCCGCTCCGTTAAAGGCAGGGATCCCGACTCAATTACGAGGCTCTCCGGAAGTGGTGGCCGAAATCCCAAGTGTTGCCAGGTTGCGTGCTTCGGGGCCTGTGGGTTCTGTCGAGGAGTATAGGGAAGCACGGGTGAAAGCCGAAAAGAAGTTGAAGGAATTGACCGAACCATTCGGCACATCCAATCTGGATACTCTGGAATTGCTCGCGGAGAAGGGCAAGGAACTCGATGCGAGCGTAGGAGGGGCAGAAACCAAACTTCAAACACTCCTGGCCGGCCGCACGTTGGACGAGTATGTCCAAGAACGGAATGTCCTCGAAACAACGTATAAAAGTTTCCTTAGCACTTATCTGGATTGGGGGAAAAAAGCCCCTGATACGGACGCACTCCAGGCGGAGGCAGAAGACACGAAGCAGGTCTTCATCAAATATGTCGAGAATGCTGAGGCGGCCTGGGATAAGGCACAAAGTGCGCTGAGAGCCGTTGCCGGGCAGAAGGAGACACTATCCCGACAACTTGAGGACGCTAAGAGCCAGGTGGCGGGTCTGAAGGAGAAACTGGCCGAACTGACCAGTGACGGCAAATCGTTACAGGAGAGGGAAGCGGAGCTTCAACGAAGCACGATGGCTTGGGAAGCAGCACGGGCGCGTCTCGCTGAGATCCAAGGCCAGTTGGGGGATTATGTAGATGACCCTGCGGTTGTTGTAGAACGGCTCGAAGCTCAACTTGAGGCAGCTAATCAAGAATCGAGCCAAGTCCGAGAACAGGAAGTCAGGGAAGAGGCTAAGTTGGAGGGCCTTTGTGCCCAAGGGCCCTATTCGGCACTCGCCACAGCAGAGGAGAGAGTTTCCCAGATTCAGCAGGAAGTAAGACGTGAGGAATTGCGCGTCGAAGCAATCCGTCTATTGCATGATACAGTGTCCGTATGCCGAAGTGAAGCAATTGCTGCGGTATCAAGGCCCGTCGAGGCTGTGGCAACGAGAACGTTGCAACGCATTGCTGGCCGTTGGTTGGGACGTGTCGAAGTTGGGGATTCGTTTGAACCCTCGGCAGTGGTGCCAGAGTCTATCGAGCAGGCTGTGACCTTAGACAACCTCTCCGGAGGTGAGCAGGAGCAGTTATACCTGGCGACCCGGCTTGCCTTAGCCGAGGTCTTGGGGAGAGAGGAGCGCCAGCTTGTGGTGCTGGATGATGTGCTGACGGCCACGGATGCAGGCCGTTTGGCCAAGGTGATGAATGTCCTGGAGGAGACTGCGCAGCGTTTGCAGGTTCTGATATTGACGTGCCATCCGGAACGCTATCGCGGATTGAAGCGAGCGGCTTTCTTCGATCTTGAGTCATTGATTGCATCTGCAACTTCTTCAAATCAGCGGCACTGATGGCCGCTATAAGGCAAATGATGACTCAGAGGGGCGTCTATAAAATTATAAAAATCCTTAGAGGAATTGGGGGTCATCCATAAAGCTCTGGGGTCAGGCTTCGGTAATTCGGTATTTATTTTGGGAGGCATGAGCAAAGGCCAGAAGGGCAGGTCTTGCAATCACACATTTCATAGAAAAGACAGGGTATCATCCATAAAATAGTTGGCCCGGATTTCCACGGAGGAACCTTCCGCGGCCTTGAATAAACGGAGGAATGTGGGTACGGAGTGTATCGGCCAAGAAGGTTGGCATTAGAGGCTTCGGATAGGTTAGGAACGTATTCTAGAATAAAAGAAGAACTTGCCTTTGGGTTTCTTTAGCTGATATTATTTATTGAGAACACTGGGTCTGGGGAAGAGTTTATGAAATGTGGCTGGAACACCTAACTATGGGAGGATAATATGCAAGTAAACTGGAAGGATCATATCATGAGTACGCCTGATGTCCTTCGGGGTAAGCCCCGCATCAAGGGGACTAGAATCCCTGTTAGCCTTATCCTTGGATATCTTGCAGCCGGAAGCACCTTTGAGGACATTATCAAGGAGTTTCCTGACCTCACCAACGAACAAATTGCCGCCTGCCTGGATTATGCTCGTGATTTATCAGAGTTCGAGGTTGCTGTCTGATGGGATTAAGGTTCTTTGCAGATCACTGTATTCCTAATTTCGTCATTCAAGGGCTTCTTGATGCCGGCCATGAGGTTCTTCGACTAAAGGATTACATCCCCATTGAATCTCCAGACCCAATAGTGATCGCAACTGCACAGAGACTTGATTCAATTCTTGTTTCATTAGACGGTGATTTTATTGATAAGCTGAATTATCCTCCAGAAAATTATAAAGGAATCATCGCCCTCCAGGTCAAAAACCATCCAGAGATTATCCCCCAGCTCATGGTGCGCCTAATAAATTACCTGTCCTCGTATTCTGATATGAGTTCTTACAAGGGAAAGCTTATTTTAGTGGAAGTAAACAGGATAAGGATCCGGTAATAAAGAGGGAATTTAAATAGGATGAGGACTCCCTGCCGCCCTCCGGGGAAGGGGGGTCATCCATAAAAAAGTTGGTCCTTGTTAAGAGAGCTAAGAGGAGAATTCCATGAGCCTGTCGGTGATTCTTGAAGTCTTCTCCGATTATGTTTGACCCTGGTGCTATTTCAGTACCGTGCGTATTGATCAATTAAAGATAAATTATGACATTGAAGTTCGTTGGACGGCTTTTCCTCTCCATCCCGAGACTCCTGAAGACGGGCTTACCTTAGAAGAACTCTTTGCTGGACAGCCTATAGATATCAAGAAGATCATGGCTCGGTTGAAACAAGTGGCAGATGAATTGCGTTTACCCCTTGGTGAGCGGAAGAAGACATACAACAGCCGTCTGGCCCAAGAACTGGCAAAGTGGGCAGAACCGAAGGGAAAGGGAGACGAATTTCATAAAACCGTCTTTCATGCCTATTTTGTTAAGGGTAAGAATATCGGCAAAATTGACGAACTGGTTGATCTGACGAAATCCTTAGGCCTTCCAGAAGAGGAAGCAAGATCGGTCCTTGAATTGAGAACCCTTAAGGAAAAGGTGGATTCCGACTGGTCGCGGTCTCATGTCTTGGGAATCACAGGAGTCCCGACTTTTGTTATCGATCAGCAAGCTATTGTGGGATTCCAACCCTACGAGGTTCTCGAGGAATTTTTAAAAACCTGCGGTGCTAAAAGACGAAATCATTGAAAGAATTTTAAATCCGGGGGCCAGGGCTTGCCTTTTGATATTTCGCGTTAGGATTTCGATATTAGGATTTGGAATTTTTGGATCAGGCCTTAACGATTTTTTTCTTCCATTGCTTCATATTCTTTGTCACATTTCGAGTATCGATGATGAGTGGTCCATGCTTAACTACCCATGGATAGTCGATTTGGCTATGGTCTGTGACCACGACCACAGCATCCATCCTATGAAGCAACCGCTCTGTGAGTGGGGATGATTTCAATTTAAAAAGGTATTTTCTAAAAGGAGGAAGAACGGGGATATAGGGGTCGTGATAAAGGATGGTTGCTCCCTTCTTTTGTAGGAGATCCATGATGGCCAAGGCAGGGGATTCCCTGGCATCGTCTACATCCTTTTTATACGCCACTCCAAGGATCAAGGTTTTTGCTCCTCTGATACTTTTCCCCCTCTCGTTGAGGGCATCCGAAACCTTGGAGACCACATAATAAGGGATAGAGACATTGATCTCTCCAGCCAACTGAATAAATCGTGTTGTGAAATCATATTCCTTGGCCTTCCAGGAAAGATAAAAAGGATCGATGGGAATGCAATGGCCTCCCATTCCTGGACCTGGGTAGAAAGGTGAGAATCCAAAAGGTTTGGTGCTTGCTGCTTCGATAACTTCCCAGATATCGATCCCCATTCGATCGGCCAGCATCTTTAATTCATTGACTAAAGCAATATTCACACTTCGATAGATATTTTCAAGGAGTTTGGTCAATTCAGCCACCCGAGGTGATGAAACAGGTATCACTTTTTGTATGATTTGACGATAGAGAGAAACGGCTGCTTTCTGACAGGAAGGAGTGACTCCAGCCACCACTTTTGGAATCTGTTGAGTCATGAATCGTTTATTTCCCGGGTCCTCCCTTTCAGGAGAGAAGCCGAGAAAAAAATCTTTGCCCGCCCTCAAACCAGTCGATTCCAATCGAGGAAGAATGAATTCCTCGGTGGTTCCTGGATAAGTGGTGCTTTCAAGGACGATCAATTGTCCTTTCCTAAGATGACTTCGAATGGCTTCGGTCGTTTTTTCTATATATTGGAGATCAGGTTCCATCTTTTCCGTCAGAGGGGTGGGCACACAAATTAGGATGCAATCTGGTTCACAGAGGCGGGAGAAATCGTCTGTCACATCCAAAAGGCCGTTTCGGACAAATTTGGAAACCCTGGAGGAAGGGATAGATTTCAAATAACTTTTCCCTTTCTTCAATGTGGCCACTTTTTTTGAGTCAACGTCGAATCCCAAAATGCGAAAATCTTCCTCACAAAATCTTAAGACCAGAGGAAGGCCAACATATCCCATTCCGATGACCCCGACGGTGACCTCTTTTTGGTTGATTCTTTGAATGAGGCGATCCATGATTTCTGTTTTCATATCAATCCAATGGAACAATGGAATGTTGGAATAATGGATAAAGATGTAAACTCTTTAGGAAGTTGCAAGATAAGCCCAATATTCCAATTTTCCATTATTCCAATCCTAGTAATTTATTCATTTTCTATAAAAAGCTTTGATTCGGTCCACTACCATCATCTGCTGATCTTCTGTCAACTCCGGATAGATCGGTAAAGCCAAAGCCTCTTCAGAAGCCTTCTCAGAAATTGGGAGATCCCCTCGCCGGTATTTTAAAAAGGAATAACATTCTTGCAGATGGAGGGGGAGGGGGTAATAGATGTCTGTTCCAATCCCATTCTCCATCAAGAATTGCCTCAGTCGGTCTCTTTCTTGAACACGGATCACGTACTGATGGAAAATATGGCGATTTTTATATTGAATCGTTGGGAGACGAAGCCCTTGCACAGAAGGGAGGAGATATTGAAACAGCTCTCCATATCTCTTAGCCTTCCTCTGCCTTTCTTCAGTCCATTTCTCCAGATGCCTGAATTTTACCAAGAGGATGGCTGCCTGAATGGCATCGAGTCGACTATTTATCCCGATCCACTTATGAAAATATTTTGGTTGACTTCCGTGAACCCTCAGAATTCGAATCTTTTCTGCCAAATCGGCGTTATGGGTGACCACCATTCCAGCATCTCCGAAGGCACCCAGGTTTTTTGTGGGATAGAAGGAGAAACATCCCAGATCTCCCATCTGTCCAGCCCTCCGGCCATCCGAATGAGGATGGGGTTTATATTCTGAACCCAGGGCCTGGGCAGCATCCTCAATCACAAATAGATTTTTTGCCCTTGCCAGTTCGAGAAGAGGATCCATATCCGCACATTGGCCAAAGAGATGGACAGGGATGATGGCTTTTGTTCTCGATGTGATCTTCTCTTCGATTTTGGATGGGTCAATATTGTAGGTATCTGGGTCGATATCCACAAAAACAGGTATTGCGCCGAGGCGGGAAACAACACCCGCGGTAGCGAAGAAAGTGAAGGGTGGGAGAATGACCTCATCTCCCTTTCCAATTTCCAAAACCATTAAAGATAAAAGGAGGGCATCCGACCCTGAAGCCACACCTATGGCATATCGGGTTTGACAATAATGAGCAATGGTCTGTTCCAGTGCCTCTACTTTCGGCCCCAAGATGAATTGTTGGGTCTTAAATACTTCATCGAGAGCAGATTTGATTTCTTCTTCTATAGAGGAGAACTGGGAATTTAAGTCAAAAAAGGGAACTTTCATCTTTTTATACAATTCTCATTCACCAAATGACATACGATGAACGCCCTCAAATAATCCATATGTAATTTGGGTTGAAAATAAGATAAAAAAAATGGATAGTCAAGGCCATTTTTGGAAGATATAATATGGATGATGAAAGGGAAGTTGAACCCCGACTCCATTTCTATTATTTTGGTTAAGCCCAAATTCCACGAAAACATTGGCTCGGTGGCAAGGGCAATGAAGAATATGGGATTGAATCGATTAATATTGGTCGATGGATGTTCTCCGCTCCATATGAATGCTTACAGGTTAGCTTCTGGTGCTGAGGAAATTTTGGAGAGGGCCGAGGAGTTCTCCACATTGAGGGAGGCCATTTCTGAAATGGGGTGTGTAGTAGGGACGACTTCACGGAGTGGAAGGGGAGAAGTCCTCTTTTAACCCCAACGGCCTTGTTGAAGAGGCTGATCCCTCTCTCTGCAAGGAACTCGATCGGATTAGGCTTTGGTTCGGAGAAAGAGGGATTGACGAATGAGGAATTATCCCTTTGCCATCTCTATGTCAGAATCCCTTCCTCGGAGTCATTCCCCTCCCTCACTCTGGCACAGGCCGTGATGGTACTCTGTTACGAATTATTTCAATCTTCGATGACGATTCAAAAACATCCTATCCAATTAGCCAAAGCTGAGCAGTTGGAGAGAATGTTTGAACACATGGAAAGAACGCTCTTGAACATCGGATTCTTAGATGCCAAAAATCCAAAAAGGATCATGAGAGTCCTCAGACGGCTATTGGGAAGAAGCGAGATGGAAGAAATGGAGGTTCAAATCCTACAAGGAATATGGAGCAGGATGGACTGGCACATAAAAAAGGAAAGACGCTAAGTGCTTTGCCTGCCCTCCGTAAGGCTTCTGGAGGCGGGCGCTCTGCCCTGTACACCATGCGGTGCAGGGCTCTGCGCATAGTGAAAAGGGGGATTAAAAAATGTTAAAGAAATGGTTAGGAATGATTTTGTGCTCCTTTTGTATGTTAGGTCTGTTAGGAATAAAAATGGGTCATGCCTCTATTCCACTCCCAAAACCTTCCTTAAATGGAAAGGTATCTGTGGAGAAGGCGATAAAGGAGAGACGGACGATTCGAGACTTTAAAGATCGACTTCTCTCTCTTACTCATCTTTCACAACTCTTATGGGCTGCACAGGGGATCACGGATCCAACAATAGGGAGAAGAGCTGCCCCTTCTGGAGGCGCATTGTACCCTTTAGATATTTACGTTCTCATCGGAGAGAATGGAGTCGAAAAGATGGAGGCAGGTGTTTATCATTATTTACCAAAAGAACATTCAGTTTTGCCCATCTCTAAAGGAGACCGCCGAAAAGAGATTGCATCCGCTTCTTTAGGGCAGATGTGGATGGCTAAGGCACCCATCATCTTTATCATCACAGCTGAATATAAAAGAATTACTGGAAAATATGGTGAAAGAGGGATCCGATATGCTCTCATCGAAGTAGGGCATGTAGGTCAGAATTTATTTCTCCAAGCAGAAGCCTTAGGACTAGGGGCTGGGATCGTGGGAGCATTTAATGATTTGGAGGTCTCTAAAGTAGCAGGTCTCCCTTCCAAACACGAACCCTTATTGATTATGCCCCTGGGGTATAAAAAATAAGGGATGAGGCAACAGGCTTAAGGCGTGAGGCAAAAACCTTAAATTCCCGCCTCCAACCTTAAGCCTCTAATCGTTGGTAATTAGGTCAACTTTTTCAAAAAAGGGCTGATGATGTCAATCGGCACGGGGAAGACCAAAGTGGAGTTCTTCTCCGTGGCGATCTCCGCTAAGGTCTGAAGGTACCTTAGCTGGAGGGCTGTGGGATTGACACTGATCACATTTGCAGCCTGAGTCAATTTTTCTGCAGCCTGGAATTCACCCTCGGCATGGATGATTTTGGCCCTCTTCTCCCTTTCTGCCTCTGCCTGGCGGGCAATTGCCCTCTGCATATTCTCCGGCAGATCTACCTGTTTGGTTTCAACCAGAGAGACCTTGATTCCCCATGGTTCTGTGTGTTTATCTAAGATATCTTGGAGTTTCAGGTTGATCTTGTCTCGCTGGGAAAGCAACTCGTCCAAATCCGCCTGACCGACAACGCTGCGAAGGGTTGTCTGGGCCAATTGGGAAGTGGCGTAGAGATAATTCTCCACTTCGACGACTGCCTTATTTGGATCCATGACGCGAAAATAGACGACGGCATTCACCTTAATGGAAATATTGTCATGAGTGATCACATCCTGGGGGGGGATGTCCAGCGTGACCAACCTCAGGCTGATCCTCAACAGCTTATCAACACCGGGGATGATGAAGATTATACCCGGCCCCTTTGCGCCGATGAGCCTTCCCAATCGAAAGATTACCCCCCGTTCATATTCTCTGAGGATCTTGATGGCTGAGGCAGCTACGATCAATACAAAGACAATAAGAAAAAAGAAACCTGATGGAAGACCTGTCATACCCATATTATTCCCTCCTTATTCAATTTTTTTAACTTTTAGTTTTAGATTGGTCACACCTATGACTTGAACCTTCTCCCCCCTCTCTATGTTTTGATCACTGATGACATCCCAGAACTCTCCATGAATGGAAACTTTTCCTTCAGGAGCAACCGTTGTGGTCGTGATGCCAATTTCTCCCACCAAGCCTTCCATTCCTGTCGTCGGTTTTTTCAAGCGCGCACGGATGGCCATGGTCACTGCAAAGAAGAAGAATGCTGCGCTGACCAGGACCGCAGGAATGATCACGCTCAAGGAGATCTTCATATATTCGGCGGGACTCTCAATCAGCATGAGGGAGCCTAAGAAAAGGGAGATGACACCTCCAATGGCTAACAACCCGTGACTTACCACTTTGATTTCTGCAATAAAGAGGATGATGCCAAAAAGAATTAAGGCCAATCCAGCAAAATTAATCGGAAGCATATGCAAGGCGTAAAAAGCAAGTATGAGGAAGATCCCACCAACTACCCCTGGAAGAATGGCTCCAGGGTTTGAAAGTTCGAAGAAAACCCCATAAATCCCTAACATGAGAAGTATATAAGCAATTGATGGATTGGAAATGATATCCAGAAGTCGGTAACGCCAGCTCATCTGTATGGATCGGGGCTTTACTCCCTTTGTGAGGAGAGTACGGGTGACTCCATCAAATTTAACTATTCTTCCATCGATCTTGGTGAGAAGGTCTTGGAGATTCGGGCTGATAAAATCAATCACCTTCAGTTTAAGTGCTTCTTCATCAGTGATGGAAACACTCTTCCTCACCGCCTTTTCAGCCCAATCCACATTTCTACCCCTCGTCTTTGCAGTCGCCTTGATATCCGCGACAGCATCGTTAACGACCTTTTCCATCATCGTTTTACTTTCTTTTCCCTCACCTCCCAATGTGACAGGATGGGCTGCCCCAATGTGAGTGCCGGGAGCCATCACAGCAATGTGAGCAGATAAGGTGATGAAGACACCCGCTGAGGCTGCCCTTGCCCCGCCCGGAGCCACGTAGACAATAATCGGGATATTGGAAGCAAGGATCTTTTTGACAATAATCCTCATCGACTCCATCAACCCTCCAGGAGTATCCAATTGGATGATCAGACATTGGGCACCATTTTGAGTGGCTTGATCAATGGAATCTGTAATGAAGTTGGCGGTCGCTGGATTGATGATTCCATCCACCTCAATAAAAGAGACTGGAGCCTTCTCTTGGGCATATCCAAGAATCACGAAGGCAAACAAAAAAAGGAAGAAAATGAAAAGAAATATTAAGAAACTACATCTCTTCAAGGTTTTATCTCCTTTGAAATAAAATATCCCAAAAAAGGAGGATTGTCAAATAATTCTAAGGAGATTTCTGAAAAAGTCCAGAAATCCCTGATTGCACCGATTAGGAACCGATTACACAGATACGAAACACATTGAAAAATCATGGAAATCTGCGTAATCATCTTTTGAAATCTGTGTAATCAAGAGAGCTGGTAGTAGTTTTTAACAGCTCTCCTTCCTATATTTTAATCCTCATCAGATCTTCGCCCAGAATTATTTCGCCCTTATAAACTTGTTCGCATTGTTTTAAAATATCAAATTGGTCGCAGATCGGGTAGAGATGGGTGAGCAATAATCTTTTACAACGAGATTCCAAACCGATTCTTCCTGCTAAAGAAGGGGTCAGGTGTCCTTCGACCTTTTTACCATCAGGGAAAGAACATTCGAGGATAAGGAGGTCGACCTCAGAGGCGAGATCAACAATGTTTCTGCAATAATCGGTATCTCCAGATATGGCAATCGACCTTCCATCTTTGAATTCAATTCGATACCCAACACTTTCAGAGATATGGGCCATCGGTTTTGAAAAAATCTTCAAATCCTGGAAGAGAAAGGTTTTTTGCGAAGCTTCTTTAATGGCTAAATGGTAAGATGGGGGTTCGATCCATGACCAATAGAGCTTTTTTAGTCGATCAAAATAGTCTTTAAATCCAGGTCCACCCACACCTATCAGATCTTTTTGTCGGGGAAGATCTGCGTATTTACAGGCGAATAGGATTGGGACGAGTTCTGAGATGTGGTCTGGATGGATGTGCGTATAAAGGAGAAGGTCAATATCTCGATAAGTGATCCCAACCTCCAACATTCTCCTCAATATTCCAGATCCGCTATCGACTAAAGCTTTGGAACTTTCTGAGATTACAACCAGACCCGGAGAACCTCTTCTTAAAGAGGGAACACCCGTTCCCGAACCTAATATGATTAATTCTGCCATTTCTTCAACCCTGATAGAAAGATTGATACAAGACTAACATGAAATGGATAAATTTCAACTCCATATTTTGTTCAAACCTGGTTTCAATGTGAATTGACCCTTCGACTGCGCCCAAGTCTCGGGCCGAAGGCAAACCCTGTTGCGTTCTGGTGCAGGGCAAGTCCCAGAATTAATGCTGGGGAGCCAAAGAGTTGACTATTTTCTTCAAGCTTCATAAAATACAATAAAATCTGAAGTATATCTTAAAGAATTCATTCGTAACTATTTAATATATAAGCCTTTATATTGCTTATAAAATAGCTAGGTTATACCCTCTCCCCTGGTGGGAGAAGGCGGGGGTGAGGGGGAACTGATTCCACCTCTTTTGGAGGGAAATAATCATGGACAATAAGATAAAAGGGGCGATCTTTAGATAGGTTGAAAAGGAGCCTTTTGCTCAAGAATTCGGACTCAAACTGATAGATCTGGATGAGGGATATTCCAAGGTTGAAATGAACTTCACCCAGGATATGGAAAATATCTTTGGCATGGCCCATGGTGGGACATTATTTGCCATTATCGATGGGGCCTTTGAGGCCGCATCAAATTCACATGGCACTGTTGCTGTGGCATTAAACATGAACATCACCTATCTTTCCTCTCCTTCGAAAGGTTGCAGGCTCATTGCCGAAGCAAAGGAGTTTAGTTTGACTAATAAGACCGCCAGTTATGATATTAAGGTGTTAGATGACCAGAACAAAATGATGGCATCATGCCAGGCCCTTGTTTACAGAACGGGAAAACCCCTGCCATTTCTCGATAAATAAAAAATGGTCGGGGAGAGGAGATTTGAACTCCCGACCTCTTGGTCCCGAACCAAGCGCGCTACCAAGCTGCGCTACTCCCCGAATTGAAAATTACCGCAAAGTGCAAAGAGCAGAGTCCATAGGGCATAGAGCAAAAGCATTCTAACAGTACAAGATTTCATTTGAAATGTCCAGAATTTTGAGACTCACCCGCACCCGCACCCATTCAGTGAGAGGGGATATCTTCTGGGCTAAATCTCTTTCTCCCTGCTATGACTGGAATAGGGTTGACAAGTTTTAGATACTTAGGTTAAGAATTACCACATTCACCCTCACCCCACCCCTCTCCCGTCAAGGGAGAGGGGATATAGAGAGTATAAAAATAGAATTCTGAGGATAGGGATGAAAATCGAGTTCATTCAGGCAAGAGATTTGCCGGATGCCTGGTTCCAATGTATCTACCGTATTTTTGAAAGTGGTCACGAGTATACGATCGATCGAGGGAGTTTCAAAGGTCAGAAAAGGATTGAATACGACTATGCTGTTGTCCATATCGCCCATCCCGGAACAAGACCCCTCATCCCCGATATTCCTCCCGGATGTAATGTCCCCCCTCCAACATCAATGGAATATGTTGAACAGTATTTAGAAAAACTGATTACGTCGAGGAAGGCTCCTCAAGAAACCTATACCTACGGTGAGGATCTGGAAAAACAGATTGACGAGGTGATCAGGATGTATCGGGAGGATGGACACAATACCAATCAGGCCTATATGGCCGTTGGCAATGCAAGTTCTCTATTACTCCAAGATCCACAATGCCTTCGTGGCATCGATACCCGGATTCGTTATGGGAAACTCCATTTCATCCCATACTTTCGCTCATGGGATTTGTGGGCTGGATTTCCATCGAATCTTGCAGGTATTCAACTCCTGAAAGAATATATGGCTAAGGAGATCGGAGTAGAGGATGGAGAGATCATCGCCTCCAGCAAGGGCCTCCATCTCTATGACTATTGTTGGGATCTTGGGAAAACGAGGACCGGCAGACAGAAATGAAATATCTGAATTGCGAATTTTGGAATTGTAAATTGAGGAATTACCTTTAATTCCACAATCCCTAAATCCCTAATCCCCTAATCTCCCCTTTCAACATAGGCGTAAGCGCTTAGAAAACCATCAAGTAAGGCAAGGAATACAAGAAATAGAAGTTGACGAAATTATTCAAGAAGTCTAAAATGGAGGCAATAGACAGGAGAGCCTTGATAGTAGCGAAAAGGAACTGAACCTGTCACAAAATCCCCCACATAGGAGATTGAATTGGAATCCAAATTAATCCGATGTGTGATTTTTGAAAATCAACTTATCCTTGAAGACAAATGCGAACTGAGAAACGATTTTGAAAAATATAAGGATAACAGATATTGCAAATTTTGCCCTGAATACTTGAATGTTTGGAAATGGATCATTGAAGAGTCGAAGTCTAAAAGAAAGATTTTATTAGGGCCAGAGGAGTTTGAAGAATTTTACGGGGATGGCTTTTCATGCGATGAAAACCGGTATATGTATCATGCCTTTGAGGTCTTTGGTAAGTGTCTGGTGGATTTTCAGGACGATCCGGTAGGATTCAGAAGCCATCCCCTTTTTAAAGATATTCAAGAACTGATCGAACCCTTTATTGAGTATTGCAGGGGGAGTCTGAAGTTGATTGAGGCCCACATAATTTTTAATCGCATCAAATTTAAAAAGCTTTGTTCAGATTTCGCAGATTATAGACACAAGACAGACACGAAGACAACCTTTCAGATTGAAACCGGAAGAGACCTGGACGACGTAAAAAGAGAACTTGGAAGTGGCGACAAAAGAATCTCACAAGGAGCGGCGGTTTTGATTACTCGTATTTTTAAAGATGAGAGAAGAAATAATCCTCTCATTCTGGGATTAGTCGAACAAGCCATCAGATCCGATGATCTGGATTTTTTGAAGAGATTAGATTTGGCAGAAAGAGAAGTCTGGATAGATAAGGGAAAAAAGCTGACGTTTAGCGGAAGGATGAAGAGGCCAGAAATATTTTTATTGATAAGGCAACTCGGAGAAGATTTTGTGAAGACATTGAGTCATAACGAACTGCTGAATATTTGCCGAAAGAAAGGAATCAATATCACCGGAATGGCCCTAAAGGAATTTTTACTTTACCACTCTGTTAAGAAAGAAAGGCCCTGGCGTCCGGTTAAAAAGAAAGAAGAAAAATTGGATGATGAAGAGCTGAGGCTTTTGGAATCAAAAAAGATAGATTTTAAATTTTATTTGTGGGGATCCGGCGGAGTAGAAAGATTTTTTAAGCACATGGAGAGACTAAAAGACAAGACGCCTTTTTAATCCTTGCCTTATTTTTTAACCTACCGAAAATATTTAATATTCCTTATTTTTTTTCTCGTTTTTTTCCCCTTTTAATTGACTGTAGAAAATAGTTTTTTAAAATGATGTCATGGAAAAGGTTAGAGAGTTCAATCGCTCCAGGGAAAAACTTTTACTACTTGTGAGTTTTTTGGAGAAGGATCACCTGGATCGAATTTTTGAACTTATAAAACTTTGCGCGACCCTAAGCGATGAGAAAATAATGAACCTCATAAACAATAGGAACCCAAATAATTTTTTGACTTAGAGATGAAAAAACCGAACCCATCTATTGAGAAGAAACCGATGGATGTACCGATGGAACGCATATTAAACCAAGCGCAGTTAGCCAGCCTTTTAAATATCAAGGTGGGGACACTGTATAGCCATTTATCAAGAGGAATCGATCTTCCTCCTTTTTTCAAAGTAAATTCTCAAACGCGGTGGCGAGAATCGGTTGTCTGGAAGTGGATTGAACAAAAGGAAATGGAACGGAAACGGAGAAATTTTGAATAATCAGGATTTTAAAATGCTTGTGGTGCCGTCATATCTGAATCCCGGGGCGCCGGAGGGCGAGACTTTGATTCTAATTTTCAGCATCGATGAACTTGAGCGCGCCAGAAGACGGGCAGAGTTGACCATCAGAAATAGGATGGAGAAGGGAATAACGAGAGATGAGGCTCTTAGATCATGCACTGAGTTATCTTCTTGACCGGGACTTCAGCATCATTCCAGTTCGCCCGGACAAGAAGCCTTTCATTAAGTGGGAAGACTTCCAGAAGCGAAAACCGACGGTAGAGGAAATCAAAGAATGGTGGACCCGCTGGCCGGAGGCAAATATCGGTATCGTTACCGGGGCAATCTCCGGGGTTGTGGTAATAGACGTTGATAAGCCCGAGGAAGGGATGAGGGCCGTTTCTGAATATCTTCAGACCTCCAAGATCCCCACGGCCACGACTCCCCGGGGTGGATACCATCTTTACTTCAAGGCACCAGAAAAACCCCTTTCTAACAAGGCAGGGACGCCCCAGGGGTGTGACTTCAGGGGAGAGGGAGGGTATATCATAGCCCCTCCGTCAAGCAACGGGACGGGCAAGGGCTACAAATGGATTAATGGCCTAAGCCTGGAGCAAGTCGAGCCGTCGCCGCTGCCTCGCACTTATATCTCTTTTATTAATTCTTTAGCATTTAAAGAAGGTGAAGGGAAAAAAGACGAAAAAACGGGTGACTCCATTCGACTCCATTTGACTCCAAGTGACTTCAATGAAGGAAGAAGGGACAACACACTTTTTCACATTTCCAATTATCTTGCAAAAGGGGGAATGCCAGAAGAAGAAGCACAACAATTCATTGAAATTGTTAGTCAAAAATGTTGTGAACCTCCTTTTCCGATAAGTGAAGCCAGAGAGAAGGTCCATTCTGCATTCAAGCGAAATGAAAGGAAGTGGGGATCAATCAGCGAAGAGGTTCGCGAGTTCATAACGACTTCATTTGGCTCCTTTTCGACTCCAGATGTGTACAATCGACTCCATTTGACTCAATTACAAGAGAAAAAAAATGTAGTTCATGCCCTACTTAGATTCAAAAAAGAAGGATTGATTGAACGTTATGGAGACAAAGATGGTTGCTATCGCCGAATTGAAACTCAATGCGAAGAGATCGATTTTCTAAATGCTTCCACGCAAACGATTGATATTAAATGGCCGCTCGGAATTGAACGATATATTATCACCCTGCAAAAGAACGTGATGGTTATTGCCGGATCGAAGGATTCGGGGAAGACAGCCTATCTTCTGAATGTGGTTCGACTCAATATGAATCATTTTCCAATTAATTATTTTAGTTCTGAAATGGGAAGAATCGAGTTTAGAAAGAGACTTGAGAAATTCGGTCTTCCTATTGAGGCATGGAAGTTTAAGCCTAAAGAAAGAAGCGGGAATTTTGCGGATGTGATTCAGCCCAATGACATCAACATCATTGATTTTTTGGAAGTTAGTGAAGATTTCTACCGAGTTGGGGGGATGCTAAGAGAGATTTACGAAAAGCTAAATCAAGGCATTGCAATAGTGGCCCTACAGAAGAACAGGGGCAGAGATACCGGGGTCGGCGGGGATCGATCCTTGGAAAAGCCGAGGCTCTATCTATCGCTTGAAAGTGGGAAGGCCAAGATTATAGTCGGGAAGAATTGGGCTTCTGAAGTTAATCCAGTGGGGCTGCATTTAGATTTCAAACTGGTTCAAGGATGCAAGTTCAAGGTTCAACGAGATTGGTACAGAGCATAGAGAAAGCGAGGTAAAGCATGAAGAAGCTCTCTCCAAAAAGTAAGGCAATCCTTGATCGTGCCCTCATCCATCGGGACAGATGTCTCCAGATAGCTTTTCTTTTAGGTGAAGATTCGGGGAATGCGTTCCATGTGCGATTCAAGGGAAATCCTGGGGGCAATGCAGCAGCACGGAAATATGAACGCCTTATCAAAACAGCGGGAAATTGAGACAACCCTTGTGGAATGAGTGTAAGTTATTGATACTCCAGGCGTATTCGCTTCTTTGTCAACGACAGAAAGTTAACCGTAGCGGTCGTGCTTTATGTGCGAAAGTCGCCAACGAGATCCTGAGTTTTGAGGCTTTTTGAGGCAATAGTGATGGAAAAGATCAAGAAAGAGGCGAAAAAGTTGAAAAAATCAATCTTATCCGAATTTGACATTTCAGATCGGGGGGGTCTTGAAATTCTTGACCGGGCCATTGAATCCTTTTCTCGAATGAGAGAAGCACAGGCTATCGTCGATGAAGAGGGCCTTACCATCACGAATAGGTTTAACGAAAAAAAAGAGCATCCGGCCCTGAATACGGAAAGAAAAGCGAGGGCGCAATTTTTACTCGCAATCAAACAGCTTAACCTTGACATCTTGCCTCCGAATCATCGGATCGGCAGGCCAGGGGGGAGATAAGATGACAACGGCGCGTAAATTGAGAGTTTCCTTGAATCGCGTTCCTTCAAACGTAACGAAAGAGTTTATGGGAGATTTGGAAGCCAGGGATTTTTTGGCGCAAGATGGGCCGGCCTGGGATGCTGAATTTAGCGAAGACGAAAAAAAACTGGTTAATGAGTTTTCAAAATGCCATTGGAATTTTGAGAAGTGGCTGAAATATCGGGAACGGAAGAAAGTGAGAAAGTAGGAATATGTTTTGCCCTGCGTGCAACAAGGAGTTTTTTTCAGGCGCACCCGATAAAATTTACTGCAATTCAAAATGCAAGGGAAAGGCGCATCGAAAAAGAGCGAAGGAAAGACGATGGCGAAATTTCACAAGATCAAACTGGTTATTCAGGGGACTGAACTTATGAAAATAGGAAATACCGGCCAATGGGCCGTTTACATAAGCACGCCGTGCACACGCTTTTGTGTGAAGTCGGTTCCGGGAAAGATTTCTGTCAGGTTATGCGGGATGTTTAACCGGGCAGGGCTGCGAGAGGTAGCCAGGGAATTTTTCAACGAACGGCGGAAAGGATTTCTCCCTGCGAGATGTAGGCAAGAGCCGGGCGAAGTGAGTAGAACACAAATTGGATCGGCTAACAGTTGCACTAATAGTTTTAAAAACAAAAATCTAAAAAGAAAGGAAAAAATAAAATGTACGAACAATATCTTGAAGAAATCAAAAAGCTAAGTGAAGCACGAGCAAAGATTGAGAGGGAGGCAAGGGAAGGGGGCCGATCATTAACGGCGAGAGAAACGGGGCTTGTCGTGGAACTCGACGCCGAGATTAACGAACAGAGAAAAAATTTACCCGCGAACTCCCCTTTGACATTACAGTTTAATTCGACCGATCGGGGCCTCGACCATGCAATATTACCGGCCAGGGGTCGGGATTACCGTTCAATGTTTGGTTTGGAAAAAGGCAAGAAACTTGATTGCGGTGGATTCAAGAATTTCAACGAATATTTGACCGTACTTTCAAGTGGCCGTTTTGATCCAAGGTTGATTACAAACACGGCCAGCACGACCGTCCCCAGCGATGGCGGGTTCAGTTGCCCAGAAGAATTCGGAGCATGGCTTCTGGATTCGTCTTTGGAGGTGGAAATCGTTAGGCCGAGGGCGACCCTTTGGCCGATGCGAAGTGATAGTCTCAAAGTGCCGGGTTGGGATTCTTCCACACATACGTCAAGTTTATTTGGAGGGTTGGTCGGTACTTGGATTGCGGAACTCGCCGCTTCAACGGAAGTATTTGCAAAGATGCGTCAGATTCAACTTAATGCGAAGAAGCTGGCCTGCTTTACGGCGGCCAGTAATGAGCTTGTGGCCGATGGCGTGGATTATGAGATACAGATCCAGGCGGCGCTGATTAAGACGATTGGCTGGTACTTGGATTTTGCGTTCATCCAGGGATCCGGTGCGGGACAGCCTTTAGGGATCATCAACGATCCGGCGCTGGTTACAGTGAGTAAAGAAACGGGCCAAAAAGCCTCGACCATAGTTTTTGAGAATTGTGTCAAGATGTACGCTCGTCTTGCTCCTCAGTGCATGGCCAATGCAATCTGGATCGCTTCTCAAACATGCGTGCCTCAATTATTAACTATGAGTTTGGCAGTAGGAACTGGAGGGGCGCCGATTCAACCTGCGGTGCTTCAGAGCAACGGGCAATTTTCACTTTTGGGTAAACCGATGTTGTTTTCTGAAAAGGTGCCGGCGCTGGGAAGTCTTGGCCAGCTTCTCTTCTGTGACCTAAGCTGCTACACAATCGGTATGAGGAAAGAAGTTAGCCTGGATAAGTCAATTCATGTTGGATGGACCCAGGACACCAGTGCATACAGGGCGATAATTCGGGCGGATGGTCAAGGCAGTTGGAATAAAGCAATCAGTCCGAAGGCAGGGGATTCCCTTTCATGGTGTGTGGCACTGGCGGCATAACCATTAACACAAGCCGGGGGGTTCACGCCCTCCGGTTTTCATAAAGAGGAAAAAACTATGGCTGGAAGTTCAATGACATTTACGGAAACGATTATTGGAAGTGTAAAAAAGATAAAATGTGTATGGGTTTCAGATGATGCAACCGGGGCCGTAAGCGGGACGACGGTAGAAGGATACTCCGGGCGGTTTCTTGGCCTTATTACCGATCCGGGGGCTCCAGCACCGTCAGATAACTATACGGTGACGGTTACGGATAGTGATGGGGTGGATTTACTTCTCGGAGCTGCAACAGCCAATAGAGACACGGCTAATACAGAGTTTATAAAAGAGGCGGACATGGGCGGGGTAGCAATGTCAAAACTAACCTTTGCCGTATCCGCTGCGGGAAATTCAAAGGCCGGAACGATTTATCTGTTGATTCGATAATGGCGGGAGAGGCAACATCCGTGAGGACTTGCCAGCGTCAAGTTTTCAGCGCTGCTCCACTCTCCCCCTATTTTGAGGCCCCAGCATACGTTTTTACAATGAAACGGGCCTTAAAAAGATAGGTGGATATCCCAGCATGGACTTTTGGGAATCATGGCTTTAAACGCATTATAGAAAGCATTTTATCAATTCTTATCAAGGGAGATGAAAGCAAGATGAACGAGCAAGCATTTATGACGGTTCGGGAGGTGGCCCAATATCTGAGGCTCAGTCAACCCACAATCTACAGACTTTTGAAGAAGAAGAACGGGATACCGTGTCATAGGATCGGAGGCTCCTGGAGGTTCATCGAAAGGGAAGTCATTCAATGGGCGGAAGAGAGACATTGATCGTCCTCACCCCTTTTTTTCAATTCAGTAGATAAATTTGATAAGGATTTTAAAAATGTCTTGACTTTTCAAAATAGATTTTTTAGAATGGAATTGTCGGCGAGGTAAAAACAGTGCTTTTCTTTTTTCAGACCACAAATGCCGTCTTGATCTTAGGGAGAGGAACCCTGCCAAAAGCATTGTTTCTCGCCGACACCCTGGGGTTGGGACGGCTCTTTTGTTTTCAATGAAAGGAGGGGAGAGGAAATGGGACAAGAGTTTATCAGTCAAAAGGTGCGGAGATTTATGCAGTGCAATGAGGAATTTTATCCCTTTATTGAAAAAGTTCTGATGAGGTTACCGCAAGACATTTGTTTCCAAGGAATTCTTGATGATTCAGAATTAGAAATAGTTTCCTTTAAACCCTCAAAGGGATTTCAGCATACATTTGAAAAGCCCATCAGGAGTATTATTGGCCTCAATGAATCAATGCTGGATGATTTTAAAGAAGATGAAGAAGATAAAATTGTTTACGGCATAGTTCATGAAATGGCCCATAAAATAATTGGAAAGGGTAAAACAGGATTGTTGGAAATGGAGGCAGAGGACTTGCTAGAGAAATGGGGCTTTGAAAAAGAATCTAAGAAGGGACAGAACAAGCCTGTAGGGTGGGAAAGGAAAGGGTATAGCCGTGGTTATAAATGGGCAAGTAAAACAAAAGAGAGTCTAGAATATTTTGAGCGTTTCTTTGACGAGTGGAATCTTAATCTTGGATTGACACCCGAAAGATGGGATGAGACTCAGTTACTACAAGCTAATGTTATAGATCAGATCCATTTTGGCCTGGGGGATTTGGAAGCTTTGCAAGATGAAGATCTTGATAGTGAATATTACCCTAAAGCACTCATTCATGGAGTTATGGTAGCAATAAAAGAAAAAAAACACTCAACGAAAGGAGGTGAACCCGATTAACCTTTAACCGGCCTTTGGCCAGAGAGGGAGGACCACGATGGAAGGAGTGCATGGTAACTATGAATATGAGAAGAAAGAAGTAACTAAGGCAGGCGAAGACTTTCGGGTTTGGGAATACAGAATCAAAAATGTAAAGACGGACAAGCAGTTTAAGTACATCATTGAAATACCAAAAGCAATGCTAAACTCTAAGGACCTATTTTTGGTATACCCAATAAAACAAATAGTGGAAACAGAGGGAGAGTTTCTCGTCAAGAAATGGTTACAAGGAGACCGGGAAGAAAGAACACGGGCAAGAGTTGGGAAGAAAGGTGTGTCTTGGTTTGTTGCTTTTTGGGGTAAAAGAGGTTGAAACTTTGTCAGGCCAATGGCCAGGGAGGAGGTGAGTTGAATGGCAATCTATCAACGAGGAGATAACTGGTACATCGATTTTACATTTAAAGGTCAGAGGGTCCGGGAATCCATTGGCCCATCCCGGAAGGGAGCGGAGAAGGTTATCGCGAAGAAGAAGGCTGAGATAGCTGAGAATAAGTTTCTTGATGTAAAGAAGGAACCGGACCCCATCAAGTTTCACGACTTCGCAAAAGAATATCGGACCTGGGCCAAGACGAACAAGAAGCCTTCCACTTGTAACCGTGAACTTTACATCATGAGGATGTTTGACAAGGAATTGGAGGGAAAGTATATCCATGAAATCACGTCATGGCAGATCGAGAAATGGAAGTCAGAACGGAGAAAAACCTTAGAAGCTGCCAGCGTCAACCGGGAGCTTTGCGTACTGAAACACATGTTCACCATGGCCGTCAAATGGAAGATGGTAAAAGAGAGTCCCGTTAAGGACGTGAAGCGCTTCAAGGGAGAGACCAAGAGGGTTCGTTATTTGATGCCCGGAGAGATCCAGAAACTTCTCTCTAACTGTGATGGCCTTCTAAGGGGCTATCTAAAACCCATTGTTACGATTGCCCTCCATACCGGAATGAGGAAGGGAGAGATTCAAAGCCTAACGTGGCCACAGGTGAACCTTGAGCAGGGTATAATCACCCTCCATGACACAAAGAACCATGAACGCCGGGATATCCCCATGAATGAAACAGTAAAAAGCACCTTGAAAGGAATCGAGCGAAAGAGTGACCTGATTTTCCCGAGCAGGACCGGGACCCGGATAGAAGATGCTCAAATCCATATTGCCTTCCATGAAGCCCTGGATCGATCGGGAATAACGGATTTCAGATTTCACGATTTGAGACACACCTTCGCCTCAAATTTGGTCATGAATGGTGCTGAATTAAACGAAGTCCGGGAATTACTTGGACACAAGAAGATGGATATGACCCTGCGCTATGCTCACCTTTCACCGAAGCACAAAACGAGGGTGATTAATATTCTGGATCGGGTCATGTCACAAAATCCCCCACAGGCTGAAAACGTGGTACAGCTAAGGCGTTAATCCTATTGTAGAATGTCCATGTTCCACATAGGCGTAAGCGCTGTGATTATGAATCGATTCGAAGTTTTCTGATTCCACCGTAAACCAGGTAATATTGGGATCGGCTTTGAGTCTTTTTGCAATCTCCCTCACTACATCCTCGACAAACATCGGGTTTTTGTAAGCTTTTTCTGTCACAAATTTTTCATCCGGCCTCTTCAATATGGAATAGAGATCACAAGAACCACATTCTTCTACCACCTGAATGATGTCCTCGATCCAAATGAACTTCTTAAATCGAAGGTTGACCGTGACGAGAGACCTTTGATTGTGTGCCCCGAACTGGCTGATCTCCTTTGAACAAGGGCAGACCGTGGTGATCGGGACAATGATTCCTACATAGAAGTCTTCTTTTCCATTGCTGGAGCCACGGAAACGACAGATATATTCCATCAAGCTCTTCGATTTGGTGACAGGAGCTTCTTTCTCAATAAAATAAGAGAATTCCACCTCCAGATGGGCAGTCTTTGCCTTCAATGTCTTTTTCACTTCTGTCAAAATCTTTGAAAAGTTTTTTATGGCAATATCCCCTTTGTATTTATTCAGGATCTCCACAAATCGACTCATATGGGTACCTTTGAAGCGATGAGGGAGATCGACATACATATTGACGCTGGCCACGGTATGCTGGACACCTTTGGCCTTGTCCAAAACAGTGATCGGGTAACGG
>Ga0315285_10001598_pt1 | contig 23746 bp, 15 predicted proteins | sample YL17G09_36_MG_FD_203698 | JGI IMG/M metagenome (GOLD analysis project Ga0315285, IMG submission 203698) | Sediment microbial communities from Yellowstone Lake, YNP, Wyoming, USA - YL17G09_36 | ecosystem: Environmental > Aquatic > Freshwater > Lake > Sediment | place: USA: Wyoming | collected... | reverse complement strand
AACCAAAAATAACCATCTTCATCCTTGTAACCTAGATCACCAGTATAATAATAATTTTCTTTAAACGATTTCTTCATTATTTCTTCATCTTTCCAATACTCTTTAAAAAGTCCAGGCGGACGCATCTTACCAACATACAATGCTATATTTCCAGTTTCATTAGGCTTTAATTCTTTTCCATTGTCATCAACGATTCTAACATCATGACCTGGAGTGGGTTTACCAACAGATCCATATTTTATAGGCATAAAGACGTAGTTAGATAGAACACATACAGTTTCTGTCTGGCCATAGAAATCATAAATATCTAATCCAAATGCTTTCTTCCAAACTCGAATCACCTCTGGATTCAATGGTTCTCCTGCACTCATACAATGTCGGAGGTTTAGATTGTATTTTGAAAGATCAAGCTGAATAAGCATACGGTATACAGTTGGCGGAGCACAAAATGTGGTAACACCATATTTTTCCATGGCACAAAGTAATCCATCAGGATCAAAACGACTGGGTGTCTCCCACTGGATAATTGTAGCACCTACAATCATCTGACCAAACAATTTACCCCAAGCTGCTTTTGCCCAACCCGTTTCAGAAACAGTCCAATGCAGATCACACTTGGTAAGTGCCTGAGCAAAACGTGCAGTTACTTCATGACCAAGCGGATAACTATGAGTATGCAATACCATTTTAGGATGACCTGTTGTACCTGAAGTAAAATAGATGAGCATAGGGTCGGTTGAACGTGTTTTACCTATCTCGCTCTGCTTAAGTTCTCTAGGAACTTTACTTATTTCTTTTTTAAAATTATACCATCCATCTCGCTTTCCATCTACAAGCATCAGATGTTTAAGAGTGGGGCATTTTTTACAAATTAAATCTACACTATCAGCATGACCCATATCCGTAAGTACCATGCAAGCCTCGGCACGATTCAGACGATACTCAATATCTTTAGAAGTTAAAAGAACGGTACCAGGCATTGGAATGACACCAAGCTTAAACATTCCAATCAGAGCAATATACCATTCAGGTATACTCTGTAGTATTACTAGAACACGGTCTCCCTTTTTCACCCCAATTTTTCTTAAAAAATTAGCAAATTGATTTGATTGAACCTTAAGATCAAAAAATGTATGATAACGATCTTTCTTACCAGTCCTATCAATCGATATCAAAGCAAGCTTAGTTCGATCCTCAGCCCATTGATCTACAACATCAAAACCAAAATTATAATACTCGGGGATACTCCATTTGAAATTTTGATACATCATGTCATATCTATTTTTCTTTTGCAATGCTGTTTCATTCAATGATGTAGATATCACTTTTATATTCCTCCTATAAATCACAATTAATATATTTCAGCAAATATTTATTCTTTTGAAACATTTATTATAATAAATTTCTAATATATTAGGAATACGTTTTAACTTACAGGTGCAGGTTTTTTCCGCAAAATATATTTATAATTTTTAACTGAATTATAGTAGTAAACTTAAAAAATAAGGGAAATATACGGTGAGCACCAATTATTGGGGGAATAAATTATGGAAAAAGACGTTGAAGTGTTTATGAATGATATTATTGCTAAAAATCCTGGAGAAAAAGAATTTCACCAAGCAGTTTCAGAAGTAGCAGAAAGTTTAATGCCATTTATAAATAAAAACCTAAAATATAAGAAATCAAAAATTCTCGAAAGGATTGCTGAACCTGAAAGAGTTATTATGTTTCGTGTTCCTTGGATAGATGACGCAGGTGAAATTCAAATTAACAGAGGATATCGTATTCAAATGAATAGTGCAATTGGTCCGTATAAGGGAGGTCTTCGTTTTCACCCAAGTGTTAATTTAAGTATTTTAAAATTTTTAGCTTTTGAACAGATTTTCAAGAACAGCCTTACAACTTTACCAATAGGTGGTGGAAAAGGGGGATCTAATTTCGATCCTAAAGGAAAATCAGATATTGAAGTAATGAAATTCTGTCAAAGCTTCATGACAGAACTTTTCAGACACATTGGCCCTGATACAGACGTTCCTGCAGGAGACATTGGTGTCGGTGGTCGTGAAATTGGATATTTGTTTGGACAGTATAAAAAAATAAGAAATGAATTTACAGGTGTTTTAACTGGGAAAGCTCTCAGTTGGGGGGGAAGTTTAGTTAGACCTGAAGCAACTGGATATGGGTGTGTATATTTTGCTCAAGAGATGATGAAAACAAAAAATGAATCTATTAAAGGGAAAATTTGTACTGTATCAGGTTCTGGTAATGTCGCTCAATATACTGTTCAAAAATTAAATGAGCTTGGAGCAAAGGTTGTTACATTGTCTGATTCATCTGGAATGATTTATGATCCTAATGGAATTGATGAGAAAAAATTAGCATATATAATTGAATTAAAAAATATAAAACGTGGCCGAATCAAAGAATATGCAGAAAAATACAAAGCTACTTATGAAGCAGGAAAACGTCCATGGCACATAAAATGTGATATGGCATTTCCATCTGCAACGCAAAACGAGATCAGTAAGGATGATGCAAAAAAGCTTGTGGATAACGATGTTATGTGTGTATGTGAGGGAGCAAACATGCCAACAGAACCTAGCGGTATTGAAATATTTCAAGGAGCAAAGATACTTTATGGTCCAGGTAAAGCATCTAATGCTGGTGGTGTTGCTACAAGTGCTCTTGAGATGTCACAGAACAGTTTGAGAATGTCTTGGCGTAGAGAGGAAGTGGATGAAAAACTTCAATGGATTATGAAAAGCATACATGAGAATTGTGTTAAATATGGAAAAGAGGGCAACTATACTAACTATGCAAAAGGCGCAAACATTGCAGGTTTTGTTAAAGTCGCAGATGCTATGATTGATCAAGGACTTATCTAAATCTTTTTTATTATTTTTTATTAAAAAATATCTTTCAATTTTCTTCTAAATATAATCTATCAAATTCTTTATATCCTAGATGTTTATATGGGGTCTTCGGCTCCAAAAATCAATATAAGGAGGACTAATATGGCAGAAAAAGGCTATAATGCTTTTAAAACAGCTCAACAACAATTCGATAGAATTGCTGATATGTTGAATCTAGATGTACCAACGCGTGAGCTTTTAAGATTTCCGTTGAGGGAATATCATATTACAATACCTGTTAAGATGGATGATGGAAAAATAAAAATTTTTAGAGGTTTTAGAATTCAACATAATGATGCAAGAGGTCCTTGCAAGGGAGGTATAAGGTTTCACCCTCAAGAAACAGCTGATACAGTAAGAGCACTTGCAATGTGGATGACTTGGAAGTGTGCTGTTGCAGATATTCCTTTAGGTGGTGGTAAGGGTGGAATAATTTGTGATCCACATGATTTATCAGAAGGTGAACAAGAAAGACTATGTCGTGGCTGGGTAAGACAGATTGCAAGAGATATTGGTCCTGTTCGTGATGTTCCAGCTCCAGATGTTATGACAAGTGCTCAACACATGCTATGGATAATGGATGAATATCAAACAATTGTAGGTGGCCAATATCCTGGAGTAATCACTGGAAAACCAGTAGGTCTTGGTGGATCCCTTGGTCGGACTGAAGCAACTGGTTATGGTATTATTTTTCAACTTAGAGAAGCATTAAAAGAAATGAACATGGATATTACAAAAACAAAAGCTTCAATTGAAGGTTTTGGAAATGTCGCTCAATATTCTGCAGAACTTTTTATTGAATATGGGGGAATAGTTGTTGGTGTCTCATGCTGGGATCAAAAAGATAGCTGTGCATATAGTTACTTTAAAAAAGATGGAATTAACCTAGAAGAATTAAGAAAAATAACTGATCGATTTGGAACAATTGATAAGAAAAAAGCTGAAGAACTTGGTTATAAAAGAAACCCTGGAACAGATTGGTTAAAGCATGAGGTAGACATTTTAATCCCTGCAGCTCTTGAAAATTCTATTACAAAAGATAATGTCGATCAAATTAATAAAAGTGTAAAAATAATGATATGTGGTGCAAATGGGCCTGTCACACCAGAAGCAGAAGATATTCTTATCAAGAAAGGTGTTGTTGTGATTCCAGATTTTCTAGCAAATTCAGGTGGTGTTACCTGCAGCTACTTTGAACAAGTACAAAGTAATCAAAATTATTATTGGACCAAAGAGGAAGTATTAGGTAAACTTGATAACAAAATGACAGATGCATTTCATAAAGTCTGGGAACTAGCTCAACGTAAAAAGGTAAAAATTTCAGACGCCGCATACATGATTGCTATACAAAGAGTAGCTGATGCATGTAAGCTACGAGGCTGGGTATAATTTAAAAATTTTTAAAAATATAGAAATCATGTTAATCAATGATAAAGAAGAAAAAATCAAATCAACAATAGAAGAAATTACTGGAAAAAAATCAGATATAAAACATGAAATTCTCTATGATTTATTAAAAGATTATAGAACATTTAAAATTAAAAAAATACTTCTACTTTCTTCTTCTTTTGATTATTTTCTTTTAGAAGAAGAAGGTAGATTAAAAACTCTTTTTTTAGAGCTCTCTAAATATGATGATAAATACAATGTCCCTGAAATTATTCATGTCGAAACAGATAAAGATTGTTTGAATCTTTTAGAAAAAAATGTTTTTGATTTAATTATTATTTTTAACAAACAAGAAGATACCGATATAGTTAATTTATCTAAAAAAATAAAGAAAATTTCACAAGCTCCTATTGTTTTATTGGGAAGTAATCTTTCTGAATTAAAACAACTCACAAAAAAAGAATTACCTGATAATATTAAAAAAATTTTCACATGGAACGGCGATGGTAAAATTATTATTAGCATTGTTCAATATTTTGAAGATATAAAAAATATTGAGCAGTCTTCTATAGAAGGTAGAAGATGTATTTTACTTATTGAAGATTCAATCCAGCAATATTCCAGTTTTTTTTTATTAATTCATGATGAGATTCATAGTTTTTTAAAAGATACAATTACTGATAATTTATCATATGAACAAAGGTCATCACGGTACAAGCAAAGGCCTTTTGTTTTACATGCTATAAGTTTTGATGAAGGCTTAACACTTTATGAAAAATACAAAGATGAACTAATCTGTGTTATTACAGATAATTATTTGGATGAATCTAGAGATAGAAAACAAGCAGGTGTTGAATTAGCAAATAAAATATCTGTGGATAAACCCGATTTACAAATTTTAATACTATCTTCTGAACCAATAGAAGAAAAAAAAATACTGGGTAAAAAAGTAAGGTTTGTATCTAAGAATTCCCACTTACTAATTAGTATCTTTAGAAGATTTGTAAAAGATAGTATTGGTCCTCGTGAAATTATTTTTAAAGATGCTTTAGGAAAAGAAATTGCAATAGTTAATAATATGCAAGATTTCGAAGACACCATCCCAAAATTAGATGCTGATACAATTTTGCGGTATAGTAAAGATAACATTATTTCTAAGTGGCTAAATAATCTAGGTGAGGTTGAACTTTCACATAAATTTTTAGCAGTTGAAAATGAGTATGATGATAGTGAAAAACTAAAAAACAAATTATTAGAGCTTTTAGAGGATTATAAATATTCCATTAATCAGGTAGCGATTTCAAGTTTTGAACGCAATGTTACCGATCCTTACGTTAAGATAAGCCGTATTGGTCGAGGTGCTCTTGGCGGTAAAGCAAGAGGTATAGCATTTTTAGTAAAAATTTTATCAAAATATATTTCTGAAGATATGTTTCCTGGCCTAAAAATTACTGTTCCTCGTAGTATTGTTTTATCAACTGATGTTTTTGATGCTTTCATGGAACATAATCACCTTTTGGATTTGGATTTCTATCATTTATCAGATGAGCGTATCTCAGCTAAGTTTTTAGAGGCAAGTTTACCAGCAACAATTCTTGGGGATTTGAGATCCTTTGTAAGAAATACAAGGAAACCTTTGATGGTGAGATCGTCTGGTCTTTTGGAAGACTCACTTATGCAACCTTTTGCTGGAATTTATACTTCGATGTTACTTCCAAACGAATCATGGGAGGCAGATTTCAGATTTCAAGATGTTTGTAACGCAATAAAACATGTTTATGCATCTACATACTTTGAAAGAGCAAGAACTTACATTAAATCAACGCCAAAGAATATAGGCGATGAAAAAATGGCTGTTTTAATTCAAGAGGTAGTAGGTAATAGACATGATAATTATTTTTATCCAACAATTTCAGGTGTAGCAAAATCATATAATTACTACCCGCAAGGACCCTGCAAACCTGAAGAAGGAATAGTATATCTTGCACTTGGTCTTGGAAAATCAATTGTAGATGGTGGTAGCAGTTATGCTTTTTGTCCTGAAAAACCTAAAGCACCACTGTTTGGTACACCAAAACTTTATATGAAATATTCACAAGCTACTTTTTACTCCCTAAACTTAAAATCAGTTTATAGAATTGTAAATTATAATGAAGAAACAACTCTTGATAAATTAGATATTCAAATTGCTAAACAGCACGGTGTTTTGGATAAAATTGCATCAACATATTTTATAAAAGATGATAGTATTTCTCCTGGAGTTTATGATGACGGATACATTGTTATCGATTTTGCACCAATAATAAATTATGATCAGATACCTCTCTCAAAAGCCTTAAAACTTCTTTTGAAAGTTAGTGAAATTGCTTTAAATTATCCTGTAGAAATTGAGTTTGCAGTTAATATTCCAAAGGAAGAATCAAAGCCAGCAGAACTAATAATTCTTCAAATAAGAAGTATGATTACGCCAGATAAAAAAGTCGATATCGATATAGATAAAATACCAAAAGAAGAAGTATTATTCTTTAGTGAAAACGCTCTTGGTAATGGTATTATAAATAACATTTCAGAAATTGTTTATATAAAACAAGATTCTTTTGATATGTCAAATTCAAATGAGGTTGTAAGCGAAATAAGAAAAATAAATAGCGATCTAATGGAAGAAAAAAAACCATATCTTTTGGTAGGACCTGGCCGATGGGGTTCAACAGATCCATGGCTTGGTATACCAGTTATTTGGAGTGATATTGCTGGTGCAAAAGTAATTGTTGAAACACCATATAAAGAAAGACCAATTGATCCATCTCAAGGTTCGCACTTTTTCCATGATATGATGGCTTCTCAGGTTGGCTATATAATTACAAAAAAGGAAACAGATATTGACTGGAAGTGGATGAATTCATTACAGCAATTAAAAGAAGCAAAATTTATAAAACACGTTAAATCATCACATCCTTTACAAATTATAATTGATGGAAAAATTGGTAAGGCGATAATTAGAAAAAAACCTAATTAATTTACCTAAGTAGTTTATAATAATTATATTAAGATGTGGAAGATTGAAATGATTGAAAATATTGATAAAAAAATTTTAGAAGGTACTACTCACTATGCACTCAATGAACTTAAAGAAAGAGTTAAGGAATTAAATTGCCTTTATGGTTTGACAAATGTTGTAAAGGACAAAAATTTGTCTTTTGATGAAACCTTACAAAAAATTGTAGAACTAATTCCACCCGCATGGAAATACCCTGAAATAACTTGTGCAAGAATAAAAATAAATGGTAAAGAGTTCAAAACAAAAAATTTTAATGAAACAAAATGGAGTCAAATAAGTAATATTATTATTGATGACAAAGAAGTCGGATTACTTGAAGTATATTATTTAGAGGAAAGACCTCAAGCCGATGAAGGACCTTTTTTACTTGATGAACGAAGACTCCTTGATGCAATAACAGATTTACTTGGAAACTTTATTGTTGAAAGGCTTTTTAAAAAAGAATTAGTATTAGAAACACAGAAGAAAAAAACCGGGCGATATCAAAAAGCGTTAAGCATCGAACCACAAGAAGGAGATAAGAAATATGAATGGGAAGTAATGATTGATCTTTTAATTAAAACAGATCCACGAACACTTTTACGTCTTACAAGAAAAATGGTTTATTATTTATACCGTTATGATAATGAAAAAATAACAGCGTTACTTGGTAGGATTTGTAGAGTAGATAGAAATGCACCATTTAGTGAATGGTGCGGTATAAACATGCCTAATCCCCGGCAGGATTTAGAATCATTAAAAGTCCTTCAAAAACAAATCTTTGAAATGGCAAAAGAAAGCCTCCCTGCTGAAGAGATTTCACAAATGTTTCAAGATTGGCTGAGACAAGACAAAGCTAGGCCTTTACTTTTAGCATCACAAAAACCTAGTATTCCTCTTTTTGAAATTACTGATGAACTAAACAGATTTTTCACCCAAGAAGATGTTGAAAAAACCCTTGCTCAAGAGGATAAAACCAGTATCAAAACCGCTCTTATCAGGCGTTTTTTTACAAACAGACTTGAATATGTTAATGTAGCTAAAAGATACATTGAAATAGAAGATTTTGTAAATCTTTTAAAGTATGTAGTTGGACCAACCCAAGGATCAGGAAAATTTGGAGGTAAAACATCAGGTGTATTTCTTGCAGAAAAAATAATAAAGGATGGAATGAAAACAGATGAAGTATTAAAAGACATTAATTTCCCACGCAGTTGGTATGTAACAACTGATACTGAACTTGGCTTTGTTCACTATAACGATTTAGACGAAGCATTTCATATAAAGTATCTGCATCCAGAACAAATCCGCAAGGAACAGCCTTTTTTGGAGCAGGTATTTAAAAATGGTACCTTTCAACATGAAATTATTGAATCTTTTAGAAGAGTTATTAGGGATTTAGAAGGTAGACCTATTATTGTTCGTTCATCAAGCTTACTAGAAGATAGTTTTGGAGCAGCTTTTTCAGGTAAATACAAAAGCCTGTTTGTCGCAAATATTGGCTCTGAAGATGAAAGACTTTTTTCATTAATGGATGCAATAGCAGAGGTTTATGCATCTACATTTGGACCTGATCCTATTGAGTATCGTCGAGAAAGAGGACTACTTGATTTTAGTGAGGAAATGGGAGTACTTATTCAGGAGGTTGTTGGTACAAGGGTAGGACCTTACTATTTCCCTGCTTATGCAGGAGTTGCTTTTAGTAGAAGTGAATTTAGATGGTCTCCAAGAATTAGACATGAGGATGGCATGGCTCGCCTAGTTCCAGGTCTTGGAACACGTGCAGTTGATAGAGTTGGTAACGATTATCCAATTCTAATATCGCCGATGAGGCCAAATCTACAAGTTAATCCTTTAATTATTGAAAGAATACAATATTCCCCTAGATACATGGATGTTATAAATCTAGAAAAAGGCGTAATTGAAACTGTGGATGCTATTGAACTTTTTAGACAATATTCCGATGAATTTCCAAACTTAGATTATATTATTTCTATTCACAAAGATGGTCGTTTGGTTACACCTAGTATTATTTTTAACCCACGAGAGGAAGACCTAGTCGTAACATTTTCAAACCTTTTTGAAAAAACAGATTTTCTTGAAAAAATAAAAAGAATGTTGCAACTACTTGAAGAAAAAATTGGAACACCTGTTGATATTGAGTTTGCATCAGACGGACAAAAACTCTATTTATTACAATGCAGACCTCAAAGTCAAGGTAGAGGTATTGAAAGAAAACCAGTGCCACAAGATGTAACTGATGATAGAAAACTGTTTTCAGCAAACAAGTATATAACAACTTGTCAAATAGAAAATGTAGAGTACATTGTTTATGTGGTACCTGAGGAGTACACAAACTTGGGTACTGTTGAGGATATGCAAAAAATAGCACTAATCATTAATGAATTAAATAATAAACTTCCTAAAAGAAAATTTATCCTTATGGGTCCTGGTAGATGGGGTAGTAGAGGAGATATTAAACTTGGAGTCCCAGTTAAATATGGTGATATCAATAACACGTCACTTCTTATTGAAATAGCCCGTGAAAAAGGAGATTACACGCCTGAACTATCTTTTGGAACTCATTTCTTCCAAGATCTTGTAGAAGCAGAAATAAGATATCTGCCTCTTTACCCAGATCAACCAAAAATTATCTTTAATGAAAAAATACTTTTAAACTCTGATAATCATCTTATTAAATTACTTCCAGCGCATAAAAAGTTTAAAAACGTAATAAAAGTTGTAAAAACATCAGATATTATATCTGGTAGTACGCTCTCAGTAATAATGGACGGAGATGCTGGTGAAGCACTAGCATATATTAAACCACCAGATCATTGGAGCTGGCGGATGCAAAAAGTAGAAGAAATTGCAGAGGCACTCGATCCAGAATTGTATTGTATTGAATCTGTTTATCTTATTGGAAGCACTAAAGATGGAAGTGCAGGACCAGCAAGCGATATAGATCTTTTAGTACATTTCAGGGGAAATGAGGAACAAAAAGAAAAACTTCAGACATGGTTTGAGGAATGGGGTAAAAAACTAGATGAAGAAAACTTGCAGAGGACTGGGATAAAAACAGGCGGACTACTAGATGTTCATATAATAACAGATGATGATATTAAGAAAAAAACCTCGTGGGCATCACATATAACTTCACCATATATGAGCGTTAAAAAAGTTCAATTAAAAAAGAAAGAAACCTAGTCAACATCAATTATTTCCCTAGATGCATTTTCCAAGTCATTTGTATCAAATCTTATCAATGCCAGCTCAGGTCCATCATGGGCAGCAGAATAAGAAAATGTTCTACCAAATTTTTGTTTCCAATACCCAGTTAACCTTACGGATTCATGAATATGGCCATGAAGAGTTAGCATTGGTTGTTTCTTTTCAATAAATCTCTGTATAGCAATACTGCCGACATGAACATCAACTGGTGCATGATCCACTTTTTTACCGTCTAATTTTGTTCTGTCTAGATAAGAATTATACGGTGGTGAATGAAAAAGGAAAATTGTTTTTTCTACAGGAGCATTTTCAGAGAGCATCTCCAAATCTTCTGAAATGGTTGAAAGCCGTATTTTATCTTCATTGATTACTACTGTTCTAATTCCACTTTCAGGAGAAACTGTTCCTACATCCACAAAACGAGATACATCGTATTTCTCCCAGTCTTTCAATTGAAAAGGTGTAGGTGGTACATATGCATAACCAGACACAAAAAAGCTATCAAATTTAATTGTTTTATTATGAATATAATAGATTATACCTTTTTTATCAGCATCTAAAAATATCTTTTCAAAAACCCTTGGGTCATCATTTCCAAGTATAAGTATAAATCTAGTTTTTTCTCCTGTTATTTTCCTTATTTTTTTTATTTTTAAAAAAAACTCTTTTTTTAAAAAATCATCAATTGATGATTTAAACGCAAACTGATTTGGTAATATATCTCCTCCTATAAATACCAAATGAGGTTTTTCTTTTTCACATATTTCAAAAAATTTTTTTAAACGTTTAATCCTGCCATGGACATCCGATATAAATAAACAATCCAATTTAAACACCAGTTTTCTTCTTACCTATAAGTATACCAAGTTTTTTAAATCTATCATAAATTATTAAATAAAACCTCTGATACGGTTAATCAATAAAACCATTATTAATGATAAAACAAGGGAAGGCTTCAAAAATGACTGTTGATCTTTCTAAGACTAAAAAACTTATAAAAAAATATGGTAAAAAGAAGGGAATTTTGATACCCTTATTACAAGGTATACAGAGAGAATACGGATATGTCCCAAAAGAAGCTATAGAAATTGTAGCCAAGGAACTCAATATTTTTCCTATTCAGATATACGGTATTTTAACCTTTTACGCTCAGTTTTATTTAAGTCCTAGAGGTAAACATATAATTCGTGTATGTCAGGGAACTGCTTGCCATGTTATGGGTGGAAAGGAATTACTCAATTATATTTCTGAAAAAATAGGGATAAAAGAGGGTGAAACTACAAAAGATGGCATTTTTTCTTTAGAAAGGGTTGCATGTCTTGGTTGTTGTGGTATGGCTCCTGTTATTGTTGTAGATAATGATTTTTATGGAAATTGCAGCTATCAAAAAATCGATGATTTTTTTAAAAAATACAAATCTAGGAGGGTCCGGTAGTTGAAAACAAGAGTCTTAGTTTGCATGGGTACTAGTGGTATTTCAGCTGGTGCAGAAGAAGTAGCAAATAATTTTGAAAAAGAAATTAAAAAAAATAAGATACAAGACAAATTCGTAGTAATCAGGGCTGGGGACCGTGGACTGTTTAGAGATGTTTTAGTTGATATAATTCCGCAAAATGAGGAACGTGTTACTTATGAGTTTGTTAAACCAATGGATGTTAAAAAAATTGTTAAAAACCATCTAGTAAATGGAGAGGTTGTAAAGGAACTCTGTGCAGGTGAGGACTATAAAAGGTTTTTTGAAAAACAAATGAGAATCGTACTTTGTAATTGTGGTGAAATCGACCCAGAAAATATTGATGAATATACTGAAAAAGATGGATATTCTGCTTTAAAAAAAGCCTTAAAAATGAAGCAGCAAGAAATTATTGAAGAAGTTAAAAAATCTGGTCTGCGTGGCCGTGGTGGCGCTGGTTTTTCAACTGGTATGAAATGGGAGTTTTGTTTTAAAGCACAGGGAGATACAAAATATATTATTTGTAATGCTGATGAAGGTGACCCTGGTGCCTTTATGGATCGCAGTATCCTTGAAGGCGATCCCCATAGTGTAATTGAAGGAATAATAATTGCTGGGTATGCAATTGGTGCAAACGAGGGCTATATCTATTGTCGTGCCGAGTATCCACTTGCTGTTAAAAGATTATATATTGCTATTGAACAGGCCAAGAAAAAGAGGTTTTTAGGAAAAAACATTTCCGGCTCAGATTTTTGTTTTGATATAACACTTAAAGAAGGTGCAGGTGCTTTTGTCTGTGGTGAGGAAACTGCACTCATGGCATCCATTGAAGGTAGACGTGGTATGCCAAATCCTCGGCCGCCTTATCCTGCCCAAAAAGGTCTTTGGGGTAAACCTACTAATATTAACAATGTTGAAACCTATGCTAATATTAAACATATAATAAATAGAGGTTCTAACTGGTTTTCCTCAATTGGTTATCAGAAAAGTAAAGGTACAAAGGTTTTTGCACTTGCTGGTAAAATCAAAAACACAGGACTTGTGGAAGTTCCTATGGGTACTACTATCCGCGATCTTATTTTTGGCCCTGGTGGCGGTATGATTAATAAAAAAATAGGTTTTAAGGCTGTTCAACTTGGAGGGCCATCTGGTGGTTGTATTCCTGAAAGCCATATTAATACTCCTATTGATTATGAATCTATCACTAAAACTGGGGCAATAATGGGCTCTGGTGGTATGGTTGTAATGGACCAGCGGACCTGTATGGTTGACATTGCCAGGTTTTTTTTAAGTTTCACAGTTGCTGAATCTTGTGGTAAATGTGTACCATGCCGAATCGGTCTTAAGCGTATGCTTGAGGTTTTAGAAAAGATAACAGATGGTGCTGGTACTGAAGAGCATATTGTTTTTCTAAAGGAGATGAGTCAGACTATCCTTGATACTGCATTATGTGGTCTAGGAAATACCGCTCCTAATCCAGTATTAACTACAATTAATTATTTTGAGGATGAATATAAATCTCATATTGAAAAGAAATATTGCCCTTCACATGTTTGTATAAATCTTATAAAATTTGACATTAACCTTGATAAATGTATCAAATGTGGTCTTTGTTTTACAAACTGCCCTGTGCAAGCTATTTCCTGGAAGAAAAAAGATTTTCCAATACTTGATAAGAAAAAATGTATCAAATGTAAATCATGTATTTCTGCATGTCCTGTGATGGCGATAGAATGATAAACATAACTATTGACGACAAAAAAATTATTGCAAAAGAAGATAAAACCGTTCTTGAGGCAGCATTAGATGCTGGTATTTACATTCCTAACCTGTGCTATCACCCTAACCTTAAACCAATTGGTTCCTGTAGACTTTGCATAGTTGAAATAGATGGTATGAAAGGCTATCCCATTTCTTGCTATATGAAGGCAACTGAGGGAATGGTTATTAGGACTAATACCAGCAAACTTCAGGAACTACGCAAGAACTTAATTTGGCTTATTCTTAGTAACTACCCAAAGGATATTCCTCCATCTTCTCAGCTTAAAAAAGTTGTTGATTATGTTGGGGTAAATAACGTTTTATCATCATATGCTCTGCAGGCAAAGAAACTACCGATTTTTTCTGAGGATCCCTTGTTTATACGTGACCTTGATAAATGTATCTTGTGTGGTCGCTGCGTTCAAATTTGTCAAGAAGTAAGGGGCGTTGGTGCAATTGGTTTAGTTAATAGGAGTATTGACACAATTGTTAGCACTAGCGAAGCTGCGTCTTTAAAGGATGCAGGATGTAAATTCTGCAGGGCTTGCGTTGAAGTGTGTCCATCTGGTGCTCTTGTTGACAAGGAAGAATGGGATGAAGAAAACCGTGAGAAGGTTTTACTTCCCTGTAAAAACAATTGTCCAGCAGGTACAGATATTCCTAGATATGTTAGACTGATTGCAGAAGGTAGATATCAGGATTCAGTTGAAGTCATTAGACAAAAGTTTCCTTTCCCTCATACTCTTGGTCTTGTATGTAATCATCCTTGTGAAGACGATTGCTCTCGAATTGATGTTAATGAACCGATTTCAATTCGTGAATTAAAAAGATTTGTTGCCGAGAAAGACAATAGAAGATGGAAAAAGAAACTTAAAATTGCAAAATCAACTGGTAAAAAGGTTGCAATTGTTGGAGCAGGACCATCTGGACTTACAGCAGCATATTTCTTAAAACTTAAGGGTCATGATGTGACAGTTTTTGAAATGCATCCTAAACCTGGTGGTATGCTTAAAGCAGGAATTCCAGATTATAGACTGCCGTCTGAGGTTTTAGAAAAGGAAGTTAAGGATATTACTGACATTGGTGTAAAAATAAAATGTAATACAAAAACAGATTCGATTGATAAGCTCTTTTCCCAAGGTTATAACGCTGTATATCTTGCGCTTGGTGCACCAAAAGGTATTAAAATTGGAATTGAGGGTGAGGATGATCCTAGGGTTCTTGATGGGATTACAACACTTAGAAAGATTAACTTTGGTGAACATGTTGATATAAAAGGTGATGTCGCGGTAGTTGGTGGTGGAAACGTTGCTGTTGATATTGCAAGAAGTTCACTACGTATGGGTGCTAAATCAGTTAAAATAATTTATAGGAGAACCAGAGATGAAATGCCCGCATATGAGCATGAAATCGAAGATGCTCTTGATGAAGGTATAGATATGATGTATCTAACCAATCCAACAAAAATAATTCCTGGAAAGGAAAAACTAAATGTTGAATGTATTAAAATGGAACTAGGTGAACCAGATTTAAGTGGTAGGAGAAGGCCTGTGCCTATAAAAGGATCTGAATTTATAGTAAAACTTGACCGTCTTATAATAGGGATAGGGCAAGAATCAGATGTTTCTAGCGAATTTGGTGTTGAATTAAATAAGAAAAGAAGGGTTGCTGTAAAAGAAGAAACACTTGAAACCTCAAGAAAAGGAGTATTTGCAGGGGGAGATTTAGTAACTGGTCCTGCATCTGTAATTGAGGCAATTCAAGGAGGGAGAGTTGCTGCAAGTTCAATTGATAAATATCTTGGCGGGGATGGGGAAATTGAGCAAAAGCTGATCCCTGATGAAGAAGATAATCCATATCTTGGTCGTGAAGAAGGATTTTCTGATAGAAAAAGAGTAAAAATTAATAAACTCGATAAAAAAAAGAGGCTTGCTGGTTTTCCACAGATAGAATATTGTATTGATGAAAAAGCAGCACTAGCGGAAGCAAATAGATGCTTGAGGTGCCAATTAAGGTTGAAGATTTTAAAAGCACCATTGCCACCAATTAAAAGTAGCAAGGAAAATAAGTGAAAAACTAAATTATATTTTTATTAAGTGTGTTAGAAGTGTTAACGCATTTGGAAATTGATCTAAAAATCTTGTTAAAAATTGATTAAGGTTGATAGCTTTATTCTTAGGCATTGTAACAATTAGTGTTTCCCAGTCACTCTCCATTTCATAAATATCCTTTGCTTTCACTTTGATTGTGTATGTTCCCCACCATTTCCAACTATGTGGCCGACTCACAGGAGAACCTGAGGATACAAACTCAGTCCAACCACTATTTGTACCATCACCCCAGTCAAAATAATAAGAAATATTATTATTATCTGGATCAATTGAAATTGCTGTATATATATACTCTGTTCCGGGCTGACCATTTAATGGTCCATCTATCGTTGGTGCATCTGGATGATGATTTACACCTTCATCACCAAAACAATACATCTTACCATCATCTGATCCTATGTATAATTTTCCATTGGCAATAGCTGGGGAAGAAATCACATTATCACCTGTTGTATATCTCCATATCTCACTTCCGTTATATGCGTTTAGACAAAATATATTGTTATCATTACACCCAAAGTATACTTTACCATCTGCAATTGCTGGAGAAGGATTCACAAAGTCATTTGTATGATAGATCCATATCTCACTCCCATTATTGGCATCTAAACAATGCATTTTGTGGTGGCCTCCGCCAAAATAAACTTTCCCATAAGCTACTGCAGGGGATGAAAACAATATATAGTCAGTTTTATAGGTCCATATCGTGCTACCATTATCAGCGTTCAAGCAACCCATGCAGTAAAAATCATTGTTTACGTATACTTTTCCATCAACTACTGCTGGAGAAGTTTCAATCCATAAATGTTCGGTAGAATATTTCCATATTAGACTTCCATTATCGGCATTTAAGCAGTATACACTTGCATCATTTGATCCGATGTATAATTTTCCATTAACAACAGCAGGTCCAGATTTTACATTGCTACCTGTTGTATATCTCCATATCAAATTGCCATCATTAGCATCTAAACAATAAACATTATTATCAAGAGAACCAAAATATACTTTTTCATTTACAACAGTAGTATACCATATATAATCCCCTGTAGCGTAATTCCATATTTTATTTCCAGTCTCTGCATCCAAACAATACATATTACAATCATCACTACCCACATATACCTTTCCATAAGCAATAGCAGGATCACATTGAATCCTGTTTCCTGTAGTATAATTCCATATTTTATTTCCAGTCTCTGCATCCAAACAATACATATTATGATCTTTAGACCCAAAGTAAATCTTTCTATCAAATATTGCAGGAGAAACACCTATAGAACCACCTGTTTGATAGCTCCATTTTATATTATTAGTCTCTGGGGCATCAGATGTTGAATATCCACTATGTTGTGGATCATGATGAAACATCTCCCACCAATCAGTACTAAAATGAGATAATATTTGTTTATCTTCATCTGAAATTATAACACTAAAACCAAATACAATTGGAGTAATTGATGAAACCACAAACAAGAAGATTATTCCAATTGCAAAGATCCTTCTTCGCATTTATATGCCTCCCTCTTCCTATTTATCATATAATTAACAATATTTAAATCTTTCATACACAAATTTTAAATAGAACTCATTATAATATTTATTATATAATAAGGAGTAAGTTTAATGATTTTTATCCTAAAAAAAACATTAATTGTGTTTATAATCCTTTTATTATCTTTTTCACAATTGGTTTGTTGTGTTAAAATTACTAATTCAGAAAAAATATTTAAGGAAGATTTAGAGAATGTCGAACTAGATTTACTAAGAGCTGAGCATTATCTTTATCTTAAGGCAAATGAAGATGTTGGTTCGTTTAATTTAAGGTATACTTTTCCACCAGAATACGGTTACCAGCTACCAATATTTTTAGAAATCCTTGATGACAGTAATGCAAATATTATTAAATATAAAATTGAAAATGATAGATTTGAACCAAATAAATTTGTGAATTTTACTATTGGACCTATGGAAAAAGATGAAATAGTATTTATTCACTTTAACTTTTGGGTTTTAGTAAAAAATTATAACTATTCAGATCTCCCTAGTTATGTAGAAATCCCTAGTAAAAATGATTTACCAAATGAGACAAAACAATGGCTTTCATCAACTCAGGTTGTACAGACAAATAAGATTCTAATAAAACTAAGAGCAAGACAAATGAAATTTTTAACAAATAATATTTTCACACTAGCAGATAGAATTGCTAAATTTTCTAAATCACATAGGTATTGGTTCTTTTTAATCCAATACACATTTCAAACATATAAATCCCAAGATGCTTTTACAACCCTATTAAGAAATGGAGAGTGTCCAGGGAGGTCTCATCTTGGATGTGCACTTTTCAGAGCAAATGGAGTCCCAGCAAGAGTCTTAATTGGAATACCTTGTTTTGATTTCTGGTGTGAAATGCACTATATGATGGAATATTACTGTAATCCCGTTTATGGATGGATTTTAACAAATGTGCATAATGGAACAACTCCTTATGAGCCTAAATATGATATAATCCAAAGGATCTGCTATACTGAGGATGAAAACAACACTCAAACCGACTTTATAAATCCAAAAATGAAAGGGATTGAGAGATGGATATGGATTGATAATGAAAATGTTTCTCCTTACTACAAGGATTTAAAGGAAGGAAGCAAATCTAAGGGAGTTTCAGAAAATAGTGTTTTTATAGATTCAATGGTAGCAAACGATACTGTTACTTTAACAAAAGATGTATTTAGCAAATTTGAGAACTACCTAAATTTTGATTTAACTGGTGAAAATAAAGAACATTTCCAGAATGCAACACAATATCAAATGAAAGCTTTAGACGAATTTAAGGATGCAACTAACACATTTGGATACATTTATTATATGAATTATGCAAACATCGAATATGATAAAATAATAATCTGAGATGACTAGATGACAAATGAAAAATACAGTAAAAAATCAGAAGGAAAAACAAAAGGGGTTTTATCAATCTCAATTATATCATTTATTGTTTTTTCACTAGGTTTTTTTCCTTTAATTTTAGCTGGGCGATATGTCCTGTTTTTTATTTCTTTTGATCAAATTTGGCAATATTTCTTGTTACCGTTTTTAATCTACATAGGGATTAGTATTGCAATTTTTTCTCAATTTTTTATTTCAGGGATAATTATTCATGTTTTTAACATTAAATATAAGCCTGGAACTTATGAGTACTCATTTTCAAATAAGATGGCTTTTAGATGGATGGTTTTATGCAGCCTTTATACACCTATGCGAAAGATGCTTGAGATTTTCCCAGTTGGTGGAACAAAATACATGTATTATAGAATGCTTGGTATGGAACTAGGGGAAAATACCCTTGTTGGTGGAACAATTATGGATCCGTGTTTAACTGAAATTGGAGAAAACTGCACAATAGGCCTATTTTCAGTAATTTACGGTCATATTCATGATTATGAAAAAGGAACATTAATTATGGATAGAATAAAAATTGGAAATAATTGTATTATTGGTGCTGGAGCTATTATTATGCCAGGTGCAGTATTAGAAGATAATGTAAAGCTTGCTGCTGGTTCAATATTAACAAGGGGGCAGGTCCTAAAAGGCGGAAAAGTCTATGGCGGAGTTCCAGCAAAAGAAATAATACTTAAAAAAGATAAAAAAATCAAATAGTTAAGCTCTTTATAGCCTTGGATTTATACTCATTTTAATGAAAAATAAAATACGCCAGGAATTAACACAAAAAAGAAAGAATTTATTAAAAAATGAAGTTTTAGAAAAAAGCGACAAGATTAAAAAAAGATTATTTGAACTGGATGAGTTCAAGCAAGCATCCTTTGTTCTTTTTTATGTTTCCTATAACAACGAGGTTTATACCCATGAAATGATTAAAGAGAGTATTTCCAGTAAAAAAAATGTAATAGTCCCAATGTGTGACAAGGAGGAAAGATGCTTGATTTTATCAAAACTTAATAACTGGGATGACCTTGAATCTGGATCTTATGGTATATTGGAACCAAAAAAAGGAAAGATAAAAGAATTTTCAATTGACAAGGTAGATTTAATCATTGTCCCTGGACTGGGATTTGATAAAAAGGGTAATAGAATTGGTCATGGAAAAGGATACTATGACGATTTATTAAAAAACTCAAGTAACGCCTTGCATATAGGATTAGCCTATGAATTTCAGATTGTTAAAAAAATACCAATTGAAGCACATGACCTTCCTGTGCATATGATTGTAACAGAAAAAAGTATGATAGATTGTAGAAACCAGTGAGAAATAAAATCAAGTTTCTAACAATTCATCAGCTTTTTCAAATAAAGCATTCTCGATATTTTTAGCGGCTTCTTTTTCTTCGGGGCGTGTATGTTTTAAATACATCAAGATACATGAATTCTGATTCCAGAAAAAGAGAATACCAACTCTATCAGAATAACGCATTTTCATTTCAGCACGGGCCCCCTCAAAATTACCACTATGTCCGCCATATGTTTCATTATCTACAGTCTTTTGATACCAACCAAGTCCATAAAGAAAACCATCATCAAATTACCCTAGATATTGAACACTATGCATTTCATCAACAGATTCCTTACTTAAAACCCTAACACCGTCATAAACTCCACCACTTGTATGCATAATCAAGAAACGAGAAAAGTCAGATAATGTTGTTTTCAATCCCATTCCAGCAACATAACTAGTCTGGGTAAAAGGTCGTTTAAAATAAAATCCAGCAATCCAACTATATAGACATGCAAGTTGCTCCTTGTTATAGTCTGAAAAATAAAAACTAGTATTATACATTTTCAATGGTTTGAAAATATGCTCTTGGCAATAATCTGAATAAGATTGATTTGTGACTTGTTGTATTAGTAACCCTAAAATATCGATACCCTCTGTTGAATAACATACACCTTCCCCAGGTTTATAATCTTTCCAGACTTTTGGATTGCTAAGATATTTTTCAAAAGTCATAAGATTATAAGGGATTTTTAAAATTTTAAAAATTAATGTGAATCTAAGAGTTGTATCACCAAGACTGGATTGATGCGCAAGTAACATACGAAATGTAATGGCGACATCTGGATATTTCGGGTTTTTCAAATCAAATGGCAGATATTTGCTAACATTGTCATCAAGATTAACATCATATGAATCGTTTTCAACTATCTGCATAATTGGAGTTGCTGTTACAGATTTTGTTAGTGAAGCAACTGGATAAACAATGTCTTCCGAAGTATTTTTTTTATTATAATAATCAGAGTATCCATATCCTTTTGACCAAGCTGTCACATTGTCCTTAATTATACAAGCAACCAAAGAAGGCATATGAGCTTTTTTCATAAGTTCTACAATTTTACTATCGAAATCATCAGTAATTTCATAGCTTCCACAGATATTTGGTAGGATACTAACTCCTAAAAATAATAGTACTATTGTAAAAGCAAATCCTTTAATAGATATTGTCTTCATTTTCCTACTTTCCATATTATTAATATATAATTAATTTGATTAATATATAAATATTTTGACAATATATAAAAAAATTACTAAGAGATTAAATATTTTTTACAATTCACTGGCTTTCTCAAATAATGCTGCCTCAATTCCTTTTTTTGCATCAATATAATATTTTGGTAAATTATGTACGATTATATTTAGCAATGATCTCTGATTAATAAAGTAAATAACCCCTGCATTATCATAATGCCTTATCTTTAAAAAAGCAAAACCCCCAATTGCAGTTCCTGAATGCCCACTATATGATTCATTTCCATACCAACCCAGTCCATGTAAAGCATTACCATCAGGATACTCTGGATACTGATACCTATGCATTTCCTCTACTGATGATTCCTTTAAAATTCGAACACCATTATAAACACCTTTGTTAGTATGCATAATCAAATAATGCGAAAAGTCTGATATTGTAGATTTCAAGCCTCCCACTGGTAATTCTATTGAATATAATTCTATGAAAGGATATTGAAGATAAGGTAACAACTTTCCCCCCGTCCATAGATATGGATGAGCTAGATTGTTTTCATCAAAATCAGAAAAATAAAAACTAGTATTATACATTTCTAAGGGAGTAAATATATGCTCTTTGCAATAATCTTTGTATGATTGATTTGTGATATTTTCTATAATCATCCCAATTATTGTTGGTCCTCCCATAGAATAACATACACCTTTTCCTGGAGCATAATCAAACCAATTTCTAGGATCACTAAAAAATTTTTTTAACCAATCATCTGTATTTTTTAACAATCTATAGTATATAACAAATTTATTATGGTTATCACGAAAACTGGATTGATGCGCAAGTAACATACGAAATGTAATATTCACATCTGGATACTTTGGATTTTTAAGGTCGAATGGTAAATATTTACTAACATTGTCATCAAGAGAAATACCATATGACTCATTTTCAATTATCTGCATAATAGCAGTTGCTGTAACAGATTTAGTAATCGAGGCAATAGGAAAAACAGTATCAATTGTTGAATTTATTCCTCTGTAATAATCAGATTTTCCAAATGCCTTCATCCATTTTACTGAATCATTTTTAACAATACAAGCAACTAATGAAGGAATATGACCCATTTTCATAAAATTTTCAATTTCACTGTCAAAATCATCAGTAATTTCTAAAGCTTGACAAATATTTGATAAAATACTAGTTCCAACAAATAAAATTACTATTGTAAAAGTAATTCCTTTTACAAATAAATTCTTCATTTAACTACTTCCATATTATTAATATATAGTTAGTTAGATAAATATATAAACATTTTGATAAGATACAAAAAATTGTAAATTTTTATCCTATAAAATATTAACTTACAATTTCATTTAACCTGTTTAACTCAATTGCTTTTTTAATCTCCATGGCAATTCTTTCACCATAACTGATCGAGTCACCATAAAGATAGCCAGAGTGTGGTGTGAAACGAGTCAATGGACTACCAGGTATCCTCATTGAAACATCAAAAACAACCATCTCTTCTTTTCCTTTATCAGCAGCAATTGCCCCTTGTAGTGCAAATGGACCGATGATGCCTGGAGGACACTCTTTTTGTGTAACCTTTACAAATTTTTCACCAAGGTCAAAGATTTTCTCAATAATGGATTCCTTTGTTGTAGCAGCAATATGCCCGGTCTCAATGATCTTAGGTTCTAAATATTTTAAAACTTCGAGTTGCTCATTTGCTGGAAGTCTTACAAGACCGTCAAGATTCGTCTGCCTCCTTGTATCAGTACCCATGATTTCAAGCTCATCGTTAATAACTGAGTAGAAATAATTGAAATTAATCTGCGCCCCAATCACATATTCCTCAATAACTGATTTATCAAGTGCATCTTTTGTAATTACTTTTTTATCAAGCAATTCCTGGGATTTTTTCTTATAACCTTCATAAGTTGTAGCATAAAAAAAGGCACGTTCATAACCTCTAAGCGCTTCACTTACCTTTACAATAACAAGCCTATCAATGTCTTTAGCTGATTTAAAAATCTTAGGATACCTAATACCTGCTTTTTCCAAAAGATAATACTGGTTCTTTGGAACATCCCGCTCCTCAAGCTTAAGCATACCACGAGTCCCAAAGATTGGGATCATGAAATTATCCTCAACATCCTTGAAATCAAAATAAACCCAGAAATACCGGTTATGAATAAAGATAGTGTTTTTGTTTCTCAATTCTTCTTGAATTTTTAGTTTTGTAATGTCAGAGAACTTATCAAGAACAATGGTGTCATCAACACATCCTCTACCATCCTTTCTTGTCTTGTAATATTTTGTATATGTTTTTTCACGGCCTTTCTGACAAACAGCAATAGTCCTAAAACCATATT
>Ga0315285_10001597_pt1 | contig 23748 bp, 40 predicted proteins | sample YL17G09_36_MG_FD_203698 | JGI IMG/M metagenome (GOLD analysis project Ga0315285, IMG submission 203698) | Sediment microbial communities from Yellowstone Lake, YNP, Wyoming, USA - YL17G09_36 | ecosystem: Environmental > Aquatic > Freshwater > Lake > Sediment | place: USA: Wyoming | collected... | reverse complement strand
ACTGGCGCTGATATGTCTTCGAGAGAAAAGGAAATTCTGGCGCAAATTGTTTCTCAAACTCAATTTAAACCGGAAAAAGTGATCTGGCGCAGTTCTTATTGGGGCACGGCTCAAATAGGCGCCGTTCACTATCAAGGAACCTTTAAAAGCCAACCCGCGGTTTTAAAAATTCAAGGCGTCAAACCAGAAGTCAGTGAGATTTTGATGATCAAGGAGTTTGCTGCTCAAAATCGAAGCAAAATTATTCGGCCGCCAAAGCTTTACCAAACTCTTTCTTGGCAGGAGGCAAAAGGTTACGAAGCCCTAATTATGGAGAGCGTGGTCGGAAAAAAAATCCTTCAAAGCGGCCAACTGCAATCAAAAGAAAAGATCAGCCAATTTTTTGATTATTATCAAGAATACCGAAAAAACTGCTTGCCCAAAAAACCTTGGTTACCCAAGCCCAAAAAAACTGATTGGCATCAGAATTTGAAAAATCTTCTTTCAACTTCCCAACGAGCCTATCCAAGTCATCCCCTTCGTCAACCAAACGATAAAAAATTGGCGACCCAAGCCTTTGGTTTGTTAAAAGAAATTTATCAAAATGTTCCTCTGGAATTCATTCATGGTCATTTTTCGGTCGAGGATTTGGTTTATCAGAATCATCAAGTCGTTCTTTTTGCCAATCTCTTTTGGAAATGGCAATATCCTTTCTATGATACCGTCTTTGGCTATCATTGGTTCATCTATACCCTTGAGCGGGTAAAAAGAATTCAACCTTCCCAGGTGGAAAAACAAAGGGAAATTTGGTTGTTTGAATTGTTTAATTTGCCCTGGGTGAAAAAATCTCCGCAGAATTTGAGATTACTCAAGGCGGCTTTGTTGGAAAGGGCGGTCGCGGGATTAATAATCGACAGTTTTCTGATTGACCAAAAAAGGCCAATGGCTGAATATCTCACTCAATCAACAAGGAATCAGGTCAAAAATTTTCTTGAGGAGTTGGTCTGAACCTACCTGACCGCTTTTTTGAGTGGCTTGCCTGGGGAAAATCTGGGGGCGCGGTGACTTTTAACCATTTTCTTTTCATTGGTCCCGGGCACGATCACGGGTTTTTCTTTAACTTTGGTCACTTTAAAAGTGCCAAAGCCAGAAAGAACCACTTTATCGCCTTTTTTTAAAGCGTTGGCGACTTCATCGAGAAAAGTGTCAATCGCTTCCCGAGAAGCCTTTTTGGTCAAGTGAGCCTTAGCTGACACCAAAGTCACGATTTGTTTCTTGGTCATCAATTCACCTCCTTTGGTCGCCTTTAGAGCGACAGGCAGGAGATTCTTTAAGAGAATAACTTAAAAAGGGAAGTTTGTCAAGAAATATCGGTCTTTTTGTTATTTGGCTTTGGTTGTTTCACTGGCCGAAGTTTCCCGGATGCAAGTTACCTTGATTTGCCCGGCATAAGTCACCTTCTCACTTAACTCTTGGGCAATTTTGTTGGCCAAAACTACCAATTCGTCATCAGACACCTCTTCTGGTTTGACCATAACTCTGACATCTCGACCAGCTTGATAAGCAAAGGCTTCTTTGACTTCTTTAAATTTATTGGCAATTTCTTCAATTTCTTCCATCCGTTTAACGTATTCTCCGTGGGCTTCATATCTGGCCCCTGGTCTGGAGCTAGAAATGGCATCGGCAATCCAAATAATTCTTGATTCGGCTGAGGAAAAGGGCTTGTCTTCATGGTGTTCGGCAATACAGGCAACCACTTCTTTGGGTAATTGATATTTCTTGACCAAATCCACCCCTAATTGAACGTGGGTCCCTTCTTCATCCGTCACTATTTTACCAACATCATGAAGGAGACAACCAAGACGAACGACGTTAACATCAGCACCAACTTCTTGGGCAATCTGGACACCGATTTTGGTTTCTTCTAAAGTGTGAGCAACCATGTTCTGCCCGTAGGAAAACCTAAATTTGAATCTGCCTAAAAGTTTGATTAAATCCGGGTGAAGCCGAAAGACTTGAAGGGAATGACATAGTTTTTTCCCTTCTTCAAAGGTGATTTTCTCCACTTCTTTTTGAGTTTGTTCGACCACTTCCTTGATTCGCGCCGGTTGAATTCTTCGGTCCCGAACCAATTTTTGCAACGCCCTTTTGGCTACTTCCCGACGAATGGGATCAAAAGAAGAAAGGAGAATGTCATTGGCATCCCCCAATTCTATTTCGACTCCGGTCGCCTGCTCAAAAGCCCGAATGTTTCTTCCTTCTCTACCAATCACTCTCCCTTTTAATTCCTCGTTGGGTAATTGAACTGAGGAAACGGTGTATTCAGCGACGTAATCCGTCGCTCCATGTTGCATCGCCTCGACCAACAATTCTTTGGCTTTTTCTTCGACCGTCTCCACAACTTCTTCTTCGGCCTCCTTTATCTTTCGCGCCATTTCTTCGGCGAGGTGTTTTTCGGTGGCTTCAAGAAGAAGTACTTTAGCTTCGTTCCGTGTCAATTGGGCAATCTTTTCCAGTTTGGCAATTTCTCTCTTTTTAATCCCGTCAATCTCACCTAATTCTTTCTCTAATTCTTGTTTTCTTCCCTCTACCTGTTTCTCTTTTTCTTCTAAAGCTCCCTCTCGACGTTCAATTTCCGCGATTTTCGTCGCTAATTCTCGGGCAATTTTCTTGCTGGTCCCTGCTTGACCAGTTTTTCCCTTGGCCCCTATCGGTGCCTTTTCTTCGTCTAAAGTTTTGGTTAATAAATTATCGAGTAATCCCATAAAACCTCCTTGGTTTGGCGATTTGGTTTCTGGCAATTGGAAAGTAACCGTCAAAGCTAACGGTTTAGAAAAACAAAGTGTTTAAATTAACTTTCTTAGAAGCCATCATTGATAATGCCAACTTCGCCAAAAAGATAAATAAGTAATTTCAACAGGGTTATTTTACCACTCTGGTAAAAATTTAGCAACCACTATTTTAATTGTTTCCCAGGAAAAACCCCGACGGGCCAGATAAGCAGAGAGTTTTTGGTAAGCTTCTTTTCTGGGCAGGTTTTTAAGAAACTTTGTTTTTTTTTGGGCAACTTTTTCCGCCAGAGGTAATTCATTGATTTTCTCGACGGTTTTCTCAATCAGATTATTTTCAATTCCTTTTTGCCTTAACTCCATGGTTAAACCAAATTTGCCCCGAGGTCGAAAAGTAACTCGTTGTTCTACCCACCACTGAGTAAATTCCTCATCGTTCACTTGATTCAACTTTTTCAATCTTTTCATAATCTCCTCAATAATTTTTAATGAAGTTTTTTTCTTTTTTAAATAATCTCTAATTTCTTTATCGGAATGGGGTCTTCTGGCAATCAACCTTAAAGTTCGATCCAATAATTTTTGAAATTCATTTTTAAAAATTAAATCGTCAACTTGTTTTTGAGAGAGTGGTTGGCCAACCTTCAGACCTGCTTTTAAAAAATTATCTGCGTCCAAACCAAAAGCAAACTTGCCGTCAAGATAAAGATTGACTCTTTTTTGGTTCTTTTGAGCTTTGATTTTGGTGATTTGGGGCACAAGAGTATTATATAATAACATTGACATTTAATTCTCTCTTTGTTATTTTAGGTTTACTGCCCGAAGGAGTTTTTTAATATAACAATGACTAATCCAGAAGCACTTAATCCCCAAGAAGAGTTGAGAAAACTGTCTGTTTCAGAATTAAGATCACGTCTTGAGGGGCTTGAGTATACAAAAAAAATAACCGAAATTCAGTTACAAGCGGTTAAAAGAGCCCTTGCCTGGAAAGAGGGTGGAATAAAAAGTTCAGCAACCGAAAACGCCACTCATTTTTGCCAGGGATGCAACGGTTGGGTCGTGTCCCAAAAAGAATATTCTTTGGTCGGGGAACCCAATCAGGAAAAAGGCCTAGAGGCGAAACTCGTTTGTGGTGTTTGTGGCGATGTTTTGAAGGTGTTGAAAGGCTCAACGCCTGCTCGAATCAAATATCCTGATCAATAATTTATTCTTTTCCCTTTTCACCAATTTCTTTGCTTAAATTAACCCCTCCTGATTTGACTCTTTCCCAAATTTCCTTTTCAATCTTTTTGGCGATTTGGGGATGCTCTTCGAGATAGGCTTTGGTCGCTTCCCTTCCCTGACCAATCATCGTTTGGCCATATTTGAAAAAAGCCCCAGACTTTTCCAGGAGGCCAAATTCAACGGCGACATCCACCAAATTGCCTGATTGGGAAATGCCGCCAACGTTCATAATGTCAAACTCGGCAGCGCGGAAAGGCGGGGCCACCTTGTTCTTGACCACCCGCGCCCGATGTCTTGAGCCGATGACAATCTCACCGTCTTTAATCGCGCCGATTTTTCTCAAATCAATTCGAACCGAAGAATAGAACTTGAGAGCTAACCCACCGGGAGTCGTTTCTGGATTACCGAACATCACCCCGATTTTGTGGCGGAGTTGGTTAGTAAAGATGACAATCGTTTTTGATTTGGAAATGGCCGCGGTTAATTTTCTTAAAGCCTGAGACATTAATCTGGCCTGCACGCCAATCATCGTAGCGCCCATTTCCCCTTCTATCTCAGCTCTGGGAGTTAAAGCGGCCACCGAGTCAATGGCAATGACGTCAATCGCCCCGGAACGGACCAGCGTTTCCACAATTTCCAAAGCTTGTTCGCCGGTATCCGGTTGGGAAATCAAAAGTTCATCTAAGTTCACACCAATTGATTCGGCTCGGGTGGGGTCCATGGCATGTTCGGCATCAACAAAGGCAGCTGTGCCCCCCTTTTTCTGAGCTTCGGCAATAATGTGCAACGCTAAAGTGGTTTTACCTGAAGTTTCCGGACCATAAATCTCCACCACTCGACCTCTGGGCAAGCCACCCACTCCCAAAGCAATATCTAAGGCGACTGAACCGGTAGGAATAATATTGACTTTTTTCACTTCCGCCTTACCTCCTAATTTCATAATCGCCCCTTTGCCATATTGCTTTTCAATCTGTTCCATGGCCATGCGGACCGCTTGCGCTTTTTTGCTGGCATCTTCTTTTTTAGTCACCGGTTCTTTGGGAGTTTTTTTCTTGGCCATGCCCGTTCAATTTTTACACAAAATGTGTTAAAATTCAACCAGAAAAATCGGGGAGTAGTTCAATGGTAGAATACGCGGCTGGGGGCCGTGTGGCCCGAGTTCGACTCTCGGCTCCCCGACAAAAAGCCCTAAAAAAGGCCTTTTTTAATTTAGATTTATTTTTTAAAAAGAGACGTCTTCTCATAACCAACCTAAGAACATGGCGAAACCTAAGCCTAAAATAATCATCCCAGCGACCAAATGGAGATACCTAATATTTTTATCCTTCCAACCGGCTACGTTTTCGACGGTGGTGAAGCCGATGTAACAAGCGGCGGTAATGGCCAACATCGGCAAAACAAAAATCAGATTGTAAAACAAAAGCCAAGGAATGATGGCCAACAGGTCAAGGGTGCAGAGAATACCACCACAGATAATATAAGGCCCAATCGTGCAAGGAAGAAGGAAAAGAGTCACCAAGATACCAACCACAAAAGCACCTCGGGGACTGGTGGCCCTGAACATCAGATTTTGGACTTTGGGCCTTAAAAACAGCGGCATTTCGGTGAGAAAACCACCCGGTTTATAATGAAAGAAATCTCTAAGATTGAGAAGGCCGAGGAGAATGGCGACCAAACCAAGGAGTTTGTAAAGCCAAAGTCTGACACTGGTCAAAGCCTGAATTAATTGGAAAAAACGAATAATCACCAAGCCATAAAAAAAATACATGATAAAAACGGCGCTGGTAAAAGCCAGTCCTGCCAAAAGGACGTTGCGCCGCTTATGGGGAGCAAAAGCGAGAATGGCAAAAAGCATCATCGTCAACACCGCCAGAGCGCAGGGATTGACCGCATCGACCACGGCCAGAGAAGTCACTTTGGCCAGGGTTAATTCGGTTGGTCTGACTTCTCCCGAAGTTTGAGGTTCTTCTGTTTCAGGCAAAATTTTGGGCTTTCCTGGCAAATCGGTCATCGCTAAGTTCTCAAAATTAACCGCCGTCCCGTCAGGCAGAGGACAAGGATTACCTCTGGCTGTCTCAAGCTTTGCCTCAATGTTTTTGAGAATCGAAACATCACCCGCAAGAAAATCATCCTTGCCAAAAATGATTAAAGGAATTCCTAAACCCGATTGATAAACTTGATTGTATTGAGCCAGTAAGGGGGCGTTTTCTTTGTTTTGATAGATTTCGTATTCAATTATTTTTAATTCAGGTTTACTTTTCGCTAATTCTTCTATCACCGGATCAACTTGGGCGCAGTGAGGACAGCCAATACCGGTGAAATAAACAAAACAAGTTGATTCGACGGCTTGAACCGAATGAGACCCTAAAAAGAGGCAGGTGAGAAAAATAAAAAAAAGCACTAATTTTTTCATTTGGCTTTCCTTAGGATAAGCAATTTGGACTTTTTTTTCAACCGCGTCTCATTTTCACCTGACCACCTTCAATTCTCAACGCCTTACCTTCCACCAAAACTTCACTCACTTTCCGCCTGGCGGCCGTCAGAATCCGCTGAAAGGTTGATTGAGAAACTTGCATTGCCTTGGCGGCCTTGATTTGGTCCATTCCCTGGTAATCAGCCAAACGAAGAGCTTCGACTTCATCCATTGACAATTTAATTTCGCTTAAAAGACGCAAAGGCACGCCACGGGGTTTATAATAAGTCACTTCGGGTCGAAAACCTATCCACCGCCATCTTTTTGGTCTGGGCATAGTTAATTATTTGCCCTGAAGTTCTTTTTCTTCTTTGTCCACATCTTCTAATTCTTCTTGAAGGGCTTTTTTGTATCCTTTAAGCGCTTCAATTTGTTCGTCTTTGGATTGGGGCCATTGCCAACCGAAATAACGACCCATGCCGCGTCCAGGCGCAAAACGCCGGCGCCAACCCAAACCCAAACCGCAAGGTCCAAAACCGCGACCGGTCATTTGTCCCTGACTCTTTGGTCCTGTCTGATCAAATCCTGGCATAATTTAAATTCACCTCCTTTCTCATTATGAATATATACCCATTATAAACGAGGAGGGGATTTTGTCAAGAAGGAATTTTTACAACTGTATCAAGCCGTATTCCGAAGGAATCGGCGTAGGTTCCGACGGAGGCAGAACTAGCAATACAGGCGTAAGAAGACGACCAGTGGGAGGCTTCATTTTTTCATTAAAAGCCAATTTTTTTCCTCAAAAGTGGGCGGATGAAAAAGATGGTACTCCCCTTTTAATTTTTTGCCTTGGAGAGTAAATTTAATTGAATTTTTATCTTTTTCGATTATTTCCAAATTACCTTTATCCCAAATCGCTACCTTACCGGCCCCGTATTGACCTTCTGGAATTGTCCCCTCAAAGGACCCATATTCCAGAGGGTGGTCTTCCACTTGAACGGCCAATCTTTTTTCGCCTGCTTTTTGGGGTAGAGCTTTGGGAATGGCCCAATTTTTGAGCACGCCTCCGATCTCCAATCGAAAATCAAAGTGATGATGAGAGGCTTCGTGTTCCTGAACGACAAAAATGGTCTCTTTTTTACTTTTCCCCACTTTTCCTTGGGGTTCCGGGGTTTTGATAAACTTTCTTTTTTTTCGGTAAGTCGCTAAACTCACCCTTTTATTTTAACAGAAGTTTATCGTTTTGGAGATTGCTTCTTGGCCCTGGCTGATTGGGCCAAGCCGGCCTTGCGGCGCTCTTTCATTCGAGGGTCACGGGTAAGGAGACCGGCTTTTTTCAGCGGAGCACGATAGACCTCTAGATTTTCTTTCCCTAAGGCCCTGGCGATCCCATGGACAACGGCGCCCAATTGGCCGTTCTTGCCTGAACCTTCGACTTTAATGGTCGCGTAATACTTGCCTTCAGCTTCAGTCACTTTAAAAGGTTGAGTGTAAATGACTTGATTCGCTTTTCCGGGAAAATATTTTTCTATCGGTTGACCATTGACCAAAATGTTTCCCTTACCTTTGAAAAGCCTGACTCGAGCGTGAGCGGTTTTTCTCCGACCAACAGCAAAAAAGTAGGCCTTTTTTCGACCTCTTTTAGTTTTCTTTTTGACCATTTTCTCCTTTGAATTTTTCTTGATAGGGTTGATTTTCCTCCTTAAAAACCTTTAATCTCGCCAGCCTTTTATCTCTTAATTTGTTTTTGGGCAACATCCCGGAAATGGCCTGGCGAAGGACTTGGCGCGGATCTTTTTTCATCATCTGAGCAAAATTCAGTTCTTTGAAACCTCCGGGATAGCCCGAATGACGCTGGTAAAGTTTTTGTTTTCTTTTTCGTCCGCTTATTTCCACTTTAGCGGCGTTGACCACAACTACATAATCCCCACAGTCTAAATGAGAAACGTAATAAACCTTATCTTTCCCCATGAGTAATTGAGCGATTTGGACACTCACCCGTCCCAACGTCTTACCTTTAACATCAACTAAATGCCATTCTCGCTTAATCTCACTTTTTTTGGTGGTTTTTGTCTTTTTCATCTTTTCCTCGAATGGCAGCTTTTCTCTTGGCCGGTTTTTCTGCCTTCTTTTTCTTTGGCTTCTCTTTTGCTTCTGGTTTCTCCACCAGGGCCAATTTCACCATCTGGGCGTCGTCTCCTTTTCTTTTTCCCAAACGAATGATACGGGTAAAACCGCTGGCACGATTTTTAAATTGTGGTGTCACCTCATCAACCAATTTGTTGACTACTCGTCGATTATTCAAGCGAATTCCCACTGTTCGACGGGCATGAAGCGTTTTTAACTTGCTTTTAGTGACCAGCTTCTCAAAAAGCCTTTGAATAACTTTGGCTTTACTTTCGGTGGTTTTTATTTCCCCATGTAAAATTAAAGCGCTGAGTAAATTTTTAAACAGCGCCTGGCGGTGGCTTCGATCTCGAGCCAGTTTTTTACCGGCAACTCGGTGTTTCATTTAAGTCTCAACGGAAACAAGGTTCTTGCCGAAGGCAAGGTTCTTATTTCGAATATTAATGAGATACAAGGTTCTTCCCGAAATTTCGGGAAGGTTCTTATCGATCATTTTTTCTTTTTTAAACCCACGCCTTTTTGGGCTAAAGCGGCTTCAACGATTTTAACCGATTTTTCACCTAAATTTTTCACTTTGGCCAGCTTCTCTTCGTTAACCACCACGAGATCACCCACGGTGCCATAACCCCCTTTTCTCAAGGCATTAGCGATTCTCGTGGGCAAATCGAGTTCCTCGACCGTTAACCTTAAAGCCAAATTCGACATTTCTGTCTTCACGGCTTTTGCCTTAGGGGCTTTTTTGGGTTCAGCGACTTGGTAAAAGTATTTCACCAATATCTCGGCGGCTTGTTTTAAGGCCTTACTCGGTTTAATGCTGCCGTCGGTCGTCATCTCTAAAACCAAACGGTCTAAGTTAGTCTGGCGACCAACTCGTGTGGACTCGACCCAATAATTAACTTGGAGAATGGGTGTGAAGATGGCATCAATCGGAATTTCACCTAGTTTTTCAACCTCTCTTTCTTCAGCCGGAACATAGCCGTAGCCAGATTCCACCCACATCTCGGCTTTCAACCGATTTTTCTTGGTCGCCAAATGACCCAAAATTAAATCAGGATTGGCAATGGTTACCGTGGCGGGTGTTTTAATCTCCCCGGCTTTGGCATCTCCTGGTCCGGTCTTGTCCAAAGTGACCTTGACTGGCTTTTTACCCTCATAACTCACTCTAACCTGCTTAAGATTAAGAATAAATTCAATGATATCCTCCTGTAAACCTTCAAGAGTGGAAAATTTATGTTTAATCCCGGTAATTTTTACCCGATTAATGGCCGCCCCGGGCAGAGCCGAAAGAAGAACCCGTCTTAAGGCATTACCCAAAGTATGGCCAAAACCAGGTTCTAAGGGTTCAATAATGAAATGGCCAAAATCCTTGGTCTCTTTTTCTTTCTTGATTTGAAATAATGGTTCGGTCATAAACCTCCTATCTAGAATAGTAAGAACCTTGTTTCGTCATGTCAATTATGACTTCACAAAAACCTTTTTATTCACTATCGTGAATAATATTCAACAATTAATTTGTCATCAATACCTGATTCAACCTCTTTTCTTTCTGGCAGACGTATCATTTTACCAATTGGACCCCTTCTTTGCAACCATTGGGGCAAATTCTTGGTTCTATCGACCCAATTCTTTTCAACCGCCGGCGTTTTCATTGCCTTCTCGCCCAGTCGAACCGTGTCACCTGGCTTAACCTGAAAAGAGGCAATATTGACTCTCTTATCATTAACATAAACATGTCTGTGACTGACCAATTGTCGGGCCACTGACCGAGACGGCGTCAAACCTAAACGAAAAACGAGATTGTCCAACCTTGATTCTAAAAGTTGCAAAAGAACTTCACCGGTCGCTTGGGGATTCTTGGCCGCTTTTTCAAAATAGCGGCGGAATTGTCTTTCCAAAACCCCGTAAAGCCTTTTTGCTTTCTGTTTCTCCCTCAATTGTTGACCGTACTCGCTCACCCTTCTTCTGCCCCGAGGACCATGTTCTCCTGGCGGCACGGCGCCCCTTCTTTCAATTGGGCACTTGGGTGAATAACAACGTTCTCCCTTTAAAAAAAGCTTCACTCCTTCTCGCCGGCAACGGCGACATTTGGCGTCGGTATCTCTGGCCATCTAAACTCTCCTTTTCTTTCTCGGTCGGGGCCCGTTATGAGGTATGGGAGTGACATCAGCAATTAAACTCATTTTAACCCCCACCGTTCTCAAGGCTCTTAAAGCTGAATCTCGGCCTGGACCGGGCCCTTTAATAAAAACTTCCACTTCTTTAATCCCTTTAGCCAAGGCTTTTTTGGCGGCAGCTTCGACAGTACTGACGGCCGCAAAAGGCGTTGATTTTCTGGCGCCTTTAAAACCAACTTCACCCGAACTCCCCCAACAAATGGTGTCACCTTCCATATTAGTGAAGGTAATAATCGTATTATTAAAAGTTGCCTGAATATAAGCTCGACCTTGAGCGACTGGTTGAAACTCTTTTTTTGTTTTTTTTATCTTGGTCTTCTTAGTTTTAGTTGCCTTCATTTTATTTCTTTTCTTCCTTCTCTTCTTTAGACTCAGGACTCGTCACCCCTATTTTGGCCATTTCTTTCTTGCGTAGGGCACCGACGGTTCTTCGTTTGCCTCTTTTGGTTCGGGCATTAGAACGAGTCCTCTGACCTCTGACCGGTAACCCTTGGGTGTGTCTCATCCCTCGGTAGCTGCCAATCGATTTGAGCCTCTTAATACTCTCATTCACCTGACTCCTTAATTCTCCTTCGGTCGGCCTTTTTTCTAAAGCCTTTTTCAGGCGAGTGATCTCCTCAGTCGTCAGTTCTTTAATTCTTTTACCAGAATCTATCTTTGCCTCTGCCAAAATTATCTGGACGTTTTTTCTGCCCACGCCGTAAATCGCCGTTAAACCGACGGCGACGTTTTTCTCAACTGGTAAATCTCTTCCGGCAATTCGAACGGCCATTTTTACCCTTGCCTTTGTTTATGACGGGGATTAGAACAAATAACGTGAACCCGACCACGTCGACGGACAATTTTGCAATTTTTACAAATTTTTTTAACCGAGGCTTTAACTTTCATTTAAATCATTTCTCCCGATAAATAATTCTTCCTTTAGTTTCATCATAGGGCGTTAATTCTACCTTCACGACATCTCCTGGCATCACTCGAATATAATGGATTCTCATCTTGCCGGACAGGTGACACAAAATCACTCTTTCGTCAGCCAATTTCACCCGAAAAAAGGCATTGGGTAAAGCTTCGGTCACCACACCATTGACTTCTTCTTTCTCTTGTTTCTTCATTGATTACTCCATTGTAACAAAATTTATGCCTATTCTCAAGTTTTTTGAGTTTGACTCATAACCAAGTCAATCTTTTTGCTCCTTGATTAGTTACCGCCACGGTATCCTCAAAAAGGGCGGCTAATTGGCCATCAACCGTTTCCACAGTCCAGCCGTCATCTTCGACTTTCACTTCAGGTTTCCCTTGGGTATAAATCACCTCAATCGCCAGCGTCATCCCCGGCTTCAATTCCTCAGTACTTTCTATTTTACCTTGTAAATAACCAGGAATTTGCGGTTCTTCATGAAGTTTTTTACCGACTCCATGGCCCACTAAAGCTCTGATCGGAACAAAGCCACTTTTTTTTATCTCTTTTTCTATGGCCAAAGAAAGATGGCCAACTCGATTCCCAGGCTTCGCTGCTTCAATGGCTTCAGCCAAAGCTTTTTCGCCTACTTTTAAAAAATCAGTCTGCTTCCGGTCAACTTTTATCGTTCTGGCCATATCGGTGTGAAATCCCTGATAAAACATGCCTATATCAAAACTCAGAAAATCCTTTTCCTTTAACCGATAGTCATCAGGAACTCCATGAACCACTCCTTGATTAACATTAAGGCATGTGGCCCAGTGATAACCCTCAACCATTTTAAAAGAAGGTTTACCTCCTTGTTTCTCAATCAGCTCATCTGCCAAAAAATCAACCTTTTTCAAACTCATTCCGGGTTTAATTTGGTCCAAGACTGCCTTCATCACTCCCGCCAAACGTTTTCCTCCTTCACTCATAATTTTTATTTCCTCGACTGATTTAAGGGGAATCATGACGATAGCCGTTTCATAATCTCTTGGTGAATCGTTTCAATCGGTCTCTCGCCGTCAACTTCCAGAAGAAGGCCTTGTTTTCGAATGTAATCAATTAAAGGCTGAGTGTTTTGCTGATAAGCCTCCAGTCTTTTCCTAACTACCTCTGGTTGGTCATCCTGACGCTGTCCTAATTTCAACTGACATTGATCACAAAGTTCATCTTTTTTTGGTTTTTGAGTGATGAGGTTATATTCGCCGTCACATTTGGGGCAAACTCGACGAGAAGAAATCCTTTTGATCGAGACGGCCGAACTCACTTTTAAAAAAACCACCTGGTCAATTTTGGTCTTTTTCTCGGCCAGCCGCTCCTGAAAAACCAGATATTGACTTAATTTTCGAGGAAAGCCATCAAAAATAATCCCTTTCTTCAAATCTCGACTGATCAACCATTGATCGACCACTTGGTTCATGATTTCGTCAGGTAGCAATTTTCCCTCCTGATTCATGATTTGATCGATCTTTTGGGCGAGGGAAGATTTTTTCTTAGCTATCTCCCGAAGCACCTCACCGGCTTCAAAATATTGGTGTTGAAGCGTCTTGGCCACTAACTCGGCTTGAGTACCTTTGCCTGATGCTGGCGGTCCTAAAAAAACAAGATTCATTTTAGAAAACCCTCATAACTCCTCATCACCAACATCGCCTCCAATTGGCGCGTTGTTTCCAAGATAACCGAAACAACAATCAAAATGCCGGTACCCCCAATCGTCATCGTGGCAATCCCGGTTAAACCCTGAGCGATTGAGGGGAGAATGGCAATTAAACCTAGGAAAATGGCGCCGGCAAAAGTAATTCGGTTAAGAATCCGGTTAAGATAATCAGCCGTGGGTTTCCCGGGACGAATACCGGGAATAAAACCGCCATACTTCCGGATTTCCTCCGCGATTTTATCCGGATTGAAAACCACGGCGGTGTAAAAGTAAGTAAAACCCACCACCAGGAAAAAGTAAGTGAGGTTATAAATTAAACCTCCAGGTTGAAAAAGGTTGGCCAAAGTGGTCGCCGCTTTGGCAATGGCTGGAGAGGGAACCCCCTGCAAAAAATTGCCCAACATCGAAGGTAAAAGAATTAGAGAAACGGCAAAAATGATGGGAATGACGCCCGCTTGGTTGATTTTGAGGGGTAAATAAGTTGACTGACCGCCGTAAATTTTTCTTCCTCGAACCCGACGGGCGTATTGCACTCTAATTTTGCGACTGGCTTCATCAACGACGACAATCGCGGAAATCACCGAAATGGCCATCACCAAAAAGACCATCAGATTAAATAAATTACCTGGTTCAAAAATGGCAAAGGTCTGACCGAGTTGAACCGGATAACGAGCGACGATACCGGCAAAGATCAACATCGATATCCCGTTGCCAATGCCATATTCAGTGATTAATTCTCCCAGCCACATCAGGAAAATGGTTCCGGCAATCATGGCCACGACCATGGTGACAAAATCCAACGGCACCAAAGTGCCTATAATGCCTTGGCTTTTTAACAAGGCGTACATTCCCATAGATTGAACGGCCGCTAAGGGAACGGTTAATACTCGCGTGTATTGATTAATTTTCTGCCGTCCATACTCACCCTCTTTTTGCAGTTCTTCTAATTTGGGAATGACCATGGTGAGCAACTGGAAAATAATTGAGGCGTTAATGTAGGGGTTCAGACCTAAGGCCATCACCGAAAAATTGGCTAAAGTGCCGCCGGAAAAAATATCCAATAAACCGAGCAGCTGATTACGTTCAAAGAGTTGACGAAGAGCGGCCGTGTCAATCCCGGCTACCGGAATATGGGCAGCAAAACGAAAAACAATAAAAATCGCGGCCGTGAATAAAAGTTTTTTTCTTAACTCGGTGACTTTCCAAGCGTTAATAATGGTATTCAAAATTCGGTTCATTTTTGGGTCGTTTTTTTGGTGACTTTCTTCTTTCCCACTGGCTTTTTAACGGCTTTAACTTTCTTTTTAAGGCCAGTTACTTTCCCTCCCGCCTTTTCAATTTTCTTGGCCGCTCCTTTTGAAGTGGGCAACTCAATCGTCAAGGCCGTTTTCAGTTCACCATCACCCAAAATCTTGACGCCCAATTTCTTGGCTTCATCGGCCGCCACAATGCCTTTTTTGATCAAGCTTTCCAAATTAACCTGGTCGCCTTTCTCGAAAAGATTAAGGTACTTGAGATTGACCACGAGCGGTTTGGTTCTCAGGGATTTAAATTTTCCCTTGCCTCGCTGAAGAGGCAATTTCTTAATAAAGGACTTTTTCGTTTTTGTCCCGTCGAAAGTTAACTTGACCTTCCCCCGCGCTTTGTCTCCTTTGGCGCCTCGGCCGGCGGTGTGGCCGCCCTTGCCCGAACCATAACCTCGCCCCACTCTTTTTTTCTTTTTGGCGGTTGTCTTCAAGCGTTTATTGAGATTCATTCTTTTTTCCTCCTTTCAATTTTTTTAAGGCAGTCAAAGTAGCATAAACATTGTTTGTTCTATTATTACTCCCTAAAATCTTAGAAACAATATCTTTTATGCCGGCCGCTTCGACCACCACTCTGACCGAACCACCCGCCTTAACACCTGTTCCCGGCGGGGCTGGTTTCAGAAGCACTTTAGCCGCCCCTTGTTTCACTAGGATTTCGTGAGGAATCGTCGTCCCTTTGAGGGGCACCACAATCATTTTTTTCCTCGCCAACTTTAATCCCTTCCGAATGGCTGAAGCTACATCCGGCGCTCTGCCTAAACCAGCACCCACTTTGCCTTTTTTGTCCCCCACGACCGTTAAGACGGAAAAGCTAATGCGGTTGCCTCCTTTAGTTTTTTTGGAAACTCGATTGACCCGAACCACGGTTTCCTCAAATTCTGTATCTCCCTGAAAAGCCGGTTTGTTTGTTTCGAACATTTTTAAAACTTCAAGCCTCCTTTCCGAGCCCCTTCGGCGAGGGACTTGACCCGTCCATGGTAGCGATAGGCACCACGATCAAAGACGACTTTATCAATCTTTATTTTCTTGGCTTTTTCCGCCAAAATTTCTCCCACCCAGCCCGCTTTTTCGGCTTTCGTTCCCTCTTTTTTAATCTCTCTTTCCCTGGCCGCCGCCAAAGTCTTACCCTGCTGATCGTCAATTAATTGAGCGTAAATCACCTTGTTTGAACGGAAAACCGACAGCCTTGGTCTTTGGGCCGTGCCCCGAATTTTGGCTCTCACCCTAATCTGCCTCTTTTTTTTAAGTTTTTTTGACTTCATTTTTACTCTCCTGCACCAAATCCGGCCGCGCCGACTTTTCCGGCTTTACCGGCTTTTCGCCTGACGGTTTCTTTCTCATAACGAATCCCTTTTCCTTTATAAGGCTCAGGCGGTCTTTTATGGCGAATCATGGCGGCCACCTGACCGACTAACTGTTTATCAATTCCCGCAATGTTAATGGTTTCTTTATCAGGCACGGTAAACTGGATACCTTCAATGGGTTCGATCTCCACGGGATGGGAAAAGCCCAAAGAAAGCACCAATTTCCCCTCTGTTTGACTTGCCCGGTAGCCCGTGCCCACCAACTTCAAAACCAAACGGTACTCTTCGGTGACCCCTTTAATCATGTTCGCCACTAAACTTCGCGTCAAACCATGTAAAGAACGACTGAATTTATTGTCTTTCTTTCGTCTAATTTTAATTTCCCCGGCCTCAACGGCTACTTCAATTTCCGGTCTAATTTTTTGCTTCAGCTCTCCTTTAGGGCCTTTAACCAATAAAAAACCGGGGCGGCAATCAACGGTCACGCCTTCAGGAATTTTGACTGGTTGGTTTCCAATTCGACTCATCTTACCAAAATTGACAAATAACCTCACCACCGAGATGTTTCTTTTTTGCCTCCCGGTCTGTCATCAGTCCTTGTGAAGTGGAAAGAATCCTCATCCCAAAACCACCTCGAAAAGGCCGCAGTTCTTTGGCTTGGAGATAGATTCTTAAACTCGGTCGAGAAACTCGTTCGAGTCGACCCAGAGCGGGTTCTTGCTGATGATATTTTAACTTAACCACCAATTCTTTTTCTTGGGGTTTTTTGCCTTCAAGACTAATCTCCTTCAAATAACCTTCTTTAACAAAAATCTTCCCCAGTTTTTCCTTAATCGCCGAATAAGGCATTTTTACCTGACGCTGATGAGCAGCGTAGCCATTTCTTATTCTGGTTAACATGTCTCCTATTGGATCAGTCATTTTACCAACTTGCCTTAACCACTCCCGGCAATTCTCCTTTATGAGCTAACTCTCGAAAGCATAACCGACAGAGGCCAAAAAGACGAATATAACCTCTGGGCCGACCACAAAGTCGACAGCGATTATGCCTCCTGCTGCTGAATTTAGGTTTTTTCTGGTCTTTAATAATTTTTGATTTCTTCGCCATGGCGTTTATTCTTTTTCTTTCTCAAAAGGCAGGCCCAATAAAACTAATAATTTTTTGGCCACCTCATCGGTCTTCGCTTTGGTCACCAGGGTAATCTCCAAACCTCTGACTTTATCGACTTTGGCGTAGTCAATTTCCGGAAAAACGATTTGTTCCGTAATGCCCAAACTGTAATTCCCTTGACCATCAAAACCGGCCAAAGAAATCCCCTGGAAATCCCTTAATCGAGGCAAAACGATTTTGATCAATTTTTCGAGAAAATCATACATTCTTTGACCTCTTAAAGTCACCACCAAACCAATAGGTTGGCCGGCACGCAATTTAAAACCGGCGATTGACCGGCGCGCTTTGGCAATTTTTGGTTTTTGGCCGGTAATGACCGCCAAATCACCACTGGCCGATTCCAAAACTTTTTTATCGTCCATCGCCTCTTTTAAACCCATATTAACCACAATTTTCTCCAATTTGGGAGCGGCCAAAAGATTTTTCAAGCCCAAGTCTTTGGCTATTTGAGGGGCGATTGTTTTTTGATATTTTTCTTTTAGATTAATGTTTGACATTTTCGACAAATTCTTGTTTTGTTGCCTGATTGATCAATTTGATAGCCAATTCGGGTTGGTTTTTTGCATTTTGGACAAAACAAAGCCACATTGGCCACCGGTAAGGGGACAACAATTTCAATAATCCCCCCTGGTTTCTTTTCACTTTGCTTCCGAGCGTGTTTTTTGTAAAGATTAACCCCAGGAACCAAAACCCGGCCCTTTTTGGGAAAAACCTTTTCAATTTTCCCTTTTCGGCCTTTGTCCTTTCCTTTAATGACGATAATTTGATCACCTTTTTTTATTCTCATTTTTGTCACCTCTTTAAAGCAGGCAAAAAACAAACTTGTTTAAATTACCTCCGGTGCTAAAGAAGCAATTTTGGCATAACCCAAATCCTTAATCTCTCTGCCGACCGGCCCCAAAATCCTCGTGCCTTGCGGATTGCCTGATTTATCCACCACCACCGCTGCGTTGTCATCAAAGCGAATATAAGAACCATCGGACCGTCTTTTTTCTTTTTTGGTTCGGACAATGACGCTTCGGATAATTTCGCCATCTTTCACCATTCCTTCAGGGTCAGCTTGGTCGACCACAGCCACAACCACATCACCCAGGTAGGCAAACCGCCTCTTGGTACCACCCAGAACCCGAATGACCTTTAAACTTTTGGCGCCGGTGTTGTCAGCCAATTTAAGCACGCTACCTAACTGAATCATTTCTTGACCACCTCCAGAATTCGCCAATTTTTTGTTTTGCTCAGCGGCTTTGTTTCCCCGATGATGACTCGGTCGCCCACTTTCACTCCTAGTTCATTATGAGCGTGAAATTTTTTCTTCATTTTCATTCTCTTTTTATAAATCGGATGAACTTTTAATCTCACCACCACCACCGAGGCGGTTTTGTTCATTTTGGTACTAGTGACAAGACCAGTAAATTTTTTCATTGAGTCAATGTCTTTTCCTTAATGATGGTTTTAATCATGGCCAGGTGATGGCGTTGATTCATTAATTGACGAACGTTCTTCAATTTGCCGGCTCTCAATTCCAATCTCAATTTGGTCAGCGTCTTTTCCGCTTTGACCGCCTCTTTTTGCAGTTGAGCAGAGGTTTTCTCCTGAAACGCCTGTTTTTCTTTCTTTTTCACCTTACTCCTTTTTAATGAATTTGATTTTAAAAGGCAACTTTTCTCCCGCTAATCTAATCGCTTCCCGAGCGGTTTTTTCATCCATTCCCGCTAATTCGAAAATCATTCTTCCAGGCGTCACCACAGCAACGTGGTGATCAACCGCCCCTTTGCCTGAACCCATCCTCACTCCGGCCGCTTTTTTGGTTACCGGTTTTGCCGGAAAAATTCGAATCCAGACTTTACCGGCTCGTTTGGTGTGATGGGCAATCACCTTTCTCGCCGCTTCTATTTGCCTTGAGGTTAACCAGCCTCTTCCCAAACTCTTAAGGCCGTAATCACCAAAAGCCAAAGTCGAGCCGCGCCAGGCTTGACCTCTTCTTTTACCTCGAAATTCTTTACGATATTTAGCTCTTTTTGGTTCCAACATGATTATGTCTCTTTCTCCCCTTTATAAATCCAAACTTTAATACCCACATAACCAAAACGAGTTAAGGCCGGCATTTGAGCGTAATCAATTTCCGCCCGCAAAGTCTGAAGGGGAATGGCACCCTTTCTAAAAACCTCAGTTCGGCCGACTTCAGAACCACCAACTCGCCCGGCTAAGGCAATTTTCACGCCTTTCGCCCCAGAGCTCATCACTCGTTCAACGGTTTTATTGGCCACTCGGCGATAAGGCATTCTTTTTTCCAATTGTTGAGCGGTGCGAATGGCGACCAATTCGGCGGATAACTCTGGTTCTCTGATTTCTTCAACGTCCAATTCTAAATTCTTTTCTGGTTCTGGCAAGTTGACCATTTTCACCAACTCTTTTTTCAACAGTTCCAAACCCGAGCCGCCCCGACCAATGACCACCCCCGGACGAGAAACTTTCAAAATCACCTTCATTTTGTTAATTGAACGTTCTATCCAAACTTCGGCCAAGCCCGCCATGGCCAATCTTTTCTTTAAATGCTGGCGAATTTTATGATCCTCTAGAACATTTTTTTGGTACTGCTGAGAATCCCGAGCAAACCAGCGTGACCGCCAGGCTTTGGATTCTATTAACCTAAAACCAAAGGGATTAACTTTTTGCGCCATTTTTTTTATCTTTTTTAACAGACTCCTTTTTGCTTTTTCCCAACCTCGGCCGCCTCATTTTCTTAACGACCTCGGTGACTTTTTTCTCCGTTTTTTTCTTCTCTTCACCTTCAAGAATCATTTTGATATGAGCCATCCGTTTCAAAATTTGGTGCACTCGACCTTTAGCCACGAAGCGGTAACGCTTCATTTCTGGCCCCTTACCAATTTCCAGTCTCTTAATTTTCAAATTTTCTTTTTGCAGATGAAAATTGTTTTCGGCATTGGCGATGCCTTGGCGGAGCGTTTTGAGTAATAATCTCGCCGCTTTTAGGTTAAGACTGGCTAAAATTATCTCTGCCTCAACCGCTTTCCGACCACGCACCTCATCAGCCACTAAACGCAGTTTTCTTGGTGTTTGCCGAACAAATTTAGTTTGCGCAATGACTTCCATTTTTTATGTTTTGGTGACAATTCGTTTAACGACTCGGCCGTGACCATGAAAAGTTCGGGTGGGCGAAAATTCTCCCAACCGATGACCCACCATGGCTTCGGAGACAAAAACATCCACAAATTTCCGCCCGTTATGAACCTGAAAAGTATGACCGACAAATTCCGGCGGAATCTGGCTCGCCCTAGCCCAAGTTTTAATCGGCTCTTTCTTGCCTGTTTTTTTCTGAGCCATGACTTTTTTAAGTAATTTTGGCTCAATATAAGGCCCTTTTTTATTTGATCTACTCATGTTACTTTCGAGCCTTTGGCGAGAAACCAAGGTTCTGCCAAAGGCAGGTTCTTATTTTCTCTTCCTACCTTTGATAATTAATCTATCAGAATATTTCCTGGATTTCCGCGTTTTTTTCCCTAAAGTCTTCTTGCCCCATGGTGATTTAGGACTGGGCATGCCAATACCCGAACGACCTTCACCACCACCATGAGGATGGGATCTTGGATTCATCGCCACCCCGCGAACTGAAGGACGAATCCCCATGTGTCTTTTTCTGCCGGCTTTCCCCAACTTTCTCGTTTTCAGCTCCGGTCGACTAACTTGGCCAATGGTGGCATAACCTCCTTCTTTAATCAACCTTTGTTCTCCCGAAGGCAGTTTGACCAACACCTGACCTTTTTCTTTACTGGCAATAGTGGCTCCCGTGCCGGCTCCCCGGACAATCTGCCCGCCTTTGCCTGGCGTCAGTTCAAGATTATGAATGACCGTTCCAACAGGAATTTTTTTCAAAGGCAGGGCGTTCCCCACTTTGAGACTTGCCTCTTCTCCGGCTACCACTTTATCACCCACCTTCAAATTGACGGGCGCGAGAATATAGTTTTTTTCACCGTCGGGATAGTACAAAAGGGCAATATCTGCCCCCCGATTGGGATCGTATTCAAGCGCCGCTACCCGGGCTTCAATCCCTTTTTTCTCTCTTTTAAAATCAATTTTTCTCAGAAAACGCTTCTCTCGGCCACCTTGATGGCGGGTGGTTACTCTGCCGATGGCATTTCTGCCGGAATGTTTCTTAAGAATTTTTTTTAATTTTTTGCTGGCCATTTTCACTCACCACTTTCCAGGAGATCAATTTTTTCTCCTTCAACTAATTCCACGATGGCTTTCTTCCCGTCAGCTTGTTTCACCGGACGGCGGTAACGGCCGCTTTTTTTAGTCTTACCCCGAACCATCAAGACACTTACTTTTTTCACTTTTACCCCAAAGGCGGATTCCACGGCTCGGGCAATCTCTGGTTTGGTCGCTCTCGGATCAACAGCAAAAAAATAACGACCCCAAGCGGCTCCCTGGGAAGCCTTTTCAGTAACTAATGGTTTTTTTAAAATATCTTTAGTTTTCATTTCGAACTCCTGTGAGAAACAAGCTCTGCTTATTTTGAGTTTACGAAAAACAAGTTATGTTTATTTCGAACTCCTGTGAGAAACAAGGTTCTTGCCGAAAGGCAAATTTCTTATTTTTTCAAAAAGGTTTCCTTTAATTTCTCCAGGCTTTCTTCCATAAAGACAAGTTGGTCATGATTCAAAATTTGGTAAGGGTTTAGTTGATTGGCCTGAACCAGTTCCAAACCAGCTAAATTTCTCCCGGCACGAATGACATTCTCTAAAACACTGGGTAAAACCAGTAAGACTTTCTTTCTTTTTTTTAAAGGCAAGTTTTTTATGGTTTTAACCATGGCCTTAGTTTTGGGCTCTATTTTGGCCAACCCTTTGATAACCACGATTTCTTCGGCTTTTAATTTGCTGGTGAGAGCCGAAAATAAGGCTTTTTTCTTCATGGCTTTACTCATTTTCAGCTTGTAATTTTCTTCTCCGGTGGGTCCGTGTGCCCGACCACCACCAACAAAAATGGGGGCATAACGGTCACTATGACGTGCCCTGCCCGTCCCTTTTTGGCGCCAAATCTTTCTTCTTGAACCTATAACCTCACCCCGGGTTTTTGTTTTTGCCCCCGCTTTTCTTTGGTTGGCCAAATAAACCCTGATTGCTTGAGCCATCAGTTGTTCATTAATCGAGGCCGCGAAAATTTCCTTGGGCAAACTGATTTGGCCTGTTTTTCTACCGGTGAGGGTGTATAAATCTGCTTTAGGCATTTTCCTCAACCTCCTTTGGTTTTTCTGCCGCTGGCTTTTCCTCTTTATTTTCCGCTGGTTTTTCGCCTTCTTTTTCTGCTTCGGCGGCTTTCAAAGCCTCTTTGGCCTCTTCTTCTCGCCTTAACCGCTCTTCCCGCTGTTCTTCAGTTTCTTCGATCTTTTTCTCCCCTTTTTTCATCAAAGGCACAAATTTCTTGTTTTTGCCGGTCTTGGTAATCATCAAGAAACCCTTGAAGGCGCCAGGAACTAAACCTTTGATCAACAATTCCTCGTTTTCCTCATCCACGGCCAAAACGGTTAAACCCTGAACCGTCACTTGATTGCCTCCGGCTCTTCCCGGCATCTTTTTGCCTTTGCGAACCCGACCAGGGGTAGTCCCTTGACCAATTGAGCCCGGAGACCTTTGTCGGTCAGATTGGCCGTGAGTTTTCGGTCCACCTTTAAATCCCCAGCGTTTCACCACCCCGGTAAAACCCTTGCCTTTGGCACAACCAGTGACTTTCACCTCATCACCTGGTTGAAAAACGGCCGCGACCTTGATTTGGTCGCCGACCTTGAGTTTATCAGTAGGTTTTTCGAGACTAATTTCCCGCAAAAAACGAGGTGCCTTTTCTAACTTAGCACCTCGAAGATGTCCTTGTAATGGTTGGCTGACTTTAGTCATTTTTTTCTCTCCCCAGCCGATTTGGACGGCGTTGTAGCCATCTTTGTCCTCTCTTCTAAGGTGAACCACGTAACAAGGACCGGTTTTGACTCGCGTCACCGGTACTCTGGTTCCGTCTTGGGTAAACCTTTGCATGGTTTCTTTTTTGATGCCTAAAATTGCCTTTAACATTTTCTCCATCAAAAAGAGTGCCGGAGGCACTCTTATCAGTTACTCCATTAATGGTCAAACTAGTTTCATTTCAATAGGTGCTTAACCTCACCTCCATTGCTCTACATTTTAACATAAACACCAGACTAATTTCAAGGCTAAAGTTTTTTCGCTTGTGTTATACTCATTTTAATGAAGACGGCGAAACGGCCAAGAGTGATCCTCACCAATAGGGCTATTGTTGGGGATGAAAAAGGGAAAATTCTCTTGATTAAAAGAGCCGAAACCGACTCTTGGAGACCTGGGTTTTGGGAATTTCCTGGAGGTAAACTTGACGAGGGACAGGATATTTCTCATGCTCTGGAAAGAGAGGTTTTAGAAGAAACCGGTCTGGTCGTTATTCCCATCAATCGGGTGGTTTATTACGAAAGTCAAATTACTTCAATGAAAAAATATAGCGGTCTGCCTTACATTGTTCTTATTGGTCTTGCCAAGAAAATCGGCGGTGAAGTTAAACTTTCAGAAGAACACTCTGATTATGCCTGGGTAAAACCAAAAAAAGCTTTAACCTACAACCTCACTTCAGAAACCGAAAAAG
>Ga0315285_10001596_pt1 | contig 23749 bp, 9 predicted proteins | sample YL17G09_36_MG_FD_203698 | JGI IMG/M metagenome (GOLD analysis project Ga0315285, IMG submission 203698) | Sediment microbial communities from Yellowstone Lake, YNP, Wyoming, USA - YL17G09_36 | ecosystem: Environmental > Aquatic > Freshwater > Lake > Sediment | place: USA: Wyoming | collected... | reverse complement strand
TTGCTGCCGCCTCGGCAGCGAGTGGTTACTTCCCTCAGCCATAGCTCGTGCCGCGGGCGGTGAACTTTATTGTCCCGGGCGGCAGTTGGCGGGCCTTTTCTATGGCCGATGCGACATCTGCCCACACGGCCAAGCCGTTGTAGGCTATTTTCTTGTCGGGTCCGATGTACACGATGTTGGGCGCGGATTTGATATTCCAGCGGGTCATGGTGGCGTCGGTGGCGTCATAGATTACCGGCGCGCCGAGGTTCTTGCCGCCGAAGTAGTTAGTCACCACTTCCTTGCTGTCGCCGATGTTCACCACGACGGTGTTGATCTTCGCGCTGGCCAGCGTGGGCGCCACCGTGGGCATGTCGCGCAGCGCCTGGCCGGAGAACGGGCACGTGGTGTCGACAAACACCAGGACGATCCCCTCGGGACCCATGGCCCCGTCAAGCGCGACTCTCTGCCCGGCGAGGTCCGGCAGGGCGGTGGCCGCCAAGAGCTTGCCCCCGTCGAGCGTCACGACGCCCAGCATCGCCGCGTCCGGCCCGGCGTCGGCGGTCTCGGCCTGGAGGTCGGCCACCCACTTGCCCAATTGGCTGCCCGGCTCGCTACCGCGATACCGCACACGCCCGAACTTGTCGACCAGGACGAATGTCGGAATGCTCGTGGCCATAAATGCCTGGGCCATTGTCATGTTCGGGTCGCGGTAGATGGGGAACTTGAGGTCCTTGTCCTTGTAGTATGCATCGACGGCGGCGGCGTCCTTGGACTGCTCGACCCGCAGAAAGGCCAGGCCTGGCACGTCGTCGAGCTTCTGGTGCAGGACCATGCCGTCAAGGCCCTGCGCGCTGAGTTCGCAGGTCAGGATCCCGTTGATGACCATGCCGAACTCGATCATCGCGACGCGGCCCTTGAGGTCGTGCCGCGTCAGCAGTTGCTCACGCAACGGCGCCGCGGCCGCGTACGCCGCGTTCTGCCGAATCGCCGCGGCCGACAACTGAGTCGCGGCCGGCTTTGTGGCCGGCGGCGGCGCGGACCGCTTGCAGCCGGCAAAGACCAGTAGTCCCAGAACCGCCGCCGCGAGGGCGGGTATTCGGCAAACGATACCGGTGGTAGCAGTCATATAGTCACCTCGTGCTCCAAAAAGAAGATCCCAAGTCTTTGATTTTATCGTCACCGGCCGGCCGAATCAACAAGAAACCGCCGCGTGTCTTGCACACCGAAGCAATCACACTGTTGGTTAAGCACATGGTTGCTCCGTCCCCGCGGGACTCCGCAAACCGCGGCGCCCTGCTCCCAGGGATTGCTATCCCTGGGCTTCCGACTTTTCTTTTCCTACTTCCTACTTCCTACTTCCGCCTTCCTACTTCCGCCTTCCTACTTCCGCCTTCCTACTTCTTCCTACTTCGCCTCGGCTACCGCCGCGGCAACCATATCGCCGACCTGCATCGTCGAGAAGCCCATCTTGCCTGCCGCCTGGGTCTTCATCCTGGGCGTGGTGGCCATGACGGCCGCCTCAACCCGGTTGCCCGCATCCACGAGCCTGGCGTCGCCCTTGTGGTTGCCCGTCTCGCGAAGCAGCATGCCCAGTGAGGCGATCGCGGCGATCGGGTTGATCACGTTCAAGCCCGTGTACTTCGGGGCCGAGCCGCCCATCGGCTCGAACATGCTCACGCCCTTGGGGTTGATGTTCCCCCCCGCCGCCACGCCAAGCCCGCCCTGAACCATGGCCGCGAGGTCCGTGATGATGTCGCCGAAGAGGTTGTCGGTGACGATCACGTCGTAGTACTCGGGGTTCTTGACGAACCACATGCAGCAGGCATCGACGTGGTTGTAGTCCTTCTTGATGTCCGGGTACTCCCTGCCGATCTCCATGAATGCCCGATACCACGTCCCGCCGGCGTGGGTAAGCACGTTGGTCTTGTGGACCAGGGTGAGCATCTTCTTGGGGCTGTTGCGGCGCCGGCAGAACTCGAAGGCGTAGCGGATTGCCCGCTCGGCCCCGAACCGCGTGGTGCAGTTGATCTGCGTGGAGACCTCCGCCGGCGTGCCCTTGTACTGCACGCCGCCCATGCCAGTGTAGATGCCCTCGGTGTTCTCGCGGACGACGACGAAGTCGATGTCCTTTGGCTCCTTGTCCTTCAGCGGAGTCCAGACGCCGGGGTAGAGCCTGACCGGGCGAAGGTTTATGTACTGGTCAAGCTCGAACCGCAGCCTCAGCAGCAGGCCCTTTTCCAGGATGCCCGGGGCAATCTTCGGATGCCCGACGGCGCCGAGGTAAATCGCGTCGAAGGTCCGCAGCTCGGCGATCTCGTGGTCATAAATGGCCGGGATCGACGGCTCATCCGGGTTGCCGCCGGCGGCCAGGTAGCGCTCGCCGCTGACGTTGAACTCCTTGGTGGTGTACTCGAAGCCCGCCTTCCTGCTCACGGCCTGGAGCACCTTGAGGCCTTCAGCCACGACCTCCGGCCCGGTCCCGTCGCCGCCAATGACAGCAATTCGCATCGGTTTGTCCTTCTTGTCCTTCAAAAATCCTTCTATCGCTATCGAATCTTAAATGTCAGATCTTAAATCTCAGATCTCAAATCTCAGATCTCAAATCTCAGATCTCAAATCTCAAATCTCAGATCTCAAATCTCAAATCTCAAATCTCAAATCTCAAATCTCAAATCTCAAATGTCAAATCTCAAATCTCAAATCTCAAATGTCAAATCTCAAATCTCAAATGTCAAATCTCAAATCTCAAATCTCAAATCTCAAATGTCAAATCTCAAATCTCAGATCTCAAATCTCAGATCTCAAATCTCAGATCTCAAATCTCAGATCTCAGATCTCAAATCTCAAATCTCAAATCTCAAATCTCAAATCTCAAATCTCAAATGTCAAATCTCAAATCTCAGATCTCAAATCTCAAATCTCAAATCTCAAATCTCAAATCTCAAATCTCAAATCTCAAATCTCAAATGTCAAATCTCAAAAAAACGCCAACCAAACCCCGCCGCAACGCCAGGCGGACAGACAGGCTGGAAAGTCTACCACCCCACGCCGAATCGGGCAAGACGGTAAGAGCTTTGACAGACGGTAAGAGCTTTGACAGACGGCGCCGGCAGGCTTGCCCTTTTCATTTTTCGACGGGAGTTGCCCGCGCGTCAGGGCGACCGCGAGACCCAGGCCGGCGGTTTGTGCCGGAAAACAACAAGGGCGAGCCCGTTCGGCTGAAGCTCACGGCAAGCCGAAAGGGCCCCCGAGGGGAGCCGCACAGGGTAATTGTGTCGTGGAGAGGGAGGCACCTCTCGGAGCAGGTCAATTAGACACGTTTTTCCCGCACGGCATCCCCTCGGCGGCCCCTTACGGCTCGCGAGGGAATAACTTGACCTATTCAACCATTCCAAAATCCGAAATTCGAATCTCGAAATCCTAAACAAATCCGAAATTCAAATGCTCGAAACGCCAGTACACGGCACTTGATTCGTGGTAAACACGGGCGTCCATCGGGGTTTCGTGTTTGTTTTGAATTTTGTATTTCAAATTTGTTTAGGATTTCGTGCTTAGGATTTAGAATTTATCAGGCGGCATAATGCGCATCAACTCTGAGGCGCTACATTAGGACCTATGACCTTCTTTTCTTTTGCCGATCATGCCTTACGCCGGCGCAACAGCGCCAGCGCGCCGAACATGAGCAACATCACGGAGCCGGGCTCCGGAGTTACCGCCGGTGCCCCGCCGACGATGCGGGTGCCGAAGTTGGCCATCAGAATCTGAAGGTCATCCCAGTCAACGTCGGTGTCGTAGTCGAAGTCGCCATCCTTCCATTCGGCGCCCGTCATGCCGAAGTTCTGCTTCACGATGATGTAGTCGGCCGCGTCAACAACCAAGTCGCCGTTGGCGTCGCCCTTCACCCCGAATATCATGTAGATGTGCGTGCCGTCCTGGGTGAACGAGGGTTTGAGCCAGCCGGCGGGCAGGGCGATGATCTCGGGGGCAGTATAGCCAGACACGCTGCCGGTGTACGAGAACAGGTCGTACTCCACGCCCGGTGCAGGATTGTTGTCGCCGACTTTAACAAGCGCCAGGTCCCAATCGGTGGATTCGAACGCCAAACTGCCCGTGATGGCAACACTGTGGGCCGTGCTGTCCAACTCCCACCGGTAGATGAAGTCCGCCGCCATCGTTATGTCCTGGTCGGCACTCAGCGAGCCGCCCTTGAGCGACACGTTGCCCAGCGTCGTGGGCGCGGGCAGAACCAACGCGGTGTCGTCGGTGGTGACCACGATGTTGGTCGTGCTCAAATCGAGCTGGGTAAGGGCGGGGAAGGCAATCGTCACGTTTTCAAACTTGGTGGTCTGACTCCCGGCGGCGAGGGTCAAGCCCAAATAGGTCGTCGCGCCCCAATCCGGCATATCAATCGGAGGGGTGGGCTGACCGCCGTCAGTAGTAGTCATCAGAGTATAATCCACCCCATCGAAGCTGTAGTAAGCACTCACCAGTGTGCCGACTTTCTGGAGCCTTATCCACTGGGCGGAATTCGCCTCGCCATGGGGCCTTATTTGGTAATCCTTGCCGCCATTCGTACCGCCATCGAAAGACGTGTCGGCGCCGTCGGTGTCCGTGATCGAACACCAAGTGGCGTTCGGGGCGAGCGAATCGCGGGCCATGATGCCGAACTTGTTCCAGTCGCTGTCGCCTCCAAGCTTCGTGCCTTTGACCGTGACATCAAAGTCGCCGCCGGGCACCTCTATGTATTGGAAGAAACCGTTACCGGTGTCGTTGAGGGCGGTCCCCGTGAGGGTCCAAACTCCGGTCCCGGAATCAAAGGCCGCGGAACCCGATCCGCCGCCGATGACAATGCCCGTTCCCGGCGGGGGGGCTGAAATCGTCATCGCGCCGCCTTGAGCGGTGAGCGTGCGGTGGCTCTCGTAGGTCGGATTAACAACGTCCGAGCCGCTAAGAATGAAGGGCGTATCGCTGGACAACCCTAAGCCGGCGATATTAGCCGAGGTGTTAACGGTCAGCGGGTTGGTGAGATCGACCGTGGTCCCGCCGCTAAAGTTGGCCGCGCCGACGGTCATTCCAGTACCGGAAACTATCAACGTCCCTCCGTTGACGGAGAGACCGCCGAAGGAGGTACTGTCTTTTGTCAGCGTCAGCGTGTTCCCGCCGGCCTTGGTCAGGGTGCCGCTGCCGGAGATCTGGCCGGAAAGCACCGCGCTGCTGCCTATTACGGTAAGGTTCCCAATCGGCAAGTCGATATCGTTAGCTATACCGCTGCCGGAGGACATGTCGGCTCGAACAATCAGGGTTCCACCGGTAGTTTCCGTTCGCAGCGTGCCCGTACCCAGCCCGTTGGCGCTGAAGATGCCCACAGCGCCGCCGCCGCTGAGTGTCACGCCGCCCTCAAACGTGTTGTTGGTTCCGAAGAGCTCCACCGGACAGTGGGCGTCCGATCGAAGGTGTCGAAGGCCGAGACTCCGCACTCCGCCCGTGCCGCTGATATTGCCGGTGTAGTCGATATTGCCCGAGGTGTTAGCACTCATGAGCGTTGCTGTGCCCGTCACAACGATGTTGCCGCTGACGACAGATCCGAAGCTGTTGCCGGTCTCTATCATGGCGTCGGTTATGTTGAAGTCATTCGACAGCACGCTCCTGTTGAGGGACAGGGTGGTGTTGGGCAGCATGGTGATCGTCCCGGATCCTAGGGCCTGGTCGCTGCCTCCGACTTCCGCACCATTGTGGTTCACCGTCCCGGCAGCGATCGTCGTGCCGCCGCTGTAGCTGCTGTTGCCGGACAGGGTCAGCGTGCCGTTGCCGACCTTGACTAACGAGACGGGAAACACAGTGCCACCATACGTGACGCTGATGGTTCCCGAGAAGGTGGCAGGACCATAGTTGTTTCCGATAGACAATTGAGCGGTGCTTAGATCAATGTCACCCGACCAGTTGCCGGCGGTTTTCGTGTCAATCACCGTACCATCGGGCGGACCATTGTCGCCATTGGCCCAGTTCACTTGTTGGCCAACGGTTCCGACCGAACCGCTATAGTTTCCGCCAACTTGCATGAGGGCGGCGGTGCCGGGGGCCTCTGGCGCGCCATCAACGTAAACCAGGAAGTCCGAAGCCCAACTGTCATAGTCGGCGGCGTCGATTTTCAGGTTAGCGGAGACCGACCTTAGAATCGAGCCTTCGGGCAGGGTTCCCTTGGCGATCCATGGTACCAGGTTTCCCATGTTATCCGGATAGTTCACAACCTCTATCCTCGTGCCGGCACCTACGGCCCCGAGTTCGTAGGTATTAACAGTTGCGGCGCTCATGCCGTCCTTGATCTTGCCGGAGAAGGTGCCGTCGCTGTCGCCGTCGCCGACTGTCAGAGCGACTGCACTGCTGCCGCTGGTGGTGATGGTGCCCGCGCCGTTGAGCGCCTTGATCGTCGGGCTGTTGTCGTTCAGGTCAAGCGTGCCATTGACGGTCACGTCGACGACGGGAAGTGCGCCGGCCGAACCGAGCTTCAGGGTTCCGGCGGAAATGCTCGTCAAGCCGGCGTAGGAGTTGCTGCCGGACAGGGTCAGAGTGCCCGCGCCGGACTTGGCCAGGCCGGCCGAGCCGCCGCCCAGATCGGCCGAGATGGCGACGTCGCCGGCGGCACTCACGGCATAGGAGTTGGCGATGAGGCCGCCATGGCCGATAGTATCGCTGCTGCCGGCCGCCGCGGTGACGCTCACCGCGCCGACGGTCTGGGTGGTGGTGCCCAGATCGAGCGAGCCGCCGCCGAGCGTCAGGTTGCCGCCCGCCAGAGCGGTGGGACTGCCGAGGAGCACGTTGCCGGCGTTAATAATCGTGCCGCCGGTGTAGGAGTTGTCGCCGGAGAGGGTGAGTTGGCTGCCGCCGATCTTCGTCAGGCTGTAGCCGCCCGAAATGTCGCCGCCAACCGCGATGTCTGCCGAATTGGCGTCGATCTTCCCATTGGCTTTCAACTCGACATCCATGTTGACAGTCTGGACGTTCGCCGAGTTGTTCACCATGATGATCTTTTGGCCGCCGCCGCCGGTCAGCCTGATGCTGTTTCCGTCAAGCGTGAAGGCCGGGGCTGCGCTATCGAACTGGAGGCTGGCGAACGACCTGCTGTTGTCGAGATCATTATTGAGCGCGACCCCGACGCTGCCCTCTGCTCTAAACTTCAGGATGTCGCCGGTTACAGGGGCTATGTTGTTCCAGTTGGCCGCAGTGCTCCAATTCGGGTCGGTGCCGCCGCCATTCCAATAGCCGGCCACGGCGAGGGTCAGTGTGATGAAGGTCCCGTTGGCGTCGAAGCGGTAGCTCGTATCGGGGATTTTATTCTCCACGTACAAGTTGGCGAGGTCGCCGACAAAGCTGGTGTTGTAACCGATGAGGCTATAGGCGACGCCGAGGGTGGAGAACTGGGTGGCCCCGTCGGCCTCGAAGAGATAGATTCCGCCGCCGTTGATCGTCAGGCCGCCAGCTTCGGTGACGATGACCTGATCGAGGCTGCTGGCGCTGGCAATTTCGAACGTCAGGAAACTGCCGCTGTCGAGCGTCAGGCCGCTGGTGGTGATGGTGCCGATGGATGCGCCGGGGCTGACCATGCCGCCGGCGGGGATGGTCACCGTGCCGACGACGCTGCCGTTGCCGGTCAGGCCGGAGACGCTGACTTTGGTGGCCCCGCTGAGGGTCAGCTCGCTGCCGCCGACGAGCTTCACGGTGCCCAACGTGCAATCGACGGCCGGGAGAGCCAACTCGCTGTTGGCGGTGACCGCAATGCCGGTCGTGGAGAAGTTGCTGCTGCTGCTGCCGATGCCACCCCAGCCATCTCCCCAATACTTCGCGATGAGATATGCCTCGGTCTGCGCCCGCTGCTCAGCGGTGAGAACGCCGTTGTAAATCAAGACTTCGGCCACGTCGGCGTTCGACCGCTCACCACCACCACCACCACCATAACCGTTGTTAAGTCCCAGCCCATTGGGCCCCTGGGTGCCATTCTGGTTGGAGGCGATCTGCTGCACGGACTCAAGATTGCGGCTATCGTACACATAGACCGTGCTGTTTTGGCCGCTCCCACCAATAGTGGCTTCATACATGTGCGGGTTGGTATCCGCAGTTATCCCTGACTCGTTCACCCAGCCATCAAAATAGAATCGGTCCAACCCGCCGTACCAGGCGCCGAATAACCAGTTGTTGTTGACCGCGCTGATTATTCGGTTGTGGTTGTCACCGTCATAGAATCGCTCCACCGCAAAGATCGTACACGCCGAAGAAGAGAGGTCGACGTTGTTGCTCATGTACTCGCTGTTGGTGAAACGCACGACGGCATGGCCATTGATAACGTCCGGGGTGTAGGAGCCGTTGCCGGTTACAGTGCCTTCGGTACCGGAGGAACTGGCCCATGCGGTAATCGCGTTGCCCGAGCCGAAGGTCATTTTCGAGGTATCGTTTGCATTCAACCAAAGGGAACTGCCCTCCGCCGGCCCGGCGGGGGGAGCCACCAACGTCATCGTGCCGCCCGTGAGCGTGATGGTGCGGGCCACGTCGGGATCGCGTAGGTTATCGCCACTGGCTAAGAAAGCGTCGCCGGCGCCCGGGTTCCAGGTGAACTTATTCTTCTTGGAATCCTCCAACGTGTCCGTAATCGCCAGTGCGTTGGTGCCGGCGTTCACCGTGCCGCCTTTAAGCGTGGCCGTGGCGACCGTCGCGCCGGAGCCAACGTTTACCAAGCCGCTGTTGAGTGTCAGCGTGGTGCCCGCCGCCAAGGTGCCGGCGAGGTTCAAGTCGCCGCCGCTGACGGTCACGTCGCGTGCGATGTTGCCGCTGGCGCCGACGCCCAGAGTGGCGCCGGTGGGGACGGTCACGAGGGTGCCGGTGCTCAGCGAACCATCCACCTGCAGGGTGCTGCCGGCGGAAATGTTCGTCGAACCGGCGTAGGTGTTGGTGCCGGTGAGGGTCAGAATGCCGCCGCCTGACTTGTTCAGGCCGCCCGAGCCGCCCAGATCGGCCGAGATGGCGACGGCGTCGGCGGTGCTCACGTCATAGGAGTTGGCGGTGAGGCCGCCATGGCCGATAGTATCGCTGCTGGGGGCCGCCGCGGTGACGCTCACGTCGCCGACGGTATGGCTGATGCCGCCCAGATCGAGCGAGCCGCCGCCCATCGTCAGGTTGCCGCCCGTGCCGAGAGCGGTGGAACTGCCGAGGACCACGTTGCCGGCGTTAATAATCGTGCCGCCGGTGTGGGAGTTGTCGCCGGAGAGGGTCAACGTGTATGCGCCGGTCTTGGTCAGGCTGTAGTCGCCCGAAATGTTGCCGCCAACCACGATGGCTGCCGAATTGGCGTCGATCTTCCCATTGGCTCCCAACTCGACATCCAGGCTGACAGTCTGGATGTTCGTCGAGTTGTTCACCATGAGGACCTTGTCGCCGATGCCTTCGCCGGCCAGCTTGATGCTGTTTCCGTCAAGCGTGAAGGCCGGGGCGCCGACATCGAACCTCAGGCTGGCGTACGACCTGCCGTTGTCGAGATTATTATTGAGCGTGGTGCTGGGGCCGCCGGCTGTTCGGAAGGACAGGACGTCGCCGGGTTGAGGGGCTATGTCGTTCCAGTTGGCCGCATTGTTCCAGTTAGCGTCGGCGCCGCCGCCGCCATTCCAGAAGCCGGTCTCGACGATGTCCAGTGTGATGAAGCCCCCGGCGGCGCCGAAGTTGTACCTCCTGTCTTGGACTGTGTTCACCACGGCCAGGTTGGAGATGTCGCCGACAAAGCTGGTGTTGTAACCGATCAGGTTGTAGGTTCCCGCGTCGGCGAACGCATTGCTTGTGCCGTCCTCGAGGAGGGTGAAGGCCCCGCCGTTGATCGTCAGGCCGCCAGTGCCGGTGACGATGACCTGGTCGAGGCTGCTGGTGCTGGCAATGTCGAACGTCAGGAGGCTGCCGGCATCGAGCGTCAGGCCGCTGACGGTGATGGCGCCGATGGATGCGCCGGGGCTGACCTCTCCGCCGGCGGGGATGATCACCGTGCCGACGACGCTGCCGTTGCCGGCCAGGCCGTTGAAGCTGACCGTGGTGGCCCCGCTGAGGGTCAGTTGGCTGCCGCCGACGAGCGTCAGGGCGCCCAACTTGCTGAGGCCGTAGCCGACTGGCGTGGCCAGTGTGCTGCTGCTGGTGACGGTGACAGCCGTGTCGGGCAGATTGAGTGCGCCGGGGGCCTCGCTGCCGTGGAAGTAATTTGCGCCGGGGATAGCGACCCAGCTTGTTCCGCCCGTGGGATCCCATTCGACCCGGAGGTCATAGCCTCCGCCGCCCTGGCAGTACCGCACGATGAAGTCGTGATAGCCGGCATCCAAGCTGATCTGGCCGGAAACACGCCGGGTGTCGCCTTGATCAAACCAATTCTGGACGGCTGCCGTGCTGTAGAGCGGGTTGCTGGTTGAAGGGTCGATCCACAAGGCGCTGCCATCGTCGCTGGACGTGGCGAAGCTGTAGGTGCCGTTGGCGGGGATGTAAAGTTTTCCGCGGTATTCAACCGTGAAAGTATTGGTATACCCCGTCGGCCTGGGGCCGGTCTCCACACCGCTGCCACTCGTGGTAAACCAATCAGTGCCGTGTTGATCGATGGTTCCGGTGGCATAGCCTATTGTGCTGGCGAAGGTGCTGTCGTTCGGGGCCGGCGTGCCGGTGGGCATATCGTACCTGGCCCCATCGGCTTGGTCTCTGCTATGCCAGGCCCGGATGTCCAGGCCGGCCGCGATGTTCCCGATAAGTTGGTCAATCGTGGTCGTGCCGCCCTGCAGAATAAGGTTGTCGATTTTATTGACGACGTTGCTGCCGGCCACCTTGAACGGCGTAGCCCCGGCGGTCACCGTAACGCCGCCAGCCTGAGTCAGCTTGTCGTCCACCGTCAATTCCTGGCCGGCGGGGGCGTAAAGGACGGCCGTGCCGCCCTGTGCGGGCAGAGCCACGATGGCCGCGGTCGCGCCGGTGTCGACATTCACCGTGCCGCCGGTGACCTTGAGTTCGCCCACCGTGCCGGCCAGGGCCAGCAGGCCGGTGCCGCTGACATTTGCCGTCGTCGCCGTCGCGGGCGAGTTGAGGTTCGCCCTGCCGCCGGAGACATTGAGCTCGCCCACCTCGCTGTTGATATCCAGCAGGCCGGTGCCGCTGACATTCGCCGTCGTCGCCGTCGCGGGCGAGTTAAGGTCCGCCCTGCCCTTCGGGACGTTCAGTGTGGCGAGCGTTCCGGCGTTGATCGTCAGCCTGCCGGCGTTGACAGTCGCTTCGGTTAAATCGGTGCTCGCCCCGCTAAGCGTGAGTGTGCCGCCGCCCAGCTTGTCCAGGCCGCCGTTGGCGATTGTCGTCGCGATCTCCGCGTTCACATTCGCCGTGACCTTGACGACCTTGCCGTCGAGGTCGATCAGGCCGTCGATGCCTTGCGTGAGTCTGTAGGCGCCGCCGTCGCCGGTCGTGTTGAACGTGATGGATGTCGGCTTGACCGTCCCCGCGACGGCCACGGTGCCGGCCGCACCGTTACCGGCGCCGGCGCCGAAGACGGCGGGGTTACCGTCGGTCCAGGCCATGGGGGCGACGTCAAACCAAATGGTGTTGCCCGGTTCCGTGTTCCAGGTGCCGGGGCCATCCTTGGGCCCTGCCGTGCCCGCGCCGCCGTTCCAAGTCGGATCGGGAACAAGAACTCCGGGAATGGAGACCTCGCCCATGATCTGCCAACCATCACCATTAGGGCTAAACTTATTATAATCAACAAAGTCGAGCGTGTATTTCGCGCCAGGGATGACATAGGGCAACAGATCATCTGCGGAAAAACTCAGGGTCGTCCATGTTTCATAATTATTGGCGGGTAGTCTCGCGCTCAATACATACTCATCGGCGGCGATATCGCGCAGGGCCACGCCCATAAAACCGCCGTCAACAATCGCTATCTCAGGAATCTCGGAAGGGGCCACCGGTGTGGCGATCGGCGATGCGGAGCCGAACAACGTGAAAGTCAGAGTTCCCGAGCCATCCAGAGTGAACTCCGGGGAACGGCCCAACTCTGTATTGGCGTCTTCCCACCCCGCGCCGAGGTGACCGTCGTCCGGCATCCAACCCCACTCGCCATAGTTCTCCCACAAATTACCTGATGTAGGGAAAACTACTGTCCAACCCTGCAGACCAGAGTCGGGGATGGGGTTGCCATTTCCGTCAAGCGTGGGCGTGAAGTCGTATACGATCGTCCCGGCGTTAGCGACCGGCGCCGCGGCGAAGGCCAGCACGGCGAAGGATGCCGCGACCAGAGCAAGAACAAACAACATGCCAGTGAACAGACTTTGTGACCGTTTCATGCATCATCTCCTTAAAAGGGTACAGGAACCGCTCTTCCCTTCCAGACTTGGCAGTCGTTGCCTGCGCATTCCCTGCCAGCCTCACTTACAAGAACCCAACTTATATGATGAAACTCGGACTTGACGCCGCTATTGTAATCGAACTCCCCAGAAATGCAAGCTCAAAATCAGGTTCTTGGCAAAAATTATATCCCCCCCCAACAGTAAGTCATTTTTAATACAGTAGTTATGGCGAATATATATATTTCAAAATAGCCCCAACCCCGGCGCGCCGGGGCAGGCCCCAAATGCTGTCCCCTAAATGCTACCAGCGTCGAAAGCGTGGTGCGGTTTTGGGTCGGCTGGTGGATTCCTCGGCCTGCCTTTGGCCCCCGAGGGGGGCCGGTCTTAGGCCCCCGGCCGGGGCGATTGCGGCGGGGTCGGCTTCGTCCTCGGGGTCGGCAGGCGGCGGGAGCATGTCGGCGGGTGCTTCATCGCGGCTCGGGCGGTTTGGGTCTCTTGGTTTGGCGGAGTCGTCAGGGTCGATGGTCTTGTCGGTTGGCAGCCTTGGCCCGGCCGTGGTGTGCGTGTGGACGGGCGAGGCCTTCTGTTTGGCGGCCAGGCTCTTTGCCCGTGCGGCGGCAAGCGGGGACTCATCGACGTGTCCCCTGGGCTGGGTTCCGGCGGGCGCGGCCGGGGCCACCTTGCCGCGGTCCACGCGAACCAGCAGTCGGCCGGCAAATCTCATGTGCGCGCCGCCGGGGCCGCTGCCGCCGGCATTGCCGTCGTAGCCGCCATCCTTCTTCTCCACGTCCACGATTTGCCCGTCGAGGTGGAGCTGGTCGTCCGCTGGAGCGGTTATTGTGGCGTTGCTTTTGCGCGTGAGGCTGACGGTGAAGGCCAAAGTGCCGAGCTTGTCGGTCTTCACGCGGACCGCCGGCACGTCGTCGGGCGCCGAGATGAACGCCTCGCGGGTCAGCGTGGCGTCGCCCTGGCGGAAGGTCACGCGGGCCAGGCCGTCGGCGACAGACAGGCTGGAAAGTCTACCACCCCACGCCGAATCGGGCAAGATGGTAAGAGCTTTGATGGTAATGCCTCAGTTACGGGGGGTTCGTAGTGTAGCCGTAAGGTGATTCTTCAAGAAGCCCCTCACGGGACCGCTACAGATGGGCGCCATGCTTCCGTCTTAGGAAGCATGTTCCCTGTTCCCGGCCAAGACATGCTTCCTAAGACGGAAGCATGGCACCCCGACCCATCGAATCATTGCTGACGGAACACTAGTTCACTTCGATGCTACCGCCTCGTCCGACGGCGGCGGACTTGTCCACCTTAGCCGCTCCGCCGCCATAGTTATGAAGCGTTGGCGACTTGGCGGCGCCGCCTGAGCAGCGCGGCCGCGCCGAACATGAGCAACATCACGGAGGCTGGCTCCGGGGCCGGCGGCGCGCCGCCGACGCTGCGGGTGCCGAAGTGGGCCATCAGGATCTGAAGGTCGGCCCAGTCCACCGTGCCGTCGCCGACGGTGAAGTTGCCCTGCGACCAATCGGCGTCCGTCATGCCGAAGTTCTGCTTCACCGTGATGTAGTCGGTCGCGTCAACGACGCCGTCGTCGTTGGTGTCGCCAGGCAGGCCGGCGATGCCCGTGATGTAGACTTTCGCCCCATCCCTGACGGTGCTGGCGCGGGACACATCCCAGCCCGTGCTGCCGGCGCTGATTATGGCCGCGCCAGTGCCGCCGCCCCAAGCGCCGTCGAAGGCGAACAGGTCGAACTTGTCCGCGAACTTCGGCGTGCCGCCGGCATCCACCAGCGTGAGCTTCCAGCCGTCAGCGAGCGTCAGGTTGCCCGTGACGACCACCTTGTCCGCCGACGTGCTGCCGAGCTCCCAGTCGTAGATGGAGCCCGCCGCCATCGTGAGGCTCTTGGGGACTGCCACCGTGCCGACGTTCAGGATGCCGGCGCCGGCGCCCGGGGCGAGGTGGCCGCCGGCGTTTACCGTGACCGCGCCGGCGATAGTGCAGGCGCCGCCCAGCGTGCCGGCGTTGACGATGTCGCCGATGATCGTGCCGTCGGCCTTGAGCGTCGCGCCGCCGGCGATGGTCAGGCCGCTCTCGGCCGTCAGCGTGTGGCCATTGGAGTTGATCGTAACAGTGCCGGCGCTGACGGCGATGTTCTTGGTCTGCTCATCGCGGTCCAGCGCCACGGCGTACACGGAGTTGAGGTTGAACGTGGCGTTGCCGACCTGCATTGCGGGTGTGCCGGTTGACCAGTTTGGCCCGCGTCCCCACGTTCCGCCGGCCGCGTTCGTCCACGTCCCGCCCAGCCCCACCTGCGTCACCCAGAGGCGGGAGTAGCCGGCCTGCGGCCCGCCGCCGTCGGGGTCGAACGTGCCTTCGCCAGCCACCCAGCCATCGGCGCTGAGGGCGCGGGCGGCCGTCAGCGTCCAGGTGCCGCCGGCGGGTACGGGAACCACGCCCAGGTCGTTCAGGTCGATCGCGCTGGCGTCCGGCAGCCAGATCACGGCGCGATTGCCCTTGTCGCTGCCGCCGACGTACTTCATCGCCCACCCCACGGCCGAGCCGGCGCCGTTGACGGCGTAGGCGCGGGCCCCCGTGGAATTGTTGATGTCCAGACCCAGGTTGCCCAGCTCGGTGGCGGCGGTGCCCGAGCCGTCCCAACGCACGGCGCGGGTGCCCACGAGGTTGCCGCTGACGTACTGCTGCGCGTACCCCACGGCCGTGCCGGAGTCGTTGACGGCGAAGGCGGAGGTGATCGCGTAATTGCTGTTGTCGGTGCCCAGGCTGCCCAGTTCGGTGGCGGCGGTGCCCGAGCCGCCCCAACGCACGGCGCGATCGCCCATGGAGTTGCCGTCGATGTACTTTGTCGCCCACCCCACGGCCGTGCCAAGGGCGTTTACGGCGACGGCACGGGCGTCAGTAACGCCGTCAATGCGCAGGCCGAGGTTGCCCAACTCGGTGACGGCGCCTGATGCGTTCCAACGCACGGCACGGGTGCCCAAGTGGGACAGGCCGCCTGGTTTTTGCGAGAAACCCACGGCCGTGTTGGCGTCGTTGATGGCGTAGGCGTAGGCCTTCGAACTGCCGGTGGTCAGGCCCAGGTTGGGCAGTTCGGTGGCTGCGCCTGATGCGTCCCAACGCACGGCGCGTCTGCCCATGTCGTTGCCGCTGTCGTACATTTGCGCCGACCCCACGGCTGTGCCGCCGGCGTTGACGGCGAAGGCATCCGCGGTCGTGACGCCAGTGCCACTGAGGCCCAGGATGCCCAACTCAGTGGCGGAAGTGCCCGAGGCGTCCCAACGCACGGCGCGGACGTCCAGGGAATTGCCGTTCTTCCACGAGCGGCCCACGGCTGTGCCGGCGTCGTTGACGGCCAGGGCCAGGGCGGCCGTGTAGCCGCCGATGGTAGTGCCCAGGTAGCCCAGCTCGGTGGCGGCGGCACCCGTGTAGTCCCAACGCACGGCGCGAAGGCCCATGTCGGTGCCGCCGACATACTTAATCGAGCGCCCCACGGCCATGCCGCTGTTGTTCACGCCACAGCCGGGCACGACTTCCACTGTGCCGTTCTTCAGCCCGTCGCCCGTGGCCTCGTCATACGTGGGCGAGCCGGCGACCAGCAGCACGTCCGACCTTGCACTGAACATCAGGTAGACCTTCCCGGCCTCCTGGCCGACCAACGCGGCGCCCCAACCGGTGTCGCCGTAGTCGATGGCGGGGGTGAGGCTGCCCGCCAGCGAGCCGGTGTAAGTGAACAAGTCGTACTTCACCTTTTGGGTGGGCGTGCCGCCGGCGTCCACAAGCGCCAGTTTCCAGCCGGAAGTGAGCGTCAAATCGCCCTGGATTGCAACCGTGTCGCCCGTGCCGTCGAACTCCCACACGTAGATGGAGTCCGCCGCCATAGTGACGCTTTGGGGGGCGGCTGCCGTGCCGGCGTGCAGTATGCCGACGCTCGCGCCAGGGGCCAGGTGCCCGCCGGCATCCACGATGACCGCGCCGCCGATGGCGCCGGTGCCGCCGATGGTGGCGCCGCTGGCCACGGTGACCGCTCCTGTGGCCAAGGACTGATCGCCGTTGACCAGCAGTGTGCCTTCCGTGACGGTCGTCACACCGCTGTAGGCGTTGCTGCCGGCCAGAATGGCCGTGCCCGCGCCGGTCTTGGTCAGGCCGGCCGTGCTGCTGCCGAGGTTAACGCTGATCGTGCCGGTGTTGGTCAGGGTGTAGGAGGAGCCGGTCAAGGTTCCCGCCCCGGAAATGGTCCCGCTGGAAAGGGTGACCGCACCCACCGTGTCATTGAAGGCCATAGCGAGCGTGCCGCCGGAGACCGCGACCGTCGCGCCATCGGCCAGACGGTTTGCGCTGCCCAAAGTCAGCGTTCCCGCCGTCACGTTCACTGCGGTTGCGCCGGCGGTGCCGTCAAGGGCCACGGCGCCGGTGACGTTCATCGTGCCCGCGCCGAGGTTGCCGGTGACCGTCCCGCCGGAAAGGCCGTAAGTCGTGGCGGTGAGCGTTCCGCTGCCGTTGAGCGAACCCGCACTCATGTTGAAGATGCTGACGGCATCAGCGAAGGTGCTCATGTTGAGAATGCCCGTGCCGGAGACCGCGACCGTCGCGCCATCGGCCAGACGGTTTGCGCTGCCCAAAGTCAGCGTGCCCGCCGTCACGTTCACTGCGGTTGCGCCGGCGGTGCCGTCAAGGGCCACGGCGCCGGTGACGTTCATCGTGCCCGCGCCGAGGTTGCCGGTGACCGTGCCGCCGGAAAGGCCGTAAGTCGTGGCGGTGAGCGTGTTGGAACCGCCAATTGCGCCGCTGCTCATGGTCAGGCTGCCCACCGTGTCAGCACCGCCGACCGTCATCGTGCCGCCTGCAACCGTCATGGTAGCCGCGTCGGCAAGTTTGTCGGCGCCCGTCGTGGAAAGCAAGCCTCCGTTGACATTCACCGCGGTGGATTTGTTGATGCTGCCGCTGATGGAAAGTGTCCCACCGCTTATCGTCGTCGCACCGCTGTAGGTGTTCGCGACGGAGAGCGTCAGCGTGCCGGCGCCGAGCTTGTTCAGGGCTTTCCCCGAACCACCGATGATGCCGGAGAGCGTCAGCGAGCCACTGGTGCTGCTTACCGTGACGTCGATATCGTCATTCAAGGTGATGCCGGCAGAGACCGCATCGGCGCCAGTGCCGGTGGCTACCCGGGTAATGGCGGCATTCCCGGCGCTTACATCGAACGTGAGCGACCCGCCGTTGGGCGCGATGGTGAATCTTTTGTTCCCACTCGAATCGCCGATGTTCAATGTTCCGATCGTAATCGCCTGGTTCAGGTTGATGGTGATAGCGGTGCTGCCGGTAATGTTGGTGTTCACTGTGGCGATGTCATCGGCGGCGTTGGGGAAACCGCTGGTCCAGTTGTTTTGCCCCCCGGCGTTGTCCCAGTTACGCGGCGTGGCGGTTTGCGTCCAAGTGTAGGTGGCCGCCCGCGCCGGACCGGCCAACAAGACCAGCAGGGCCGCCACCAGAATCAGAGAAACCACGCACTTCCAATTTTTCGTAAACATTGCAAACACCCTGCCTTTCTTCTTTCACCACAAGGGCGAGAAGAAGTTTCGGAAACCTCGACCGGTCGGGGCCTTCCAGCCATTATTTCAATACCTCGGGTTCCCCAAACGAACTTCCAAACCACTCTGTCGGGTTGGCAGTTGCACTGCCGCCTACTCGCGCCTGGCCGAACGGACGTTATGCCCAAGCACAACCGACGGTCTGCTCCTCGTCGTCAGCCTCTTGCGATGGTTCCGGGCGGAACCGACACTCCCGCGATCCGCGCGAGGAAGCATGATTGCCGCTGCCTCGTTGCTTTCAGAGCCACAGCGACACGGGTGACATGGGCCTCCTTCGTTTTCAGGCGCACGAACCTCTTTCAAACACCCGAAGTTCGGCGGAACCATCCGCCGCTGGTGTTTTCGGAAAGAGTTCGGAAATAGAAAGACTCCTTGAGGCTCCTTCGCTTCGGAAAGACTCCTTGAGGTTTTCTGATGGTAACACCTTTGCTCAATTTGTCAACTACTTTTACTCCCCTGGTTACTCCCCTGGTTTTACTCCCCTGGTCCAGGCTGTCCGAGCCTTTCAGGCTCCGGAAGTAAGAATCCAAAGGCTTATCTTCATGCCATTGGGGCTGCGGGGGATTTACCAGCGTCGAAAGCGTGGTGCGGTCTTGGGGCGGCTGGTGGATTCCTCGGCCTGGGCCTGGGCCGGTCTTAGGCCCCCGATGGGGGCGATTGCGGCGGGGTCGGCTTCGTCCTCGGGGTCGGCAGGCGGCGGGTGCATGTCGGCGGGTGTGGCGGCGGGTGCTTCATCGCGGCTCGGGCGGTTTGGGTCTCTTGGTTTGGCGGAGTCGTCAGGGTCGATGGTCTCGTCGGTTGGCAGCCTTGGCCCGGCCGTGGTGTGCGTGTGGACGGGCGAGGCCTTCTGTTTGGCGGCCAGGCTCTTTGCCCGTGCGGCGGCAAGCAGGGACTCATCGACGTGTCCCCCGGGCTGGGTTCCGGCGGGCGCGGCCGGGGACTTGCCGGGCGTGGCCGGGGCGGTCTTGCCGGGCGTGGCCGGGGCGGTCTTGCCGGGCGTGGCCGGGGCGGCCTTGGCGGGCGCGGGCTTGCCGGGCGCGGGCTTGCCGGGCGCGGGCTTGCCGTTGGCGGCACGGGCCAACTGGGCGCCGGCAGCCGGCGGGTTGGGCAACGGGCCGGTCTCATCGACGTAGGCGTCGGTGGACCCGACGGGCCAGTTATCCGACAAAACCCAGGGCGTGACGAAGTTGGCGACAAACCCCATTTGCGTGCTGGTGGTGTGTGAGTCCTCGGAGACGCCCACCATCTTTACCTGGTAGAGGCTCTCATAGCCCGGCTTGTCGAATGCGTCGAAGCCGATCAGCCCGGCCGAGGGGCCGTGCGTGCCGTCGACGGTTCCAATGACTATGGTGCCGAGGCCCAGCAGGGTGGAGTCTCCCTTGTTGTAGAAGCTGACGATCCCGTTGCGGCAATGCGACAGGGCCTTCTTGAGGTCGTAGGCGCTGGAGATGCTGGCCGACAGGAGGATCAGACCGTCGATCTGTCGCCCTTCGGGCATTGCCTCGGCCGTGAAGACGGCCACTCCTCCCCCGCCGCTGTGCCCGACGATGTAGACGGGCCGGTCGGGATACTTGTCCTGATAGTCGGTGACGATCTTGGCCATACCGATGCCGGCCAGGCGATTGCCGAGGAAGTCGACCTGGGTGATCAGCGGCCCGACGAGGGGCACCGGCCTGCCCCAGGGATGGATCGGTATGGCGCGGTAGACCCCGCCGGCGACCAGGCCGCGGCGGATGTTCTCGTTGAGCTGGCTGTGGCCCTCGATTCCCGGCAGGATGATTACCAGGCCGTTGTTGAGGCGATCCTCCGTGAGATACTCGGCGTTGTCCGCGCATCCCATGACCGGCAGAACCGCGCCGAGAATGGCCGCGACCACCGGCAGTACACAAGGACTACGTTGCATACGCTGGAACCTTTGTTTCAAAAAGCCTCAAAAAGGCCTCAAAAAAGCCACAAGACAAGAACCCTCAGGCCGGCCTCGGCCAAAACATCGCGCCGCTCGGTGAGCCTGCACGCCGGCCCGGACCGGGCCTGATTGAATAATATCCCACATCAGGCCAAATTAAGCAAGCCCCTGGGAAAAGCAGTAGTCAGTAGCCGGTAGTCAGTAGCCGGGAAAAGAAAGACAAACAGCGGAACCTGGAACCTGGAACCCGGAACCACAAGCCGCAAAACGGGAACACGTGCTTTTGCCTCTGAGGCCTGCTCGCTTCAGCGAGCAGGAAAGGCGGAACCCGGAAAAGCAAAAGGCGGAACCCGCAACCCGCAACCCGCAACATGGAACCGCGAATACCTTACAACCCACCTGTGAAGGCACTACCCGGCGATCCCAAAGAGCCGCAGTGCGTTGGCGGTGGTTGTCGCAGCCAGGGCCTCGGCGGATGTGCGGCGCAGGGAGGCCAGGCATGTGGCCACGTGGGCCACGTTGGCTGGCTCGTTGGTCTGCATCTTCCGGACTGGCTCGGGCGAGCAGTAAGGCGAGTCGGTCTCTATCAGCAGCCTGTCATCCGGCACCATGGCCGCGGCGGCGCGAAGCTCGTCGCTCCTGGTGAACGTGACGATCCCCGAGAAACTGATGGTCATTCCCATGTCCAGCGCCCGGCGGACGTTGGCGGTCGGCTCGGTGCAGCAGTGCAGCACGACGCGGTTTGTGTCGATGCCGGATTCGCGCAGGATCCCGGCGGAGTCGTCGAACGCCTCGCGCGTGTGCATGACCACCGGTTTGCCCAGCTCCCGCGCGAGGTCGAGCTGGGCGGCAAAGACGCGCCGCTGGTCATCCCGTGGCGAGAAGTCGTAGTGGTAGTCCAGTCCGATCTCGCCGATGGCGACGTTCTTCGCCTCGCCGGCAAGTTGACCGAGCACGGCCAGGTAATGCTCGGGGGCGTCCTTGGCCTCGTGGGGATGGATTCCGGCCAGGCACCAGAGGTTATCCCTATGGCGGACGAGCGACATGGCGGCCTTGGAATCCGTCAGGTCGCCGGTGGCGCAGATCATCCGCGTGACGCCGGCTGCCGCCGCGCGGGCCAAGACGTCGTCGATCTGCTGCCTCAGCCGGCCGTGGGCCAGGTGGCAGTGCGTGTCGAAAAGTTCGAGCATCGGCACATCATAGGTCCCAGGCCCCCCGTGGTTCAATCAGTCGATGGTGAAAAGGGCGTGTGGCCGCACCGCAGCCGGCTCCAGAGCAACTGTGACTCGCGACTGAGACATTGACAGGTCCACGGGCCGCGGCTAACATCATGGGGCGTGCGGCGCCGCGTGGAAGTGCTCGGCTACAAGAAGGAGTAGGTGATGTACACCACGGATAGAAGACAGGAGTTTTCAGTATGACTTCCCAGGTTACCGAGCTGCCGTTCCTGGAGGAACTGGCGCCGCGCTTCCATCTGCCCGTTCCGGAGCACCTGTCAGCCGAGGCGTCCGGCGCCGAGATCCGCAAAGCGATAGAGCGCTGGGCAGGCAAGGCGCTGGTCAAGCCTGACGTCCAATCGGGCCGTCGAGGCAAGGCGGGGGCAGTCCGGCTGGTCAGCGACTATGTCGAGGCGCAGAAGGAGCTCAAGCGAGTCCAGGGCCTGGATATCGGCGGGCGCCTGCCTCGCACGGCCTACCTTGTGCAGTACGTACACAGCGACATGGAGATATACACGGCCATTACTTACGATTCACGCTACCTTGGCCCGGCGATCACCATCTCGCTGAATGGCGGAATGGAGGTCGAGGATGTTGACGAGGCCAAGAAGATCACTTTTCCCGTGGACGTCTACAAGGGGCTTGACGCATACCAGGCCGGCGAGGCGCTTCGCAGACTCGGCTGCCCGGGGAAGGTTGTCAGTTCTCTTTCCCGGAACCTTGTCGAATTGTGGGACATGTTCATCGCCTGCGGCATGCGGATGTGCGAAGTCAATCCGTGGCGAATCACGCCGGCAGGCAAACCGTACGTATGCGATTTCAAGGCGGTCTTCGACGAGGCGAACGTCAAGTTCCAGAACCTCGGCCTGGAGTTGCCCGAGTATCCAGCCAACATGACGCCGTTTGAAGAGGAAATGGCCTCGTGGAACGCGTCGAGCCATCAAGGGCAGGCTCACGTCGCGGAGCTGGGGGGCGGGAAGATCCTGCCGATCCTCTTCGGCGGCGGCGCATCGACGATCATCATCGAGACGCTCCTGCAGAACGGCGGCGATCCGATTTTCCTCTCGGACTTCGGCGGCAATCCCCCCTACGAGCGGATGTACGGCACGGCCAAGATATGTTTCGAGCATAATCTCGCAAAGGCCCGCGGCGTGCTCATCCTTGGCGGCAAGGCCAACAACACGCTGATCGACGTGACCTTCAAGGCTATCGCCGTAGCCTTGCAGGACTACGTGGCTGAACACGGCCCGATCAGCACGCCTTTCATTGTCGGCAGGGGCGGGCCGCGTCTGGTACAGGGCCTGCTGGTGCTCCGGGAAACACTGGACTCGCTGGGGGCGCCTTACGTCATATTCGGCCCGGAGTCGCCCGTAACACTGGTGGCCGAGTACGCCGCCAGGTTTGTCAACGCCTGCTGCGGCGAGAATGGAGGCGCCCAATGAGAGCCAAGACGTTCAGTGATCTTCTCAAGGCGGGAGACCGGGTGGCGGTATCGAACATCACCGGCAGGGAGGGCAGTTCCGTCACCGCGATTTCGCAGGAATACTGCCGCAACATAGTCGGCGGCTGGGCATTGGGCAAAGGCGGCTTCAGGATCGATCTGCCGACGAGCGAGTCCATCCCGGTCTTCTCGACCGTGGAGGAGATGTTCAGCCAACTGCCCAGGGAGAAGTGGCCCAACAAGGTCATCGTGTATTCCCCGCCGTCGGCTGTGTACGGGGAGGTGAAGGGAGTAGTGGATCATGGCCGGGCTTCGGTCGAAACGATCTACATCATCACCGAGCACGTATCGGTGGAGGTCACAGCCAAGATCGGGCAGCTTTGCCGACAGGCGAACATCGACGTTGTCGGCTGCAACTCCCTTGGCGTGATCAACGCCCTAGACCAGGTTCGCGTCGGCGCCGTTGGCGGGGACACGCCGGCGGAGAGCTTCCGCCCCGGCTGCGTGACGATCATCTCCAACAGCGGCAACATGGTCAACACGATGGCGTCCTACCTGCACAGCGCGGGGCTGGGCACGGCATACGGCGTATCGACCGGCAAGGACCCGCTGATTCTCATGCCCTTGGCGGACGTGCTTGCGCTGGCCCGCGGCGATGAGCGGACGAAGCTCATCGTCCTGTACATCGAGCCGGGCGGCCTGTACGAGAAGCTGGCCGTCGACATGCTGCGCAAGGAGCCCATTTCCGTGCCCATCATCGCCTACATCACGGGCGAGGTGCTCTCCAAGGGCAATGTTTCGCTGGGACATGCCGGCGCGGTGGTCGAGGGCAAGGACACCGACGCCCCGGCCAAGATGCGATTGTTCGACGACTACTTCGGCATTGAACCGTTCGACCCCGACGCACGGTATCGAAAGTCGGCGGAGCTGACTGCTTCCCTGGGCCGGGGCATTCGCATTGGCAGCCTGCACCACCTGCCGGGCGCGGCCAAGCTGATCTGCGACCGCCTGGGAATCGAGCGTGATTTCGCCCCCGGCAAGAGGCTGCGCTTGAACCCCTGGTTCGTCAACTACAGGGCGCTCGTCACAAGCCTGCCGTCCAAGCTCGTTCTTCCGCAAGGTGTGATCCCGGAGCCCTACAGGTCGCAGGTGGATCTGCTGGGCCGGGAGACCCTTGGGGCAAGCCCCGCCCGCAGGAACATGCGAAACGCCAGCCACGCGTCGTCCAACGACGGCAAACTGACTCGCATCTACGGGCACTCGC
>Ga0315285_10001595_pt1 | contig 23758 bp, 24 predicted proteins | sample YL17G09_36_MG_FD_203698 | JGI IMG/M metagenome (GOLD analysis project Ga0315285, IMG submission 203698) | Sediment microbial communities from Yellowstone Lake, YNP, Wyoming, USA - YL17G09_36 | ecosystem: Environmental > Aquatic > Freshwater > Lake > Sediment | place: USA: Wyoming | collected... | reverse complement strand
AACGTAGCCTTAACCTTTGGATATTTGGGCTGATTAAACACATAGATCTAAGGCCAATTCAACAACCTAAGAGCTATGCTTTAAAGCAAAAGCGCGAAATAATCCTTGCTTAGTTGTGAAGATTATTTGTTTGACAGTTAGGCTGGGCTGGGTTATAATCATTAACTCTAAACACTAAAATTTAAGATTGGAGGCTAAAATGGTTACCAAGGATAAGAAAGATGAATCGCATGTGATTTCCGACAGACAGAAGGCTCTGGAGCTGGCGCTTGCACAGATAGAAAAACAGTTTGGCAAGGGCTCAATTATGAAGCTGGGCGGCCAGGTAAAGGCGGATGTGGAGACAATCTCCACGGGCGCCCTTACCTTAGATATCGCTTTAGGCGTGGGTGGCCTGCCACGTGGCAGGGTAATCGAGATTTTCGGGCCTGAGGCCTCAGGAAAAACTACCATTACCTTAACTGCGATAAGGGAGATTCAGAAAAAAGGCGGTGTTGCCGCTTTTATTGATGCGGAGCATGCCTTTGATTCTACTTATGCCAAGATTATAGGATTGAATCTGGACGACCTGCTAATCTCTCAGCCGGATACAGGTGAGCAGGCATTAGAGATCGCAGAGACGCTGGTACGCTCAAATGCTGTGGATTTAGTGGTTATTGATTCAGTAGCAGCGCTCACTCCGCGCGCAGAAATCGAAGGCGAGATGGGCGATTCGCATATTGGCTTGCAGGCGCGTTTAATGAGCCAGGCGCTGCGCAAACTTACCGCGGCAATCAGTAAGTCGCGCACCTGCGTAATTTTTATCAACCAGCTCAGGGAAAAAATCGGCGTGATGTTCGGTTCACCTGAGACCACTCCCGGCGGCCGCGCGCTTAAATTTTATTCCTCGGTGAGGCTTGATGTGCGCAGGATCGCTTCCCTTAAAGAAGCAGAACATGTTATAGGCGGCAGAGTGAGGGTGAGGGTGGTGAAAAACAAAGTTGCTCCGCCATTCCGCGAGGCAGAATTTGATATCCTGCACAATGAAGGGATTTCCAAGACCGGTGCTATTATTGATGCAGCGCTGAATTTGGAGTTGGTGGCAAAATCCGGCACATGGCTTTCTTTTCAGGATGAAAAACTCGGCCAGGGAAGGGAAGCGGCAATAAAGACCTTAAAAGAAAAGCCAAAATTGCAGGAAGAAATAGAAAAAGAGGTAAGAAAAAAGATTAGTTTAGGATAGAGGAGGTTGATTCAGATGAGAAGTAGAAAAATACTTTTGGTTGCTTTGTTTGTACTGATTTGCGTAGTTGCAGGATTTGCAGCGCAGCCATCTTCAGAGACCGTAAGCCTTGAAGACGCAGTAATCAATGTAGCGCGCATCGCCGGTCCGGCTGTGGTCTCCATTAGCACTGAGCATATTGCCAAGATTGGTGGTGGAAGGAAATACTATTTCCGCACGCCCTACGAAGAATCTCCATTCGGGGAGGATGAATTTTTCCACAAATTTTTTGAAGATTTCTTTGGCGAGCTTCCTGAGAGGGAATATAAACAAGTTGGCCTGGGCTCAGGCGTCATTATTGATGCACAGGGGTACATCCTCACCAATGAGCATGTGGTTGATGATGCAGAAAAAATTACAGTCACATTACCGGATGGCCGTGAATTTAAAGGCGAGATCAAAGGCAAGGATAAGCGTTCGGATCTGGCAGTGATCAAGATTGAGGCAAAAAATTTGCCAGTAGCCAGCATGGGAGATTCTGATAATTTAAAGATCGGGCAGTGGGTGGTAGCAATCGGAAATCCCTTTGGTTTTGCCATGGAGAATCCCGAGCCCACAGTTACTGCCGGCGTGATTAGCGCCTTGCACCGTTCTTTGGGAAGGGCTTTTCCACGCGATAGAAATTTCAGCGATTTGATTCAGACCGATGCAGCTATAAACCCCGGAAATTCCGGAGGGCCGCTGGTTAATCTTAAATGGGAAGTAGTGGGTATCAATACTGCAATCTTCTCCACAAGCGGCGGCTATCAGGGCGTGGGATTCGCCATCCCTATAAATGGTGCCAAGAAAATTATTTCCAAACTCATCGAAGGAAAGAAAATACTATATGGCTGGCTGGGTGTTACCGTCCAGAATTTGACTGATGATTTGGCAGCATACTTTGGCCTGCCTGATAAGATTGGCGTTTTGGTGGCCAAGGTCTTAGAGGATGGCCCGGCGCAGAAAGCCGGGATGAAAGAAAGCGATGTGATAAAGCAGGTGGATGGAAAACCCGTTAACAATGTGAAGGAATTAATCAATATAGTCAGCAATATTGAGGTGGGGAAAAAGATAAAGGTGTTAGTTGTGCGCGAGAAAAAAGAATTGAATCTGGAAGTGCAGATCGGAGAGCGTCCGGAGACAGCGGAAGAAGAGCAAATCGTACCCAGCGCTCCCGGCGCATGGCGCGGGTTGGAAGTTGAGGAGTTGACCGCGGAAAATGCGCAGCGTTTCAGGGCCGAAGCAAAGATAGGCGTAATTGTAGTGAATGTTGAACCGAACAGCCCTGCAGATGCAGCTGGCATAAATCCCGGAGATTTAATACTGGAAGTCAATAAACAGCCGGTGAAGAGCATGGCTGACTACGAGAAAATCACCAAGGGCTTAAAAGGCGATTGTCTCGTCAAAACTGAACGCGGCTATTTTGTCATAAAAGAGCGTGAGAAATAAAATAGACCCTTTGCAGAAAGCAAAAGAGTACGCGTTTCTGCTGTTAAAATTCAGGCTGCGCAGTGAGAAGGAATTAGCCGAGCGCCTGAAGAGGAAAAAATTCAGCGAAGAGGTAATCAGAGAGACCGTAGCATTCTTAAAAGAGAAAAAATTCATTGACGATACTCTTTTTGCCAGGAGCTGGATCCAGTCGCGCATCAAGAGGCCTTTGGGCTTGCGCAGAATAAAGCAGGAGCTAAATTTAAAAGGAATTGAAAAGGAAGTTATTGAAAGTCAAATCAGCGAATTAAAAGAAGCTTATTGCGAAGAAGATATTGTCAGCGAATTAGCTCAAGAGAGATTCAGCAAATTAAAAGGCATTGATCCTCGCGCTGCCCAGCGGCGCGTTTACGCGTACCTAATTCGGCGCGGTTTCTCGCCCGATATAGTAATAGACGTAATAAACAATCTATGCAAGCAGATATCTTAAGGCAGAAATTCCTGGATTTTTTTAAATCCAAAAAACACAAGATAATTGAGAGTGATTCTTTGGTTCCCAAGGATGACCCCACGGTGCTCTTTACTCCTGCGGGGATGAACCAGTTCAAAAAAGAATTCTTAGGGTACGATTCCGGTTTTAAGCGCGCTGCCACAGCTCAGCGCTGCCTGCGCACTGATGATTTGGACAAGGTGGGTAAGACCCCTTACCACCATACGTTCTTTGAGATGCTGGGAAACTTTTCCTTCGGAGATTATTTTAAGAAAGAGGCGATTGCTTGGTCCTGGGAATTTTTGACCAAGGAACTCAAGATTGATGAGGATAAGCTTTGGGTTTCCGTTTATGAAGAGGATGATGAGGCGTATGGGATTTGGCAGAATTTAATCGGATTCCCCGCGCACAAAATCATCAAGCTCGGAGACAAAGAAAACTTCTGGCCTTCTGAGGCAAAGGCAAAAGGTCCCAATGGCCCCTGTGGTCCATGCACGGAAATATTTTTTGATTTTGGAAAAGATTTAGGCTGCGGCAGGCCTGACTGCAAACCCGGCTGTGACTGCGCAAGGTTCACTGAAGTTTGGAATCTGGTATTTACACAATTTAACCGCAGGGAAGGCGGCGTTTTAGAGCCGCTCCCGAATAAAAATATTGATACAGGAATGGGCTTGGAGCGCTTGGCAGCGGTAATGGAGGGAGTAACAAATAATTTTGAGACAGATTTGTTTCAGCCGATAATCAAAGAGATATTATCCGCATTGAAAAAGGGACAGTCTCAATTCGGGCCTGCCTGCCGGCAGGCAGGGACAGTCCCTTCTACAGGGTTAATTTATGCCATTGCCGACCATATCCGTGCCATTGCCTTTGCTATCTACGACGGAGTTCTGCCTTCTAACGAGGCAAGGGGTTATGTGGCTAGAAAATTGATCCGCAAAAGCACCCTGCACCTACGTAGTCTCGGGTTTACGTATCCGTTCTTGTACAAGTTAGTGCCGGTATTGGCAGAGGTGATGAGAGATCCTTATCCGGAGCTGGGGAAGCGCCAGGAAGAGATAGCCCAGATTGTTCTGGCTGAAGAGAAAAATTTTATTGCTACATTGAATTCGAGCGACAAACTTTTCAAAGAAAAGTTTGTCGCTTTCAAGGAGAAACAGAATCCCGAAGAAGTCGGAAGGATATCTTTCGAGCTTTACGACACCTTTGGCATACCCCTGGAGTTAACGCAAGACTGGCTAGAGAAGAATAAAGTTGATATTTCTCAAGATGTTTTCAACAAGGAAATGGCCCAGCAGAAAAAGCGCTCAAAATTACAGAGCGCAATGAAGGGTGAAGTCTTTGCAGCCAAAGAGATTGATTACGGCGTTAAGGAGACAAAGTTTTCAGGTTACGAGGATTATTCTGTCAAAGCAAAAGTTTTGAAGGTTTTAAAAGGCAATGCTGAAGCAAAGAAAATCTCTGCCGCAGATGAAGCAATGATTATTCTGGATAAAACTCCCTTTTACGCAGAATCAGGCGGACAAGTAGGGGACATAGGAGAAATTATAAAAGGAAAAAATATTTTTTTGGTTTTAGATACGAAAAAAGCCGGTTCAGTAATCCTGCATAAAGGAATTGTAAAAGCAGGCAGTTTCAAAAAGAGTGATTTAGTCTCTGCTAATGTAAATATTGAACGCAGGCTTGCGATTGCCAGGAACCATACCGCAACGCACCTTTTGCAGGCAGCATTGAGAAAAGTTTTAGGCGCGCATGTGCAGCAGCAGGGGTCACTGGTTGCAGAAGACAGGTTAAGGTTTGACTTTACGCATTTTAAGGCGCTTAATAAGGAAGAACTGGATAGAATTGAAGAAATTGTTAATAATGCTATAATCAGTAATTATAAGGTTGAGAAAAAAGAATTACCTTTAGCGCAGGCAAAAAAATCCGGGGCACTGGCATTCTTCGGCGAAAAATACGAAAGTAAGGTACGGGTCGTATCAATAAATAATCTCTCAAAGGAGTTGTGCGGCGGCACGCACCTGGATGCTACAGGCCAGATCGGGTTATTTAAGGTGATTCAGGAAAGCTCCATTGCCTCCGGAGTAAGAAGAATTGAAGCAACCACAGGCACATTTGCCTATAAGAAGATAAAAGGAGAAGAGTCAATTGTTGATGAAATCAGCTCCTTGTTAAGTGTCCCTGCAGATAAAATAACTCAGGAACTGGAGAAGAGGGCAAGCCGCCTGAAGGAATTAGAGCGCAAACTCAGCTCCCAGAAATTAGACAACTTAAAGGATTCACTGGATAGCTTGATCCAGGGCGCAGAGACCATTAAAGATATGAAGGTAATTACGCAAGCGTTTGAAAATTTAGATATGGATCTATTAAGAAAGAATGTGGATTTAATCAAGGAGAAGACCGGCAATGCGGTGATTGCCTTAGGCTCAAATAATCAGGGAAGGGCCTTATTAGTTCTGGGCCTGACGCAGGATTTATGCCAGAAGGGAATGGATGCTTCAAAATTAATCCGCCAAATCGGCGCAATAATCGGCGGCAGCGGAGGAGGGAGAGCTGATTTTGCACAGGCAGGCGGCAATAAACCGGAAAATTTTGAACAAGCATTCAAGGAGCTAAAAAATATCTTATGAAAATAATTCGCGCTGGAAGTAAAAAATTGGAAAAAATCTATAACCGCGGACTCCTAAGACAGAGCCGCGTGGAAGAAAAGGTCAAAAAGATCATTGAGGATGTGCGGCTCTTCGGCGATGAGGCAGTACTCAGATACACGAAAAAATTTGATAAGGTAAAGTTGTCTAGCCGACAGCTAAAAGTTGCACAGATAGAAATCAGCGGCGCATATCAGAATATCAGCCCTAATTTTATCTCAAGTTTGAAAGTAATCATTGAGAATGTAAACAGGTTCTACCGCAAGACCCTGAAGAAATCATGGCGCATAAAAGACGCTGACGGAGCGGTTCTCGGAGAGAATTATACACCGATAGAAAAGGTGGGGGTTTATATCCCCGCAGGGACAGCACCCTTAGTCTCGACAGTGTACATGAGCGTGCTTCCTGCAAAGATCGCAGGCGTTAAAAAGATCTCACTTATCAGCCCGCCGGATATCCACGGCCACATAAATCCGCATATCCTTGTTGTTGCCGACCTGCTGAAGGTGGATGAGATCTACCGCGTGGGCGGGGCGCAGGGAATCGCAGCTTTAGCATACGGCACAAAGACTATCCCCAAAGTGGATAAGATTGTCGGGCCGGGTAATGTCTATGTGAGTGAAGCCAAGAGGCAGGTATTCGGCATAGTAGATATTGATATGATTGCGGGGCCTACGGAGTTAGTGATTATTGCTAACCGTTACAGCGAACCGGAATTTATCATCGCTGATCTGCGTGCGCAGGCAGAGCATGCCAAGGGCTTAGCTATTTTAATTACAAATTCTAAGAGCCTGGCGCGCGAAGTCAGGTCTAAGCTGGACAGGGATAATGGCTATATAATCCTGACGGAAAATTTAGAACAGGCAGTTGAAATTGCCAATAAAATCGCTCCGGAGCATCTGGAAATCCTGGTGAAGAATCCCAAGAAGCTCTTGAAGGGGGTTAAGAATGCCGGCGCGATATTTTTAGGGCCGTACAGCCCAGCAGCAGTGGGAGATTATTTTGCCGGGCCAAGCCATGTACTGCCTACGGCTGGAACTGCCAGATTCTTCTCGGGGTTATCAGTATTTGATTTTATAAAAAGCAGCCACATAATCAGTTATTCCAAGAAGGCATTGGAGAGAGCAAAAGAGCCGCTGGAAAAAATTGCAAGCATAGAAGGATTGAGCAGGCACCTGGATTCAGTAAAGGCAAGATTCCAACAATAGGAGTATATTAATGAAAAAAAGAACTGCAACCATTAAAAGAAAAACCAAAGAAACAGAGATAACCGTTAAATTGAATATTGATGGCAATGGCAGGCCGAAGATAAATACAGGTATCGGGCTCCTTGACCATATGCTTGAGCTTTTTACTTTTCACGGGCTTTTTGATCTGGAGATCGCGGCTAAAGGCGACCTGAAAGTTGACATTCATCACACTAATGAAGATATCGGTATTGTTTTAGGGGGAGCTTTTAAGAAGGCACTCGGTAGTAAATTGGGGATCAAGAGATTTGGCTCTGCCCAAGTCCCCATGGAAGAAGTGGTAGCCAATGTCACTGTTGATATCAGCGGCAGGGGTTACTTTAAGCTTTACTACGGAAAAAATGTCGTCGTGCCAAAGATCTTCGAGGGTTACACTTTCATTGATTCTGAGCACTTCTTGGAATCCTTAGCTAAGCATCTGGGAATGAATTTAAATATCAAGGTTGATCCTTTAAGCCGCGATCTGCACACCACACTTGAGCCGATCTTTAAGGCCTTAGGAGTGGCTTTAGACCAAGCCACACAAATCGACGTGCGCAGGAAGGGCGTTGTTCCCTCCACCAAGGGCTTGATTGACTGAAATGATTGCGATTATCGACTATGGAATGGGCAACATTCACAGCGTGAATAAGGCCCTGCAATTATTCGGCGCGCAAACTTTAATCACAAATAATTCCAGAGAAATAGAGTCCTGTGAGAAAGCGGTATTGCCGGGCGTGGGAGCGTTTGATGACGCGATGCTGGAATTAAAGAAACAGGGATTGGTTTCGGTTTTAAACAAGCACGCGAAGAGCAAAAAGCCGTTTCTGGGGATCTGCTTAGGGATGCAGCTCCTGTTTGAAGAGAGCCAGGAGGCAAGAGAGGTTAAGGGCTTAGGGATTTTGAAAGGAAGTGTGGTAAGATTCAAGGAGGAAAATGGCCTGAAAGTGCCGCATATGGGATGGAATCAAATAAAAATTAAAAATCAAAATATCCCTGCCTGCCGGCAGGCAGGAAAAATCAAAAATGAATGCCCGTTGCTAAAAGATGTACCCGAAGGCTCTTTTGTCTATTTTTGCCACTCATATTATCCTGCGCCGGAGGATGAGAGCGTGATCGCTGCAACTACGGATTACGGAGGAGATTTTGCCTCATTTGTCTGGCAGGAGAATGTGTTCGGCGTGCAGTTTCATCCGGAGAAGAGCCAGGAAGTAGGGCTCAAAATGCTCAAGAATTTCGTGGACCTATGTTGATCTATCCAGCGATAGATTTGAAAGATGGCTGTGTAGTGCGATATGTGCAGGGAAAACTGGATAAGAAAGTTTATTCGCGAGACCCTGTAAAGACAGCAAGGCACTGGGTAAAGCAGGGCGCAGGAGTTCTGCATGTAGTGGATTTAGACGGCGCTTTTACCGGAGAGCAGAAGAATCTTCCAATAGTAAAACAAATCGTGGAGAGTGTCAACGTCCCGGTGCAATTCGGCGGCGGCGTGAGAAAAATAGAGACAATAGAAAAGGCGCTTAAATTCGGCGTCTGGCGCGTGGTCCTGGGCACAAAGGCAGTTGAGGACAGGGTTTTCTTAAAAAAGGCAAGAAAAAAATTCAAGGATAAGATTATTGTCAGTATTGATGCCCGGAGTGGCGCTGTCTTGACCAAGGGTTGGCAGAGTGCATCTAAAGGCACGGATGTAATAAAATTCGGCTTGGGCCTTAAAGAATTAGGATTTAAGGAGTTGATTTACACCGACACATTAAAGGACGGCACATTATCCGGGCCCAACATCATGGGAATAAAAATCCTGCTTAAAGAAACAGGACTCAATGTCATTGCCTCAGGGGGATTATCAAGCCTTGAGGATATACATAAATTAAAGGCGTTAGAGAAAAAGGGTTTGACAGGCGTGATTGTGGGTAAGGCCTTATACGAGGGAAGGTTTACCTTGAAAGAGGCCTTAAAATTTGCATAAGATTATTGTCCCTCGCAGCCAAGACTAATATCTGGTTGCTCGGGATTAATTCAGCCATACAACTTATGTTCGCTTTCGCTCCATAAGTTGTGGCTTCATTAAAAAGGAGGAGGCGATGGTAAGAAATGCAGTGATTTTTTCGCTCTTGGTGGTCTTTGTTGTTTCAATAAGCGGTTGCGCTACCGGACGCAAACAAACAGAGGAGGAAATTCAGGGCTTAAAGGGCCAGATTTCAACTCTAGAATCGCAGGTCTCAGCCAAAGATGAAGAGATCAGCAGTCTAAGGGAAGCGCTGGCAAAAGCTGAACAGGAAAGAGAAATTGGTGCAAAGAAGGTTATTGTAGAGGTAAAGGCGCGCCCCAATATAAAACAGATTCAGATAGCTTTGCAGAACGCAGGTTACAATCCTGGCTCGAGTGACGGCAAAATGGGCAAGCAGACACGCGAAGCAATAAAGGCGTTCCAGAAAGCCAATAATTTGGTTGCTGACGGAAAAGTTGGCGCAAAGACCTGGGACTTGTTAAAAGAGTATCTATATAAGAAGTCAAAATAACCAGATGCTTACCAAACGCATCATTCCCTGTTTAGATATTAAGGAAAACAGGGTGGTCAAGGGGGTAAAATTTTTAGGGCTAAAGGATGCCGGAGATCCTGTTGAGGTAGCCAAGGTTTACGACCAACAGCAGGCAGATGAGCTTGTGTTCTTGGATATCACTGCAAGCTACGAGAGGCGCAAGACCTTAATTGGCCTGGTTGAAGAGATCGCCAAAAATATATTTATGCCTTTTACCGTCGGCGGCGGGATAGCGGACACCCAGGATATCAGGGATATGCTCAATGCCGGCGCAGAAAAAATATCCATTAATACGCAGGCAGTCAGATTTCCGCAATTGGTCGCAGACGCCTCAAAAAAATTCGGCAGCCAGTGTATTGTGGTGGCAATTGATGCCAAAAAAGAGCAAGATTACTGGCAGGTTTACATTAACGGAGGAAGGACGCCGACAGGTCTTGATGCGGTCAGGTGGGCAAAAGAAGTAGCGCGCCTGGGCGCGGGAGAAATTCTTTTGACGAGCATGGATTTTGATGGTACAAAAGACGGTTTTGATATTGCCTTGACCAAAGCAATAGCCAGCGCGGTGAATATCCCGGTGATTGCTTCTGGCGGCGCAGGGAGGCCAGAGCATTTTTACGAAGTCTTTACAAAAACTGCAGCTGCTGCGGGCCTGGCAGCTTCCATCTTTCACTATCAGGAATACACGATTAAACAGGTCAAAGATTATTTAAAGGAAAAAGGAGTCGCTGTGCGGCTATGAAAAAGGAAAAGAAATTCAATTTAGCTGATTTAAGGTTTGATAAGCAAGGGTTGATCCCGGCAATAATCCAGGATTATAAAACAGGCGACGTTTTAATGGTCGCTTATATGAACAAAGAATCTTTGCGCCGGACAATGAAATTAGGCAAGACCTGTTTCTGGTCGCGCTCCAGGAAAGAGTACTGGGTAAAAGGAGGGACTTCCGGCCATTTTCAATTTGTTAAGTCCATCGCTTATGACTGCGATATGGATGCGCTTCTTATAAAGGTAAGACAGGTTGGGGTTGCCTGCCACACAGGAAATCGCAGCTGTTTTTACAGAAGAATAAAATAATATGTATTATCCTTCATTAAAGGAATTCTTAAAGTTGTCGAACAAGGGCAACGTTATCCCGGTCTACAAAGAAATCAATGCAGATCTGGATACGCCGGTCTCCGCTTTCCTTAAGGTCAGGCACGATGATTACGCGTTTTTGTTGGAATCCGTTGAGGGGCAGGAAAAGATCGCGCGCTATTCATTTTTGGGAAGTAAGCCTTCTTTAGTTTTTAAAAGCAAGGGCCGTAAGATCCAGATAATCAGGCCGCACAAGAAATCAATCCGCAGTTTTGTCACTAAGACCAATCCCCTTGATGAGATTAAAAAGATTATGCAGGATTTCAAAGCCGTTCCTGTCGCTGGCCTGCCGCGTTTTTACGGCGGCTTTGTCGGCTTCATGGGATATGATATGGTCAGATTTTTTGAGGAGCTTCCTGATAAAAATCCAGATGATTTAAAACTGCCGGATTCTGTATTTATTTTAACTGACACGATCCTCATCTTTGACCATTTCAATCACACCATAAAAATAATCGCCAACGTAATATTGCCGAAAAATAAACGTAAGCTCTCGGAAGCTAAAAGCAGGCGGATTTATAAGAGCGCAATTAAAAAAATAAATTCCATACAAAGGGATTTTAATAAGCCGCTTTCCGAGGAACTGGAGGCAATCAGCGCAAAAAATAAGGAAATAAAGATCTTCTCCAATTTTAGGAAGCAGGAATTTCAGAATATAGTAAGAAAGGCCAAAACCTACATAAAAAGAGGGGATATCATCCAGGTTGTCTTATCCCAGCGCTTTAAGGTAAAAGTGGAGCGAAGGCCTTTTGAAATATACCGCTCTTTAAGGAGCATCAATCCTTCCCCTTATATGTATTATCTCAAGTTAAAGGATGTGATACTGATCGGTTCCTCCCCTGAGATGCTGGTGCGCTGCGAGGATGGCCTGATCCAGACTCGGCCGATTGCCGGAACGCGTCCGAGGGGAAAAACCGAGAAAGAGGATGCGCGACTGGCGGATGAGCTTCTGCGTGATAAAAAAGAAAGAGCAGAGCACCTCATGCTTGTGGACTTGGGTAGGAATGACCTGGGAAGGGTAAGTAAGGCGGGTGAGGTTCAAGTAAGCGAATTTATGAATGTGGAGAAGTATTCCCATGTGATGCACCTGGTCAGCGAAGTAAGAGGCATACTTGACAGCAGGCGCTATGACATATATGATGTGTTGCGCGCAGCGTTCCCCGCTGGTACGGTTTCAGGCAGCCCGAAGATCCGCGCGATGGAGATTATAGATGAATTAGAAAATTTACGGCGCGGCCCCTATGCCGGATGCGTAGGGTATTTTAGCTTCTCGCATAATATGGATACATGTATTACGATCAGGACAATAGTGATTCAGGGAAAAACCGCCTACATCCAGGCAGGAGCAGGGATTGTCGCAGATTCTGTGCCGGAAAAAGAATATTTTGAGTCGGTAAACAAAGCCAAGGCATTATTGGAAGCAATCAATAATTAGAAAGGAGAAAGACACAGATGGCAGTGCATATTCGTTTAAGAAGGATCGGAAAAAATCCAAAAGGAAAACCGCATTTTCGCCTTTCCGTCTTCGATGAGCGAAAGGGCAGGGACAGTAACATCATTGAAGAGTTAGGTTTCTACAATCCCACAAGCGGCGAGGCCAAAATAAACAAGGAACGCATCAATGCCTGGATAAAAAAAGGCGCGCAGCCTTCCGCAACAGTCGCTAGCCTAGTAAAGAAAATCAATAAAGGAGCTTAAAATGCCACAAGCACAAGCAGCAAGTCCTTTGGTGAATCTTTTGCCTTTGGTTTTTATTTTTATCATCTTCTATTTCCTGCTTATCCGTCCACAGAAACAAAGGGATAAAGAACATAAGAAGATGCTGGGGAATCTTAATAAGAATGACGAAGTGGTCACAACTGGAGGCATCCATGGCACAATCGTCAACGTCAAAGACAAGACCTTTATCTTGCGTGTAGATGAAAATGTAAAAATAGAAATAGACAAAAACTGCGTCGCTTATAAAAAACAACAAGGAGCAGCCTGAAATGGAAAAACGCATCATCTGGAAATCAATTCTGATTCTGGCAGTTATAGGCGTCTGCGCATACTTTACTTTTCCTTTACAAAAAAGGATAAATCTGGGCCTTGATCTTCAAGGTGGCATGCATTTATTGCTCAAGGTTGACACCAGTCATCTGGCCGACACAGCTAAAGCCGATGCTGCGGACAGGGCAATAGAGGTGATCCGTAACAGAATTGATGAGTTTGGAGTCCGGGAGCCTTCTATCCAGAAGCAGGGAGAGGATGAGATTGTGGTGCAGCTTCCCGGAGTAGCGGAGAGGCAGCGCGCACTGGATATCATCGGAAAGACCGCCCTGCTTGAGTTTAAACTGGTTTCGCCTGATGTGGAAAAAATAAAGCAAGCTTTAGAGGGAGCAGTACCAGAAGGGTATGAATTAAAATATTTACAGGAAGAACAGGTGCAAAAAGAACCACTGCTTTTAGAGAAACAACCGGTTTTAACTGGAGATGCCCTGACCAATGCCTCTGTGCGCTTTGACCAGAGTCAGTTTGGCCAGTCAGTCGTCACCCTGCAATTTAATGCCGAGGGCGCAAAGAAATTCAGCCAGATTACCACGGACAATGTGGGTAGGAGGTTGGCCATTGTTCTGGATGGCAAGGTCCAGTCAGCCCCGCGCATAAAAGAGCCGATACCCAGCGGAGAGGCAGTGATCACCGGAACCTTTACTGTTGAACAGGCGCAGGACTTGGCGCTTATCCTGCGGGTCGGTGCATTACCTGCTCCGATGCACATAGAAGAGGAAAGGACTATCGGCCCATTATTAGGCCAGGATTCAATAAATAAGGGAGTCAAAGCCAGCATCATCGGTGGCATACTTGTTTTTATTTTTATGGCGGCCTACTATCTTTTGGCAGGGATTATCAGTGATTTCGCGTTATTAATGAACCTTTTAATGATCTTAGGCGGCTTAGGATTATTGCCGGTTTTATTTCCCGGAGTATCTGCTACATTAACCTTGCCGGGTATTGCCGGTATCGCGCTATCTTTGGGTATGGCAGTGGATGCTAACGTACTTATTAATGAACGTATCAGAGAAGAGCTAAAGGCAGGGAAAAACCTGCGTTCAGCCATAGCCAATGGCTACTCGCGTGCATTCAGCGCTATCTTTGATTCTAACCTTACCACCCTGATTGCCGCTTTCCTGTTATTCCAATTCGGCACTGGTCCCATCAGGGGTTTTGCTGTGACTTTGACCATTGGTTTAATTTCCAGTATGTTTACGGCAATAGTCGTCACCCGCACAATTTTTGAGATACTTTTGGGTCTAGGCGTATTAAAAAAATCCCTGCCGATGTTGCAGTTGATCAAAGAGACAAAATTGGATTTTATCGGCAAAAGAAGGATCTTCTATGCCCTTTCCTTAATCGTAATAATAACCGGGCTTTTCTTTTACTTTAAAAAAGGTGAAGCCGCCTATGGCATTGATTTTGCCGGCGGCCAGCTGCAGGAATACAGCTTTAAGACAGCTCCAGCTATTGACGATGTGCGGCAGGTTTTAAAGGAAATAAACTTAGGCGATGCCTCAATACAGCAGTTTAAGGATAATCCCAAAGCCGTGCTGATCAGGACATCAGAGGATAAGAGCCAGCTTTTGACAGACAAGCTAAAAGAGAAATTCCCCGAACAGGATATTCAGATATTGAGGATTGAGCGCGTCGGCCCTGTGGCGGGAACACACCTGAAAACAAAGGCGGTAAAAGCCCTTATCTGGGCGCTCGTCGGAATTTTGATCTATGTGGCCTTTAGATTCAAGCACGTTAATTTCGCAGTTGCCGGCGTGATCGCGCTTCTGCATGACGTTTTAGTGGCCTTGGGCTTTTTAGCAGTTACAGGCAGACAGATTGATCTTTTGAGCGTTACCGCCTTTCTTACTATCGCAGGTTATTCTATTAATGACACGATTGTTATTTATGACAGGGTCAGGGAAAATAGCAGGCTTTATCGGAAGCTGAGCCTCAAGGAGCTCATTAACCTGAGCGTCAACCAGACACTAGGAAGGACAATTCTTACTTCAGGAGTTACATTATTGGTGGTAATATCCATTTTATTTTATGGCGGAGAGGTCTTGAGCAACTTTGCCTTTGCCCTGTTCGTAGGTTTTATCTCGGGAGTCTACTCTACGGTTTATATTGCCTCGCCTTTAGTCCTTGCCTGGAGCCGCAAGCGGTCATAAATGACCTGCTTTAGGGTTTTAGCGTGTGTCTTGTCTGTACTTTTGCGGGGACGCTTGTTTTGCCCCAGCGTGGCAAAACTGCGTCCTTCGTTTACACTCAGGACGCAGCCCTGAGCGTAAGCGAATGGGCTGCGCTCGCCTGCGGACCCTCGCTCTGCCTGACTTCCTTATTCTAGGTGCAACCGTGCCCGCTCGGGTTCCTCGGACGCCCCGCAAAAGCACAGCCAAGCCCCCCGCTAAAACAACAAAGTTAAAATAAATGATCCTGCCGGTTTTCGAGCGAATGGAGCTTTTAGGCAAAGCAGCTCGAGTATTTTCGGGAATCCCCGTGGAGCGAAGCGACAAAACGGGGACGGCGAGGATGTATGAGCCCCGAGGCAGAGGCCGAGGGGCGAGTTCCGCAGCCGCCGAAAATACGAGAGACCTTTGCCGGCCTGAGGCGCAAGCCGAAGGCAAAAGCGACTTGAGCGAGAAAACTGGCAGGATCATTTATAAAAACATAATAACTAATGTTCAAATCCCTTAAACTCTACACAAGTCAGACTATTGATTCAGAGAACATCCTTTCTGTTTTGGTGGATTTTGGCTACAAAAGACAGGAGAGCGTTTCTGAAGAGGGTGATTTTTCCCGTCGGGGAGGGATCATTGATATCTACCCCTTTACCTTTGAATTGCCCATCCGCCTGGAATTGGAAAATGATACGGTTGCATCAATTAAGACTTTTAATCCCACCACGGGCCTTGCGCTTTGGGAACATAAAATGGTCATTGTCCTGCCCATCAAGAAGCCGCATGCGGCAAAACTCCTGCCATTTACCGAAGAATCCCCCTTAGAAAATTTCGTAGACCTGAACACCGGCGATTATGTTGTGCACAATCAGCACGGTATCGGAAAGTTCCTCGGTCTTGAGAAGATAAAGGTCAAAGATATTTATAAAGACCACCTTGTCATTGAATATGACCGCCAGGAGAAATTGTTTGTACCAATCGACCAGATGCACCTGGTGCAGAAGTATCTTGCTTTTCAAGCCAGGCGACCCAAACTTTACCGCTTAGGCACAAAAGAATGGGCCAGGACCAAAGAGAGGACGAGGCGCGGGATCCAGAAGCTGGCATGGGATTTGCTGTCGTTACAGGCAATGCGCCTTAGTTCCCAGGGATTTTCTTATTCTGCTGATAATGACTGGCAGGTTCAATTTGAGGAGACTTTTCCTTTTGAGGAAACTCCTGACCAGATAAAAGCAGCGCAGGAGGTAAAGCGCGACATGGAGTCGCATAAGCCCATGGATAGGCTTCTTTGCGGAGACGTGGGCTATGGCAAGACAGAAGTGGCTCTACGCGCTGCATTCAAGGCAACAATGGATAATATGCAGGTGGCATTTCTTGTGCCTACGACGATCTTAGCCGAGCAGCATTACCAGAATTTTCTGTTCCGGCTTAAGGATTTTCCCATAAACGTCCAGATGCTCTCCAGGTTTAAGACAAGGCATCAGCAAAAGGAAATTATTGCAGGCCTTGCGCAGAGAGCAGTTGATATAGTGATAGGCACGCATCGCCTCTTGCAATCCGACATAAAATTTAAAGACTTGGGGCTTGTGATTATAGATGAAGAGCAGCGCTTCGGCGTGAGGGCAAAGGAGAAGTTAAAACAGTTGCGCCTCTCCTGCGATGTGCTTACCTTAACTGCAACACCCATCCCGCGCACATTATATATGAGCTTAATGGGTGCCAAGGATTTATCCGTGATCAATACTCCGCCCAAAAACAGGTTGCCTATTAAAAGTATTGTGGTAGAATATGACGAAGATCTGATTCGGCAGGCGATCCTGCGTGAGATAGGAAGAAAAGGACAGGTTTTCTTCCTGCATAACCGCATTCAGGATATAGAAAAGGTAAGGGATAAACTGGCCAGGATCCTGCCGCCGGGGATAAGAATCGGTGTAGGTCATGGTCAGATGCCCCCGAAGTTATTAGAAAAAGTGATGTTTGATTTCTTGAGGGGCGAGATCCAGGTCCTGGTCTGCACCATGATAATCCAATCCGGTATTGACATCCCGAATGTAAATACGATAATTATAAATAATGCGTATAAATTCGGACTGGCTGACTTACATCAATTGCGCGGCAGGGTAGGAAGGATTGATAAGCCGGCTTATGCATATTTTATGCTCCCAAGGCATGAGGTATTGGATGCGCCGGCAAAAAAGAGGCTTGAGTCAATACAGGAACATACAGCACTGGGCTCTGGTTTTAAAATTGCCATGGAAGACCTGGAGATGAGAGGAGCTGGCAATCTGTTAGGAGAACAGCAGCATGGTTTCATCGCCGCAGTTGGTTTTGACCTTTATTGCCGGCTGCTTAGAGAGGCGATTAACAACTTCAAGAAAGTAGGAGTTTAGAATGCTTAAATTAAAATTTTTAAGAATTTTTTTGTTTTTAGCTTTTATTGCTAGTTACGAGTTACTAGTTACGAGTTGCGAATTATACGCCCAGCAGAAAATCGTGGCCATTGTAAATAATGATGTGATCACGCAGAGGGACTTGGATGAATTTATAAATTTTATGCGGCTGCAGCTTGCAAAGGATTACAATGAGAAGCAAATTGAGAGCAAGATCAAGACGATGAAGCTGGATTTGCTGGATAAATTAATTGAGGACCATCTTATTCTGCAGGAGGCAAGTAAAGAAAAAACAAAAATAGACGAATCGCGGATCAAGGCCAAGATTGATGAGATCAAGAGGCACTATCGGTCCGAAGTAGAATTCGAGCAGGACCTTTACAGGCAGGGCCTGACCCAGTCGGATATTGAGAAGAAAGTCAGGGAACAGCTGCTGATGCACAATATTATTCAATCAAAAATAAGAAGCAAGATAGTGATCAGGCCAGAGGAAATCACAGCTTATTATAGCAGCAATGTAGAGCAATTTATTACTCCTGAAAGGCGCGAGGTCCAAACCATTACATGTGAAAATGCGGATCTGGCAAAGACAATCGCCCTCAACTTAAGAGCCGGGCAGAAATTAGAGGGTGTTAGCGCAAAATATCCGGTTTCGGTTAATAAGATTGAAGTGGGCGAGAAAGGAGAATTAAGAAAGGATATTGAGGAAACGGTATTTGGGCTCTCCGCAGGAGGGATATCAGATCCGGTCAAAGTAGATGATAAATATGTGATTTTTAGTTTAGTTGAGTTGATTCCTTCCCAGCAGCAGTCACTTCAAGATGTGCAGGATGAGATTCAGGAATTCCTTTTTGACAAAAAAATGCAGACAGAATTGGCAAAGTGGGTAGATGAGCTTAAGACAAAATCCTACGTCAAAATCCTGCAGAATTAGAGTCGGCATCACTATCGGCGATCCGTCCGGCATAGGCCCGGCTGTGACCTTAAAAGCTGTGAGTTCGCTAAAAGGGCTGGCGGATTTTGTGGTTATTGGTGACTCTTATGTTCTGCGCCGCTGGTTTTCCCTATCCCGTATTCCGCCTTCCATTAAGATAGTAGATTTAAACAATGTCAATCACAACAACTTTGCATTTGGGAAAATCAGGGCAGAATACGGAAGGGCCTCAATTGAATATCTGGACAAGGCGCTGGAGCTCGCCAGGGATAAAGAAATCGACTGCCTTGTTACAGCTCCTATCTCCAAAGAAGCGATAAATTTAGCAGGGTTTCATTATTCAGGCCATACTGAGTATCTTGCCCAAAATACAGGCACTCGCGATTTCGTGATGATGTTGTTAAATAAAAAGCTAAAATTCAGCTTGGTTACCCGGCATATTCCCTTAAAAAGCGTTTCTTCCAGATTAAGCAAAAGTGAAATTTGCAAAAATATTAAAATAACCGGAAATGCCTTAAAAAGGTTATTTTTTTTAAGGCGGCCGCGCATCGTAGTCTGTGGCCTGAACCCGCATGCCTCGGACAACGGTCTTATCGGCGATGAGGAAAATAGAATAATCAAGCCGGCAGTTGAGCAAGCAAGAAAAAAACTAAAGTGTGAGATTGACGGACCATTACCGTCGGATGTAGCTATTTATAAAGCCGGTATAAATAAATATGATTGTATTATAGCGATGTATCATGACCAGGCGCTCATTCCCCTGAAACTGACCGGCCCTGATTCAGGGATAAATTTAACCTTGGGCCTTCCCTTTGTCAGGACTTCTCCCTTGCACGGCACTGCCTTTGATATTGCGGGCTCTTTCCGGGCCGCAAACCCTGCCTCAATGATTGCAGCGATTAAGTTAGCCGTAAAATGCACATCAAACCAAAAAAGAGATTAGGCCAGAATTTTCTCGTCGACAAGAATATCCAGAAAAAGATAGTTGAGACCTGCGGATTAAAGAACTCCGATACAGTCTTAGAGATCGGCTCCGGGAGGGGAGAAATTACTGATTTAATTGCTCAAAAAGCAGGCCAGGTTTTTGCACTGGAACTCGATCGCAATTTATGCGCTCTCCTTAAAGAGAGATTTAATGACCAGAAAAATGTGGAAGTAATCAATCAGGATATATTAAAATTTAATTTGAGAAAATATTTTAGCAGGACCCCCGGAAAGATAAAGGTCATTGGCAATATCCCTTATTATATCTCAAGCCCCATTATTGAGCACCTGTTTAAGTTTAGGGATAAAATAGAGGGCATTTTTCTTACTGTGCAGAAGGAATTTGCCCAGCGCGTTGTGGCCCCTAGTGGCAGCAAGGAATACGGGTCTTTGAGCTGTTTTGTGCGCTATTTTGCAGAGCCAAAGGTTCTTTTTCATATCAGTAAGACTTGCTTTTATCCTGTTCCAAAAGTGGATTCCAGCTTTTTCCGGCTTGACATAAGAAGGAAGCTGCCTCTCAAAGCTAAAGATGAGAAACTGCTATTTAAGATTATAAGGGCTGCTTTTAATAAAAGGAGAAAGACCCTAAGAAACAGCCTCGAGGGAGTAATCCCACTGCAAAAACTCAATGAGTTTTTTCACAAATACGGTATCGACCCCAACACCCGCCCAGAAAAACTCTCCTTACAAGATTTTATCAATCTAGCCAATATTTAGCGTGTGTCTTGTCTGTGCTTTCCCTAAATTTATCCTTGACCCAGCCAGTTTAATAGTATATAATTTAACCTCTTAAATACAGCCAGATTATAACAGAAAAAGGAGCGATGAAAATGTATGCAATAGTTGAAGTTGGAGCAAAACAGTACTCTGTCAAAAAGGATGACATTATTGAGGTTGAACGGCTAGCTGCACAAGAGGGCAAGGATATCGCCTTAAATAAGGTGCTTTTGGTCTCTAAAGATAAGAAAATCGAAATAGGCCAGCCATATTTAAAGGGTGCCTCGGTCACAGCAACAGTTTTAAAGCAGACTAAGGGCAAGAAAGTCCTCTCTTTTAAATATCGCCGCCGCAAATCTTCGCATTGGCAAAAGGGGCACCGCCAGCAGCTTACCCGGCTTAAAGTAAAAAATATTGAATTGGGAAGTTAGGTGAAGTTTTAAGTGTTCATTGATCAGGCAAAGATTTTTGTAAAGGCAGGAGACGGCGGCAGAGGGTGTCAGAGTCTTTACCGCGATAAATATACCCGCCGCGGGATCCCCGACGGCGGCGACGGCGGCAGGGGCACTGACATTATTATCAAAGCAGACAGGAATCTTTACACCCTGCTTGATTTTAAATATAAGAGGCACTTCTGTGGCGATCACGGCAGCCACGGCTCCGGAAAAAAGAAAAAGGGCAAAGACGCCTCTGATGTGATTATCCTTGTTCCTCCCGGCACGGTGATAAGGGACGTGAAGACTGGCTGCGTGCTTCGCGATTTAGATAGAGATCAGGAAGAAGTTGTGGTTGCCCGCGGTGGAGGAGGGGGCTTGGGTAATCGACACCACCGGGAGGCAGAAGCCGGCGAGCCGGGTGAAGAGAGGGAAATACTTCTTGATTTAAAACTTATTGCAGAAGCAGGCGTGGTGGGTTTTCCTAATGTCGGAAAATCCACTCTGATCTCCAATATTTCCAACGCGCACCCTAAAATTGCAGCTTACCCTTTTACAACCAAGGCTCCAGTGCTGGGAGTGGTGAGGCCGCATCATAAAACTTTTGTCATCGCTGATATTCCCGGGCTTATTGAGGGCTCATCAACCGGACGCGGTTTAGGAGATAAATTCCTGCGGCACGTTGAGCGCACAAAGGTCATCATACATTTAATTGATATGGCGGGTTTTGAAGGAAGGGACCCGATAGAAGATTACAAAATTATAAACAAAGAGTTAACGTATTACAGCAAGGAAGTTTTCAAGAAGCCACAAATCATTGCTGCAAATAAGATGGATCTGGAAGGCGCTCAAGAAAATCTTGAGAGGTTTAAAAAGGCCGTCAAAAAGCATGTCTATCCGATTTCAGCATTAAAAAAACAAGGGCTGGAGGAGTTAATTGAAGCAGTTGCAAAGAGAATATAAGAGAATTGTAATCAAAATTGGCGCAAGCCTGCTTTATTCTGAAAGGTCTAAGCTTGACGGTAGTTTTGTCAGCTCAATCTCCTCACAGATTTCGGATTTAATAAAAGAGGGCAGGGAAGTCGTAATAGTTTCTTCAGGCGCCATTGCTCTCGGAATGTCCATCTTGAAATTGCAGGAACGCCCCAGAGAGTTATCCTTTCTTCAGGCATGCGCTGCGATAGGCCAGCATGAGCTGATGGAAACCTGGGGTAGATTCTTTAAGGAAGAGAACTTTAATTGCGGCCAGGTGCTCCTGACCTGGGAGGATTTTGAGGAACGCAGGCGCTATCTTAATGCCAAGAATACGTTGCTTACACTTCTAAAACTAAAAAGCATCCCGGTTATCAATGAAAATGACACGGTATCAACTGATGAAATCAAATTCGGGGACAATGACCGGCTTTCCGCGCTGGTATCTACTATGATAGCAGCTGACCTATTGATCATTCTCTCTGATGTTGAAGGATTGCTTCAAAAAGACAAAAAGACAGTTATTAGATTGGTGGATAAGATTACTCCTCAGATAAAAGCACTTGCGTGTCCAACGAATAAGAAAACCTGCGTAGGCGGGATGGTGACTAAATTAGAAGCGGCAAAGATTGCTTCTGATTCTGGTATCCCTTGCGTCATTGCAGATGGAAAGAAAAAAGACGTAATCAAATTATGTGTTGAAAATACCGATGAAGCCGGCACTTTATTTTTGCCTAGGGAAGAGTCTCTTGCCGCAAGGAAGCGCTGGATCGCTTTCGGCACCAAGTCCAAGGGAAAGATCATTGTTGATGATGGTGCAAAGCGCGCGCTGCTAAACAATAAGAGCCTACTTTGCGTCGGGGTTGTTGATGTTATCGGCGATTTTGCCAGCGGCAGCACAGTCAGCGTTTTAGATAGCCAAAAAAATGAATTTGCCCGGGGCAAGGTAAGCATCTCAGGCAAGGAGCTGGAAAAGGTCAAGGGCAGGCATTTTGATAAGGAAATAATTCACCGGGACAATATAGTAATTCTGTAGAGGACAGCATTATGAATCTAAAACAAGAACTCACCAATATCGCCAAAAATGCACAGGCTGCTTCAAGATTTATGGTGAATGTTTCTTCTGCAATAAAGGATGAGATCCTAAAGGAGATGGCTGCTGCTTTGATTAGTAAAAAAGAGCTAATCCTGAAGGCAAATAAAAAAGATATAAAGGCAGCTAAAACTTCCAAGCTGCCAAAGGCCTTTATTGACAGGCTTACCCTGACAGATAAACGCATAAAGGATATGTCCGACTCACTTGAGGAGATAGCCAAATTAAATGATCCAGTTGGAGAAGTCATCAAGGCCTGGCGCAGGCCCAATGGCTTATGGATACATAAAGTACGTTCGGCTATCGGAGTGGTGGCCATTATTTATGAGTCAAGGCCAAATGTAACTTCAGATTGCATCGGGCTGTGTTTAAAATCTGGAAACAGCGTTATCTTGCGCGGCGGAAGTGAAGCGTTTAATTCTAACCGGGCTATATTTGGCCTGCTTCAGGAAGTAATAAAGAATTACGGCCTGCCGGAAAATCTGGTCAATATAGTTACCACAAAAGAGAGGCGCGCAATAGATCTGCTGCTCAAATTGAATGATTATATTGACGTGGTCATCCCGCGCGGAGGAGAAGGCCTGATTAACCGGGTGGTAAAATTATCGCGCATACCAGTGATCAAGCATTATAAAGGGATCTGCCACGTTTATGTGGATGAGTGGGCGGATTTAAATATGGCGCAGAATATCTGTTTTAATGCCAAGGTGCAGCGGCCCGGGGTCTGTAATGCCATGGAAAGCATGCTGGTGCACAAGGATGTCGCAGCCAGATTCCTGCCCGGAATGATTAAGAAATTCCAGGCAGCCGGAGTCCAAATTCGCGGCTGTGCCCTCACGCAGAAACTTGGGCTAGGTATCAGGCGCGCCACACAAAATGATTATCGCACAGAATACCTGGATCTGATACTTTCCGTAAAGGTTGTAAAGGACTTTGATGAGGCAGTTGATCATATAAATTATTACGGTTCGCACCACTCTGATACCATCGTTACTGAGAATTACGATTATGCCCTGCAGTTCTTAAGGCAGGTTGATTCTGCCTGCGTTTATGTCAATGCCTCCACGCGTTTTACCGACGGGTATCAATTCGGACTGGGTGCTGAGATAGGAATTTCCACGGATAAGCTGCATTGCCGCGGCCCCATGGCACTTGAGGAACTGACGACGTATAAATATATGGTATTTGGAAACGGCCAGATTAGACAATGAAGATAGGTATCTTAGGAGGGACATTCAACCCCATTCACATCGGCCACCTCATCTTAGCTGAGGAAGCAAGGGAGAAATTAGGGTTGGACAGGGTTATTTTTGTGCCCGCCTTTTT
>Ga0315285_10001594_pt1 | contig 23779 bp, 25 predicted proteins | sample YL17G09_36_MG_FD_203698 | JGI IMG/M metagenome (GOLD analysis project Ga0315285, IMG submission 203698) | Sediment microbial communities from Yellowstone Lake, YNP, Wyoming, USA - YL17G09_36 | ecosystem: Environmental > Aquatic > Freshwater > Lake > Sediment | place: USA: Wyoming | collected... | reverse complement strand
TAGGTCATGGGTTTCTTGTTTCCGGTTTTCTGCTCTCTGCGCTATGCCCTTTGTTCTACTTGTCCCGAGTTATACGAGGGATGCCCCATCACCCATCACCCATCACCCATCACCGGTTACCATGTTTTCTCGAATTGTAAATTATATCTCAAATTTTTCTTTTGCAAATAATCAGGTTTTTTTGGGTTATTTATTTCCTTCACTTATTACCTATGACTTGATTTCTTTTTCCAGCCTTCCAACTTTCCAGCAGTCTATCTCGTCTATTTGGTTTCTTTGGTTTCTTTAGTTTTTTGTTTTCATTCGTCAATCGTCAATTGGTACATTCCACAATCGTCAATCGTCAATCGTCAATTCTCTTTGACCTTTCACCTGATTCCTGCTCCCTGCCCCTTTCCCATGGCTTGCCTGGAAGGTATTGTTAAGGATACTATCAGGTGGCAAACACCCTTCGGCTATTACCATGGACTTAATACTTAAAAGTTAGTTCTTTCGAAAAATCCCCCCTTTGCCAAAATAAACTAAAAACATTAACCAAGGAGGAAACATGATTACCGCTAGATGCCGGCACGGACTGGGCTGGATCCCGGATTATCCGGACCTCCGGGATTACACCGAAAAACACGAAAAAGTGCGAAATTTCCTGGGCCGGGGCCCGGGGGCGGGCAAAACGCCCGCCGCGGTCGATCTCTCGGAATGGTGCTCCCCGGTCGAAAACCAGGGCCGGCTCGGCTCCTGCACCGCCAACGCCGGCGCGGGCGTGATCGAATACTACGAGAGGAAATCCTTCGGCAAGCACCTGGACGCCTCCCGGCTTTTTCTTTACAAGGCCACCCGCAACCTGATGAACCAGGTTGGGGATACCGGGGCCTTCCTGCGGACCACGATGGGGGCGATGGCGCTTTTCGGGGTCCCGCCGGAAACTTACTGGCCGTATACCGACGCTCCGGGCGATTTTGACCGCGAGCCCCCGGCTTTCTGCTACGCCTTCGCCCAGAATTTCCAGGCCCTCGCCTATTTCCGGCACGATCCGCCCGGGGCCCGGCCGGAAGCGGTTCTCCGGAAACTGAAGCTGTATCTGGCCCAGGGGCACCCCGCCATGTTCGGGTTTACCGTGTATGACTCCGTCGAACAGGCCCAGGATACAGGCAAGATACCTTTTCCCGCCCCCCGGGAAACGGCGGCCGGGGGCCACGCGGTGGTGGCGGTGGGATACGACGACAGAATGAGGATAAAAAACCGGTACGACGGAGAGGAAACCGCCGGGGCGCTCAGGATCCGGAACTCCTGGGGAAAGGAATGGGGCGCGGCGGGTTATGGGTTTTTGCCCTACGATTATGTGCTCCGCGGCCTGGCCCGGGATTTCTGGTCGGTCTTGAAAAAGGAGTGGATTGACACGGGCCAGTTCAGCCAGTAAGCCGCGGGCTTGACTTCCCCTCCCCGGGTTTTTAATATCTAGACTGCGTTCAATTATTGAACCGAGCACTGCGAGCGGCGGTCGTCGGCCTGGGCGACGATTTATCCCGTTTATCCCGAGAGGATTCGAGGGAAGTGAAATCGAGGGACTGGCTCCTCGACTTCGCTCAGGACAAGTAGAAAGCCGCCCCTACATCATCAAAACCAAGGATCTTGATCAATGTAAAGCCATTATTAAAACACTACACTAATATCAGTGGACCAAATGATGAACCAGGGTTTTCATTCGTTTTATCCCGAGCGAATACGAGGGACAATTGTCAATCCGTTTATCCCGAGTCACTGCTACTACGAGGGACAATCGTCAACTTGTCCTTCGGAGCCCCTGTCCTCCGACCTGTCCTTCGAAGCCCTTGTCCTTCGTAGCCTCAGCGAAGGAGGATCAGCGAAGGAGGATCGGCGTAGGAGGATTAGCGTAGGAGGATCAGCGAAGGAGGATTGGCGAAGGAGGATCGTCAGTGGATCATTATCCGCGGTCCGCGGTCTGCTGTCGGCGGTCGTCATTTGCTCTTTGTTTATCCTGAGCGTAGTCGAAGGGCTCTTTGCTCTCTCCCCTGCAATCGCCTCCGCCGACGGCGACTGGGTATCGCCGGGGGAGATGGCCGGGGTCTGGGACGCGGTGGCGGGCCAGGGGAACTATGCGGTCCGCGGAACGGAGGCGGTGTTTTTCCAGGACGGCGCCAGTTGGACGATTGTGGGAGCCAACGCCCCGATCGCCAACCCCACCGTCTATCCGAAGAAATGGCCGGTCCGGGGTAACCTGATGAAGATTGAGGTCATCCGCAAGCCCCTGGCCAGTTACAAGATCCTGCCCTTCGCGGCCCGGATCGAAAAAACGGACACCGCCGCGGAGACAATTCCCGTCACCGCCGCGCCCGGTTCGTATGCCACGGCCAGTTTTATCATCCGGTCCGGGGACGTGGATTTAAAAGGGTTAACGGTGGAGGTCACGGACCTGGAGGCCCGGGCCGGCGCTCCGGGCCGGAAGGGGAACCCGCCGGTTATCCCCGGGGGGGAGGTTGATGTCCGGCTGGTGAAATGCTGGTACCAGGCCGGGATCGGCCTCGGCGATACCCGGCATAAAACCCTGGTGCCGGAACTGCTCCTCCATGACGATGACCTGGTGCGGGTTGACTATGACCGCCAGGTTAATTTGTTGAGAAATGCCGACCGGATCGAGGACGCGAAAACCCTCAAGCCGTTCCAGGTTCCCCGGCATCAGAACAAGCAGGTCTGGCTGACCATCCGCGTCCGGGAGAGGGTGGAGCCGGCGGATTACGAGGGCTCGGTGCTTATTCATAACCAGAAGCAGAAAAGGAAATTGAGCCTGCGCTTGACGGTTCTGCCCCTCACCTTGCCCGGTCCCCGGCTTTTCTATGGCCTTTATTACACCGGGCAGCTGCGGGGCTCGAACGGGACGGAGATCGGCGGGACGTGGAAAAGCGAGGCCCAGATGAAGGCCGAGTTTATCGACCTGAAGGAGCACGGGGCCGGGAGTGTGGCGGTTTCCCGGCGCCTGGACGCGGACCTGTCCGGGCCGGACGGGGATTTTAACCTCCTCGAAAAAACCCTGGGCCTGATGAAAGAGGTGGGCTGGGGGGATCGGCCCCTGTTTTACTGCGATCCGGATGTTGCCGGCGCGGACAACCCCGGGACTTACGGGAAAAAGATCGGGAAAATCGTCGAGCTCTCGAAAAAATACGGCTTCGGCGATGTCTACATAGCCGGGGCGGATGGGGAAACGATCCGGATGTTGCCTGAAAACCAAGAGGGTTTATATGCAATCATACAGGAGATGGGGGCCAGGAATTTCGCGGCCGGCCGGCTGGGTCAATTCCTGAGGCGCGCCCCCGGCCCGGATTTGTGGGTCATCAACGACCTGATCTCGGACGATATCATCGAGAAAATTGCCGAGGCGAAAAAGCTGGGCCGGATGGTTTATCTCAATAACAGCCCGCTGGCCGGCAAGGAAGACCCCGCCATTTACCGGAACAACTACGGTTTCAAGATGTTCTATGCCGGGGCCGACGGGGTCCTGGATTACGCCTACCAGGGCGATGACGGGGGCAACTGCTGGAACGATTTCCGGACCCGGGCCTTCCGGCCCCGGGTCATGGCGTATCCGGCGGTGGATGGGCCGGTTTCGACCCTCCAGTGGGAGGGGTGGCGGGAAGGCGTTACCGATGTCAGATACCTGACCTTGTTATATAATAAAAGGATGGGGGAGGCGGAGCTGAAAGGCCTGATCACCGCCTTCAACGATCCGGACAACCTGAGGGAAATTATTATCAATAAGATTTTGGCGTGGCCAAAATCAGGTGATGGGTTATAGGTGCTGGGTCAAAGTTCAAATGCCCAAGTTCAAATGCCAAATAAATGTCAAAGCCTAAATGTCAAAACGAAATAACAGACCGGATTTTTTGATTTTTTGTTTTTTGAACTTTATTTGCCCTTCGGTCCCGAGGAAATACTCAGGGTCGAGGGAAACTTTGGATTTTGAACTTTGAACTTATTTCGAACTTTGGATTTCAAGTTAGAACTGAACGAACCTAACGCTATGCTCCGTGCCCCTTGCCCTATGCTCTTTGCCCTATGCTCTATGCCCTTTGCCCCATGACCCAAGACACCCATACCCACGGCCCCGGTGCCCGCCGCCGCCATTCCCACCGCCGGATGAGCAAGCGGCAGCTCGCCGAGCACTGGCTGAAGAAGCATCTATGGCGTAAATACTGGGCTTACATTTTCGCGATTGTCCTGGGTTTACTGGTGGCCAAATACTGCGTCCCCGTGGATTTTTAACCCTCTGCTCCGTGCTCCGTGCCCCTCACCTTTGTTTCCTTCGAAAGAGCTCAGGATAAACGGGGTAAACGCTTTGCCCTTTGTTTATCCTGAGCGTAGTCGAAGGGCTCTTTGCGCTTTGCTCTTTGCTCTTTGCGCTATGCGCTATGCTCTCTACGCTATGCTCTCTGCGCTATGCGCTTTGCCTCGTGCCCTCTGCTCTCCGAGGTAGCGCATTGATTGTGCGCATAAAACAGTGTATTATTAATACAGGAGGTAATCCGTATGAAAAGATTGAATATCACCATAGCCGACAATCTTTATCAGGAATTGGAATCCGTTCCTAATAAAAGCCGGATCATTTCTGAAGCGCTCCGGGAAAAACTGGAAAGAGACCGCGGAAAAAAATTGGACGCCCTCCTGGTTGAGGGCTACCAAGCCAGTAAGAACGAGGATATGAAGTTAGCTGAGGAATGGGAGAAAATCACCCTGGAGGGGTGGGAATAAGATGGCCTTTCCCAAGCGCGGGGAAATCTGGCTGGTATCCTTGGACCCGATCGTCGGCCATGAAATCGGCAAAACCCGGCCGGCCCTGGTGATTTCGAATGACCGGAATAATGAATTCGCGGAAACGGTAACAGTTATTCCGATCACTTCGCAAACCGAAAAGGTTTATCCCTTTGAAACCTCCCTCCCCCAAAAAGAGTGCAATCTCCCCAAGGATTCCAAGGCTAAAGCCAACCAGATCCGGACCGTGGATAAAAAGCGGCTGGTGAAGCTGGTGGGCAGAATCACTGGGGGGAAGATGAGGGAAGTAGAAGGAGCCATCAACATCCATCTTGGCACCGGAGGAGGCGCGATCGACACTATGGACACTATGGACACTTTTGGACTCAACAAACTAAAGAAACCAGAGAAACCAGCTGTTGACATCATTTCTTGAAAGTTTTAATATTTTCTCCTGCGTTCAATTTGTGAACCGATGACCCGGATTTGGACAAATGAAGTCTTCCCACAAATTACCGTCAGCGGCCTGCTTTCCGCAGTTAGGTTTGTCCCGCTGTCTGCGGCCTGGGCTACGATTTATCCCGTTTATCCCGAGATACTACGAGGGAAGCTTTAGTGCGTCAATTGTCAATGGATCTTTTAAACGTTTCTGAGCTTTCTAGCGTTCTGAAGCCTTTCTTAACGCGAAACTAGAAACTCGAAGCTGTGTTTATGTGCTCTCTGCGCTTTGCCCTCTGCTCTATGCCCTATGCCCTATGCCCTATGCCCTATGCTATATCACCTATAACCCACTTGTCCTGCCTGTCCTGAGCGTAGCCGAAGGGAGCGCAGTCGAAGGATGACCCATATGAATGATCCCGAAACCGTTGCCAAGGTCCTGAGCCACCTGGGCAAGCGCCCCGAAAGCTCCCAGCGCGAGATCGCCGAGCACGCCGGCGTCAGCCTGGGCAAGGCGAATTACGTCATTCAGGCCCTGGTCGGGAAGGGGATGATCAAGACCGAGAATTTCCTGAACAACAAAAACAAGTTGGGATACCGTTATGTCCTCACCTCCCGGGGGGCGAAGGAAAAGGTGAGGATCACCAAAAATTTTATCAGGAAGAAGATGGCGGAGTACGAAGCTTTACTTTCGGAGAATAACGAATGAGTTTACAACTGATAACTTATGGCAAACGCCAATTATCAATGGTTGAACCCATCTTCACTTAGCTATTGACCCTATGCTGTATCAAACCAATCAAACCAATTGAACTAATTTAACCAATTAAACCAATTGAACTAATTTAACCAATTAAACCAATTGAACTAATTTAACCAATTAAACCAATTGAACTAATTTAACCAATTAAACTAATTGAACTAATTTAACCAATCAAACCAATTGAACCAATCATCTGAATCCGTCCTTATTATTGAGCCCGGCCGCACGGAGAAAAATTATTGGGCCGACCTCTGGCGCTACCGTGAGCTTTTCCTGATCTTGGCCTGGCGAGATATTTCCGTTCGCTATAAGCAGACCATTATCGGGGTTGCCTGGGCAATTGTCCGCCCCTTTCTAACCATGGTGGTGTTCACGGTGATCTTCGGCCGGTTGGCCAAGTTGCCCAGCGATGGCAGCACACCATACGCTCTTATGGTCTTTGCCGCCATGCTCCCGTGGACACTGTTTTCGACCTCACTGGGCGAGGCGTCCAATAGCTTGATCGGAAGCGCTAACTTAATCAGCAAGGTCTACTTCCCCCGGTTAATTATTCCCACTGCTACAGTAGTAACGGCTTTTGTAGATTTTTTAATCAGCTTTCTCATCATGGCGGGCATGATGATTTACTACAAATTCGCTCCTGGCTGGAACATGCTATTACTGCCGGGGTTCATTATTCTGGCTTTGCTGGCTAGCCTGGGTCCCGGCCTCTGGATCACCGCGCTCAATGTTAAGTATCGGGACTTCCGCTATGTGATTCCCTTCGTAGTGCAGTTTGGTCTTTATGTTTCTCCCGTAGGATTCAGCAGCAAGGTTGTTCCGGAAAAATGGAGACTGCTTTATAACCTTAACCCCATGGTGGGTGTGATCGACGGTTTCCGCTGGTGCATTTTAGGAGGCGAAAGCTCCATCTACTGGCCCGGCTTCGCCCTGAGTCTTGCCATCATCGCCTTCTTCCTCTGGCTGGGTGTGTCGCAATTCAGGAAAATGGAGAAGAGCTTTGCGGATCTGATCTAACCGGAGGGAAGGTTCAATTAGTTCAATTGGTTCAATTAGTTCAATTAGTTTGATTGGTTTGATTGGTTTAATTAGTTTGATTGGTTTAATTAGTTTGATTGGTTTAATTAGTTAAGAGAATTAAGAGAATTAAGAGAATATGACGACGATAAAGAGATTTGAAGATTTGGAATGTTGGCAGGAAGCGAGAAAATTTGTGAAAATGATATACAAATTGATTAACAAACCTGGTTTCTGCCAGGATAAAGATCTTGTCGGTCAAATTAGAAGAAGCTCAATTTCTTCTATGTCCAATATATCCGAAGGATTCCACCGAAACAGTACCAGGGATTTCATGAAATTTCTTGATTATTCAAGAAGTTCAATAGCTGAATCGGTCTCTCATTGTTATGTTGCTTTGGATCAAGAATATATTTCTGAAAAAGAATTAAAAGACATTAAAAATCAAGCCGACCTGGTCTGGAAAAAAGTCAATTCCTTTATCTCTTACCTCAACCGCACCCTTTCTGATAAACCCAATCGAACCAATTCAACGAATCGAACTAACAAAACTAATAAAACTAACAAAACTAATGAAACTAATGAAACCAATGAAACCAATGAAACCAATTCAACCAATTAAACCAATCGAACAAATAGAACCATGTCAGATGTAGTAATAAAAGCAGAAAATTTAGGCAAAAAATACACCATCGGCCACCAGGCCGAAAGAGAGGGCTATGTAGCGTTGCGCGATGTGATTGCGCAAAATGCCCGAAGCTTCTGGAATAAGACCAAGGATCTGGTGCAGGGCAAGCCCATCATCCAGGGCGATCAGCAGGAAGAGATCTGGGCGCTTAAGGATGTGAGCTTCGAGGTAAAACGAGGGGAGGCAATTGGTATCATTGGCCGCAATGGCGCTGGCAAGAGCACTTTACTTAAGGTTTTATCCCGCATTACCGAACCAACTTCCGGGCGGGTTACGATCAAGGGGCGGGTGGCAAGCCTTCTGGAAGTGGGCACCGGATTTCATCCGGAACTGACGGGACGAGAAAATATCTATCTGAATGGCGCGATTCTTGGAATGAGCCGGCAGGAGATTAAAAGAAAATTTGACGAAATCGTGGCTTTTGCTGAGATTGAGAAATTTTTAGATACTCCGGTAAAAAGATATTCCAGCGGAATGTATGTCCGTCTGGCCTTCGCTGTTGCCGCGCATTTAGAGCCCGAGATATTGCTTGTTGATGAAGTTTTGGCAGTAGGTGATGCGGGTTTTCAAAAGAAATGTTTGGGAAAAATGGGTGATGTGGCCAAAGGAGGCCGTACTGTTTTGTTCGTTAGCCACAATATGGGGGCAATTAGTCAATTATGCCCAACATGCTTATGGTTAGATGGCGGCTCGATAAAAAAACAAGGATTATCTCGTTCAATCATAACATTTTATCTTGAAGGGAATAGCGAAGCTATAGAAATAGGCGAGAGAATATTTGAAGAGAATTTGGAAAAAGATTTTCAGCTTCGTGGTTTAAGAATTTTGAACAAACATGGAGTCTTAACAAGCAATTTTAGTTGCGATGAGCCGGTGATCATTGATTTGATTGCTCAAGTGCATCGAAAGGTGCCTGGACTTTACGGCTATCTTTCTATTACTAAAAAAGATGGAACAGATGTAATGGTGTCGGATAGCTTAGATGTAGTTCCTAATCCACTTGATGATTTATCAATTGGGAGATATAGAATTCGTGTTGCAATTCCGGAGAGAACTCTCGCCTCTGGAAATTATAATGTATATTTAAACTTTGCAAGTTCTTTCAGCCATAAGGATTTTAATGTTGATAGTCCAGGGGTGGTTGGAAGTTTTAATTTGGATGATTATACGTCTAACCGAGGTAATAAACGACTTGGTTATCTCAGCACACTTTTGTCTTGGAACATTAATTGCGTAGATTGATTATTTTATTTGAAAAAGGTCAGTATTTATTACTATTTTAAAAAGGATAAATCATATGATTGAAAACAGAAACCTTAATTTACTTGCAGAAAAAAGTATTCTTATCACGGGCGGGACGGGATCATTTGGCAAAAAGGCAACGGAAATAATATTAAAACGCTATAAACCAAAGCGTTTGATTATCTTTAGCCGTGATGAGTTTAAACAATTCGAAATGGCCCAGCAATTTCCGGATAGCCAATATCCTTGTATTAGGTATTTTATTGGTGATGTCAGGGATAAGGAGCGGCTTTACCGCGCATTTCATAATGTAGATTATGTTATTCATGCTGCTGCCCTCAAGCAAGTTCCCGCTGCTGAATATAATCCATTCGAGGCAGTCAAGACCAATATCCTGGGCAGTCAAAATGTAATAAATGTGGCCATCGATCAGGGAGTTAAAAAAGTCGTTGCTCTAAGTACGGATAAAGCAGCCAATCCTATAAATCTATATGGGGCAACCAAGCTATGCTCAGACAAACTTTTCATCGCGGGTAATTCATATGTCGGGCAAGATAGCACTATTTTCAGTGTTGTTCGGTATGGGAATGTAGTGGGGAGCAGGGGGAGCGTAATTCCTTTTTTCCTTAAGCAAAGAGAAACAGGGGTTTTGCAAATAACCGATCCCCGCATGACCCGTTTTTGGATTACTTTGGAACAAGGTGTGGATTTTGTCTTGGGTTGCCTTGATCGGATGGTTGGCGGAGAATTGTTTGTGCCCAAGATTCCCAGTATGAATATTATGGATTTAGCAAAAGCGATTGCTCCTGAATGTAAGACTGAGATTGTTGGGATTAGGCCAGGGGAAAAACTCCACGAAGTAATGATTCCAAAAGATGAATCCTACAGGACAATCGAATATGAGAATTATTACATCATGAAGCCTGATTTTGGATTTTTAAATAAATCCTTAATTTCTGGTAATGGAAAGCAAGTTCCCGATAATTTCGAATACAATTCGGAGACAAATTCTTGGAAATTGAGCATTGCTGAGATGCAAGAAATGATTAAAAATCTATGATTCCGTACGGAAGACAATCAATAGACGAAGAAGACATTAAGGCCGTTGTTGATGTACTTCGGTCGGATTGGCTCACAACTGGACCGAAAATAGAACAGTTTGAGAAAGCCATAACCGATTTTGTGGGGGTAAAATATGCTGTCGCCGTGAACAGCGGTACGGCTGCCCTTCATGCTGCCATGTTTGCTCTCGGAATCAGGCCTGGGGACGAAGTAATTGTTCCGGCCATCACTTTTGCCTCTACGGCAAATTGTGTTGTCTTTCAGGGAGGAACGCCTGTTTTTGCGGATGTTAATCCGGAGACTCTTCTGATAGATCCATCTTCTGTGGAAGCACACCTATCAAAGAAAACCAAAGCTGTCATCGCCGTTGATTATGCCGGACAGCCATGCGACTACAAGATACTTCAAGAAATGACCGCCCACTACAATATTGCTCTGGTGGCCGATGCCTGTCATTCCATAGGTGGTCGTTATCAAGATCGCCCCGTAGGGTCTCTTGCCCTTCTAAATACCTTTAGTTTTCATCCGGTAAAACACATTACCACCGGAGAAGGAGGTATGATCACGACGGATGATGAGAAATTGGCAGACCGTATGCGTCTTTTCCGTAATCATGGGATCACCACTGATCACCGCCAACGGGAGGCCCAGGGATCTTGGTTTTATGAAATGGTCGAACTTGGTTATAACTATCGCATAACTGATTTCCAATGCGCTTTAGGGATGAGCCAGCTTAAGAAACTGCCCAAATGGATTGAACGAAGAAGGGAAATCGCACGCCGTTATGATGAATCTTTTCGTAATATCCGACAAATAAAGCCTTTGTCAGTTAACAGCCAATCCTTTCACGTTTACCATTTGTACGTGGTCCGTATTGATATAGAATCTAATCATCTAGATCGCGGTATGGTATTCAGGCAATTACGTGAGGCAGGCATTGGTGTGAATGTCCATTATATCCCTGTGTATTTGCATCCATATTATCGGCTAATATTCAAAACGACATCTGGTCAATGTCCCGTCGCGGAAGATGCTTATACGAAAATACTATCATTGCCGATTTATCCGAAAATGAGTGATCAAGATGTAGCAAAAGTAATTGATTCTTTTTTGCAAGTTGTCAATTTGTAAGGTAAGAAAAGACCAAATTAATTATGACGAATTTATCTATATCCGGTTTAAATTAAAAGAAGGGGAGGTTTGATATGAGACATTGTAAAAAATGCGTGATGCCTGACACCCGTCCTCATACCATTTTCAATCCCAATGGAACTTGCCAAGCTTGCCTGAACTATGACAAAAGCAAGTCGACTAATTGGGAAGCCCGACGGGAAGAATTAAAATCACTTTGCAAAAAGTATAAAAGAACAGATGGATATTATGACTGTCTGATCGCGGTAAACGGCGGAAAAGACAGTCATTTTATTACGTACATGATGAAAGAAGTGCTGGGAATGAACCCACTCTTGGTCTCTGTTGCTGATCCTTTCCCCCACTCCCTCGCCGGAAAGCATAATCTGAACAATATTAGTGAATCTTTCAAATGTGACCTAACAATATTTAACCTGGATATTGATCTCTTCCGTAAAGTCACTCGGATTGGTTTCGAAGAAATGGGAGAGCCTCTGCGTTTCATTGAAGCGGCAATTTATACTGTCCCCTTTAAATATTCAGTTGCTTTTAACATACCCTTAATTATATTTGGAGAAAATGCAGCTTTTACCTATGGAACCACTACAGAGGATGAATATAGCGCTAAACGTTTTATTCTTGCCGGTCACAGTGCCGCTGGAGAAAAACTGAGTGACACCATCACGGACTTTTGGGCCCAAAAAGGTCTTCCGATTGCAAGAATGAATGCCCTGGTCCCCCCCCCAAGCTGATTTGGAACGGGTGAAGCCAGAACCAATATTTATGAGTTATTTTATACCCTGGGATGATGAAAGAAACTTCGAAATTGCCAAAAAATATGGTTTTAAAGATTTACACCACGAGTGCAAAAGAGAGGGTTTTTTGGAAGATTACGGCCAGATAGATTCTTTCGCGTATATCGTTCATCTTTGGATGAAGTACCCAAAGTTTGGGTTCTCCCGATCCACCGACATTGCCAGTCGGTGGATCCGCAAGGGGAAAATCTCCCGGGAAGAAGCTAAAAAGCTGGTAATGGAAAATGATCACCGCCTGGATCAAAGATCAATGGAAGATTTTATTGCTTTCTTGGGATATTCACACCGTCAGTTTTGGGAAATAGTAGAAAAATTCTGGAATCCTCAGCTATTTGAAAAAATTGACGATTTATGGAGATTAAAAAATCCGGTTTACCATAACCTGATGAAAGGATGAGTGAGAAAAATGCCTTTAGAAACAAAACATATTAAGACTTGGGTCGGTGAATTCGGTAAGGAATATACCGATCGCAACGCTCTTTCCTTGCAGGAGATGGAGGATTTGTACCAAAAAAACTATGGCCTGACTCGAACCGAGCTGAATCAACAATTTATCTCTGAATTAGGCCGCTCGAATAAAATTTTAGAAGTCGGTTCGAATATCGGCATCCAATTATTTTTTCTCAAAAGGATGGGATTTGAAAATTTATATGGTATTGAGATTCAGAGCTACGCGGTCGAACTCTCCAAATCCAAAACCCAAAAAATCAATATTATTCAAGGCTCCGCTTTTGATATTCCCTTCAAAGATTCCTATTTTGATATGGTTTTTACCTCCGGCGTGCTTATTCACATCAGCCCTTCCGATATTGATCCGGCTTTAAAAGAAATCCACCGATGTACTAATAGATATATCTGGGGGTTCGAATATTTTGCCGAAAAATACACCGAGGTTCAGTATCGGGGTCAAAAAGATCTTCTTTGGAAAACAGACTTTTCCAGATTATTTCTTGACCGCTTTAAAGATTTAGAATTAGTTAAAGAAATACGCATTAAGTACTTAACTAACGACAATGTTGATACAATGTATTTGCTTCGTAAAAAGTAATTGAATCCTCTGCGAAGGAAAGTAATACTGGCTTTTATTCAAGCCCGGCGGGGTAGCTCCAGACTCCCGGATAAGATTCTTCTGGATCTGGCCGGGGAACCGATGCTGGCCCGCGTGGTCAATCGTTGCCGCAGAGCCAAGATGATAGATGATGTTATCATTGCTACAACTACCAATATTCTGGATGATATAACCGTTCAAATGGCTAATGCGAAAGCCTGGCCCTTTTTCCGAGGGAGCGAAAACGATGTTCTGGACCGTTATTACCAAGCGGTTAAAAATTTTCCCGCGGATGTTATCGTCCGGATTACCGCTGACTGTCCCTGTATTTCTCCTGAACTCATCGATCAAATTACTCAGGAATTCTTAGATCGGGAGCCCCTGGATTACGCTAGTAATACAATCCCCCCCCGGACCTTTCCCCGGGGTTTAGATGTGGAAGTATTAAGCTTTTCCGCTTTAGAAATTGCATGGCAGGAAGACAAAAATCCAGCCTGGCGTGAACATGTAACCCCCTTTATCTATTTTAACCCCGGCCGATTTCGACTACATGCGGTCCGAAATCCAACTGATTACTCATCGATGCGTTGGACCGTAGACACCCAAGAAGATTACGAGTTAATGAGAAACATCTATTGTCATTTCGGACATGATCAATTTTCTTGGCAAGATATTCTCAAATTGCTCGCCCAACACCCTGACTGGCAGGAAATCAACCGCATGGCAATTCAGAAACCAATAGTATAAAAATATTATGAACCAAACCATGGTAATCCGAGCAGATGCCAATACGAATATCGGTGCTGGTCATGTTCTGCGTTGTCTGGCCTTGGCCCAGGCCTGGCAGGGCGAAGGCCGGCGGGTATTGTTTTTCTCCGTCGAATTGCCTCCCTGGTTAGAAACGCGTCTTCGCAAAGAAAAAATAGAAATCATTCCACTTGCCGTCCAGGCCGGTAGCCCTCAAGACGCCCTCCAGACTGCTCAGTTTTCAAAAAATCAAAACGCTTCATGGATTGTACTTGACGGATACCATTTCGATTCTAGCTATCATAAAACTGTTAAAGATTCCGGTTTAAAAATCTTAGTTTTGGATGACAACGGAAGCTCTTATCACTATTATGCTGATATCATATTGAACCAAAACCTACATGCTCACGAAAAACTATACCCCCACCGCGAACCCCATAGCCGCCTTTTGCTCGGCACCCGATATGTTTTGCTGCGAAATGATTTTTTCCAATGGCGCAGCTGGAAACGGCCCGACAATCCCAAACCCAACAAGATTTTGGTCATGCTCGGCGGTGGGGATCCTGACAACGTTACCTTGAAAGTCATTACCGCACTTCAGGCAATCTCTTCCCCGGAAATTGAGTCAATCATCGTAGTGGGAGGGAGCAACCCTCACTACGAAGTTTTGCATTCTCAAGTCCAGAAAGCAGGGGCTCGGTTTCAAATTAAACGCGATGTCATCAACCTCCCAGAATTGATGGCTTGGGCAGATATTGCAATCTCCGCCGCTGGAACGACAACTTGGGAACTCGCTTTTATGATGTTACCCAGCCTCCTTTTGGTCTTATCAAAAAACCAGGAGTTGGTAGCCAAGCAATTAGATTTAAAGGGAATCGCAATTAATTTGAACCGGCAGGAGGATATTTCTATTGGAGGGATTGCTGCAGCGGTAAGCCGACTGCTGGAGTCGTTCGAACTGCGAGCAACTATGTCCGAAAGCGGGAAACACCTAATCGATGGGGAAGGCAGCCAACGAGTGTTAATGCATCTGGACGGAAAGAAAATCCGGATAAAAAAAGTTGGTCTCGAAAATTGCCAGTTGATTTGGGAATGGGCCAATGATCCGGAGGTAAGGCAATCATCATTTTCTTCAAATCCTATCCCCTGGGAAGAACATATTGACTGGTTTAAACGCAAAGCGAATGATTCTCACTGCTATTTTTTTATCGCTTTGGATCAACTGGACATCCCGATCGGCCAGGTGCGTTTTGATGTCAAAGAAAATGATGTTGAAGCAGAAATAGATGTTAGCGTCAAAAAACAAGTCCGCGGTTTGGGATATGGGACTCTTTTGCTTAATTTAGCGGCAGACAAAATGTTTAATAGTACGGGTATCGAGGCTATTCATTCTTTTGTGAAAACGGATAACCCTAATTCTATAGGGGCTTTTAAGGGGGCGGGGTATCAAAATATCGGTTTTAAGTCTAAACAAGGTAAGAAAGCAGTTCATTTGGTCAGGAAGAAAAATTATGAAAAAACCAACTAAAAATAAATACGTAGTGGTGGGTTCCCGGTCATGGAGCCGGCGAATCTTTAAAGAGGTGATAAGCTCTTTCCCAGGTCGTTGGTACTTTGCCAGCAAACCCGAAAAGCTGTCTGCGGATTGGTTAGAGGGAATTAAGCCAAAGTACATTTTCTTTGTCCATTGGAATTGGAAGGTGCCAGAGGAGATTATCAACAAATATGAGTGTGTTTGTTTTCATATGACGGATGTCCCTTACGGGCGGGGAGGTAGCCCGCTGCAAAATTTGATCATTCGGGGTTTGCGTCGTACTAAACTTACGGCTTTGAGGATGACCCATGAGTTCGATTCCGGACCAGTTTATTTTAAAAAAGATCTGGGTTTGGAAGGCAACGCCGAAGAAATATATCTCCGGGCCAGTTACCTGGCGGCGCAAATGATAAAGCATATAATCCGAACGAATCCCAGCCCGGTTCCCCAGAAGGGGCGGGTAGTCGTTTTTCGGCGCCGCCAGCCAAAAGATAGCGAGATAAAAAAGATGGCAAATCTGCAAAAACTATATAATTTAATCAGGATGTTGGATGCCGAAGGATACCCCCGGGCTTTTATTAATTATCGGGGATTTCGGTATGAATTCAGCAATGCGGTTTTGGATAATGAAAAAATTAAAGCTTGTGTAAAAATCATTCCCTTGAAGGAGAAAAACGAATGAATATATTAGTAGTTGCCGCTCATCCGGATGATGAGGTATTGGGTTGTGGAGGAACGATCAAAAGATGGGCCGAAGAGAAACAAGATGTCTATATTGCCATTTTAGGGGAAGGGATTTCCTCACGTTACCAAGAAAGAGAGCAGGCGGATCGAGCTATAATTGAGGCATTACATTCTCAATGTGTGGAAGTGGCAAAAATACTGGGGGCTAGAGATTTATTTATGTACGATTTGCCAGACAATCGTTTTGATACTGTACCTTTTCTTGATATAACGAAAAAAATTGAAAATCTGGTTGCACGTATATCACCAGGAGTAATATACACCCATCACAATGGAGATTTAAATTTAGATCATGTTTTAGTGCATCGGGCGGTTCTTACTGCTACTCGACCTATTAAGGGGTATCCGGTTAAAGAAATTTATGCTTTTGAGGTTCCTTCATCCACTGATTGGTCGTTTCAACGCTTGGAACCGAATTTCCGTCCCAATGTATTTGTAGATATTTCCCAAACCTTGGAGGCAAAAATGAAAGCCATTTCCATTTACGAGACAGAAATAAGGGATTTTCCTCATCCCAGGTCAATGGAAGCTATCCGGGCTTCAGCCACCCGCTGGGGAAGCGTGGCAGGATGCATCGCCGCAGAGGCTTTTGAGTTAGTACGTTTAATCAAATAGAAAAGGTTTAGAATGGCAGCGTATATAAAGATTGGGAACCGGCAGATTGGTCCAGGCAAACCAGCTTATTTGGTCGCCGAAATGTCTGCCAATCATAACCAGGATTATGATCAGGCGATTAAAATTATTCGAGCTGCGAAAAAAGCAGGGGCAGATGCAGTTAAAATCCAAACGTATACACCTGATACATTAACCATTGATAGTAAAAAAAAGTATTTTAATATTGGAAAGGGTACCATTTGGGAAGGTAAGAATCTCTATCAGCTTTACGGAGAAGCTTACACACCTTGGAAATGGCAACCAACATTAAAAAAAATAGCAAACGAAATTGGCCTTGACTTTTTTTCAACACCATTTGATTCAACTGCTGTAGATTTATTAGAAGGAATAGGTGTTCCGGCTTATAAAATCGCTTCTTTTGAAATAGTAGATATCCCCTTGATCAAATATATAGCTAAGACCGGTAAACCTATAATAATGTCCACAGGCATGGCAACATTGACAGAGATAGATGAAGCTGTAAAAACTGTCAGGAGCACAGGTTGTCGAGAAATTGCCCTTTTAAAATGTACCAGCGCATATCCAGCAAGACCCGAAGATATGAACTTACGAACTATTCCTCATATGGCAGAGGCCTTCGGCGTGCCAGTTGGTTTGTCAGACCATACCTTGGGAATAGAAGTGGCCGTTGCCGCTGTCGCGCTTGGTGCATGCATTATTGAAAAGCATTTTACCTTATCTAGAGCCACAATTGGGCCAGATAGCGCATTTTCTCTCGAGCCACATGAATTCAAAGCAATGGTTGAGGCCATCAGAGTAACTGAAAAAGCTTTAGGCTCAGTGCAGTATGCGGTGACTGAGAGAGAAGAAGCCAGCCGCGTTTTAAGACGCTCTTTATTCGTGGTTAAGGATATGAACGCTGGCGAAAGATTCACAAAGAAAAATGTTCGATCAATCCGACCAGGATATGGCTTGCATCCGCGATATTATGAAATAGTTATCAAAAGAAAGGCAAAAAAAGACATAAAAAGGGGCGATCCATTAACTTGGGAAAAAATTGATTAAGGTGAGCATCGAATGAATGCTAATACTAACGATTTTCGTTTTTTTCTTGAAGGAAAAAGAATATATTTGAGAGAAGTCCGTGAATCCGATGTCAATGAGCAATATTATCGGTGGATCAATGATCCAGACATGACTCAGTTTTTATAAATTCGGCTCCTACCTCAATCAATGGAAAATATTATAAAATATGTTAAATATTTAAATGGCAAAACCGACGAAATATTCTTTCCTATATGTATTAATGAGAATGACAAGCATATCGGAAATATGAAAATTGGACCCATGAATTGGATTCATAGATTTGCCGACATTAGCTTGGTCATTGGTGAAAAAGAATATTGAGGAAAGGGATTGGCGGCAGAGTCAATCAAGTTAGTGGTGGCATATGGTTTTGAAATTCTGAACTTGCACCGACTTTCTGCTGGGTCTATGCTGATAATATTGGTTCGTTAAAAACATTTCTGAAAGCAGGATTTGCGGAAGAGGGGATTTACCGCGAAAAATGTTTCTTTAAAGAAAAGTATATGAATGTAAAATCCTAATATATTTTAAGAAATGAAAATCAATGAAAACCATAATACGATCATTTCTTAAAGAGTGGTTGATTCCTCCAAATATTTTGCGAATTCTTCAGAAAATAATGTTCGAGAAAAGTATTAGATCACAATACGGCTTGTCAAAAAAGGATACAAATGAAATATTATCTCGAAATGCTAAATTTCACAATATGTATGCTGGTAAACGTTGTTTTGTAATATGTAATGGGCCATCTTTGAATAATTCCGATTTGTCAGGTCTTGGAAGTGAGATAACTATTGTGATGAATCTTTTTTTTAGACATCCCATTTTAAATGTATGGCAACCAACTTTTTATTGTGCAGCGGAACCACCAACAGGTGGATACAAGAACAAGAGTACAATACCGATTATTAAAGAAGGAATATCTAAGCTATTTCCGCAAGCTTTTTTTATTCCTTTAATCACTAAAAAATTGAGTGATCAGTATTGTATTCATCCTCCCGATAAGACTTATTATCTTGAAATGTTAGGGGAGATGAAACCAAATAAAACGCTTAATTTAACAAAAACTATTCCTAGTGCGCCTGATACATCAGTAATGGCTGTTATGCTAGCGTTGGCCTTAGGATGTAGCCCTATTTATTTGATTGGTATAGATTATGATTGGTTGAGTCATCGTTCATTACATAGACATTTTTATGACGAAAACGATCAAGTCGAAATACGTGAAGATTTAGGCAAGACAAGCTATTCAGAAATGATTGAATTATCAATAAGATGCTGGCGCACTCATGAAAGCATAAGAAAATATGCAGTACTCCAAGGACAACAAATATTTAATGCAACCAAAGACAGTTTTTTGGATGTATATCCTTATGCGCGGTTCGATGATGTTTTGATGCAAAGTTAAATATTTTCATTCGAGTAAATTCGTTTCTTACGTATGAAAATCAAAAAAAGGTTGAAGAGGGGCTATCATAATTTAATATATATCCAGTATTAAAAACATAAATAATAAAAATATAACGATTGTTCTATGGTTTAGGTGTGGTGCATGAATCCTTGATTAATACTAAGGAAGATATTATTAGCCATAATATAGTGATGGCGTTTGCTTATGTTCTAGCTTTGGCTGCTCATAAAAAAGATAGGTTATCAATGCTTGATTGGGGGGGTGGAATCGGGCATTATTACTTGCTGGCGCAGGCGCTTATTCCAGATGTAGAGATTGAGTACCACTGTAAAGATGTGCCAGTTCTATGCAAACACGGAGAACAACTTTTCCCAAATCAGCACTTTTATGCTGACAACCGTTGCTTTGATCGTAGTTATGATTTTATATTAGCAAGTTCTTCAATACACTATTCGGAAGAGTGGCAAAATATATTACAACGTCTGGCTGGTGCGACACGAGATTACCTGTATATTGCGAATATCCCGATTGTTCAATATGCTTCTTCCTTTGTGTTTGTACAGCGTCCGTATCCGTGTGGTTACAATAAAGAGTATTTGGCCTGGTGTCTAAATCGGGCAGAGTTACTTAAAAATGCGGAATGTTCAGGATTGGATTTGCTGCGCGAGTTCGTATACGGCAATCTTTGGAGCCAATACCGGAGACTGAAAAATTATGCGCAGTCTCAGTCCCTGAATATTTACAACGCGACCAAGGGCGGATTGCTCGATGTCTTTGACCGAGTTGATTACGATTCGCTGTTTCCGAAGCCGGAATAATAAATATTGAAGTAGAGATGATCATGAAGCTTGGCGAGAGAATAAATTCGATTAGATTGAAGTTGCTCGGAACCCGGCAAGTATTATTCCTGTTCGGAATTCTCGAAACCATCACCTGGGGCACTAGATTACGCGCCGGGATTTTAAATTATTTATTGCGTAAATACTACCAATCCAAATTTCGTCGGGATTGGAAATATTGCCTTAAACCCCCTCATTTTGAAGATAATCGTTGCTTTCTAAATCTTTGGTATGTCAATGGTAATAACCCGTGGCCCCTGGGTCGGAATCCCGATTTTCTCACTCGAGGCTTCCTAAACCGGGAAATGATGTCCGTAGGTTGTAAGATTCTTGATCTATGCTGCGGGGATGGATTATTCGATTATCTTTTTTATTCGGGACTGGCCAATCACATTGATGCTCTCGATGTAGATAAATCGGCAATATCTATCGCAAAAAAATATCACCGAGCCAGTAATATTACATATTATCTGAGTGATTGTATTAATAATGATTTTCCGAATAGTGATTATGATGTTGTTGTTTGGGATGGAGCAATCGGGCACTTTCATCAGAAAGATGCGGAAAAAATACTAATTAAAATAAAAAATGTTATAGGTGAGCGGGGTATTTTGGTAGGATCAGAAGTGCTAGAGCCGGAAGAGAGAAAATCCTGGGATCATTATATGACATTTTGCGAACCGAGTAATATGAGAAATTTCTTGAAAATGGTTTTCCCTCATGTTATAGTGAAAGAAATTCCTTCAATTCGTCGTCGTTACCGAGAAGTATATTTCCGATGTGGTAATAATTTAGAAAGGCTGAAAGGATATCAATGGCAATCCTGAGTATGTCTTGAACTTTGTATGGAGGAAAATGAAAGTATGATTATACGAATCATATTTAGTGAAATAATAATATTAAATATTTCGATAAGAGATAAAAGCCTTTTTATATTTTAACCTTGAAAGATAAGTGGTATCCTAATTTCCTAACTTGTAATTCCTCATGGTTTTGCCACAGGGAGGTTCATTTGGAATGAACCTATTTACTCAAGAAAATCAGGCCGACAATCGAGCTATTCATGATTTTCAAGAAGGGGGTATATACCCCCAATAGTGTTATCGAATGAATAACCCTAAAAAATATCTTAATAAAATAAGAAAAGAATTTGAAGGTTCATCGGGTTGGAACTGGATCTGGAGTAAATTGGCAGGAAAAGAATATGATTTAATAGGTGATTTTGGTTCCTGGGAAGAAGCGGTGCAGGCCCGAACGGATTATGACAGTGAGATCATTCTGAAAAAGACGAAGGTGGCATTGCTAAAGGTAAAGAATGGCGAGGCGGTCTACGAGCGAGATTCAGTTTTGTTCAATGAGATTCAGTATTCCTGGCCGCTGCTAGCTGGTTTAATGTGGGTAGCTGCGCAATCAGGCGGAAAGCTTAACGTTCTGGATTTTGGCGGATCCTTGGGCAGTACCTACTTTCAAAATCTTGCCTTTTTGCGCAGCTTGTCCGAAGTACGCTGGAACATTGTAGAGCAGCCTCGGCATGTAGAAATGGGCAAGAAATGGTTCGAGAACGATAAAATAATATTTTATCAAAGTATTGAAGAATGCTTGGCGCAGACATCTCCGAATATAATAATTCTGAGCAGTGTTTTGCAATATTTGAAAAATCCCTATAATGTGTTGTCTAAATTATTAGGGATTAATTGTAACGCTACGATTATTGACCGTACGCCATTCTGGAATAGAGAATATGATAGATTAAGCATTCAGCAGGTTGATCCCCGTATATATAAGGCAAGTTATCCGTTTTGGATATTTTCGCTAGACAAGTTCCGAAATATGATAGGTGAGTCGAAAATAATTGAGGAATATGAGTCTGTTGAGAAAGGTTTGTATGGTTTAATATGGAAAGGGTTCATTATAAAAGGAACAAGATAATGCGGCAATTTAAAAACATATTTATTGATATTTCTGGAATATGCAATTCCAAATGTCCTTATTGTATGAGCGGTCGTTACAAGGTTGGTAGCGGCGGTTTTATTGAAACAGAATTATTTGAGCAAGTGCTTAAGAGATTGACGACTTTGCAACTGATAGGTAGAAGATCGATATTGGGTTTGTATAATTGGGGAGAACCATTTCTTCATCCCAGATTAGGCGATCTTGTCCAAATAATAAATAGGTTTGATATTCCCTACGCATTCAGTACGAATGCTTCAATAGTGCCGGATATTAACAGGCAATTCGTCCAAGGTTTAAAAATGATAATATTTTCAATGCCAGGCTTCTCACAGTCTTCGTATGATCGAATTCATGGGTTTAATTTTCCATCAATAACTAGGAATATTGAAACCATCGTTGATCGTGCTCGTTCTGCAGGATTCAAGGGTGAATTCAGGATTCATTATCATGTATATCAGTTTAATCTAGGCGAAATACCACAAGGTCAGGCATTTTCACGGCACCTTAGAATAAATTTACAGTTACAATATGCCATACTTAACAACTGGGATCATCTTAGGGATTATATAGATAACAAGCTCCCATACTCGCTCCTAAAGGAAATCTCCCAAGATTTATTTTGTTTCCATCTCCATGAGATTGTAAACGAAAAAGTAGGATTATATAGATGCCCTCAGTATGATCTGCTTGCCCTGGACGAATATGGAAACGTGCTTTTATGTTGTCAGGTACCCAAGAGTAACAAGTATTCTGCGGGAAACATTCTGCATGATGATATCGAAGATATTATTAAGTATCGAGAGCGCAACGAGGTTTGCTCAATGTGTATCACAAGCGGAATGGCATTGTACTTTAATGCCGCATTAAATTTCCCTTTATTCTTTAATTCGAAAGAAAAATCCTTTCAGAAAACGTTGGGAAAGATATATCGTAAGCTGAGAAACTATTGTGATTAAATTATTATCATTTGCATTTAAGAGGCGTGTTAATAGGGGTAAGTTTGCTCCAACCTGGTTTGACTTATTTGTAAATCCTTTTTACTTCGCCAGAAAGGGGTTACATCGACACATCGTTGCACTTGCTCCTAAAGTGCATGGAAAGATTCTGGATGTAGGTTGCGGAACTAAGCCATACCAGATGTATTTCGATGTAAAAGAATACATCGGTTTAGAGATAGAAGGAAAGAAAAAGAATGCGGATAGATATTACGACGGGAAGATAATTCCTTTCGCGAATGAATCTTTCGACTCGGTCATTACCAGCCAGGTTTTGGAGCATGTATTTAACCCGGACGGGTTCCTGTTGGAGATCAACCGGGTGCTGAAGCCCGGCGGCGTCTTGCTCCTGACCGTTCCGTTTGTCTGGGATGAGCATGAACAACCATTCGATTACGCGCGCTACTCCTCGTTCGGGCTTTGTCACCTGCTTGAGAATCATGGGTTCGAGATCAGCGAGCACCGGAAGAGCATGGATGATGCGCGTATCATTTTCCAAATGATAAATGCATATATCTATAAAAAGACAATTACCCATAACAGCAAACTCAACCTGCTGATTACTCTGATACTGATGGCGCCGTTTAATATAATGGGTGAGTTCGTGGGTAAAATTCTACCCAGAAACAGCGATCTTTATCTTGATAACATCGTGCTGGCGCGCAAAACACAACATTCCCGGACGACCGCGGGGAGGCAGGGATAAATGGCGGACGCTTTCCAGAAGAAGAAAGTTCTGATCACAGGCGGGTTGGGCTTCATCGGTTCTAACTTGGCCTTTCGCCTGGTGGAATTAGGGGCACAGGTCACACTCGTGGACAGTCTGATCCCCGAATATGGCGGAAATTTGTTCAATATTGCTGGTATCGAAGACAAAGTGCGGGTGAACA
>Ga0315285_10001593_pt1 | contig 23783 bp, 18 predicted proteins | sample YL17G09_36_MG_FD_203698 | JGI IMG/M metagenome (GOLD analysis project Ga0315285, IMG submission 203698) | Sediment microbial communities from Yellowstone Lake, YNP, Wyoming, USA - YL17G09_36 | ecosystem: Environmental > Aquatic > Freshwater > Lake > Sediment | place: USA: Wyoming | collected... | reverse complement strand
ATCTCAGAATCAACCGGAGAAGGTTGGCTTTATTCTAGTATTGTTAAAGACCATTTTTTCAATCCCCGGAATTTACTATTAAAAGATCCCAGATCAGGAGAATTTGACGCTGAAGGTCAAATCGGAGCCCCGCAATGCGGAGATGTTATGCGAATGTGGATAAAAGTTGACCCTAAAACAGAAAGAATTAAAGAATTAAAATGGCGAACTTTCGGCTGCGCCTCAGCTATAGCCACTACCTCTATTTTCTCCGTTATGATTACAGAGAAAGGAGGAATGAAAATTGAAGATGCTTTAAAGATTCGGCCCCAAGAAATTATGCAAAGATTAGGAGGTTTACCGGCGAGAAAGGTTCACTGTTCGGTTTTAGCGGATAAAGCCTTCCAGGCCACAGTAAATAATTATTTTCGCAAGACTGACCAATATAGCCGAATTATAACTGAAGGAAAAAAAGTAATTGACCCGACAATTAATTTAACAGAGAAAGACATTGAGACGGCAGTTTTGGAGGGTGCCAAAAGCGTTAATGATTTGCAAAAAAGACTAAAGGTAGGGATTGGTAACCCCGAAGTGATACCAGAGATTGAGCAACTTTTAAGATTTTATCGAGAAAAATACTATGGTATAAAATCTTGACGCTTGAATTTCTCTGATTTTTTGGTAAAATAAATTGTACGAACATGCCCCGTAGTGAAATTTCGACTGGATTTTTTAAATGAAAAATCCTAATATATTGCACGGGGTGTATAAAGTTATTTTAATAAATTTTTAATAGTCAACCTCGACAATTAATATGTTTTAATTGTCGAAATTCTACTACGGGGTATGAATGGATCAAATTTCACACATAAGGCTCAGGAGGCACTTTTCCAGGCCCAATCAATAGCCTCTAGTAAGGGACAGCAACAAATTGATGCCCTGCATTTACTTTCCGCCCTATTAAATCAAGAAGGAAGCGTGGTTTTAGTTTTACTTCAGAAATTAGGAATTGATATTGAAGGCTTAAATAAAAAGACAAAAGGCGCTTTAGATAAGGTGCCAGTGATAATTTCTACTCAAAGCACTTTTGGACAATTTTATTTGACCCAGGATTTAGCCAGAGTTTTTGAAAGAGCCCGTCAGGAATCAATAAAGATGGGAGACGAATTTATTTCGGTTGAACATTTATTTTTAGCTTTACTTGATACAGAAACTAAGGCCCGGGAAATTCTTAATCAGGCTAGTTTTTTTCAACCAGGAGGAACTAGTACTTTAGAATTTGATAAACTAGATTACGAAACAGTCCTAAAGGTCTTGTCGCAAATTCGGGGCGGCCAGAGAATTACTGATCCTGAGCCAGAGTCAAAATATCAGGTCATTGAAAAATACGCTAGAAATCTTACTTTATTGGCCAAACAGGGAAAATTAGATCCGGTAATTGGCCGGGAAAATGAGATTAGAAGGTTGATGCAGGTTTTATCAAGGAGGACAAAAAATAATCCAGTGCTAATTGGAGAGGCAGGAGTAGGCAAAACTGCTGTTGTTGAAGGGTTGGCTCAAAAAATTATTAGAGGAGATGTTCCCGAAAGTTTAAAAGAAAAAGAGATTATTGGTTTGGATTTGGGGGCGATGGTTGCTGGCACTAAATACCGGGGAGAATTTGAAGACAGGATAAAGGCTTTTTTAAAGGAAATTAACCGGGCTGCGGGTCGCTACATTTTATTTATTGACGAGCTCCATACTCTTGTTGGAGCAGGAGCGGCAGAAGGCGCAATCGACGCCTCTAATTTACTAAAACCAGCCCTGTCTCGAGGGGAATTAAAAGCAATAGGAGTTACCACCCTCAAAGAGTATCAAAAATATATTGAAAGAGACCCTGCTTTAGAAAGAAGATTCCAGCCAATTTATGTTCAAGAACCTTCAACTGAAGACACAATTACTATTTTGAGAGGAATTAAAGAGAAATATGAACTTCATCATGGGGTCAAGATTGAAGATCGGGCCCTGGTGGCAGCAGCAGAATTGTCGGCAAGATATATTACTGACCGTTTCTTACCAGACAAGGCCGTAGATTTAATGGATGAAGCTATGTCTGCTCGGAGGCTAGAGATTGAATCGGAGCCTGTAGAGCTAGACCAGCCAAAAAGAGAAATTCAGAAATTAGGGGTGGAAAGAGAAGCTCTGAAAAAAAGTAAAAGCCCGGATCAAAGAAGACAAAAAGCAATTTCTCGCCAGATCGCTGATTTAACAGAAAAAGTCCAAGCAATTGAGGGCAGGTGGCAGGCTGAGAAAGAAGTTATTACTAAAATTAAAAACCTGAAAAAAGAATTAGAATTGGTTAGGTTTGAAGCAGAAAGATATCAGCAGGAGGCTAATTTACAGAAAGTCGCTGAGCTAAAATATGGTAAAATTCCCGACCTCACAAAAGAACTAAAAGCGACCGAAAAAAAATTGGCCATCCTCCAGAAGCAAAAAGCCATGATGAAAGAAGAAGTGATAGAAGAAGATGTTGCTCAAGTAGTTTCTCGCTGGACAGGAATTCCTATAACCAGACTTTTGGAAGAAGAGGCAAGAAAACTAGGGAAAATAGAACAGATCTTATCTCAAAGAGTGATCGGTCAGCCAGAAGCCATTTCAGCTATTGCCAATGCTTTGAGGAGAGCTCGTTCGGGCATTGCTGAAGAAAATAGACCCCTGGGCTCTTTTATGTTTTTGGGACCGACTGGTGTCGGCAAAACAGAAACTGCCAGAGCCCTTGCTGGATTTTTATTTAATGATGAAAATGCCCTAGTCAGGCTGGATATGTCAGAATATATGGAAAAACACACTGTTTCTAGGATGATAGGTTCTCCCCCAGGATATGTCGGATATGAAGAGGGCGGGCAATTAACTGAGAAAATTAGAAGAAGACCTTACAGCGTTATCCTTTTAGATGAGGTTGAGAAAGCTCATCCCGAAGTCTTTAATATATTACTGCAGATTTTAGAAGATGGCAGATTGACCGATGCTAAAGGAAGAACAGCTTCTTTTAAGAACGCCATTTTGATTATGACCTCAAATATCGGTTCTGAATTAATTATGAAGATGGGAAAGCTTGGCTTTGAAACCCGGGAAAAAGATACTTCTCAAAAAGAAAATTTAAGAGAGAAAATATTAGAAGCTTTAAAAGATAATTTCCGCCCAGAATTTTTAAATCGAATTGATGAGACTATTATTTTCAATTATCTCGGCAGGCCAGAGATCAAGAAGATAGTAGAGCTGGAGCTAGAAAAAGTCTCCAATAGATTAAAAGAGAGAAAGATTCAGCTAGTTTACTCAGAAAACGCCAAAGGGATTTTGGCCGAACTTGGTTTTGACCCTAATTTAGGAGCTAGGCCCTTAAAAAGGGTTATCCAGAAAAAAGTCTTAGATCCTTTGTCATTTAAGATTGTTTCAGGAGAAATTAGAGAAGGGGAGAGGATTTTGGTTGATGCTGAAGATGGAGAAATTACTTTCCGTAGCCCTAAAAATTACTTTAAGATTGGACCTAAAAAGTTAAAAAAAGCTCTGGTTGAATAATTCCACTCTCCTTAACCTTAAAGAGTGCCATCTGATGAAAAAGATATTGTTTAAAATTATTTTTATTTTAATTTTAGGTATCCTGGGAGGGATGATCTTCCAGGTTTTTATTTTGCCTTTTTTAATGGGCATTCCCTATTTTCAAAATTTTAATTTTATAAAAATACTTACTGAAAAAAGGATGATTGTAAATCCGCCACCAGGAACCGTTATTTTTCAAGAGAATGATATCCTTCAAAAATCTATTGAGAAAGTAGAAAAGGTTGTAGCTGGAGTCAGCTCCCAACCAAAAAAAGGCAAAATACTGGAGGGCTCTGGTTTAATTTTAACCAACGACGGTTCTTTTGTTACTTTGGCCAGCTTGGTTCCTCAGGGAGCTGATATAAATTTATTCTGGGAAGGAGAAAAAATATCTTACCAAATTCTAAAAAAAGATTTTAAGGCCGATCTCGCATTAATAAAATTTGGGAAAAATAATTTGAATACTGCCAGTTTCGCTGATTTGGGAAAAATAAAATTAGGGCAAAGAGTATTTTTAGTTGGTATTATTTTTAGTAATGGAGTACCCCAAAAGATTGTGGACGAGGGTATTATTCAAACGATTGGAGGAGATTCAATTGGAACTAACATTTTCGAAAATAATAAAATTTCAGGAAGTCCTATTTTTAGCATTGAGGGTGAAGTTATTGGTTTGGGCGTTGTAGATGACGAAGGTAAAGTTTCGGTTATTCCTATAAACAAAATAAGAGAATTCGCTGGGCTTTAATAATTAATTATAGAAATTTTTAAGCTAATACCCCCCAAAGGGGTTTTTTATTTTAGCGGTGAGAATCCCCCGCGTCTGACGCGGGGAATGAAAGCCGCTAAAAGAACTCGCCCCGAAGGGGATACTCCGTCCCTTTAGGACGGGGTAGTTCATTTGGGAAGGAAAATTTCCTACCTGTCCGCCCCCCCCCTTTTTAAAAAAAAGGGGGGGGCGGACTTGTTAAATTCCCTAGAAACTTATAAAATTAAAAAATGTCCAGATTGTCGTTTTCACCAGACATAATAAATTTCCCCTTGGTGAAACTTGATTGGATAAAGATAATTATTGCAATATTTGCAGTAACTGTCTTGATGGCCGTTGAAACGGATTCCCTCCGGAATTTTGTAGGTAAACACTTTCCCTTTCAGGCATCCTTAGTTGAGAATATTACTTCAAAATCAGGAGAAGAGGCTATTTTTGAATCTGAACCAGAAGAGGAAATTAGTGAGGAAGAATCTGCCCCAGCTGATTACGAGGAAGAATCAGAAGGGGCGGAGGTTGATTTACCCCTTATTGGAACCTCTTTAACCTCAAAAGACAGTTTAACCGAGATCCAGAATAAAATTGACGATATTTCTGAGAAAATTGACACTTTAAAGCAAGAAGTCACAGATTTAATGGGAAAACAAAAGATTGCTCAAGAGAAAATTAAAGAGAGTGATAATGAAGAAGAAATAGATGAGGAAGATTTGGAGGAGCCTAAAATAGAGGAAGAAGAGGTAGGACAAGGGGTAGGACAAGTAATTTGTGAGAGAATAATTGGAGCTCAACCAAGTAAAAATAAGGTAATTATTAACGAAGTTGCCTGGATGGGCGGAACTGTTTCGGCCAATGATGAATGGATTGAGTTAAAAAACATTTCCGGAGCCCCCATTAATTTAATCGGCTGGCAGCTTGTGGATAAAGGAAAACAAATTAAAATAATCTTTAGTAACGGAGAACTGTTCTCCGTTAATGGTTTTTATCTCTTAGAAAGAAGTAATGATGAGTCAGTGCCGAATATTCTAGCCGACCTCATTTATACCGGCGCTCTTTCAGACTCTGATGAAGTATTATACTTATTTGATGAAGCCTGCCAGCTTGAAGATGAAGCTGAAGCTTCTCCTAATTGGCCGGCCGGAGATAAGCTGGAAAAAAGATCAATGGAGAGGAAAGTTGACCTGAGCTGGCAGACAAGCTTAAATCCCGGCGGCACGCCAAAAGCCGAAAACAGTAGTGGTTCTTCTGTCCCTCCTGTCGGTGGTGGCGGAACGCCAGTGTCAGAGCCAACCGTTTATCCCAAAATTTTGATTTCTGAAGTAAAAATTGCCAGTCAAGACAACGAAAAAAATGAATTTGTTGAGCTTTATAACCCTCAGGAAGTAGATGCTAATTTGACAAATTGGTATCTTCAAAGAAAAACAAAAGGAACTACTGATTTTTCTACCTTTGCTTCAAAAACTCTCTTTTTAAGTAAAAAAATTAAAGCCAAAGATTACTTTCTAATTGCCCGTCAAGATTCTACTTTTTCAAATTTAGCAGATGTTATTACTACTTATCCTCTAACTGAAAACAATACCTTAGTTTTAAAGAATCCTAACAGAGAAATTGTTGATATGATTGGCTGGGGAGAGGTAAAAGATTTTGAGAAAGCACCAACTCAAAATCCTCAGCCTGGAGAAAGTATTGGGAGGAAATGGATTGAAGAAAACTATCAAGACACTGATGATAATTCAAATGATTTTGAAATTCAAAAACCAACCCCAAAAACAAAAAATGAGACAGAAACTCCCCAGCCCCCTGAACAACCCCAAGATACTACCCCGCCTCAAGTTGGTTTTGCCTCAATATCTTCTTTACAGACCAATCTTTCTTTTACAGTATCTTGGCTAGGGGAAGACCCATTAGATACAGCAACTCCTAGTGGCATAGATGGATTTTTGCTTCGCTATTCTCAGAATAAAGAAGATTGGAATTATTTTCCTTCAGAAAGTGAATATACTCAAGAAACCCAGTATATTTTTACTGGTGAAAATAACCAAACTTATTATTTCCAAATTAAGGCTAAAGACAAGGCCGGCAACGAGAGCGAATGGATTGAGATTTTAACTGAAATTAATACTTTGCCAATAGTTATTAACGAAATTGCCTGGATGGGCACAGAAACTGCCTACCAAGACGAGTGGATTGAGTTATATAATAATACTAATCTTTCCTTAAGTCTTGATGGCTGGTTGTTTAAAGCTGCAGATGGCGCTCCAGAAATTAATTTAACGGGGACAATCGCGCCTAGAAGTTTCTACCTATTAGAGAGAACTGATGACGAAACAGTGCCGGATATTCCCGCTGATCAAATTTATACGGGTAGCCTAGGAAATGAGGGCGAGGACTTGGCTATTTACGATAAATCAGTTAATCTAATTGATCAGGTTGATTGTTCGGCTGGCTGGTTTGGAGGAGATAATTCTACAAAACAAACTATGGAAAGAAAAAATCCTAGTCTGCCAGGAAATAATCTCGAGAACTGGGCTACAAGTAATTCTCCTGGTGGTACCCCTAAATCTCAAAATAGCCAATTTACCCCGTAGGAAATATTATGTTTATGAATAAAGAAAATCTTACCCAGCTTACAATTAAACTTTATTCCCTGACTCTGCTTTTTCCTAAAAAAGAACCCCTGCGATATAAACTACGAGAGCTGGCCGACGAGACTTTTACTAATTATCTCAGGGTTAATAACTCGTCTGATTATAAAAATAAAGGAAACCTAATTAAGGGATTTGAAAACCCTTATCCCCAGGTTTTAGAGAGCTTAGAAATGCTTGATGCTCTTCTTGAAATAGCTAAGGTTCAGAACTGGGTAAGCCCCTCAGAAATATTGAATCTTCAAGGTGAATATAATAAAATAAGAAAAGATATTGAAACCCCTATTCAGCTACCTCAGCATTACGAGACTCAGGGAAATGAGAACTCTGAAGCAAAAGAGGCAATCCTACTCAATCCAGCCTCAACTATAAATGAGAGACAGAGAAAGATTTTAGAAATTCTTAAAGAAAAGGAAAAGGTCCAGGCCTGGGAATTGAAGCGGGTTATTCCTGAGGTTTCAAAGAGAACGATTAGGAGAGATTTTGAGCACCTACTTCGACAGGGGTTAATTGCAAGAATAGGGGAAAGAAACGATACTTTTTACCAACTCAAGGTAGGACAGAATAACAGGTAGGACATAATGTCCTATCTATACCTTATTTTTATGGAGAATCTTCAAAAACTTTATAGTCAAATTTACGATAAATATGTGGATAAAATCTACCGTTTTATTTTTTTGAAGGTTAACTCTCAAGAAGTCGCTGAAGATTTATCCTCCGAGACCTTCTTACGTGGCTGGCAGGCTTTTTATGAACGGCAAGGAAATAACAGTAAAAACCACAAAAAGATTGAGAATCCCCCCGCTTTTCTATATCAAATTGCCCGCAATTTGGTTGTTGATTTTTATCGGGAGAAAGGGAAGTGCCAGGTTGTTTCGGTAGAAAACAATCCTATTGCCGATCCTGGGATTAATCTAGAGGAAAAATCGCTTATTGATTCTGAATTTCAAGAAATAAAGGGGGCTTTAAGCAACTTAAAAGACGATTACCAGACTGTTATTATTTGGTATTATTTAGATGATTTACCAGTTCCAGAGATAGCTAGAGCCCTTAAAAAATCAGAACAGGCTACCCGAGTTATGCTTCACCGAGCCTTAAAAGCCCTGAAAACTACAATAAACAACGAACAACGCGCAATAGAACAATCGTGAGAAACGACCCTTTAACGAGAAAAGTGATATTTGGACATCGCATGTCCAAAGGCGTACTATTGTTCTCTGCCTTATTGTTCACTGTAATATTTTTACGAAATTTAAGGGCAAAGGAGTGTAACAAATAGACCCTTTTTGCGTCATAATATTAATGATGTCAGAATCCGAGTTCATTGCAAGAATCCAGGTTTTGAAGCAAATTAAACCCAGAAAAGATTGGGTTTTTTTGACTAAAAAGAGGATTTTTGGTCAACCCCCGACACTTTTTGAGGAATCGCCTTTTAGGCTTTTATTTTCTCCTCAGGAATGGCTGAGGGTTTTTTTAGTGCATTCCCGCCTAGCTTTTGCTACCTTGCTTTTTCTGGGGATTTTATTCTCAACCGCCTTCACTTTTGCTCAGAGCGCCTTACCGGGAGATTTTCTTTACCCTGTAAAAAGGGTCGTTGAAAAAGCCCAAGCGGTTTTTGTTTCAGAAAAAGACAAGCCAACGGCTCAATTAGAATTGGTCAATAAAAGACTGGAAGAACTAACCCAGATTGCTCAAGCTAATCAAGCTCAGAAATTAGCGCCGGCTATTAATGAATTTCAAGCTAGCGCTTCTCAGGCGGCCAAAGATTTAAGAAGAACTAAAGATACCCAAAAAATAACTAAAGAGGTAGTAGAAGAAACAAAAAAGTTAGCTCAGAACAAACAAAAAGTTGAATCTCTGGGCGTAATGGTAGGTGATAGTGACGAGTTGGATGAGGCCTTAGCTCAAGTAGTAGAGAATCAAATCAAAGACCTAGAAAAAAGAACGCTTTCTGTTGAACAGCAAGAAACTTTTGAAAAAGTGAAAGAAAGCTTTGAGGCTAAAAAATTTAGTGAAGCGCTAGAAATGATTCTATCCCTAAACAATTCTAACTCCAGCGGGAACAATTCTGCAGACGAAGGGGCTTCTAGTACAAAATAGTTTTTCCACAGTTGACAGTAGAAAAAGTGTGTTATTATAAAAATAATTTAATCCATTTGGCAAGCTCAGAATTAATACTGAGCAGCGCCGAAGTATTAAAATTGAGAGATCGTTAGACCTTAACTTTTTGGATGATGCGCAGCGCGCAAAATCATATGGTTTATATCCAAAAGGTCAAGGTTGGTCGATAACGACCAAAATAAATAATAATTTAATTTAAAAAGAAAACATAGAAAAATGAACAAATTAATGAAAAAAATTGTTGCTATAGCTACTATCGCAACTGTTTCTGTTTGGTTGGTAGGTCCGGGCGCAGCCCAGGCTGTTACTGCTGCAGATTTACAAGCTCAAATTGATGCTTTGTTAGCCAATTTAGCTACTCTGCAGGCTCAATTAACTGCTATGGGTGGCGGAACTGCTGCTGCTTGTACCTTTACTCGCGCTCTTTACCCTGGTGTAACCGGAGCAGATGTACAATGCTTGCAACGGTACTTAAATAGTTCAGGACATCCGGTAGCTGCTTCAGGAGCTGGTTCTCCTGGAAACGAGACAACCTACTATGGCTCTCGTACAACAGCTGCTGTCAGCGCATGGCAAGCTGCTAATAGTGTTGCTTGCGGAGCATACTGCGGTTACTTCGGTCCGATTTCTCAGGCTAAATATACTTCGTTAGGTCCAGTTACTCCAACTTGTGACAGTGATGGAACCTGCGATGCTGGTGAAACCCATGCTAATTGCGCAGCCGATTGTCCAGCCGTAACCTGCGGCAATGGAACCTGCGACACAGGTGAAACCAACGTCACTTGTCCAGCCGATTGTCCAGCTTCAGCTTGTACAGCAGAAGGTGCTTTTACTTTAGTTCTTTCTGCTAGTCCAGTTTCAAGAACGGTAAACGCCGGAGCAGGTATTGAGGCTTATGGTATAGATGTTACAGCTACTAATTCCGACATGACTATTGGCAGATTAGACTTTCGAGCAATAGTCGCTATTCCTGCAGGCACCACTGAAAATCCGGGAAACTTTATAGTGGGAATTAAGGTTTATGACACATCTGTATCAGATGCAAACCTTAAAAAGACAATCACAAGCCCTGTTTTCACACAGGATGCAGCTGGACTTTGGTCCACCCAACTTAGCGACCTTAACTTTGTTGTTACAAAAGGAACTACAAAGAAACTGTTAATAGCAATTGACACCGGAACAACCATTGACCTGAACAGAACAGTAACTATTGGTACTTATCCTGGAACTGCTGCTGCGGGTATAAGAGCAAGAGACTGTAAGGGCATTGATTCTTATCTTGGCTTAGCAGTCACCAGAGTTCTTACTATCCAAAACCCAGGCGTTGCTACTGTAGCCATTACACGGGCTGCTGACAATCCTCTTAGTAACAACATAAAAGCTGATCCGACAAACGGCGTTCAGACAAATGAAACCTTGCTTTCATTGAACGCTAAGGCTACAGCAGGTAGTGCTGCATTATTGAGACTAGAAGTTGCCTATGCTTCCTTAGCCAGTGCATCAGTCCTCCCATCAATACTTTATTTGTACGATGGAGACACATTGGTGAGTTCAGCTACTCCTAATGCAACAGAAGACGGTGCTGCCACCTTTGAGAACTTCGTATTGCCCATAACCCAAGACGTAACCAAGAACTTGAAAGTAAAAGCCAATTGGGCTGCATCTGCCTACTTCCAAAGCGGCGGAGCTGCTTTCTTGCTAAATGTTCCCGTAGGGAATGCGGCTAACTTAGCGACTGGTGTTTACCAGAGAGCTAATGGTTCGCAGCTTGGAATAGTAAATGGCGTCCTCATCCCTTCTAACACGAAGTGGATATCAGAATCTGGTTTGAAGCTTACATTTGTCAGCGGAACTGCCACTTACACCCCGGAAACTATTGCTGGAGGAGTTGGTTTAGCTAAAGGAACAATTGTGTTTAAAGCCGTGCCATTTGGCGGAACATTAATAGAACCTGCTTATGCTTCAGGAGCTACAAGCAATGCCGCAAATATAGTAGGAAGCGGTATGCTTGTAAATATAGTTGCTACCGTGGGTGGTGTCGCTCCTGTTGCTAGTGTTACAGATGTAACACTTACTTATGACCTTCAAAGCAGCTTAGGTGTTGGTGCGAATGTCGCTGAAGACCAGGAAGTTACAATAACTACAAAATTGGAGATTGGTAAGACAGTAAGTACCACAAACGGCACTACAGTATTTAAGGTAAACGATCTTTGCTATAATGTTGGCTCACCAGCTGGAAACCTTGGCGTATGTCAAGGGACAACCTCAGGAATTGGTGGTGCTGGAACAGGAAACCTGACAGACAACTGGGTTACAAACTCGGTCAATATGACGCCGTAAGGCAATTCTTTTCCTTGTGAAGAACCATCCGAGCACATAATTTATGTGCTCGGTTTTGGTTATTAGAAAATTATTAATTAAAAATTTGTCCTGCCGACAGCTTTACTGTCTTACGAAACTTGCAACCATTTTTTAAATTTAGTATTATATATTATATTGATAATAATAAATTAAAATATTCTAAAGATTATTATGAACAAAAAAGTTTATATATTATTAGCCATTACGATTGCTATCTTAATTGGCACAACCTATTGCTGGAATTTTTTAAAAACTAACCAAAAAGACAGCCACGGATGTCTTGTTAATAAAGGTTATTCCTGGTGCGATTTTAAAAATAAATGCATAAAACAAGGGGAAGAAGATTGTAACCTAACCCAAGATTGGATTTTAAATGAAGCAAAAAAAATAATAGGATTGAATCTTAACTTAATGCCAAACCAAACAATTAAATGGAAGACGAAAGACGGTGATTTGGCCTTTTCTGCAAAAGGTTATTATTATTCGGACTTATTAAGAGCAGAGAAAATCATAAAAGGATTTGAAAATTTAGATAAATTTTTAAATGATGTTGGTTTAAAAATTGACTCTAATAATCCGGTAATAGTCAGCGACAAAGAAAATGTAATAAAATGCAGTAAAGAAAAAATTGTCTGTGAGTTAAAAAGAACTAATAATCCCAACGGCACATCTTCTTTGAGCTTGTTTTGCGGAAATACAGATGATAAACTATGCGGTTTTAATTCTAATTGCGGAAGAGAATGCAGTTCTGATTCTGATTGTGATTTCATTGTTGATGGTTGTAGAAAAATAATAGTGTGCCGTGCCAAAGGCTATAAATTTTATAACGACTGTACAAGTCCAACTTCAAATGTAAACGAACTTGATGTAAGTATAAACAGTTGTTTATGTTTGGATAATCAGTGTGTTCCTAAAAACGAGAAACTTCGTCCTAAAAACTAATAAACGACTTAATGAGCCAAAATATAAAAATAAAATTTTATTTCGGCGACGAGAATACCCCGCTGCTTGCTACGGTTGGGATGAAAGCCGCCGAAAGAACTTGTCCCGTTCGCAACGGGATACCTCGCCGCTTGTGGCAGGGAGGAGTTCATTTTACTGCCATCGCTATAATTATATTAGGAGGTTGTTTTTTTTCTTCAAACGCTTACTCAGCATCCTTGGGCGAGAATAAAAATTTTTATATAGATCCTACGTATGATTTCTCTGGCCGAGAAGAAACATCCGCAACCTTAGTAAATATAAGTAATAGATTATATTTTTATGTTGATAATGCTATCTGGAATAATTTTTCTTCCACCGAGAAAAGCGAGGTAGATAGAAATTTATCTTCTTTGGTAGATGAATTTGATAAAAATATATATCCGGTTTTAACGTCCAACTATGGTTTTGAATGGAAGCCGGGGATTGATAAAGACGAGCATATTACGATTTTAATTCATCCGATGAAGAAAAACCGGGGAGGGTATTTCTATTCAGGGAATGAGTATCCAAAGTTTGCAGTGCCAACTTCAAACGAAAGAGAAATGGTTTATCTTAATTCTGATTATGTCGCAAGCCCCTTAATAAAACGGTTGCTCGCGCATGAATTCACTCATTTAATTACATTTAACCAGAAAAATAATCTTTATAATAAAGAAGAAGATACCTGGTTGAACGAAGCGAGAGCAGAATACGCCATCACTCTTTTGGGATATAATGATGTTTACCAAGGCAGTAATCTTCAAAAGCGAGTAGGCGAATTCTTGAGCAACCCTTCAGATTCCATTACTGAATGGAACGGTTCTTCAAGCGATTATGGCGTGATTAACGTTTTTATACAGTATTTAGTTGACCATTATGGGGCAAAAATTTTAAATGATTCTTTACATTCCAGTAAAACGGGGATTGATAGTATAAATTACGCCTTAGCAAAAAACGGATATAAAGCTTGCCCCGTAGATTCTGAGCGAAGCGAAGAATTGTGCGGGGAAGATTTCTCTCAAATTTTTACCGATTGGACAATCGCGGTTTTAATAAATGACTGTTCGCTTGCCCCGTTAGATAGTGAACATCTAACCGGGGTTGGCTCAAAATACTGTTACAAAAATCAAAATTTGAAAAACCTCAGAACGGTTCCCACTAGTAATTTTCTTCCGATTAGTTCTCCAAGCACTTTATCTGTAAACTATACAACAAAAAATTGGGCGGGAAACTGGCAAAGAATAATTGGGGGTGAGGGAACTTTGACTCTTAACTTTAATGGAGGCCCGGCTGGTATAATTAAAATTCCCTATGTAATTTGCGATATTTCAAACGAATGTTCCGTGAATTTTACAGAATTAGATAATAACAATATCGGGAAAATTGAACTGCAAGATTTTAATACTAAATATACTTCTTTAACTATTATTCCCACAGCTCAAGATATTTCTGACTCCAATCGTTATTTTTCTTGGGAGATAAAAACGGTTCCAAAATCTAATAATGAAACAGAATTAATCAAACAGCTTCAAGCCAAGATCGAAGCTTTAAAAGCAGAAATTGCAAGAGTTCAGGCACAAATAGACGCTAAATTAGACAAAAAGACCCTGATTTGCAGTAAGTTAGAAAATAATCTTTACTCTGGTTTAAAAAATAATCAGGAAGTTAGTTGCCTGCAAGAATTTCTAAAAGCTCAAGGAGCTAACATTTATCCCGAAGGATTAATTACCGGGAATTTCCTTTCTTTAACAAAAGCAGCAGTTATCCGTTTTCAGGAAAAATACGCCGCTGAAATTCTGACTCCTTTGGGATTAACTAATGGCACCGGTTATGTGGGGTCGATGACAAGAGCTAAGCTAAACCAAATTATTGGCCTATAGATAAATTAGGTATTTGGTTAAGGTCAGGGTTAGGATGTTTGTATTGTTCGAAGTTAAGAGGTTAGGTAAAAATTATAGCTATGGATCTTCAGCAAAAGAAAAACATTGCTAGTTTCCGAGATCTAGAAGTTTATCAAAACAGTTATAAAGCTATGCTTTTAGTGATGAGAGAGATTGTGCCAAAATTACCTGAGTCAGAAAAATTTGATTTAAAAAACCAATTAAGCCGGTCTTCTAAAGCAATTCCTAGACTTATTGCTGAAGGATATGCGAAAAAACACCAGAAAGCCGGCTTTCAAAAATATCTAGACGATGCAATGGGAGAGTGTAATGAAACCCTTGTTAGTATTGAACAATGCCGAGATTTATATCCAAAATTTATAGATAATAAAATTTGTAATGAACTTATTGAGATTTACGATAAATGCGGCAGGCAATTATATAGATTAAGCGAAGCTTGGAATAATTTTAAAATAAAAGGAAGACGATTGACCTAACCTTCTTTCTATACTAACTTCTTAACCTTAACCCATCAGTAATTATTCGGATAATATTTGCAGGAACGATTCAACATCATTCCTTGCTGCCTCCTGGAGCTCTTTTGGCAGGAGCGGAATAATATCTAAAATTTTTAAAACTTCTTCTCTTGCTTTTGGAATATTCCCTAATTCCTTATAGCTGGCAGCCAAAGAGGCGTGAAGCTGGGCCTTTTCAAGAGGATCATGCGTTACGGTTATTAGCTTAGGATAGACTTCAGTTAAACCATTATAATCATTATTCCTAATATACATATTTACTACCTCTTGAAGAGATTCCCGTGACTCAATACCATAATTATTTTCTCTTGCAATTTCACTAAATTTTTTAAATCCTTCGTAATCTTTTTGGTATCCTTTATTTAAAGCCATATACCAATAACAGCGGGCATACGAGGGATTAAGATTTATGCATTCTTCCAGTTTTTTCTCCGCTTTCTGGTATTCTCCCGTTATTGTATTTGTATCCGCCCAGTCTTTTAATATCAATTGACGTTTTGGGCTTAGCTGAAGAGCTTTTTCAAAATAATAATCAGCATCGTTTTTTAATTTTTCTGTTTCCTCATTTAAGATAAAAATATTTTCTGTTTTACTATTTTTTTCTTTGATTAAAATGCCGGTGTACTCTCCGATCAAAATCCAATTTGTGACGTACTGGGGATTTTTTTCTATATTTTTTTTAAGTATTTGGATATTTTGATTTGTAAGATCTTCCGGCATTTTACCTCTTAATTTGTCATTGCATCCGTAAATAACAAATGTGCTTTTTTGGCCTAAATAATTGTCTATAATGCTGTCCGGCACCGAGGGGTAAATCTTATTGACAATATCCAGAGCTTTTTGGCAAGTTTTTTCTTGCCTGAGATCAGCATAAGCCAAAGCCAAATTCATTTCTTTATTAATGTAAAGCGGCTTTATATTGTAGATCCATATGAACCACCCAATAATTAAAAAAATAACAATTACCAAAGGATATCTTAATTCGTAAATTTTATTAGAAAATCTATCTGTAGTTGCTTGCTCTGGTTTTTTTTCATCGCTTAAGTCAGAGCTGCTTATCAGATAAAGTGAATAACCTATTAATAGGAAAGATACTAAATAGGTAGAGACACTATCAAATGATGAGAAAAGAGCTGTTAGGTATCCTAAAAAAGTTGCTTGCAATCCCGTGCTTATTACGGCGTTTTCTGAACTTCTTTTCTTTGTTTTTTGTAATTGCCAGATTAATGTTCCAAAAAGAGAAAGGTAAATTATTAGAGCAGGTAGTCCTCCTGTAATTGAAATATCAAAAATAAAATTATGTGCTCTGTCAAACCATTCTGTTAAATTATCTCCCGGAGCAATCCGTCCTATGATCGGCAGAGAAGGGTCATAGTGTTTGTCGAAGGCAACTACAAAGTTTTCCGGACCATATCCTAAAATAGGTTTTTCCTTAAGGGCATTCCAAGAAACTTTCCAGGTAGACGTTCTGGCTTCTGTGATTTTTGTTCCTTCAAATAAACTTAAACTTCTATCTAACGGTTCGGAGAAAAAAGAAGGAAGTTTTTGATAAATATATAAATGATTATCTAGGTAAACTTTTAAGAAGAACCCTCCCGCAATTGCGATTAGAATTAAAATACCAGCATATATTTTTATTTTTGTTTTCTTGGGATAAGCAAAAAGAAAAAATAAAAAACCAATAAAGAGCCCTAAATAAGTTCCTCGCGTCTGAACTAAAAAGATAGAGGTAAAAAGAAATAGGAAAACAGAAGAAAAATAAAGAATTTTTTTGAAACGACTTTTTGCAATTATCCCAAAAGAAAATGACAAAAAAGTTACCAGTAATAGATATATTGAAAGTAAAATAGGATTACCCATCACAGATATTGGCCTATTTTTAAAAGGAATGAGATATTTACTAAAGATGCCGAATTTCTGGATAAAGGCAATGATGCAGACAAAAAGACTTATAATTATTAAAAAATCTAAAAGTTTTTGCCAATCATTTTTCCTGATAATTAAGAAAGCCAGAATTGCCCAAAATATATAAAAAGAAAAATTAATGAAACCACCATTTCTTAAAGGATCTCCCCACAAACTAAAATGTGGATTAACAGAGAAAATTGATGCCAATAAATAAATTAAAAATAAGGCAACTAATAAATAAAAATTAGTAGAAACTGATGCTATTTTGGCTTTAATAGAGGATAATTTAATCTTTTTAAAGATAATCTCCCATAGAAAAATAAATATTATTATAGAGAGAATTATTCTAAAAAATATTGCCTTTCCCCAATCAATTGGAACAGACCAAAAAGTAAAAATATTAAGGATTTGGATTATAATTATAAAAAAGCCAACCAGATAAATCCAGTAAATATTGATCTGGGATGAATATTTGGCCTTGTTTTCCATATAATTTTATGATATAAAAAATATATAAAAAGTCAATCTTTTTATCAAAGAAAGAAAGAGAACAAATAAAACAATTAATAAAAATGATAAAGAAAAAAAACATTGTAGTAGTAAGTGGCGGATTTGACCCACTTCATGGCGGGCATATCAGGTTATTCAAAGAAGCTAAAAAACTGGGCGATGAATTGGTGGTAATTTTAAATAATGATAATTGGCTGAAGAAAAAGAAAGGCTTTGTATTCATTCCTCAAGACGAGCGTAGGGAGATTATTGAATCATTAAAATGGGTTGATAAGGTTATTCTCACAGGACATGGCTCCGTTACAGAAGATATGAGCGTAAGCGCCGAGCTTAAAAAATTAAGACCAAATATATTTGCAAATGGAGGCGATAGAACCAAAAAGAATATTCTTGAAGTAGCAGTATGTAAAGAGATAAATTGTAAAATGGTTTTTAATATTGGTAAAGGGGGCAAAATTCAATCAAGCTCTCGGTTATTAAAAAATTTTTTAAAAATAGCGAATGTAAGTAAAAAATAATAAATTATTACTTCTTTATTTGTCTCTAACTTTGACACCTCTTGACACCTCTTGACACCCTTTTTTTGGGAGTTTATTATATAAATATAATGCAGATATATGCCCCGTAGAAAAGTAGAAGGGTCTTCGTTGATAAAACGAAATAGAACATCCAAAATTAGATTCCACGGGACATATGCAAACCTAAATATTTTCTTAATCAAAGACCCTTAATCTATATAAATAACAAGAAGTATAAAATGTTCAAAGGTTTAAACATGATAACAACTGAAAATATTTAATTTCCTACGGGGTATGAATGAAGAAATAAAATCAAACGAAGTTTATACAACAAAAGAGGTTCAGAATTATTTAAAAATAAGCAAAAGCACATTAAAGCGCTTGCTTAAGGGAGGAATTATTAAAGCCAACAAAGTTGGCGGTCAGTATAGAGTTTTGGGAAGAGAGATTTTAAGTTTGATTTCCCCCGAGGCCGAAAAGCGAGCCTCTGGTGTTTACCAACAGATTAAACAAAAAACCAGAAAAACCATTGAAAAATGGTAATTTATAGGATATGGCCTTGCTTAATGAAAAGCTAAAATGAACGATTTTTCAAAAAACAGCTTAATAACTTTTTCTACCGAAGTTTTGGTTTTTATTTTTAGTTTTGGAACTTTAATTATTCTTTCACGAGTTTTGGGGCCAATAGGGAAAGGGATATACTCTTTAATTCTTCTTATTCCTGGATTAATGATGACTTTTGGGAGTTTTGGCATTAATACTGCTAATGTTTATTTTGTGGGGAGCAAAAGATATAAAATTCAAGATGCTACCTCTAATTCTTTAATTCTCGCCATTTTATTGGGTTTTATTTTAATATTAATTTTTTGGGGGATTACTCAATTTGATTTTTTCCAAAATTTTATCAGTTTTAACCAAATCCCCCCGTTTTATCTTTGGCTGGTAGTTTTAATTATTCCCATGCCTTTACTTTCCAGTTTTTTCAGAAGTATACTTTGGGCAAAAGGAGAGATAATAAATTGTAACAAAATAAGAGTAATAGAAAACGCTATCTTGTTTTTGGCTGTTATGATTTTCTTGCTGATATTTCAACAAAACATATTTGGGGCTGTTCTTTCCTATATTTTATCCATCGTCGGTGCTTGCCTATTGAGTATTTTTTTGGTTAAAAAAATAACCAAATTTCGTCTTTTTTTAAATAAAAATTTGCTTAAAGACTCGGTAGTTTATGGAGGGAAAGTCTATCTTGCCAATTCAATTTCTTTCTTAAGCTACCGCCTGGATATGCTGTTGATTGCGATGTTCTTAGCGCCGGCAGCAGTGGGTTTCTATAGCATCGCTGTTTCAATGGCTGAAAGATTATTTATAACATCAGGCGTGTTAGCCGCAGTTTTATTTACCAAAATTTCTTCTCTTTCTGATTCTGAAGCAACCGCCTTCACTCCGAAGATTGTCCGGCATACATTTTTTATTATGATTATCACCTCTTTATCATTAGCTGTTTTAGCCGCGCCTTTAATTAAAATTATATTTGGTCAGGCATTCTTACCATCAGTTTTGCCACTATTGATTCTTTTACCGGGAATAATTGCGTTCGGAATAGGGGGTGTTTTGGCGGCTGATTTGAGCGGAAGAGGAAAGCCGCAATTCGCAATTTATTCATCGTTTGTTTGCTTAATTATTAATGTTGTTTTAAATATTCTTTTTATACCAAAATGGGGAATTTCCGGCGCCGCCTTCGCATCAAGTATTGCCTATTGGGCGGATACACTTATAATTATTTGGGCATTCTTAAAAATCTCAAAAAGATCATTAAAGGATGTTTTAGTAATCAAAGCTCAAGATTTTCAAGATTATTTAAGACTAATTTCTAATTTTAGAGAATGGCTTCGGGTGAAAAAAATCTCAATAAAATAGAGTTCTTATGGAAAGAAAAAAATTAACAATTTGTTTTTTAGGAACTGCAGCAAGCATCCATACGGTGAAATGGGCTGAATTTTTTGCAGAAAAGGGCCATAATGTCCATTTGATTTCTTATATTAATTACAGGGATAAAAAGTCAGAGAAAATATTTCTCCATATAATTGGCAAAAAAATACCTTTTAAACTATGGCATATAAATGCTGTAATTAATTTGCCTTGGGCTCTGTTTCAGACAAAAAAGATATTTAAAAAAATTAAGCCGGATATAATCAATGCCCATTATATTACCAGTTATGGGCATTTGGCTGTTTTTAGCGGATTCAAGCCGTTGGTAGTTACTGCTTGGGGATCGGATATTCTTGTAGCCCCAAAAGAAAGCTTAATAGCGAAACAAACTGTAAAATATGTCCTTAAAAAAGCCGATTTGATAACTTGTGACGCAGATCACATGAAAAAGGCGATAATAAAGCTTGGCGCTTCGGAAAATAAAATAGAGATTATTAATTTTGGAATAGACATAAATAGGTTTTTGCCCGGGGAAAAAAATTTAGAATTAGCCTACAGATTAGGGGTTTCCGGTTTTAAAACTATTATAAGTTTAAGGAGTTTTGAACCAGGCTATAATTTAGAAACATTATTGAAGTCAATGGTTTTGGTTTTAAAAAAATATCCTGCCGTAAAACTTATTATGGTTGGAGGAGGGTCTCAAGAAGGTTTTTTAAAAAATCTTGTTTCCCAGCTTAAAATAGATGATAGCGTTAAATTTGTGGGACTAGTACTTAATGATGACTTACCTGATTGTTTAAGACTTGCAGATATTTACGTTTCCACTTCGCTTTCTGACGGCGGAATTGCCTCTTCTACCGCTGAAGCTATGGCTTGCGGGTTGCCGGTAGTAATAACAGATACTGGAGATAATAAAAAATGGGTTAAAGAGGGAGAAAGCGGTTTTGTTATTCCAACCAAAAATCCTGAAATTTTAGCAGAAAAAATAAATTATTTATTAGAAAACGAAGAGGTTTGTAAAAAATTGGGGCAAAATGGCAGAAAAATAGTTATGGACAAAAACAATTATTATAAAGAAATGGCAAAAATGGAAGAAATTTATTATCAATTAGCAAAAAGCAAAGCTGATGAATAAAATAAAACTATTTTTATTTCAATTATTGGAAAAAAGTTTAAATATTTTTAGCAGATTAGGTATAAACAAAAAGATTCCGGGCGCTTTGAGAATTTATAACCTTTTATTTAAAAGCTTTTGGCCATATAAGAACGTTATAGAAGTTCAGGGAAGTAAAATGTTTATAGATATTAAAGAAGAATCTTATCCAATGCGTAAAACATTTGAAGCTTATGCTTTAAATCGTATCCATGAAAAAACAACAACAGAATTATTCAAAAAAGTAGTCAAGGAAGGAGAGGTGGTTGTTGATTTGGGCGCTAATATCGGATACTTCACGCTCTTAGCCGCAAAATTAGTAGGTAAAAACGGCAAGGTTTTCTCTTTTGAGCCAGAGCCAAGAAACTACGGTTATCTAAAAAAGAATATAGAAATTAATGATTATAAAAATGTAGTAGCGGTTCAAAAAGCTGTTTCAGATAAAAATGGTAAAACCAGATTATATATCTGCGACTACGATACAGGGCATCATACAATAAATAAGTTCGAAGGTGTAAGGGCTTATGCTCGAGGTCGTCTTGTAAAAGAGAAATCAGTCGAAATTGAAACAGTAACTTTAGACGAATTTTTTAAAGGCAAAGAAGAATTAATAGATGTTATTAAAATGGATGTGGAGGGCGCGGAGGCGTTGGTTTTGGCAGGAATGGATAATATCTTAAAAAAAAACAAAAAGTTGCAAATGTTTATTGAGTTTTTCCCCCTGTTGATTAAAAAGATGGGAAGTTCGCCCAGCGAATTTTTAAAAAAGCTGATAGAAGATTACAGGTTTTCAATATCTGTAATTCCAGATGATTACGATGCTAAAAAAGGGGAAATGGTAAGTGCTGCCAGCGTTGATGAAGTTATGGGGTTTTGTCGAGAAGAAGAAGATCACATAAATTTGTTTCTGAAGCATAAATGATAAAACCAGTTCTGAGAAAAATTAAAAGATTGGCAAATAAGATTTTTGGAACTAGGGTGGACGAATTATACTGGGAATACCGTCATATTTTTGATAAAAAATGGGCCGAGAGTTATATTTCTAAACAAACAATTGAGCATCCTCATGGGAAGATATTAATTGACGCAATATCTAAATATTTTCCTTTTGAGAGCATTCTGGAAATCGGTTGCGCTTCCGGCCCCAACCTTTATTTGCTTTCTAAAGAATTTCCGGAAGTGAAATTCTATGGAATTGATATAAGTAAAAAAGCTGTTAAAACAGGCAACGAATTTTTAAAAAAAGAAAATATTAACAACGTTTTTTTAAGCCCGGGAAAGGCTGAAGAATTAAAAAATTTTCAAGATAAAAGCATTGATGTAATTTTTACTGTTGCCACTCTAATCTATCAAGGACCGGAGAGAATTGAGCCGCTTATTAAAGAAATGTTAAGAGTGGCCAAGAAATCTTTGATTCTTTGTGAACAACATTCCAGCGATAGCCAGTTTTTTTATAAAGACCTCTGGATATATGACTACAAATCTTTATTTAGCAAATTTATTCCAGAGAAACGAATTACAATAACCAAACTTCCTTCGGAAAGCGAGGGAGAGGGTTGGGGTAAATTCGGTTATATTATCGAAGTTTTATTATGAAAGTTAGTGTTATTATCACAACCTATAAAAGGCCGCATTATTTATCGGAAGCGATCGGAAGCGTTTTAAAACAAAGTTTGAGAGATTTTGAACTGATTATTATTAATGATGATCCGGACGGAAAAGAGGTAGAAAAAATTATTTTGTCGTATCGCGACCCCCGAATTATTTACATAAAAAATAAAGAAAATCTTGGCGGAGCTAAAAGTTTAAACGTTGGCTTAAAACAGGCAAAAGGAGAGTATATTGCCATATTAGATGATGATGATGTATGGTTAAATATAGATAAACTGGAGAAGCAGGTGTCTTTATTAGAAGAGAGGAGTGATTACGCAATGATTGGCGCGGGCTCAATTACCGTAGATAGCAATAATGAAAAAGAGATAATAAAAACCGCGGGAGAGCAGGAAATTACCAACGTTAAAAATTTTCTTTTTAGAAAATCGCCATATTTTGCTCATTCCTCAGTTTTGTATCGTAGAAGAGATGCGTTGTTGGTGGGAGGATACGATGAGTCCTTGCCCCGGGGGAAAGACTTAGATTTATATTTTAAACTTGGCAAATTAGGGAAGTTCGGTATTTTAAAAGAATACTGGGTAAAACATCGTGATGTTTTTAATTTAGAACGAGATATTATAAGAACCCGCTATATAGACTCGCTTTTTCACCGAAAGGTTCTTTGGCGACACAGAGAAAATAGTTTTTTATTCTGGCTTGCTTATTTTAGAATAAGTTTAAGATGCTTATTATTTTTCTTTCTAAAAAGTCTCCCATTTCCTTATTATATTTATAGAAGATGTCGATACGGCAAATTTTCTATGGCTAAAAATAATTAATCTTTTTTATTCCAACTATTATGAAAATAAAAATTGCAATTATTGGAACTGGTTATGTCGGGCTTACAACTGGAGCCTGTTTTGCCTACTTGGGCCATAAGGTAATTTGCGTTGATAAAGACAAGAAAAAGATCGTAAAGTTAAGAAAGGGAAAAGTCCCAATTTACGAACCCGGCCTGAACGAGATTCTAAAGAAACATAAAAAAAATATTGAGTTTAGTGTCAATATAGGAAATGCAGTAAAGAAAAGCGATGTAATTTTTATTTGCGTTGGAACCCCTCCTGAAAAAGATGGAAGTATTAATCTAGATCAATTTAAAGAATCCGTAAGGGATGTTGCTCAATCGTTAGATTGTTATAAGGTCATTGTTAATAAGAGTACAGTTCCGGTGGGTACTGGAGCCTGGACAAAAAAAGAAATTATAAAATATTACAGTGGAAAATTTTCGATTGTTTCTAACCCCGAATTTTTAAGGGAAAGCTCTGCGGTTAAAGATTTTCTTGAG
>Ga0315285_10001592_pt1 | contig 23799 bp, 26 predicted proteins | sample YL17G09_36_MG_FD_203698 | JGI IMG/M metagenome (GOLD analysis project Ga0315285, IMG submission 203698) | Sediment microbial communities from Yellowstone Lake, YNP, Wyoming, USA - YL17G09_36 | ecosystem: Environmental > Aquatic > Freshwater > Lake > Sediment | place: USA: Wyoming | collected... | reverse complement strand
ATGCCTGTGAACATCATATATAGCACCTATGGTGGCCTCTCACTGTTAATTTTCTGGCTATGCGATCAGTCGCGTAGCGCTAATTCACACCAAAGATTTTATACTCGCTTGATTTGGGACTAGCCTTTTTAGCCATTTCTTGTATCTTGTTGATTATTTCTCCGCATTCCTTTTCATAAGCAGTTTCAAACGCTCGTCTGGCAACGGCCTTTTCTTGCTTTGACCACTTATCTCCATTCATTTTATATTTAAGTTCCTTTTTTTGGTTTTAGTTCGGGGTCGACCTCTGGCTTTTAGTTAGTGGTTGAACTAGGCAAAACATTACATAGATAGCCTAGGAGAACATTTCTCTTTGCCCTCGGCATATTTCCTTTTCTTACATAGTTAATTTGATCCTAAAATTGCCATTCTAAGGCCTACAATGCGTGCCCATTTTAAATCTATTGTTTTTTGATTCAAATACTTAGTTTTGTCCGACCCCGATTTTCGATTTTTTATATCACTCAATCCTTCAATTATCTATTTAAAAAATACCTCGATCTCCTCTATTAAATGATCAGGTAGTGCATCTCTATTTTGAATTGTCACTTGGTAAATCTTAATATCCTTTCTTTCCTTTATCTTTCTAATGAAGTCAGTTCCACCAACCGCGATAGTGCCCAGCACCACGTTTTTAGCTTCAAGGGCTTTAAGTGCTGCCTCGCAGAACTTCTCTGAGAAGCACTCCATTTTGCCTATCTCATCGAGGATAATGATCTCATCATCTGAATGGGGAGTGATGGAGGGGATAGCAAGATTTTCTACATTTTCAATACTCACCCCATAGCGCCTGATATGATAGGGGCTTTTGATATCTTCGTGTCCGAGGAAGCCCTCCTTTCCATCGAGGGTCTTCAACAAGAAACCCACCCGCTTTCCTTCCTTTTTCATTTCCTCAGTATAAAATCCGATGGCATTTCTTTTAAGCTTTGCTACTACCTTTTTTATCACAGTGGACTTGCCACTACTGGGCGGTCCGGTTAAAAAGATATTTTTTTCTTTTGGCATGGGTAATGGATAAAATGGTGGGTAAGATTAAATTAGCTAAATTCTATCAGGTTTGGTAATAATATTCAATTGCTCTATTGTCCTTGAATTTATCAAAGAATTTGAGTAGTATTTTTTAGATCAAAGTAGGTTTAATAGACTAAAATTATAGGGAGGATAGTTGCTATGAGAAAAAAAGGTTTTGTTATTTTAGGGGTGATACTATTGGTTGGAAATCTATGGTGGTATCCACTCACGTTCGCTCAGGAGGAACCTGCCGCCACTCCCTGTCCAAAGCCCTATATAAAGTTGATCAAACCCAATGTGGCTAATGCGGGTCAGCAGATTATCATTAGGGGACATAGGTTCGGGGAGGCAGAGCCCGGAGGTGAGGTGATTTTTACACCCGGGATAAAAGGCAAGGTCATTTCCTGGGATAACAGCCGAATTACGGTAGAGGTTCCTTCTCGGGCTAAAACGGGCGAGGTGTTGATAAGGAATAAATGCGCAATCAGTAATGGAGAGTTTTTTAAGATAGGTGAGTGAAGTTTTAAGTAGGCTTAGATTTTATTGGTTACAACCTCTTCTAATAGAAATTCTCTAAGCATTTTGCCAGCGATATCTTGGCTGCTGACCTTATAATTCCCGGTGGCTATCTTTTCTTTTAAAGAGGCTATTTTTTCTTCCCTAATGTCGGGGGTTTTCTGGATAATATTTCTTATCTTATTGAGGTCACTCGCTTTTTGGGAAATCTCTACCGTTTCTTGAGCTAATGCCTCTCTTTTATTAGATTTTTTCTCAAGGGATATTACTTTCTCTTGCCCGGGTGGGTGTTTTATCTGGTTTATAAGATCAATGGTTGGTTTATTGTCTGATATCTTCATCTTTTACCCTTTTATCAGGTTCTCTTTTTTAAGCTTATAGTATCATATATTTATATTAAAATCAAGTTCATTTTACATGCTTGGTCCTTCGATTCATAAATTCAGTTACGAATTTATTTACTCAGGACTTAGTGCTGAGTGAGCTATTGCCCATAGAAGTTCCCCCACAATACGTCACTGGAATTGCGAATCGAAGCACTTAGCTAGTGAGATGAGACTATAAAAAATGCCATAAAAAATGTGTTGACAATCTTTCCTCCATCATATAATTCTATTTCAAATTTATCTGCTACATAGAATAGGCGCAAGGGAAGATGGTGCAATTCCATCACTGCCCCGCAGCTGTGAGTGGGGACGAAATCTCCATGGAAACCACTGTCCACAAAGACGTGGACGGGAAGGGAGGAGAAAGTAGGAAGATCCACGAGTCAGAAAACCTTGCCAGCGGCCTGAAGACCTTCCGGGGGGAGGGTGGCTGGTTGAAAGTTTTTTTATAACCCCATCTCCCTACAAAGGAGCATGGGGTTATTAGTATGCGCTTAAAAGTATCATTCGCGCGGAGAAAAGACCCCAATGGATATTATTTCACCTCTTTTAGTCCTGGGTATTAACTATCAAAAAGCACCTGTTGCCGTCAGAGAAAAGATTTCGTTTCCTCACTCAAGATTGAGAGAAGCACTCTACCACCTTCTCTGCTTTGAGGCAATTAAGGGGGGCGTTATTCTCTCCACCTGCAATAGATCGGAAATTTACGTGAGTGCTCATGCACCACTTTTTGCTGTTGCGCAGGTGAAACAGTTCCTTACAGATTTTCATAAGGTTGATCTGGAGGGTTTTTCACCCTTCATCTATTGCTTTAGCAATAGGGATGTGGTTGAGCATCTGTGGAGGGTATCTTCAGGGCTTGAGTCCCAGGTGATAGGTGAGAATGAGATTTTAGGACAAGTAAAACGCGCTTTTGGTGAGGCGAAAGCGGCGAATGCTACTGATGATGCATTGGAATCGCTCTTTGAAAAGGCTATTGCCATCGGAAAAAAGGTAAGGAAGGAGACTGCCATAAGTCAGGGGAGTATCTCCCTGGGCAGTATGGCAATTAAATTGGCTGAAAAGAGGTTTCACCTTAAAAATAAAACCATTCTCCTAGTTGGTGTGAATAAAATTAATGAACACATTGCACGCTACCTCTATGAGCGAAATATCCACACCGTGATTGTTGCCAATCGTACCTATGAAAAGGCACTGGTGATCGCTCACTATCTTGGTGGTAAGGCAATGCATTTTGATCAGTTCAAAAGAGAGCTTCACCAGGTTGATATCATCATCACTTCCACGGCTGCACCACACCTCATCTTAAAGAGAGAAGAGGTGGAAGCGTCTCTCAATAAGCGCACGGGTACACTTTTGATTATCGATCTCGCGGTTCCCCGGGATGTTGATCCAGAGATCAGGAATTTAGCTGGGGTTACCCTCTACGATCTGGATGACTTTAACCAGGTAATCAAGGAAAATATTGATAAAAAGAGAGAAGAAGCTCTGAAAGCAGAGGGCTTAATCGATCACGCATTGCAAAAGGTGAACTTCCTGAGTGAACCACTTACCAGTGCTTACTATTTACATGAGTCAACGCTTTAACCTTAAGAAATCCAGATCTCTCTACCAGAAATCCCTCGGGTGCCTTCCCGGTGGAGTAAACAGCCCGGTGAGGGCCTTCAAGGCAGTGGGAGGTAGCCCGGTGTTTATTGCTAAGGCAAAGGGTGCGTACCTCTATGACGTTGATGGTAACCGGTATCTCGACTATGTAGGTTCTTGGGGGCCTGCCCTTCTGGGTCATGCACATCCTCAGGTTGTAAAAAGGGTGCAAGCGGCAGCGGTCAAAGGTTTAAGCTTTGGTGCTGCTACTGAATTAGAACTGATCCTTGCCCGGATTATTAAGAGTACTTTCCCTTCTGTAAAAATGGTGCGGTTGGTTAATTCGGGGACTGAAGCAACCATGTCTGCCATTCGTCTGGCAAGGGCTTATACTGGAAGGGCAAAAATCGTAAAGTTCGATGGCTGCTATCATGGGCATGCTGATGCCTTCCTGGTGAAGGCTGGCTCAGGCGCTGCCACCTTTGGTATTCCTGACAGTGCGGGAGTTTCACCGACTCTGGCGAGAGATACCATAAGCCTTCCCTTTAATAACCAAGAAGTGGTGGTGCAAACCTTCGAGCAGCAGGGGGGAGAAATTGCAGCTCTCATTGTTGAACCGGTGGCGGGGAATATGGGGTTGGTGCTTCCTCAACCTGGTTTTCTCGAAACCCTCCGAGAGGTAACTCACCGCTACCAAACGCTTTTAATCTTTGATGAGGTGATCACCGGGTTTAGGGTTTGTTTTGGGGGAGCCCAGCACCTCTTTCAGGTTACCCCTGATCTCACCTGCCTGGGTAAGATTATCGGGGGCGGGCTACCCGTAGGTGCCTATGGAGGAAGGTCTGATATTATGGAACTGGTTGCTCCCCAGGGCCCGGTATATCAGGCAGGCACCCTTTCAGGAAATCCACTGGCAACCGCGGCGGGGATTGAGACACTCACTATTCTCTCACGGTCAAAGAAGTTGTATGAACAGCTTGAAATCATTACCAGGACACTCTGTGAAGGAATAAGAGAACTCTCGGTAACCCACCACATACCAGTGTATGTTGCTCACTTAGGCTCTATGTTTACCCTCTTCTTTTCAGGGAAGAATGTAACCAGCTATCAGGATGCAGGAGGGTGTGATCTTCACAGGTTTGCCCGTTATTTCCGGCTTATGTTAAGAGAGGGGATCTATCTACCACCCTCTCAGTTTGAAACTAATTTTATTTCAGGGGCCCATACTAAAAAAGATATTATTAAAACTTTAGAAGCGGTGGAAAAGACATTTACCCTTTTGAAAAAGACGTAGGGTGAATCCATGCCTTTATTTTATCCCATTCATATAAACATTAAAGGAAGGAAGTGCCTGGTAGTCGGTGGGGGGAAAACTGCGGAGAGAAAGGTGAACAGGCTGGTGCGGTATGGAGGAAAGGTAGTGGTAGTGAGCCCGGTTGTTACCTCTTCCATTGAAAATCTCTCCTATAAAAAAAGGGTGGTATGGTATAAGAGAGGATATAGAAGTACGGATCTCCATCAGGCATTCTTGGTTTTTTGTGCTACTAATAATCAGGAGCTTAATAAGAAGATCAGCAGGAAGGCAAAAAGAAAGGGGATCTTGGTCAATGTGGTTGATTCGCTTAGTGAGTGCAGTTTCATTTCTCCTGCCTTAGTAGAAAGAGGGTGCCTTACTATAAGCATTTCTACAGAAGGCTTGGCACCATTGCTTTCAAGGAAAATAAGAAAAGAGCTAGGGATCTCCTATGGGCAGGAGTATCGACACTATACAAAACTCATCGCTCAAGCGAGGAATACCATCGTAAGGGATAAGGGAATAAGTGCACGCGAAAAGAGAAAAAGGTTGGAGTGCCTCTTATCCATGAATCTCATTTCCCGCCTCAAAAGTGGGGAAAGAGTAACACCGCAGAAAGTACTTAAAGCACTGGAGCGCTCAGAGATATGTTAAAGCTTAGAGTAGGAACGAGGAAAAGTCCCCTTGCCCTGGTTCAGGCCCATTGGGTGAAGGAGCAATTGTTGCACCACTATGGTGACTGTCAGATTGAAATTGTTCTCATAGAGACCGCAGGAGATCGGATGAGGAATGTTCCTCTCTCGAAGATAGGAGGAAAAGGGCTGTTTGTTAAAGAGATTGAGGGAGCCCTCCTCAAGGGAGAGATTGATTGTGCGGTTCATAGCATGAAAGACCTGCCCATGGAGCTTCCCTCAGGATTGCTGGTTGCCGCAATTACTAAACGGGAAGATCCCTTTGATGTCTTTATTTCAAAAAACCGCTTGTCTCTCGAACAGCTTCTACCTCACTCAACCGTTGCCACGGGGAGCTTAAGGCGCAGGGTCCAGCTTTTGCACTATCGAAGCGACCTCATCATCAAGGAAATCAGAGGTAATGTGGATACCCGTATTAAAAAATTGCACGGCGGTTTTGCGGATGGGCTGGTACTCGCAGCTGCTGCACTTAAGCGCCTACAAAGGAAGAGTGAGCGTGTCCACTATCTCCATCCTGATGTCTGTTTACCGGCTGCGGGACAAGGTGCATTAGGGGTGGAGATAAGGGCGGAGGCGATATCGCTCAGAAAGAAACTTGCGGTATTGAATGATGGTGAGTCCTATGCAACAGTTACCGCGGAGAGAAGTTGTTTACATCACCTGGGGGCAAGCTGTCACATTCCTGCCAGCGCCTATGGCGAAGTGAGCGGTAATGATATTTTGCTTAAAGGTTTTGTGGCTTCGCTTGATGGAAAGGAAGTAGTTAAGAAGAAGATGCTTGGTCCGCGGGATAATGCTGAGATTTTAGGTGAGTTCTTAGCCAAGAAGATTCTCGATGGCGGGGGTAGAGAACTGCTTACCTGTTTTACGGAAGCACGATGAAGAAACTTTCAGGGAAAGTCTATCTGATAGGGGCTGGCCCAGGTGATCCTGGGCTGATCACCGTGAAGGGGCGTACGCTCCTTAAAATGGCTGACGTAGTTATCTATGACCATCTGGTAAATCCGTATCTCCTTGATTGCGCGAGGCGAGGTGCTAAAAGAATCGATGTGGGGAAAGAGTGTGGAAAAAAGACCTTGAAGCAAATGGAGATTAATAAACTTCTCATAAGAGAGGCCCGTAAAGGTAGGTGGGTGGTGAGGCTCAAAGGGGGAGACCCTTTTGTATTTGGTCGAGGGGGAGAAGAAGTGGAAGCACTTGCGGGGCAGGGTATTCCCTTTGAGGTTGTTCCCGGGATAACCTCTGCCATCGCTGCTCCTGCTTATGCCGGTATTCCGCTGACTCATAGGGATTTTTCTTCCTCCTTTGCGATAGTCACTGGTCATGAAGACCCTGAGAAGGAAAGGTCACGAGTTGATCTTAGTAAAATAGCTCAAAGCGTGGACACCCTGGTGTGCGTGATGGGGGTGGGGAAGATAGATGATATTGTCAGGCAGGTGAGGGAGAGTGGAAGGTCACTTACAACCCCCGTAGCCATTGTTGAAAAGGGTACTTATGCTCACCAGAGGGTAATTAAAGGAAACCTCAAAGACATTCTCTTTAAGATCAAAAAAGCCCGGGTAACGCCACCTGCGGTTATTGTGGTAGGAGAGGTGGTAAACCTGAGGGAGAGGTGTTCCTGGTTTGAGTCACTGCCTCTTTTTGGAAAGACCATAGTGGTTACCCGTGCGAAGGAGAATGCATCCTTACTCATTGAACAACTGGAGGAGGCTGGTGCCCAGGTTATCCCTTTCCCTACTATCGAGATTACTCCACCAGCAAGTTTTAGATTACTCGATAAAAAGATTGCCTGCCTTCACCACTACCATTTTCTGGTGTTTACCAGCGTGAATGGCGTTGAGAGCTTTTTCTCGCGACTCAAAAAGTTGCGCAAGGACTTACGCTGTCTCCACCCGATTAAAATTGCTGCGCTGGGTGAAATCACGGCTCACGCATTAAGGGAGCATCTCATCTATCCTGAAATTGTTCCCGCAGTGTTTACCTCAACCCACTTGGCCAAAGAGTTTAAGAGGGAAGATATGAGGGGTAAGAGGGTGCTGATGGTGAGATCCGAACTCTCAAGTGGGCTGCTTCCCTATCAGCTTAAGAAAATAGGTGCAAATGTTGATGAGGTCCATGGGTATACCGTAAAGATACCCAAAGTGGATTCGGAGAAGGTAAGGCGTCTCTTCAAAAATCGGGAGATAGACCTCATCACCTTTACTAGCCCTTCTACCTTTACTCACTTTGTGACGCTGATGAAGGGTAATCCGCTTAGAGAACTCTTACGAGGGGTCAAGATAGTAGCCATTGGACCGGTGACCAAAAAAGAGATAGAAAAACAGGGTATAAAAGTAGCCATTACTGCTTCTCCCCATACTATTTCCGGTGTGGTAGATGCTATCATCTCCTATTATCGCACAAAGAAAAGATGAGAGGTAGGTTATGACCTTCCCCAGACAGAGGTTAAGGAGATTGAGGGTTAACGAAACTTTAAGAACGATGATCAGAGAAACGTGTCTCAGTACGAGTGACTTAATCTATCCCCTTTTTGTGAAAGCGGGATCGGTAGCACGCCATGAGATACTTTCGATGCCTGGTATATACCAGCACTCAATTGATACTCTGTTACAAGAGATTCAGGAGGTGTGCGCACTTGGAATCCCGGCAATCCTGCTTTTTGGTTTACCAGAGGTAAAAGATGAGATGGGCAGTGAAGCCTATGCACCACTGGGTATCGTTCAGCGTTCAGTGAAAGCAATTAAAGAACGTTTTCCCCACCTGCTGGTGATTACCGATATCTGCCTTTGTGCCTATACCACTCATGGCCACTGCGGAATTATCCAGCGTGGAGTAGTTGATAACGACCAGACGCTGGAGGTACTTCAGAAGGTTGCGGTGAGTCATGCGGAGGCAGGGACAGATATGGTTGCGCCTTCCGATATGATGGATGGGAGGGTAGGTGCTATTAGAGCAGGGCTTGATGGTAAGGGATTCTCCCACCTTCCCATTATGTCGTATGCCGCAAAGTATGCATCTTCTTTCTACGGACCTTTTCGTGAGGCAGCTGACTCTGCCCCTCAATGGGGTGACAGGAGAGGCTATCAGATGGATCCTGCCAATGTTGAGGAAGCCTTGCGGGAGATTGCCCTGGATATTGAGGAGGGAGCCGACCTGGTGATGGTGAAACCGGCACTGGCATATTTGGATGTCATCTATAGGGCAAAACAAAGATTCGGCTACCCCCTCGCCGCCTATAATGTGAGTGGGGAGTATGCAATGGTGAAGGCTGCTGCGATGAAAGGGATGCTTGATGAGAAGAATGTGATGATGGAAATACTACAGTCAATCAAACGGGCAGGGGCTGATCTTATTATCACTTACTTTGCCAAGGAAGCAGCGAAGGTACTTCAGAGAAGGTAAAAGGTGCTACTTTAATGTAAAATCCTAAATCCTAAGCACCAAATACGAAACAAGCACAAAATCCAAATATCGAATGTTCAAAACGTCATTTCTGTAAATCGGTTTGTTTTGAATTTTATGATTGATTTGAATTTATTTAGATACATAATTCAATCTGAGCATTTCAGTGACATGGGGGTTTTTCTGAGCCACAACACAAAACTGCTTACGCATCTGTAGAACGGCAGGTGTCTTACGAATTTTGTGGTGCCAGACCCCATTCCATTCACCTTTGTCGAAAACTCTGGAAACTGCCTGCCCCCTACATAATACGTAAGGTGCGGGGTCGTGACCAAAGCCAATGACTATATTGTTGGGCTCAGAAAAATTCCTATGTCACTCATAAAGGGTCTTAAAAATTTCAAATATCTTTGGCTAGTGCTTAGGATTTCGAATTTCGGATTTAAAAAGCATGGTATCATAGGATTGACTTATGAATAACTATAACTCATCCATTAACGCAAATCATCAGATTATCCTTGCTGCCTTTGGGACCTCAACCGCGTCTTCGGTGATTTATCGCACACTGCAACGGCAGTTTGAAGTGCGCTTTTCACAGAAGATTCCCATTGGCTTTACCTCACGGGTGGGGACACCCAAGCTCAAGAGTGTTTTAGAGAGTATCCCTTCCCGTAAGAAGCAAGAAGTGGTGATAACGCCACTCTTCATGGTACCTGGTAAGGTAGTCTCAGATGATGTCTGGAAAGTGGCTCACGAGTATGCACACCGTTTTACCTCACTCAGAGTGGCTCAACCACTGCTCCCCGATGAGAGGGTATATCAGGTGCTCAAGGAAGAGCTGTTGCCGGATCTTAAAAATGCATCAGAGAGGCACACCGGTATCCTCTTTGTAGGGCATGGCTCACCGGAGAAAGAATCAGCGAATAGCTATGTTACCTTTACCCACCGTATCAGATCTTACTTTCCCTCTGCAGTGAAGGTTGCATTCGGGAATGTGGAATATTCAGCACCCTACTGTAGGGATGTGGTAGGTGAACTCATTATGAGTGATATCAAAAGACTGATGATCCAGCCTTTTATGATTGTAGATGGCGTTCATATCCATGAAGATATCAAAGGGGCGTTCGAAGGAAATCAGGATGAAAATGAGCTCGCCCACCATCTCTTCACCACCTATGGTGATTCTTTCACGCAAAGACTTAAGGAGATTGAGTTTATTTATAAACCGGGGCTTGGTGCCTATAGAGGTATTTTTGAGATGTTTGCCGATCATACCACACGTGCACTCTCGGCAGGGGAGGTACTCTCGCAGTGAGCACCGTCACTGGTATGCGACCAGAAGAGATTGAGAAAAAGAGTTACCAGCTCATAGAGGAACGGGTTCCTCACCACTCGTTCACTCCGCAGGAGTGGGCTATTGTGAAGCGAATGATCCACGCCACGGCTGATTTTGATCTTGCTGATAAGGTGCGATTTCATCCCAAAGCTATCGCGGAGGGCATCAGGGCACTGAGAAGGGGTGCTCTTATTATTACTGATACTAAAATGGTGAAGGTGGGTATTTCACTCACCAGCTTGCAAAACTATCAGACAAAAATCCTGTGTGCCATATCCCGGCGAGAAGTGATAGGTGAGGCTCGCGCTTCAGGGAGAACCAGGGCATCGGTGGCGATGGAGAAATTGAGCTCCTTCTTGGAGGGATCAATTGTTGCCATTGGAAATGCACCTACTGCACTGGTTGAAATCCTTGAGCTCTCTCAGAAAGATTTCCCAAAGCCGTCGCTCATTGTCGGCGTACCGGTGGGATTGGTGGGAGCACGAGAGAGTAAGGAGATGCTCATGGAGCAGGGTATACCTTACATTACGGTACGAGGAGAGAAAGGGGGAAGCCCACTTGCGGTGAGCATCATTAATAGTCTAGCACTCTTGACGTTGGAAGGAAGCAATGAGTAAGTGCGGAACATTTTACGGTATTGGGGTAGGTCCTGGAGATCCAGAGTTGATCACGGTGAAGGCTCAAAAGGTGCTGGAGAAGATTCACTACCTCTTCACCCCGGTTGCGAAGCAAGGGGGACAAAGTATTGCCTATACCATTGCTCAGCGGTTTATTGCTCCTGATGCGAGGATTGAAATGCTCCACTTTCCTATGACTACTGACCTCAAAGTTTGTGAGAAGGCGTGGGAAGAACATGCGATGAAGATTTTTACCGTGGTCAACAAAGGTGATGATGCGGCTTTTATTACTCTGGGTGACCCCATGACCTTCAGCACCTACGGTTATCTTCTCAGGAAGATGCAGGTGATGTACCCTCAGGTACCCTCAGTTACCATTCCTGGTATCCCTTCCTATGCAGCAGTGGCGGCCTCTGCCAATCTGCCTCTTGCCCAGGGCAATGGAACACTCACGCTGATACCTGGCACTGCCTCTCGCGAACGTATACGGAAGCTTCTCTCCCTCTCTGATACAGTTATATTCCTCAAACACCATAAGAACATAAGGGATCTTGTAGAAATCGTGCATGAAATGGGCCTCCATAATAAGCTGCTCTATGTCACTCACTGTGGATTTGAAGATCAAGTAATCACCTCAAACCCTTCCCCTGAACTCTTAGAAAAAAATGAGTACCTCTCACTGCTCATAGTGAAGAAATCATCGAGATGAGAGATAAGAAAACCCTCCGAACCGGTTTCACTACCGGCACCTGTGCTGCCGCTGCAGCGAAAGGTGCAGTGGCAACCTTCCTAGGTGCCCGTCCGAAGGTGATGGAAGTAACACTTCCTTCAGGAACGACTGCCTTCATTTCCCTTAATGAAAGGTGGACAAAAAATGATGCTACCTACTGTACGGTGGTTAAGGATGCAGGAGATGATCCAGATGTTACCAATGGAGCGGTGATTGGAGCAGAGGTATCTTTGGTTCGCTCCACAATCATAACTCCTGCCCAGAAAGTGCCTATTGTACTGAGTGGTGGTGAAGGGATAGGAGTGGTGACCAAACCAGGTCTTCCGGTCAAAAAAGGTGAGCCAGCCATTAATCCTGTTCCTAGGAAAATGATCACAAACGCAATAAGAGAGACACTTTCACACGATAGAAAAATGAGTGCTTCACTGAGCAGGGTGGAAGTGGTGATATTTGTCCCTCAGGGAAAAGCAATAGCAAAAAAGACGTTTAATCCCAAGCTCGGTATCCTCGGAGGTATTTCTATCCTAGGGACTACAGGCATTGTAACACCATTTTCCCATCACGCCTATAGGGAGACTATCCGCTGCGCGCTGCACATTGCCAAGGCGACAAGGTGCAAAGAGGTGGTGTTATCAACCGGAGGTTTAAGTGAACGTTTGGCAAAAGAATATTTTCCTCCACAGCAGGAAGAGTCATTCATTCAGATGGGTGACTGGGTAGGGTTTGCCCTCGCCCAGGCAGTGAGGATTGGATTTCGCTGTATCACCGTTGCTGGTTTTATGGGGAAGCTCTCAAAAATTGCTGCGGGGCGTACCTATACCCATGCCCGAAACTTCCCCACAGATGTTGAATACCTGGTATCACTGGGGAAAAGGGCAGGGGTGAGACCGAAGGTGCTAGAGGAGATTTCTCAGTCTATTACCACTCGTGGTATGATTACAATTCTTCTGAAGCACAGGGAATATGGCATGGTTGACGCAGTCTGTAGCCAAGCTATCTCGAAACTCATTCAATGGTGTAAAAAACCATGTAGTGTCTTTTTGGTACTCTTCTCATCCGAAGGAGAGGTGCTTTGGTATGGGGGCAAGGAAGGTAAAATCGGGGGCATCCACTAACCGGGTAATGGTAGTGGGTATGGGGATGTCTCCTGATGATTTAAGCGCAAAGGCGCTTTCTCTTATTACAAAGGCTGACATCCTTATCGGGGGAAAGAGGCATCTTGGGTATTTTTCTAAGCTTCCTGCACGCAAAATCCCCATTTCCAAAAGACTGGGGGAAGTCGTAGATGCCATTACCTCATCCCCACCCACCAGGAGGATAGTCATTCTCGCTTCAGGGGATCCAAGTTACTATGGGATTGCACACTACCTGATGAAACATCTGGGGAAGAAGAAGGTAGAGATTATACCTAATATCACTGCCTTTCAAGCGGCATTTGCGAGGATTAAGGAAAACTGGGATGATGCGTTCCTCCTAAGCCTTCATGGAAAATCCATACCCCACCTTGCCCCTCTTCTTAAGAAACATGCTAAGGTGGGCCTCCTCACCGATCATATAAATACCCCAGGTAAGATTGCACAGCGTGTACTCTCGGAAGATCCTTCTCTTAAAGGTATAACGGTTTTTATTTTAGAGAATTTAGGAACAAATGGTGAAAGGGTCCATCACTCACTTTTAAAAAATATCATCAACAAAACATTCTCGCCACTTAATGTGATGATTCTTATTGCACCACCCCAGTCTAAAGTAAAGGATGAAAAAACTATCTCTCTGGGTATCTCTGATCACCTTTTTTCTCACCAGAGGGAGCTTATCACCAAAGATGATATCCGCATCTTTACCCTGGCAAAGCTCAATCTTCCAAGGGAAGGTGTCTTTTGGGACATTGGTTCTGGTTCTGGCTCTGTTGCAATAGAGGCGGCTCTGCTTGCCCCGGAACTTACTATCTTTGCAATTGAGAAGCATGGGGAACGGGTAAAGGATATCAGGAAGAACCTAAAAAAATTTCGGATTGGTAGTGCTGTGACGCCTGTTTTAGGGGAAGCTCCCCAGGCACTTAAGCAGCTTCCCCCATCTCATAGAGTATTTATCGGTGGGACAGAGGGAAAGCTACTCCCCATTCTCCGATACTGTAAGCGGGTGTTGCTTCCTTCAGGTAAAATAGTGATCAATGCAGCAACGATTGAAACAGTGAATGGGACAGTATCATTCTTTGACCGGATAGGATGGCCTTCCACTGTAACACTTGTAAATATTTCTAAAATGAAGAAGGTGGGAGAGCAGAGAAGGTTCAGCTCCCTTAATCCGGTGTTCGTGGTTGAAGGGTGGAGGCCGGAGGGGAAAGGGAATGATTCATGATGAAGGACACAGGATGTAGGATGCATGAAAATTCCAAGTCCTAAATCCTAAACCCTAAATAAATCCAAATTTCAAAATTCAAATGCTCTAATGTTTTTTAGTTTTGAACATTTTAGTTTTGAATTTATTTGGGATTTGGTGCTTTGGATTTGGGATTTATAAAGCTGCGAATATCGTAAGCTTACCGTAACATAGAAAAAAAGTTTTAAGCTACTGAGATGAAGAAGACGAAAAGTGGTAGAGTCTATTTCATTGGGGCTGGTCCCGGTGATCCTGAGCTTTTGACGCTCAAGGCGAAACGCATTATAGAAAAGGCAGACGTCATTATTTATGCAGGTTCCTTGGTGAACCCTCAAATTCTCACCTATAAGAAGCGCACAGCAATTTCCTATGATAGTGCCTCCATGACGCTCAAGGAGATTATCACGATTATTTCTAAGGAGGTAGAAGGGGATAAGGTAGTTGCCCGCATCCACTCGGGTGATCCCTCCATCTATGGAGCCCTTCATGAGCAGATTGGACAGCTTGATAAAAAGGGAATCCCTTTTGAGATTATTCCAGGGGTGAGTTCAGTTTTTGCCGCTGCTGCCTCTTTGAAAAGGGAACTCACCGTGCCAGATATCTCTCAGACCCTTATCTTAACTCGTATCAGTGGGCGTACCAAAGTGCCTTCCCGGGAGTCGATAGCTCAGCTCGCGCAATCACAGTCTACCATGGCTATTTTTTTAAGTGTGCCGCAGATAGAAAAGGTAGTGAAACAGCTTATGACCTCTTATTCACCGGACACCCCGGTTGCGGTAGTCTATAAAGCTAGTTGGCCTGATGAGAAGATTCTTAAGGGGACGCTTGCAATTATTGCGGAAAAGGTGCGGAGTGCCGGGATTAAGCGGCAGGCACTGATTCTGGTAGGAAAGGTGCTGGATAGTGGTATCAGTGGATTGAGATCGAAACTTTACCAAGAGGGGTTTACCCATGGTTTCAGAAAGGCTTCTAATAAAAAAGGGGGATGTGCAATAATTACGCTTACTAAAAGCGGGGCAGAGCTGGGAATGCAGCTTAAAAACAGGCTTTCTCATGCGTGCCTCTACGTGCCAGAGAAGCTTGGTATTAAACGAAAGGGATGTTCCTTTTTTGCCATGGATTTAAGAACACTCTGCGGTGAACTCTTTAACCATTACGAAAGCCTAATCTTTATTATGGCAACGGGGATTGTGGTGAGAACCCTTAGCACCTTTCTTACCCATAAAAGCAGTGACCCGGCAGTGGTGGTGGTTGATGAGAAGGGAAGATTTGCAGTAAGCCTCATCTCCGGGCATCTGGGGGGTGCGAACGAACTGGCAAGGAGGGTTGCCATACTTACCGGCGGGAAACCAGTAATTACGACTGCCTCTGACGTGCATGAAACACTGGCGGTCGATCTTCTGGCACAACGGCTTGAATGCTTTCCGGTTGATTTGAATGTGCTTAAGAAGTGTACCTATGCACTGCTGCAGGGAGAAAAGGTTGGCATCTATCCAGATCTGCTTAGACCATATCTCTCTATTGGGGGAAAGGGTAATCTTGTGTTTTACAAAACGTTAAGAGACTTACTTAACTCTGATTGTCTCTATAAGGTTATTATAAGCAACAGGCAGGTTGAAAGAGAGATCTGTAGGTGCTGTGAGAAAGTCATTGTCCTTAATCCTCGCAATCTGGTAGTGGGGATAGGCTGTAATCGCAACACCTCACGTACAGAAATTGAGAACACCATAAAGAGGTTTTTTGATACATGGGGACTTTGCGTTAACTCTATTAAGAAGATAGCAAGTATTGATGCCAAATCTGGAGAAGAAGGTCTTGCCTCTTTTGCCAAGCAATACCATCTGGAAATGGAGTTCTTCACTCCCCGCCAGTTAAATGAGGTTGCATGTCCTTCTCCTTCATCCAAAAGTGCACTGAAGGCGGTGGGAAGCACAGGGGTGTGTGAACCTGCTGCCCTCTTAGGTGCGGGAGTAAAAACGCTTCTGTATCCTAAGGCAAAGACACCCAATGTCACTATAGCGGTAGCCGAGATACCACTGGAACGGTTTTTCAGGGGTGAAGGGTCGGGGAGTAAATGAATGATCATCAGAATGTTTTATTACCCTGGACCATGTATCATTTCAGAAATCCGAAATTCTAAATCCTAAGCTCCAGACAAATTCAAATGACCAAAGCACAAAATCCAAAATTTGATCTAAAGGAAATTATGTTTTGAACATTTGAAATTTGGATTTTGAGATTGTTTAGAATTTGGGGCTTGTGATTTGGGATTTAGAATAATTCATTTACTATTTACGAGATGTATGAACAGAAAGAGTAAAACTTTATTCCTGGTAGGCATAGGACCTGGCGGTCATAAAGATATGACTGCTCACTGTATCGCGGTCTTGCGGAATTGCGATGTGGTGGTAGGTTACCAGAGATATATTGACTTGGTAAAACCATTCATCACTGGGAAAGAGGTGATCTCATCAGGGATGGCTCAAGAAGTGGAGCGGTGCAGTAAAGCAATTGAAGTAGCGAGAAAAGGGAAAACGGTTGCCCTCATTTCGAGTGGGGATCCGGGTGTATATGGAATGGCTGGATTGGCTCTTGAGCTTATTAACAAGAAGAGGCTTTATGATACTCTGGAGGTTGAGATTGTTCCCGGTGTGCCCGCAGTCCACGCAGCGGCAGCCCGCCTGGGAGCCCCTCTGATGAACGATTATGCAGTTATTTCCTTAAGTGATCTATTGACTCCTTGGGAGGTGATTGTCAAAAGGCTTACCCATGCTGCCCAGGCGGATTTTGTCATCTGTCTTTATAACCCAAGGAGCAGGAACAGAACTGATCAGATCAGAGAGGCACAAAAACTCCTTCTTCGGTTTAGGAAACCAGACACCCCTGTTGGTATTGCTCGGAATGTAAGCAGGAAAGGTGAATCTATTACCCTTACCACTCTTGGTAAGATGCTCCGCTACAAGATAGACATGCTCACGCTCATCATCGTAGGCAACAGCACAACGGTGGTGAGACATAACCGAATGATTACCCCCAGAGGATATTTTAGGGGACGTTGTTGAAAACTTTCACTTTTCTTTCCCAAACCCCACATTGCTTATCGCTTTGACTACCGCAGAGGTACACACTCCCACATGTCTTGCTATCTCAGCCAAGGGAACCCCTTCCTGATGTAACTCGTACGCTACCCTTGCCCTTACCCTTGAAATTTTTCTTCCCCTTCCACCCTTGCGAAGCTCTTGCTCACTTACCCCTTCTTTTGCGCATGCCTCGTGTATAATTCTTTCGATTACACCTGCTCTCTCCCCAAGGTGTAATTGCCTTCGTAACTTCCCTTCTGCCTCTCGCAACATATCTGCAACGAAATCCCCACTTCCCAGAATTCGGGCATCGTGTTCAGGAATCTCATCCCTTCCCCGTAATGATAACACTTGTGACCAGCCTCCCATACTCCTGATCAGTCCTCCCCCTACGAGCTCCGGTCTCCTCCCCTGATCCTTCCCTTCCTCAATAAACCTTAGGTAGGCTGCAACGGCTTTGCGCCTCTGCTTACTAAATAACCTGAGTACATACCCAACCTCCTGCCACTCATTCCTCACCTTCCCTAGTACCGCACTGTGGCCACTCCAACAGTATCGGTTAAGTTCTTCAACGCTTCCCACCTTCGTTGCCCTTAAAGGATTCAAATGAATATAGCGAACAAGTTCTCGCAAATAGACCTCCTCTTCACACACGATGGATTTATAACGATTCTGAAATAGATGACCACTCCTTTTATGCTTTCGATTGTAACAAATCGCATATCCGGTCAGAAGGCAGCGCATAAATTTGGGGATGCCCTGCTGCCCACTAAATAACAGAAGGTGCACATGGGTATCCATGAGAGCCCAGGCCAGTATCCTCGTCCCCGTTTTCTTAACCAGTTGTTCAATACGGGAAAGGAAATCTTCCCTATCCTGATCATCACGGAATAGCGGAGTGCCTTCAATCCCACGGATCATGATATGGTGAAGTGTTCCCGGTGCATCTAATCTCGCATGTCGTGGCATAGAAATCTTTTATACTAAATCATACCTGATGTAAAGTGAAAGTTTTCAACAACGTCCCCTAAATTTGGGGAGATTGGGTTTGGGTGGGGTGGGAGGCTTTTCGAAAGTAGACGTAAGTTTATTGTTGTTTAGTAATATTGAGGTGATTAATATGAGTGAAAGGAAAAAATATTTATCAAGCAACGATTTTGCTTGACGTGATAAAATAAAAAATGGTATAAGCGAGACAATTCCTTAGCACTTTAGCGGAGGGGTTTCACAAGTGAATACTGAGAAAATCACATTATGTGATTTGTTATTTTCCCTTTTACTAGCATCAAGCTTCTGGTGAAAGGGATTTTTTTTCTGCAATCTCTTGCCTGCGGTGGGTGAGAGTCAATATACCATTTATCTGAATTGATTTTACAATCTTTAAATTCAAAAGGAGGGATTAGCCATGAGAACAGTTGACTACAAAAAGATAACTCTATTAGTTTTAACATGCTGCTTCATCTTTTCTTTCTTTAGCCATTCAGCGATTGCAGAGTGTACTGATTTTACCTGGGCCTATAAAGCAAATATGATTACTCCACGATTCGCTAGCGCTACGGTCGTGTTGGATAATAAAATATATACCTTGTGTGGTCATGAGGGACGTCTGCAGGGAGTCTCAAATGAGGTATATGACACCTCGACCAACACTTGGACAAGCTTAGCCAGTCTCCCACGCTCTGATGGGAGATATGCACTTGGTGCTGCAGCATCTGATGGAAAGATTTATACCTTCTGTGGAGAAAATATTTGGGGTAACTACGGAACAAACACAGTAGATATGTATGACCCTGCAACCAATTCATGGACATTAAATATCGCAACGTATCCCTTGACTTTAGCAGACGTTGAAGCAGTTGCCGCGAATGGAAAAATCTACTGTATCGGCGGTTCTGCTTGCCCTGGATATCCAACTTATAATAATGTTTATGAATTTGACCCTCAAAGTAGAACTTTTACCCCTAAGGCTTCAATGCCTTCCCCCAAAAGTTATATAATACCAATAGCATATAACAATAAAATTTATGTTTTTGGTGGCCGCAATAGCGGGGTAGAATCAAATGAGATATTTATATATAATATTTCAAGTGACTCATGGTCTATAGCAGGTTCAACATTACGTAATCTGGATGGTGTTGGTGGGGTGATCGGGAATAAGATTTACATTTTAGATGGAAGTAATCCAGAAGAAACGAAAAAGATTATTGAATATGATCCGATGACTGATACGATTACTCAAAAAACACCTTATAATGAAATATTCAGGGAAGGACCTTTTGGTGGAGTTGTAAACGGAAAATTCTATGTTATGGGAGGAGCTAATTACATTTCAGGAACATTTATACCATCAACTGAAGAAGGGACGATTATACCATGTGAAGAGCCTGATTCAGACAATGATGGCTACTCACCACCAGAGGATTGTAATGATAACGATGCCTCTATAAACCCGAGTGCATTAGAGGTGTGTGATGATGGAGTTGATAATAATTGTAATGGGTATGCAGATCAATTTGATGAATTTTGCTATATCGATTTAGACTTAGATGATGATGGGTATATACCACCTGAGGATTGCAATGATAACGATGCCTCTATAAACCCGAGTGCATTAGAGGTGTGTGATGATGGAAAAGATAATAATTGTAATGACTATGTAGATTGTAGGGATCCTGGTTGCGATTCTACTTGTTATACAAAGGGAATTGTTTCTCTCTGCGAACGCTTTGGTGAAAGCACCCCAGCCTTCTTTCCAGACCAAAACTGGTCGAGAGTAGAAATAGAAGTGACTGTTGGTGATACAGTTGTTGATAGATGTATGGGGCGTTGTGGTGAGGGATGTCCTGGTGATGGAGAACCAGAATGTGGAGGTGTACATAGATACACTCAGGCTTGTCTTAATCATGATGCGTGTGTAAAGCAATTGGGTGACTTTGCAGAACAATGTTGGACAATATTGGACAATGCTGTTGATGATTGTTTAAGTGCCCCTATCTGTTTCGAAGATGCAGACCGTGATCTTATCCCTGATGATTTCTATGATATCACATGTTCTGGTGGTGAGAATGAAAATTGTAATGATAACTGTCCAGAGAAAGCTAACCCAGATCAAGCAGACGCTGATGGAGATGATATAGGTGATGTGTGTGAATCGTTATATCTAGCATTAAAGGCAATAGATGCCGCAATAGTTACAGAAACTGCTGTTGAGGGAACTATAATGGATGCAGATGCTGAGGATCTGCAATCATTAATTGAACTTTCAATAGATTACATTGATGAGGCTCTTGATGAAATTGGCGAAGCCTGGCAAAATGGTGAGCTTGAGGAATTTTCAACTAGAGAAATATTGCAATCATGGTTTTCGCTGCAAAATGCTAAGATACTTGATAATTGGGCTATTATGTTACTCAATAGGGATAATTATGTGCGTAGACTGTTGGCTCGAAGGGTGATTCAATCGGCGATTAATCTTAAAGGGAATGCGAAGGGTATTCTGGAGTAAGGCTACATAGCTAAAATAGTCTTGGTAAAAAGGTAGGCAGTCAAAAAGGCTTCCTGCCTTTTTTTAGGCTATGGATAGTTATTGGAAAAGAAGGCAAAGATTCTGTATAATAAAATCATGAGGATTAAATTCCATTGATTTTTACGGTAATCAGATGTACATTGATTAAAAATGATGGCGTCGTAAAAAGTCAAAAAACTGTCATTGCGAACAAAGTGAAGCAATCTCTGCCATTGTAAGTATTGAAAAAACGAGATTGCCACGTCGCTTCGCTCCTCGCAATGACACACGCCGGGACTTTTTACGGGAGCATCAAAAATAGCTAAAGAAATAATTTTGAACTATTAAGATCGCATAACAATAACTTTGGGAGAGATAGATGGCTGAAATAGAATGGAAAAATTATGTTCACTCAAACCCTGAGATCTTATTGGGTAAACCTGTTGTCAAAGGGACCAGGTTATCAGTAGAGTTCATTTTAGGGCTCTTTGCCCAAGGATGGACAGAGCAGCAGATAATAAAAAATTACCCAACACTATCAAAGGAGAGTTTGAGAGCTGTTTTTGCATTTGCTGCAGAGTGTATGAGCGAAGAATTTCTTCATTTACTCCCTGCTGAGAGTATCTCATGAAGTTCCTGGCAAATGAAAACTTTCCGCTTGCGAGCGTTAGACGGTTGAGAGTTGCCCATCATGATATAGCAAGTGTAATCGAGGATGCACCAGGAATAACAGATCATGAAGTGTTGACACGTGCCCAAAAAGAGGGTCGAATTGTTGTTACTTTTGACCGAGATTATGGAGAGTTGCTTTACCGTAAAGAATTTTCTGCCACAATGGGAATTGTATATTTTCGATTCCATCCTTATTCTCCCTTAGAACCTGCAAGAGATGCTTTTAGATTTACTGAAGTTGGAAGGAATCGAGTTGATGGGAAAGTTTACAGTTGTGGAAAGGAAAGGGGTTAGACAGAGATCTCTTCCAATCAAAAAATGATTGTATCGAAAGGGGTCGTGTCTCGATATTAAATATTGGGAGTATTGCCTGCAGCGATTTACATAATTTAAAGAGGCAGGGGGTTTAAGGTTACCCTGCCTCTCTTTCTCTGTTTTAGCGCCTTTCTGGAAACAAGATCGATCTTTATGCCCGCTAATTCCTGAAGATACTCTTCTGGCTCAAGAAATTTAAACTTTATTTTTTAAGTTTTATTGTCCTCAACTTCCTTTAGAAGTGTCTCTATTTTTTCTTTAAGTTCAGGTATCTGATTTTTTATAATATCCCACACAGCTTCATAGTTGATTACGAAGTATTTATGTATTAGAACGTCTCTTAACCCTGCTATTTTCTTCCAATCTACCTGAGGATATTTTTTTCTAAAACTTGGAGGCAGATTTTTTGTTGCTTCACCTATAATTTCTAGAGACCTTACAAAACTTCTTTTAAGAGTTTCATCTGTGATAAGCTCTTCATAAGAAACTATTTTGGAATTTTTGATAAGGTATTGTATTTCATCCAAGATATGTCTTAAGAAGGGTTCAGGGTGTTTCAAGGTATTGTACCTCCTTCATAATATATGGTTTTATATAAGGACTGATTGAATTTTCAGTTAAGAGATCTATTTTCCTCCTCAAAAGTTTTTCAAGGGCATATTGTAGGTTCATAAAGTTATCAGAATAACCTTTAAAATTTCTATCAAATGCAAACATATCAAACGCTACAAGGAAATCTATATCGCTTCGCCTTTTATGCTCTCCTCTTACATAGGAACCAAACAGCCCAATTTTTTTAACTTTGTACTTTTTTAAAATATCGTTATGTTTGGTCAGCGCTTTGATTATTTCTTCTGCCCTGAGATACTTGGTTTTCATCTCAATTCCCGGTTAAAGCTTTAAGCCTGTTGTTATAGGTATACTATGAAAATGATAATGAGGAAAATTAGAACTACGTTTCAGTGTAACACAATTTTAAACCAGATTCTATAATTTATACGGGACATTATTTGAAAACCTTTTATAAAAGATGTGGCTTGCTGCCACTAATGAATAATAATCGGATTGAAAAGGAGAATCTTTCGTGATATCACTTTGGCTCTATTTTGGTGTAAGATGAAGCAAGCTTGTAATAATAAGTAGTAAATAGCAAATAATAAATAATTTCATTTACAACTTGATGCTCATTACTCAGAGCTTTATTTGGAAGACCTTTAATGCCAAAGATTGAAATTGAAAATGGGGTGGGCCTCTACTATGAGATTGAAGGGCAGGGAGAAGCGGTGGTGCTCATTCAGGGACTGGATAGGGACTGCTATGGGAGATGGCACAGAGAAGGGCGCTCTCTTCTTGCTACCAGGTGGTTGCCTATGATGCGAGAGGTACCGGAAAATCTGACACCCCCCAAGGTCCTATACCTGCACACAGATGGCAGATGACCTTTATGGGCTGCTCAAGGCTCTTGCCATAGAGCGAGCGCATCTCATCGGTGCGTCCTTGGGAGGGATTGTTGCCCTGGAGTGTGCGATTGCGTATCCTGAGATGACTAGAAGTCTCATTTTGATGTGCAGCTTTGCGAAACCTGATTACTATCTTCAAAACCTGGGTAGATTCTGGGTGCGTGCTATTGAAAAGATAAGTCATGCCCTTCTATGCGAAGAGATAATGCAGTGGGTGTACAGCAGAGAATTTTTTGAAACGAAACGGCAGGAGATTGAGACAGCCCGAGAAAGACTTAGGGCAATGGAGGAAACCTATGACATTAAGGGTTTCCAGTGGAAAGCTGAAGCGGGTATTAATGCTGATGCAAGCGACAGGCTCGATAGGATTAAAGTGCCCACACTGGTGATGGCAGGGGAACTAGACCACATGGCACCTCCTTCGCTGTGTGAACGACAATTAGTGAAAGCTATCAGTGGGTCACGATTGGTGATTATCAAAGGTGCTGCCCACGCCTTGTTTGATGAGAAACCTAATGAGGTAAACAGGGAGATAATGGATTTTTTATCGAGTGTCATTCAATAAAGTAGGGTTCAAGGATTCTAGGGTTCAAGAGTTGAAGAGTTCAGGCTTTAATAATATTTTACTTCATTATTTTTATGTAATTTAGTATAACTAGAGTTTAGAGTCTGCTGAACAAAAAAAATGAAAAAAAGCTTATTTAGTTCTTGACAAACTTAAATTTTGCGCGCTTCGCGCGGCTTCTAAGAAAAAATTTTTTAACTTTTCTTAGGAGGC
>Ga0315285_10001588_pt1 | contig 23823 bp, 16 predicted proteins | sample YL17G09_36_MG_FD_203698 | JGI IMG/M metagenome (GOLD analysis project Ga0315285, IMG submission 203698) | Sediment microbial communities from Yellowstone Lake, YNP, Wyoming, USA - YL17G09_36 | ecosystem: Environmental > Aquatic > Freshwater > Lake > Sediment | place: USA: Wyoming | collected... | reverse complement strand
CATTGGCCCGGCGGATTATCCGCATTCAGAATGGGCGTAGCAGCTTTTCGCACTTCCGCCGGCATATTTTTGTCGGTTCGATAACCCCAGATTTCGCCCGAGCCGACCGGCCAATTCCAGATATTGAGCTGACTCTTGGAGGTTCCCCGCAGGTAAATGCCGCTGTCGCCTGCGTCCAGTACCGCCACAGTCAATGGTTTGCCCTGTGAATCGGCAGCTTCCGAGCCATCCGGCAGGACGACCGGCGCGTTGTCAATCTTGGGTTTGGCCGGCAGTCGCCAATCAACGATAAGCGCGAAGTTGCCGAATTCTTGCTCGGTCCACAGATTTTTGTCGCCCGCTTCGCTCTTGCCGTCATAGTCGAGAATCCAGTCCTTCCCCTGCCAGTGACCTTTATGGCCCGGCTCCTGCTTCCAGCCGCGAAGGTCGAGGCCGTTATAAAGCGGGCGAAAGCCCGCATCTTTTTCCGCCACCACATCAACTGGCGGATTGGAGCCAGGCAGCTCACGGATGCGAATGTTGCGGAAATGCACCTCGCTGCCCTCGGATTCGAGGCAAATATATCCTTTGCGTGGATTGAGGTGGTATCCGCGGTTGACTACCTCCCCATTGACGGCCAGGGTAACCGTGCCATCGCGGCTTTCCAGACGATAATGGTTCCACTGGCCGGCCGGCTTGCATCGCCGCTCGCTGGGCAGGGATCGCATCCAGCCGCCCGGATGGGGTTTATCCGGCGCCATAGTGGCGCCTTGAATCGCAAATATATCACCATGGCTGGTGTAGTCCTCAGTATTGCGCCCATCCATTATCTGTACTTCGATCGAGCGCGTAAAAGGCTGGCCGACTGCAGGTAACACATCGGAGTGAATGAATAAGCCAGCATTACCGCCTTCTTTGATATGACGCCATTCTAACTCCAGAACGTAGTTTTCATATTGCTTTCCCGTTCGCAAAACGCCTGTTGGGATTCCGCTGCAGACGATGATGCCATCTTTTCCAGCCTTCGCAGCCGCTTCGGCGGAGTAGGCTACCTGCCAGGTTTCCGGCGCACAGTTGACATTTACCCAGCCATCTAAATTCTTGCCGTTAAATAGGGGCACAAATCCTTCCTCGCCTGCACCAAGTTCCTTGATCATTATATTTCGCAGCGTGATTTCGCCGTTAAGGTTCTGAAAACCGATATGGCCTTTGAGGGGGCGTTGGGCCAGAGCCGGGCCTTTCTGCTGCCTGGCTTTGGTTTCACGAGATAAATCCGCATCAATCACTTTTTGCCCATTAAGAACGACGGTTACGTGGCTGCCTTTGGCGGTGATTTCCCAGGCGTTCCACTGGCCGGGCGGCTTGGTAACCTCGGGGCTTGCAGCAATCTCATCGTAAATAGAGGCTGTCCGCTGCGCCGACGCGGATTGGCCTCCATAGTAAACCTCGTGGTCAACTACTTGAAGCTCCATAGCCGTATAGGCGGGGTCGCCATCGAGCGGGAAACGCAGGCCGATGCCGCCATTGGCGCCCTTACCGATTTTAGATTCCAGCTTTAGGACAAAGTCACTATACTCTCCCGGCGAGGTAATCCAGGTGCGTTTGTTTAGGCCGTATAGAACGCCTTTTTCGATCCGCCAGGGCGTGCCTTGCACCGTTTGCGGCGCGTTTATGTTGGACCAGTCGCTCACCTTCCAGCCTTGCAGACTGTCGCCGGCAAATAAGGGCACAAAGCCATCCTCAGCCGCTCGTAAAGCAGGCATCCGGCCTGCAAGCAGGGCGTATCCCAGGATGGCGATTAAAGAGAATGTACAAGTCCGCTTCATAGTGAGGTCTCCTTCACAAAACCTTATTTAGAAAATTCGCCCCCAATAATACATTACTCAGCAGACTGTTGCCAGCCGATTTTGCGTACATTTTCCGTCCGGGCTTGTCACCACTTATGGAACAAACTCGTCCGCTCCAATATCAGGTCTTGAGTCGCGCGGCTGGGCATCTATGTCGGTAGTTACATCGGGCAGGTCGCTGCGCTGGCCGCGGGGCAGCGGCTTGGCTTTGTCGATAACGTCAGCAGCCCGTTCCGTGATGTGCAGGTCTCCTCGTGCCGGGTCGACGAACGCGCCGGTCAGATCCTTAGCCAGATTGTTGACAAAGACGACCTGGCTGGGCGATTCGTTCCTGATTTCCGGGCCGCTAAGAAGATTGTTGGCCACCACCAGGCCCTCGTTGTCATGAACAAGACGAATTAGACGGCCCAGACGGCTGTCCGGCTCATAAATGGTATTGTGCAGGACTTTACAGTTCTGTGTATAGACGGTGACAATGCCGCCCTCCGGTGCCCTGGTAATGAAATTATTGCGAGCGGTGCAGCGCAGGCAATGGTAGGGTGTATCCTGCGGACGGTAGGGATTGCCCAGACAAATGCCGGCATCACAATCGATAATAATATTGCGTTCTATAACGCAGTCTTGCGATTCATGCCAGATGAAGATGGCTCCGCGCGCCTCGCGGGTGGCGCCCTGAATGTTAATAAATATATTGTCACTTATCACCCAATCGGCAGCGTACATTATGTCGATGCCGCCGATGTAGTTGCCGTTGGCGATATCGCCCGGGTCGTCCGCAAGGCGCTTTGGCCGGTCGTTGTAAAACAGACAATACTGCACCCGGCAGCGCTTCGGACGGAGCAGCTCGCGATTTGCCTGGGGTACTTTGACCGCTTTGACGCCCCGCTGCCAGATGTTGTGAATCACACAATTGTAAATCGTCAGCTCCTGGACATTAGTCTGGGAGTTGATCTTGAACCCATTATGCTGCGCGTTCTGGATAGTCAGGTCGGCGATGGTGACACCGGAGCATCGGCTCAAGCCGATTAGTTCGCCGTGCCGGCTATTGGCGCCGTCGATAATCACGCGCTGCGGATTTCCTGACGCCCCGCGTAATGTCACCTTGTCGGTCTTGATTTCGACATAGTGAGGCATCATATAATGGCCGTCGGCAAGCAGAATTGTTCCGCCAGGCTCTATTTCATCGAGCGCCCTAATTAACTGCTGCACATTCGAGACCTTTATCGTCAGGCCTGTGGGCGGCGGCAAAGCTGGAGCGCTCGGCCACCACCGCTGTCTCGGTGAATGCAGTGCCGCACTTTCCTTAGCCTCCTCACCCGGTGAGATGCCTGGTGCTTTGGGCGGCGAAACCAAATTGAGCTTCTCAAGAACCTCAGCGTATTTCATCAAGGCCAGGTAATTGCGAAGCGAATAGCCGCAGCAGCTTAGCGCCTCCGGCGAATAATCATCGCGGTAGCTTTGTGAATGGCTGGGATGGATACCATCACGGGCTAAAAGAGTCGGGACATCGTAGCCCTCGTATCGGGCGAACTTTTCGAGCGCACCATCCCAGTCGTTGGGACGGCGTTTGAGAATTTCGGCATGAAAGTCTATAAGCGGAACTTTCATCTGCTGCGCGATGTCCCGAACCGCCTGAGCATAAGCCGCTGACTTCTCAACAAGCCCGTGACACGGTGGAATGGTGCTGAGAATGACAACTGTGCCATTATCCAGGCACCTTTTTACAACCTCGCGGGTTTTGTCTTTGTATTCCTCAAGCGGCACCGAATTCAGGTCATTTGTGCCGAACATAATTAGCGCCACTTCCGGATTTAGTCGCTGCAACCAGTTGTCGATGTTCTCGTGCGCCCAGCGAATGGTCATCCCGCCCTCGTTGCCGAATTGCGGCCCTTTCCAATCGCGCCAGCACTCTTTTTGCAGGTAGCCCTTAACCAACTGATACGCCTGCTCCATTTCCGGCGAAGCGTTTTTGCGCTCGTATAGAAGCGGCGTCCAGAACGCCAGAGTCACCGTGATAGAATCGCCGAATTGGGCAAAGGTCCCTTTCTGCCCGGTGAACTTTGCATGGACTTTGGCCATAGCATCGACCCAATAGGCTTTATCCGGCGGGCCGCTCTGGCCCTGCGGGTCGCCGGGCAGCGATGCGAACACAAGGACCGGCGCGAAAAGTAATATAGCCGCACAAAGTGATCTCATAATTCAACTCCGTGTACAATTCTCAATTGTCGATTGTCAATTGTCAACTCCCTGGCTTTTTGAGTTCTCCCTTGACTTGGGCCGAGTCGCTGCTAAATTAAGCATCATAACAAGATTTTTTCAACTCTGTATTAAGGGAGATATGATATGGCTATAAACCGCCGAACGTTTCTGAAAGGCTCAATCGCTTCCAGCATGGTGTTAGGGTTTCCCAACGTCCTGTGGGCAAGCAACGAGAAAAAGTATCGGACCGCCCTTATCGGCAGCGGCTGGTGGGGAATGAATATCGCCGGCGTAGCGGCCCAGTGCGGACGGTGCAAAATGGTCGCTATGTGTGACGTGGATCAGCGCATCCTCGACCCGGCTGCTGAAAAAATGGAAAAGCTCACCGGCGAAAAACCAAAAAAGTACAAAGACTATCGAGAACTGCTGCAGAAGGAAAAGCCGGATATTGCAATCGTGGCCACGCCTGACCACTGGCATGCGCTTTGTGCCATAGCGGCGGTCAAGGCCGGCGCACACGTGTATGTGGAAAAACCCATCAGCCATACCATTATGGAAGGCCGGGCTATGGTAAACGCCGCCCGTGCCGCAGGGCGCGTCGTTCAGGTCGGGACGCACCGGCGGGTCTCGCTCCACAATGTCTCAGGCAGAAAGTTCATCCAAGACGGCAACGTCGGCAAAATCGGAATGATCCGTGCGTTCGTACTATATGGAGGCGGTCCGGAAGAGCCAAGAAAAAATATCGACCCGCCTAAGGGCCTGGACTGGGATATGTGGTGCGGCCCGGGGCCGCTTCGGCCATACAACGGCGACCCGAATAATCCCTGGGGCGGCGGCATTCATCCGCGAGGCTTCCGCAGCTACCTCGATTACGCCAACGGCACACTCGGCGACTGGGGCGTTCACTGGATGGACCAAATCCTGTGGATTACGGGCGAAAAATGGCCGAAGACCGTGTATTCTGCCGGCGGTCGGCCAATCAAAGGCCCGCCCATCCTGACAAAAGACCATCAAACCAGCGATGCACCCGACCACCAGGTGGCTGCATACGAATTCGAGAACTTCACCGTCTACTGGGAGCACCGCCAATTCGCAGGCAACCCTGCCGAAAAGGCTGAGAACGTCGGCTGCTACTTCCACGGCACTAAGGGCACTTTCCACATGGGCTGGCTGCAGGGCTGGACGTTCTTTCCCGCAGGCCGTGGCGAAAAGGTTATTCACGAGGAGCCTCAGCTTCATAAGCCGGACGACCAGAACATAAAGGAACTCTGGGAGGACTTTCTTGCCGCCATCGAGACGGGCAAACGCCCGGTATCTGACATCGAGGACATACATTACTCGACAAATATGAGCCTGCTTGGTATGCTTTCGTACAAGATTGGGCGTAGCGTAAAATGGGATGGCCAAAAGGAGCAGATTATTGGCGATCCGGAAGCCAATAAATTACTGCGCCGTGAATATCGAAAGCCGTGGGTCTATCCGCAGGCATAACTTATGTGACATGTGCAGCGATAGGTTGTCATTGCGAGGCCACAGGACGTGGCCGTGGCAATCTCTGGCCCCACCAGAAGTATGGCGGGCTGACCTGCTACCCAGAAACATCGCTTCGCTTCGCTCGCAACGACATTGGATGATGTAGCCAACGTAGCTCAATGGTAGAGCTCCGGTTTTGTAAACCGGCGGTTGTCGGTCCGAATCCGACCGTTGGCTTTTGTAAGCGGCGAACCTGCGGTAAAACCGCAGGCTAAATATTTAGCCCCGCAATTTATTGCGGGGGTCCGCCGTCACTGAGATAGCGGTCATAACAGCTCGTCAATTTCGCTTACAGCCACCGGTCTGCCGGTCTCAACGGAAGGGTTATAACAAGAAAAGAGAATTGCATGTTATGAAGAGAGCATAACCTGTATAAATTCAACTTCGGAACTTTTCCCCTGAATTTGGAAACAGGACTGCAGAGGCAAAGGAGCAGTTCGGCCGCCCATTAGTCAAGATAACCCGATACGTTCTATGCGTAGGTATAACGGCTATCTTCAGGAACAAATTGGACTTGTACCTTCTGGTGTAAAGCTATAGCAATCTTCGCCAGCGTAGCAAGATTGTACCCATCATAGTCAGCATCTTCCAAGCGGCTAATAACAGATTGCGTAGTACCAACCATGCTGGCGAGTTGTTTTTGTGTTAGGCCAGCTTTTGTACGGAGTTCATAAATCTGCTCTGCTACGCTGAGTTTCGCTCGTTCTTTTTCGAGAGACTCAAGACTTTTTTGATTGCCTTTGATATAGCGGCTATGCAGAATTTTTACTGCATCAGTTGTGGTTTTCTTTTTCTTTCCCATAATTACAGCTCTCCTATATAGGTATGCCGTTCCGGATTCTCACAATAATTGTCGAGGTTTCTCCTCGCTTTTCTGATCTCGGTTCTTGGAATTTCTCCTTCTTTTGTGCAACCGTGTGAGAGCAAGACTGTGTTCTCACCTACAAATCCATACAATATACGGTAATTCACATGTTGGCGTCTCGTCCGTAGCTCATAGACCCCATCATCTAAATAGTCACAAGTTGGCCTTCTAAGCTGATACCCAAATTGCTCTAACCGCTCGACTCGTGCCAAACACTGGTTACGTACTGTTGCCGGACGTAAGCTGTCCAGCCATTGAATCAATGGTACATTGCCAGTTGCCTCTTGGTATATGACCAACTCTGTCTTAGGCATCCTTACCTCTGATTAACCACTATTTACAGTATCGCATATATGCGATATGCGTTCAAGTAAAATGTGGCATTTTTTGAAAAAATTTCTCTCTTTGGGTCTTTTCAAGCCAAACCAGACACTTTTTCTTAATTCGCGTCAAAGCCCTTTAGCCTCGACAACGCCTCCGCACAAGGGCTTTTGTTACGTCTCCGCTTTGTCTCCACCGGCCTTCACAACCGTAGCTCTCAATCACCCACGTCAAGCGAAAAAAATCGCGCTTTTGACTGATTTTTGAGCATAATTTCCGGTTTTGTAAACCGGCGGTTGTCGGTCCGAATCCGACCGTTGGCTTTTGTAAGCAGAGAACCTGCGGTAAAACCACAGGCTAAATATTTAGCCCCGCGTTTCACGTGGGGTCTGTTGGCTCTTCAAATTCGCTTATCGCTACGGGTCTGCCGGACTCGGCGGAAAGGTCCGCAGCAAAACACAGAGCGTGCGTCCGGGCTGCGTCCTCCAAATCGGGAAACGGCCGCTCATCGTTGATGATGCAATCGAGAAAATGCGACACCTCGCCGGCAAAAGGATGATGAGTAACATCGCCGCTATCGGGGAGGACACAGGGAATCTTGGCAAAATCGCTCTGGCCCGGGAATAGCTTCGGGGCGAAGATTTCATTATTTCGAAGCGTGCCCTCGGTACCATAAATTCCGATGTTGAACCTGTACGGCATCTTTGCATCAAAGGTGGTAGTAGTGCGTCCGATCTTTCCATCCTTGAACTTCACGTTGACCGAGATTGTGCCCGGATATTCTATGGGGTTTTCCGTCTTTACCTGATAGGCGAAAACTTCCTCGGCCTCACTGCGGGCAAACCAGCGCAGGGCGTCCACCGCGTGGATGCCGGCAGTCAAAAGAGCTGTGCCGCTTATTTCGCGGCTGCCGTACCATTTCAAATCCGTCGTCATCCATATCCGGTGCAGATAATCGACCTCTACCATAAAGATATCCCCAAAGACTCTCTGCTCGATCAGCCGGTCGATGGTCATCAGCAGCGGGTTCCAATGCAGCACAAAACCCACCACTGTTTTGACCTTGTTCTTTCTGACGGCGTCAAGCTGTGTGCGCACATCCTGGGCAGTTAAGGCCACCGGCTTTTCGATAATAATATGCTTGCCGGCTTCTGCCGCGGCGACCACATATTCGGTGTGCACATTATGCGGCGTGCATACAACTACGATATCCACATCTTCTTGCTCAAGCATCTTGGCGGCATCAGTTTCGATCGTGCACTTTAGGTCGTAGCGGTCGCGGTACCGCTGGGCATTTGCGGGATTCCGGCTGACAAGTGTACGCACTTGCGACCGCTGGTCGTTCTTGAAAGCCTTTACATATTCTTCCGCCACCCAACCACAACCAATAATCGCCGCACCGAGCTTTCTCATACTCTGATTCCTTTCGCGTTACCCGTACCCAAAATTTCTTTGGGAGTTAGTCGCCGTGCCGGCGACGGCTAAACAAGGACTTAAATTCAAATCACCGTTTGTTCACTTGGGTCCACATTATGATCAAGAGTAGAAAGGGGCGTATAGTTCCATCGCATCCATTATCGCCTTTACATTTTCAATGGGGACGCCCGGATACAATCCGTATATCATCATAAGGCCTCCTTCGCGGCTGCCAAGCTTCTCAACCTCGTGCCGAATCAGATTGTCGATCTGCTCAGGGCTGCCGAAGCAGGTGATCTGCTGCCGGTCTATGTCGAGGTCAATGCAGATCCGTCCCTTGAGCTTCGCCGCTATCCAGTCAATGCCATTGACCAGGTCCTGAAGGTTAAGGGCATCGACGCCGCCGACCACAACGTCGTCTACCAACGCGCGTATGTCACCGTCGGAATGCATGTGTACCAGGCAGCCCGCATTGTGAGCCGGCGCCATCAGGTGCTCATAGACAGGTTTTATGTATGTCCTGAAGTGCTCCGGCGAAAGCATCGGCCCAAGCTGCATGCCCAAATCCTCCGGATAGCGCATCATCGCCACGCCGAGGTCAACGTAACGCCGGACAATGCCCATGCTGAAGGTCTCGACCATTTCGATCAACTGCCGGAGCCGGTGGTCACCGTCAGCCATATCGAGCAGGAGTCTTTCGTATCCGCGAAGGTAGCTCAGCCGCAAAAAAGCATGCCCGTGCTCCAGGCTGCCGGCAGCGTGCTTGCCTTCAGCTTCGGCCCTTTGAATTTTCACTTTGATTGCAGACCAGTCTATGGCCGCCGTGCCGTTCGTCTCGGCGGGGTCAGGCGGCGTAAAACTTTTCAGGGCGTTCCAATCCGCCAGCGGATGCCCCGTCACCGAGCCGGTGATGCCGTCATCGGTTGTTTTCCAGACGCAACCCCAGGAATCGGTGTAAGGCCTGCCGGCTCGCTCCCAAGGCGCCAATTCAGGCAGTGCCGCTTCGGGCGAAGAAAAATCGGCAAACAAGAGCCGGTGTTCAGCAATAAGCTCAAATAGGACATCCCGCGGGTAGTGATGCCAGCAGGCAGGATTGATCCAGAAGACGACCGGGATGTGCTCGGGCCTTTCAAAACGAATGGCTCGCAGGGTGTTTTCGGTGATGATGTCTGTAAAATCCATCGCCATAACGAACACCGATCAAGTCGGGGCTGGAAGCCCGATTAACCCGCCAGACGTCCGGCCGGTTTAACCGCAGAGAGCGCTGAGACAAGGACAGGAAATAATATTCTCTCCGCGACCTCTGCGGCCTCGGCGGCAAAAATGCCTCACCTTACCTCGACCGCCTGACCCAGCCGAGCGGACTTGTAGCACGCGGCCAATACCTTCTGGCTGCGCAGGCCCAGCTCGCCGCTGATGAGCGGCTGACGGTCGTCAATGATTGCCTGGCTGAATTCTTCGATCTCCGCCTTATAAGTATTTACCGGCTCGGGCGCGATAACGATGCCTTGAGCCTGACCTCGCGCCTGCCCGGCGTCATAATCTCTACTATCCGGCTCCAGAAAGGCCAGCATCTCGCCGGCGGGCGCCTGGCCGATTGTCCCCTGCGCCAGGATAGAGCCGCGTGAGCCGTAGAGTTCCAGCACGTTCTTGCTGCTGTTATCAGGGATGCAAAAAAAAGTGTCGACAGTACCCAGTGCGCCGTTTTCAAAAAATAGTGTGGCCACCGCGCTATCTTCCGATTTGTAATCGTGAACGGTATTATTGATAAAGCAGCTGACCCTGGCAACATTTCCAAAAAACATCTCCAGCAGGTCGATGCAGTGCCCACCCATATCAATTAGTGCCCCGCCCCCGCCGGCAGCCGGGTCCTGTCGCCAGGCGCCTTTTATCGGCGGATACCAGCAGGAAAGCTGTGCCCGCGCGTAGGTTGGCGTGCCGAGCCTGCCTTGCTGGATGAGCTTCAGCGCTTCGGCGTGCTGGGCTACAAAACGCATCATAAACGCACAGCCAAGTTTGACGCCCATCTTTTGGCACAGCGCAATCATTTCTTCAGCCTCGGCAACGGTCATCCCCAGAGGCTTCTCGCATAGGACGTGCTTTCCGGCACAGGCTGTGGCTCGAACGTGCTCGGCATGAAGGTAGGCGGGTGTGGCAACGTAAACGGCGTCGATGTCACCATCGAGCAAATCGCCGATACTTGCTGCCCGCCCGGCGTCAAACTCTTTCGCCACCTCAGCGTTGACTTGCGGATTGATGTCGAAGACGGCGGACAACCGGGCATTACGGGCTTTCAAAATGCCTTCCGGAATCGTCCTTCGCCTGGCGATTCCTCCCGATCCAATCACACCCCATTTGATTTTCCTGGGCATAACAGCGTCCTTTCTCGACCTCTATTTTGAATACGCCTTTATTAATTTGGCCAGAGCGTCACCTATCTGTCGGCAATCTTCTTCACTATACGTGGGAAAGGCAAAGCACGTAAAAGTATGGCTCTGGTGCCACAGCGCGTTGGGCACGTCTACTTTGCTGTAGTCCACGCTGGCGGGATTTGTGTACTCTTTGGACGTAAATGGAAAGCCGCTCTTGCCGAAGGCGTTGTGCCGGCGGTAGGCCCGCTCGGTATGGCACTGCGGCCAGAAAACTTTCCAGCACGGAGCACCTTCGGCGCCGCACGCAGCAACGAATTGATCTATGTCGCAGCTCATATTTTCGACATCCAGAGAAAACGCCAAGACGTACCAGCCGTTCTGACGCTCCTCGGTGTCGATGGGCGTGTACAACACGGGCGGTAAATCTTTTATCGCGTCGATTATGATATGGGCGTTACGTTTGCGGCGGGGCAGGTTCCAGGTGTCGATCCTCTCCAGCTCGGCAAGCCCGATAGCCGACTGCATCTCGGTCATTCGGTAGTTCCAGCCGACCATATTGTGGATATACGGCAGTCTCTGCTCAAGCTCCAGCAGGCTCAGGCGTTGTTTGACATCGTAGCCGTGGTCGCGAAAGCTGCGTGCCTGCCAGGCCAGCTCCTCGTTGTCGGTGGTCACCATGCCGCCCTCGCCGCCGGTGGTAAAGGTCTTATTCTGGCAGAAGCTGCAACCGGCGATGTCGCCGATACTGCCGGTTTTTTTGCCCTTATAGACGCCGCCGAACGCCTCGGCATTATCCTCGATGACAAAAAGATTGTGCCGGCGGGCAAAGGCCAGCATCTTATCCATGTCACAGACGTTACCGTACAGGTGCACCGGCATAATTGCTCTGGTTCGCTCGTTGACCAGCTTTTCGGCCGACTCGACGCTGATGCAATGGTCGTCGATATTCACATCGGCAAAACGCGGGATTGCTCCAGCCTGCACTATAGAGAAGCTGCTGGCAATAAAGGTGTAGCTGGGGACGATGACTTCGTCGCCGGGGCCGATCCCCAAAGCGCTAATCGCGATGTGCAGAGCCGCCGTGCCGCTGGAGGCGCTGATGGCGTAATAACTACCCTGCCAGGCGGCGAATTTGCGCTCGAATTCCATGCCCTTAGGGCCGGTCCAGTAATTGACCTTGCCGGACCGCAGAACCTCTTGCACAGCCTTGATCGCCTTTTCATCGAAGCTTGGCCAGCCCGGCAGCTTGTTCGTCACTGACTTGGGCCCGCCGTGGATTGCCAATTTATCCGCCATTTTAGTGCCCTTTGCGACCCCGCGTGAAACGCGTAGAAGGAAAACCCCCAAATAAATCCTTCGACCCGGCTCAGAGCCTGCCCTGAGTGCAGCGAAGGGACGGGTTTGGGGGCTAAATATTTAGCCCCGCAATCGTTCGACCCTGCTCAGGACGGGTTTATTGCGGGGTTGTATTTTGCGGTTTCACCGCAGGTTTACTATGCCAAACCAAACGATATTGACGCCAGTACAATGATACGTATAATCTGCCATTAGTCAAAACCAAAGGATAAGGAGTTATGGCGATTATGGAGTCCTCAACCGATCTTACTCGCCGCGGCTTCATAAGAAAAACCGCCGGCTGGATGCTCTCCAGCGGCGCGCTGGCAATAGCAAAAGATAGCGCGGCCTCCTCACCATCCAAACCATTAGTTGTCGCCTGCCGGGACACGCTTCTAAAGGCCGCTAAGCCCGCCGGGGGCGTAGACAGTTGGTCGGCTATGAAAGAGCTGGGCGTCACGGGCGTAGAAGTCGAAGTCAGTCCGGAACTCGGTTGCCCAAACCTCGAATCCGCCGATGGCGGACAGAAAAAATACGGCCTGGCTACGCCGTCAGCCCTGGCAACTCTTAAGGATGACCTGGGCAAAAACGGGCTGGTCGTCACAGCGTTTCTTATGCACAATCGCCTTGATGAGCGCCTGGCAGAAGAGCTCGAGTGGACAAAGAAACTGGTCGATGCCGCTGTGAGTCTGGAGGTTCCGGTCATTCGGATCGACGTTGTGCCACGCCGGACGCCGCGTGAAGAATTCTTGCCCTTTGCGGTTAAAGTCTGCAAACAGCTTTGTGACATCGCCGAGGGAACAGGCATCCGATACGGGATTGAAAATCACGGCAGCATCACTAACGACCCGGAATTTCTCCGGCAACTGTTTGACGGCGTCGGCTCGCCGCACCTGGGCCTGACGCTCGATACGGCCAACTTCTATTGGTATGGGCATCCGCTAAATGAGCTTTACGAGATTTTCGAGCGATTCGCCCCCAGGGTTTTTCACACTCACTGCAAGAGCATACGTTATCCGGACGACAAGAAAAATGTGCGTCGCCCAATGGGCTGGGAATATGACCGGTATGCCTGCCCCATCTTTGAGGGTGACATCGACTTCGGCAAAGTTGTGGCGATTCTCCGCAAGGCTGACTACTGCGGCGACCTCTGCCTGGAGAACGAGTCGCTGGGAAAATATCCGGAGAGCCAGCGCGCCCAGATCGTGAAAAAAGAAATCGCCCTACTGAGACGTTTAGCCGTCGCCGGTACGGCGACGCCCAAAGAAACAACCTGACGCCGGGGCAAACACAATTCATGAGCCAGACAAGCATGGTGTTTACATTGTTTAGCGCAGTGACGGTGCTTGGCGCCGCGAACTTAGCCGCCGCTGCGAGGGAACCCGCCCCGCGGGAAGCCAAAGAATACCCGCTTTACGTCGGCTGGGCGTCGGCGGATATTACTCCTGATAAGCCGGTAAATCTTGAGGGCCAGATGGCCAAGCGAATCTCGCAGGCCGTTCTGGATCCGCTCACCGCGACAGCACTGGCTCTGGAAACCAACGACGAAACGGGGACCAAAGAGCAGGCGATTATGATCTCGTGTGACCTGCTGTGGACCCGAAAGGAAATACAGCAGAGGCTACGAAAATTGGTGGGGCCTCGTATCACAGATTTCGACGTGAGCAAGCTATTTCTAAATGCAACCCATACCCACACAGGCCCAGGCGTCCTGGATGGTGCCTTCTACGATTTGTATGACGTAAGCAAAGATGAAGGGGTTATGAAGGCCTCACAGTACGCTGATTTCCTGCTGGAGCGTCTGGCCAACATCGCCGTGCAGGCCTGGCAAAGCCGCAAGCCGGCCCCTACGTCTTCCTGGCGGAAGCCAAGAGCGGGGGTAAGCTGGGCTCTGGGACACTCGCTGGTGGGCGTCAATCGCCGGGCGTACTATTTCGACGGTCGGGCAGTTATGTATGGCAATACAAACCAGGAGAATTTTTCACACATCGAAGGCTGCGAAGATCACGGGCAGGAAATGCTGCTGTTCTGGGACAACGACCAGAAGCTAACCGGGCTCGTAATAAACGTCGCCTGTCCCGCCCAGCAGACCGAGCAGCTCCTTCAGGTTTCCGCCGACTTCTGGCACGAAGTCCGACAAGAAATTCGAGCAAGATACGGCAAAGAAGTATTTATCTTTCCACAGTGCGGCGCAGCAGGCGACCAGTCGCCGCATCTATTGTGGCGAAAACAGGCTGAAGACATCATGCTCCAAAGAGCTCGAATTTCGCGCCGACAGGAAATCGCCCGCCGGATCGCCGACGCGGTTGATGAGGTGTTGCCGTACGCCAAATATGACATCAAGAGCAAGATCGTATTTATCCATAAAGTCGCGGAGATTAATTTGCCCACGAATGAACCGCCCGATTTGCCGTTCTATACCTACGACTCAGTTAAACCGGCTGAAATCCACGTGATCCGGCTGGGGGACGTAGCGCTGGCCACAAATCCATTCGAATTGTACCTGGACTACGGCGTCCGAATAAAAGCCCGCAGCAACGCGACGCTGACGTTTGTCGTGCAACTGTGCTGCCAGCACTCAGGATACTTGCCCACAGAAAGGGCAATTCGAGGCGGAGGCTACAGCGCGGATAAGTACATCGTCGGGCCGCAAGGCGGACAGGTGCTCGTCAACGAGACTGTCAAACTAATCAACGATATGTGGGATTAGCCCCGACTTGCCCACCATACGCCTGGCGGGCCAGGAGTTCCGTCGCCGTACCGGCGACGGCTAAACACGTATCTGCGAAAGCAGGAATCAGTCCACGCACGACGGCTAAACAGCGACGATATTTTCCGCCACAAATCTTGGTGGAATAAAAAAGGCCGGCCCTGCTTCCGCAGGGGCAGCCCTTTTTTGTCGCGTATCCGCCTTAGATGGACTTGTCTCGGTAAAGCACCGAGCCGTACTCGGACCGGCCTTAGAATTTGTACTTCAACCCGAAGGTCGACCAGAGCTCGTCCTCATCGTTGACGGACTTATCCATGCTTACCTGGTAATAGATCGCCGGAGTGAGCGTGAGATTCTTGTCGAGGTTAAAATCTGTGGACACGCCGAACACGGCGTTTGACCAGTCGTGATCAACATCTTGACCGGCCGGCCCGACGCCATCATTGTAAACCAATTCCGTGTGCAGATTCAGGACGTGCTGGGGAATCTCCGGCACCAAGCCCTGGACGGCCAAACCATAGTCAAGCATAAAGATGTGCGCAAAACCGGAAGGCGTGCCAGTGCTTGGCGTGCCCGTGCTCAGGTCAAACTTGCTTGCAACCCAAGAACCGCTCTTCGAAGGCCACAGCTTAACAAGAACGTAGGTGGGCACGATACCGGCGGGGCAGATTTTGGGCAAAGAAAGAACCGCCTGGAGCTCCTGCAAATCCGCGTTCTTGTAACTAAGGTCCGGATAGTTATAATAGACCCAACCAAGTCTATAGTTCGTGGCGTAAGGTTCATCGCCAAAGAGTCTATTCTGATAATAGGCCGTGTAATCCCAGCGCTCGGTTAGTTCATAGCCGCTCGAATTGGCCCTATGACCCATGGCGCTTACTCCAAAGCCTGTGCCGAACAAATCCAGGTCAACACACGCTTGAGTGGCGCTTTTGGCCCCGTAGACGGTGAAGCCACGCCAAATATACTTAGTTTGATAGGTTGCATCGATCGACCCGTGCAGGTCACCTTCCTGGGCTTGCGCTACGCCGGTGGCCGCTAACAACACTACAGCAGTCAATAGAACTCCATGTTTCATAACAGTTTCTCCTTAAAAATGTTTCACCATTTCTTTAACCGCACCATCTATGTCTTGCATGACCAATAAGGTCTGCGTTTCGCCTTCAGCGTCTACTTTAGGCAGGCACTTTCGGCAGGTCCGCCAGGGCCTCCTTTATCTTGGCCTCGGGATACTCGTAATCCTCTAACTTGCCACTAAAATAAGCATCATAAGCCGCCATGTCAACATGCCCGTGCCCGCTGTGCGCGATAAGTATGGTTTTTGACTCGCCGGATTCTTTGCACTTAAGGGCTTCGTCAATACCCACCCTGATAGCATGGTCTGTTTCCGGAGCGCTGATAATGCCCTCAGCACGGGCGAACTGTACGCCGGCTTCAAAGGTGGGAATCTGGTGCACAGCCCTGGCTTCGACAAGCCCGAGCCTGTGCAGATGGCATATTATGGGAGCCATGCCGTGATAGCGAAGGCCGCCTGCATGAACCGGCGGCGGAATAAAACCATGGCCAAGAGTATACATCTTGATCAGCGGAGTAAGCTTGGCTTCATCGCCGAAGTCATAGGCGTAAAGACCTTTGGTTACCGTGGGACAGCTTTCCGGCTCAACGTTGATAATGCGCAGGTCCGGCTTTGTGCCGTCAATTTTATCGTTTATAAACGGCAGAAACATGCCGGCAAAATTCGACCCGCCGCCGATGCAGCCCACGATGATGTCAGGGTACACGCCGGCCATCTCCATCTGTTTTTTCGCCTCCTGGCCGATGACCGTCTGATGCAGCAGCACGTGGTTGAGCACGCTGCCCAAAGAATAGTGCGTATCGTCACGAGTGGCAGCATCCTCTACCGCCTCACTTATGGCCATACCAAGGCTGCCCGGACAATTAGGGTCTCTTGCCAGAATATCGCGGCCTGTCCTGGTATCACGGCTGGGGCTGGGCACGCACTTTGCGCCCCAGGTCTGCATCATTATCCGGCGGTAAGGCTTCTGGTGGTAGCTGACGGCAACCATGTAGACCTTAATCTCAACGCCGAAGCACGCGCCCGCGAAGGCAAGGGCGCTGCCCCACTGTCCGGCCCCGGTCTCGGTAGCAATGCGCTTGATGCCCTCTTTCTTATTGTAGTAGACCTGAGCCACGGCGGTATTGGGCTTGTGACTGCCCGGCGGACTTGTCCCCTCATATTTGTAGAAAATTTTAGCCGGCGTATCGAGAGCTTTTTCCAATCTGTACGCACGAAATAGATTTGTAGGCCTCCACAGCCGGTAGATATCACGAACCTCCTCAGGGATTTCAATCCATCGCTCGGTGCTCACCTCCTGCTTGATCAGCTCCATAGCAAATAGAGGAGCCAGGTCCTGCGGCCCTATCGGCTTTTTAGTGCCGGGGTGCAAAACAGGCGGAAGAGGCTGCGGCAAATCCGCCTGAATATTGTACCAATGAGTCGGTATTTGGCTTTCGTCCAGACTAAATTTTGTTCTCTTGTCCATTTTAGTCTCCTTAAGTATCCAAGGCGTCACATTGGGCGCACCCTCTCACTGACAGATAAAACTCCGCTTATCTAATCCATCGGTGCAGATATGTCAAGGAAATTTAGCCGGAATTTGTGCCCGAATGTCGCCGCGCCCCTGCTGCATCAAGTGACCTGGAGAGCTGCTCGGCAAAAACTCACAGTGACGCTAAAAAACTATCGCTGCGTAGCCGACACTATCCAGGCCGGCCGTACCCATTTCTCGAAGTATCACGTCATTACTATCTGTATGAGCAAGCAGCAGGCCATTGGTCTTGCCGAGTTTTTTTGCCGCTGCGATCGCCGCCGCTGCTGCGCCGGGGCCGCAGGCGTTGCAATTCTCCGCGGCGCCGGCGAGCAATTCTCGCGCCCGGAGCTTCAAAGCTAAATCAATAAAACGCTGATCATTGACCGTGCCGGCCCAGGCCAGAGCCTCGCTGCCCGTCCCCATCGGCACAAAGCGGTAACGAGGGCCGTAATGAGTCAAATCGGTCGAGCCGATGCAAACAATTCTTTTGTCCGGCTGTCGGCCGATAATCCGGCCGACGCTTGCGCCCAATTCTACAGCCTCCTCTCCGGGCGGAACAATAATGGGCACTATCTTTGCGCCGGCAAAAAGATATTGCATAAATGGGACCTGCACCTCGATACTGTGCTCCGAGCTGTGAGCACGGATGTCACTTACAACCGTGCCGGTCTTCAGCACCGCACCAGCCAGCTCCTCGTCAACGGCAATTTCGCCAAGCGGTGTCATCCAACTGCCTTTGTCATAAACAGCCGGCGATTGTCCGAAATAACCGTGAGCGGCGCCAAATATTACAAAAGCATCCACCTTTTTATGCCGCTTCTTGATCGCCGAGAAAACCAGCGCCGCCAGGTCTCCGCTGAACGTCCAGCCGGCGTGTGGAACAATGCCGGCTACTATCGTTTCAGGCAACGACTGGGGTAGTTCTTTTGCCTGCAAACACTGCTCGATGTGGTCTATGCAGCTGCTGCGCTCCAGCGGATAGAACTGACCGGCTACGACAGGCTCCCGCGATTGCATTTTCGGCACCTATCACTTGCCTTTTGGCAGTTTATGCACTACCATTAAAACCCCACGTAAAACGTGGGGCTAAATATTTAGCCGCCCTACGCACGGCGGATTTAGCCCCGCAATTTATTGCGGGGTTTCTCACTGCGAAATATTGTAACCCGGTAGGAACAAAACACAAATGGTATCTGAAAAAAACGAGACACGAGGCACGAGCGACGAGGGGCGAATATGCCCCGTAGCGGTGGTAGTAGGCTCAGACAGCGATATGGACGCGATGCAAACCTGTATCGACACGCTTTCCGGTTTCAGCATAAAGGCCGTTGTGCGGATAATCTCAGCCCACCGGACGCCGCAAATCGCCGCCGAATTCGCTGAAAGTGCTGCCAAAAAAGGGATAAAAGTGATTATTGCCGCCGCTGGCATGGCTGCCCACCTGGCAGGCGCCCTGGCGGCGCGCACCAGCCTGCCGGTTATCGGAGTGCCGTTGATTTCCGCCGGTGGATTAGAAGGGATCGACGCGCTACTCTCCACGATACAAATGCCGCCCGGCGTGCCGGTCGCAACGATGGCTATTGGAAAAGCAGGGGCGAAAAACGCAGCCCTTTTCGCCGTGCAAATCCTGGCATTAACCGACAAAAACCTCCGCGACAAACTGGCTGAGTTCAAAAATGCCCAGCAGCAAAAAGTTGTCGAGAAAGATTCTGCGCCCCGCTCCTGTCTTCCGCCCGAAAGACGCGGGGGCACGCAGAAGGCTCACGCCAGCAAACACAAAAAGGACACTTAGTTTTAAGACTTCGCCCAACAAAGGCAAATATTTCGTAGCCGATTTTCTTGACACTGAAGGCACAAGGGCCTATAATTACCACCAGTTTGATAGGCCCCGGCGCATCAATACGAGGAGAGACACCCAGCTGCCTATTTGCGGATCTGGGGCCCTTACAGCTACGAGTTTCTATAGCCAGTGACAGAGAAATAGCCATAGCTTTGCGGAGGTTTTGCCATGAGTTGTTTTATTGGAAGACCAGCATTTGTTGCAACGTTGATAGCCTCGTGCATGTTCTCATACTCAGCGCTTATGGCTGAGCCGGTCCGTCTCGAACAGGTAAGAAAGGTCACGGATGCATTTCTCAAAGAGCGGGACCGGGTCGCCAGTGCGTGGGAGCCTGCTCCACGGGAACCCTCAATAATGGCGGCGCAACAGCAGAGTGCCATCGGGCAATGGATCGCAAGCGCTTTTCGAGAGATCCGTGGTGATGACGGAGCTGTTCTTGCATACATCGCAGAGCTGAAGCCGCGTGGCTTCGTCTCCACATCCGCAGATACAAATATCACTCCGATTGTGGCGTATTCTTTCAGGAGCTTTTTTCCAGCCGACGGCGACAAAAAGAACCCTCTCTACCGGATGTTGAAAGGGGACATGAAACTAAGGGCACAAGCTCTGGCTAAGTATGCTAAATTTAATGCGACAGAAAACAAGTGGGATTCCTACGTCAACGGGGCAACAGAACTTTCTGTGCCTGAGACTTTCCAGCAGTGGCCGGAGGAGGGCACGACTTCTACCGGCGGGTGGCTGGAGACGGCGTGGGACCAGGAGTCACCTTACTACGACTTTTGTCCGCTCGATCCGGTTGATGGGACGAGGTCATACGTGGGTTGCGTAGCGACGGCGTTTGCACAGGTGGTCAATTACCATCAGCAATGTAACGTGCATTTCGATGAGCTTGATTCATATATAACGTACGGCGGTATCAATATCGACGGGGACAGCAACTTGTATGATTTCCCCTCTTTTGAGAAGCTGAACGAGCATCTTGCCGCCTTGCGACTTAAATATAGTAGACAGACGGAACTGAACGATACGGATGCTGCCGCACTTAGTTTTGCCTGCGGAATCGCTGCCCGTATGGATTATTCCAGTGAAGGCTCAGGGGCTTCATCATTTGATGTGCAGGAGGCGTTGCTCAATAAGTTCGGTTTTTATTCAGCCGACATGACCGGCGGATTGGGTTGCGAATTTCATCATGTGCTGCAAGAGAACATTATCAACCAACTGCCCGCTTTGTTGAGCATTAGTCCGCCGGATGGTTTTGGCGGACACGTTGTTGTTTGTGACGGCTATAACACCAACGGTGAGTATCACCTTAATTTCGGCTGGGGTTCCCCCTATCCTGAGGAAATAACCGAGGTATGGTATCACCTCCCGATCGACCTTCCGTCCTATTGCAGCATCATTTCGGAGGCCATATTGAACGTTCAACCTGTTCCGCCGAGTATCGAGGTTGACCCGGCCACATTTATTTTTTATGGCGTTCCGGGTCAGGAATCCGAACCTAAAACGCTCTTTATCAAAAACAACTCCTCGCAACCCATGTTGATAAACTCGATATCCAGTCCGGAAGGATTCGTTTTATCTCGACCAGGCGATCCGCCTTCGGCGGACTCAGACCACATAGATTCGTTTGAGATACGCCGTCCGGGACAGGAAGCTTCGATCAATGTAAAGTTCTGCCCACGTAAGGCGGGCGGATATTATGGAACACTTGCGATTAACTACGGCGGTGGGAATACAAAGTACGTGATTCTAAAAGGGTGCGCCTTCACGGGTGGGACGGAAATCCCGGCAGGCGAAGTATCTGGAGCCTGGTCAGAAACTAAGTCACCCTATTTTGTGTTCGGGGATATTGAAGTGCCGGCGAACGGCGAACTGATTATTGAACCGGGGGTCAAAGTTATGTTTGTGGGACCCTACGGGATGACCATCGGCGAAAATGCGCGGCTGGCTGCCCAGGGAAATGAGAATCGCCCGATAGAGTTCACCGCTCTAAATACAGGCATGGGATGGACCGGGTTGCGATTTCTGGACTCGGGTACTGATGACATATTGAGTCATTGTTGGATTACCTTCGCCAAGAAAAGCTCTGGGCTGATTACGGCGGCTCAAAACCAGGATAATGACCAGGATAGCTGTGGAGGAGCGGTGTACTGCTCCTTTTCGAGCCCGACAATCACGAATTGCAAAATCACCAATAACATAGCAGATAAGGGTGGGGCAATCTATTGCATTGAAAGCTATCCCATAATCAATAATACCCTGATAGCGAACAACGCTTCGCTGGGGGGCCTGCCGCGCTGCGGCGGGATATGCTCTGACCAGTGGGGCGCTCCTGAAATCAAAAACTGTACCATAGTAAACAACTCCCCCGGTGGTATCTTCACGACATCGTGGGATGGGATGGACGTGACAAACACGATTGTATGGGGCAATGACAAGTACCAAATACAGACGGATGAGGCCGTGCCAGCGATATCATTTTGTGACGTCCAGGGCGGCTATCCCGGCCAGGGCAATATCGATGCGGATCCTTGTTTCTTTGCTCCCAGCGCTGGCGCCGGGCTGGATTATGACGGATTATCCGCCAACTGGACGCTGCGGAGCTGTTCACCGTGCATAAACTCGGGGACAGAAATCGAGCTTCCAGCAACGGACCTGGCAGGATGTCCACGGATTTACAGCGATATTGTCGATATGGGGGCCTATGAGAACCAATCAGACTTGCCTTTGATTACCATCGCCCCCTCAGTCACGGTCGATGCAGGCTTTGTACCTCTTGATGCAAATTCGACCTTTGGCGTTGAGATTATGAACACGGGCAAGATAGACTTCAAAGTAGAAAGCCTGAGCATTTCCGATGCGAACAGTGTTTTTTCGATCGTCACTCCGCTCAAAGATCATCTTCTGGTACCAGGTGATTCGGTCCAGGTAGAGATCGGATTTACCCCAATAGAAGAGAGGATCTATACCGGTATCCTCCACGTTCATTCTACCAGCAGCAATGCCCCACATAAACGAGCAACTCTGCGTGGCGTGGGGGTCTCAGGAACCATCATTTCCGGCGGCGCAGTCAGTGGCACTTGGAGGAAGGCTCAGAGTCCCTACACAGTTACGGGAGATATCCACATTCCCAGAGGGCGAAGGTTAACGATTGAGCCAGGGGTCCTGGTCAAATTCGCAGGCCATTTCGGCCTGACCGTGGGATTCAACGCGACTTTGAATGCGGCAGGTACAAACGAAGAAAAGATCGTCTTTACACCAACAAACACGGACGAAGGATGGTTTGGAATACGTTTTGTCAATAGTGGGGCCGATGACATATTGAAATACTGCACCATCGAATACTCAAAAAAGCCACGCACCGGAGGAGGCGGTTATCTAAATCTGCTAGGCGGAGGAATTCTCTGCTGCGGCTCATGGGAGGAGGAGCCAGGCTACGAAGTTCCTTCCAGCCCAACGATCGACCACTGCTTTATCGCGAACAACTTTGCTGAATCCGGTGGCGGGATTATGTGCATGGGCGATTCGGAGGTGATGATTACGAATAATACGATCGTTGATAACCTGGCATATTATGATGGTGGTGCCATCTACATCTACTCCGCCTCCGGCACAATCGCCAACAATTTCATTGCCCACAACTCCGCAGGGATTATGGGCGGGGGCGTCATGACCTCGTTTGGGTCCCCTTCGATCATAAACAATACCATCGTTCACAACAGACCCAGCGCGCTACATCTGGGACCGACGATGTGGTCTTGGGGCTCGGAGGCCCCGCCCGTCTTGAATAATGTCATCTGGCAGAACGAAATGTACGTGTCAGAGGACGTCTTCTCTGGCGATTATGATATTCGCTTCAACGACATTCAAGGCGGCTGGCCCGGCCAAGGCAACATCGATGCCGATCCTTTGTTCGCGGACCCGGAGAACTGCGATTATCATTTGAAATCTCAGGCAGGAAGGTGGGATGCAAGTACTCGGAGCTGGGTTAAGGATGAGGTTACCAGTCCTTGCATCGACACTGGCAATCCTGATTCAGACTGGAAAACGGAACTGTGGCCGCACGGCAAACGCGTAAACATGGGTGCTTATGGCGGCACCGCACAGGCGAGCATGTCTTCGTCTACTGTTGGCAATATTGCGGACTTGAATAACGATAACACTGTGAGCCACGCCGACGTGAAGATGCTCGCGGAGAGATGGCTGCATCAGGAATCGCTGGTGGCTGAAGACCTTGACCGAAACGGCGTCGTTAGTTTAAGCGATTTCTGTATCCTTGCGGACGAATGGCTCTGGCAGGAATAGGTATAGATTAGCTGATGGAGAGGCTTGTGATAGCGCGCTGCGTGGCGGGGCCGGCAGAGAGCCCGAGGCGGGCAGTTTCCGGTCCCGCTCCGGCTCGCCGATACAATCCCTCCTCTGGATTCGTTCTTGCCTGCGCCGAGACGAGTCCGGCCTGATCGATGACATCAAGATATATGACCGGGCGGTGACACCCTGACAACACTGTTTTTTTGCCACAGACGGCACCGAGATAAAAAAATAGGTAAGCGTTCACAGTTTTTGGGGGAAAAATTCAAAATTTAAAATAGGCATACTGCGTTCTTGCGTACAATCCGATAGTAACAGTATATGCAAAACAAAGACGCCATTATAGAACAACTTCGACGGCAGGTTGCCTCGCTCCTTGAAAGAGTCAGACAACTGGAACAAGAAAACCAAATGCTTAAAGAAAAAATTGCCACGCTGGAAAGAAACTCGACAAACTCTTCTAAACCGCCGTCCAGCGACATCGTAAAACCCATAAAGCCCGCAATG
>Ga0315285_10001587_pt1 | contig 23827 bp, 23 predicted proteins | sample YL17G09_36_MG_FD_203698 | JGI IMG/M metagenome (GOLD analysis project Ga0315285, IMG submission 203698) | Sediment microbial communities from Yellowstone Lake, YNP, Wyoming, USA - YL17G09_36 | ecosystem: Environmental > Aquatic > Freshwater > Lake > Sediment | place: USA: Wyoming | collected... | reverse complement strand
GCCGGAACGCCAAGAGATACGAGGACGTCCAGGATCTCCTCTCGGCCGGGATCCACGTCATCACGACCATGAACGTCCAACACCTGGAGAGCCTCTACGGCACGGTCGAAGCGGCCGTGGGGGTCAAAGTCCGCGAGCGGCTGCCGGACTCGGTCTTGGCCGACGCGGACGAGATCGTGGACGTGGACTTGACGACCGACGACCTGCGCAAGCGCCTCGAAGAGGGGCGGATTTATCCCCGGGAGCGGATCGGGACCGCCCTGGCCAATTTCTTCACGACGTCGAACCTGGAACGGCTCCGCGAGCTGACCCTGCGCGAGCTCGCTTCCCAGATCGACCTTCGCCGGCGGGAGGTCGCGGAGGACAAAGCCGGCGCCGCTCCGGATCAGGTCATGGTCTGCCTGAGCTCCCACGGCCCCAACAGCCGCATGCTCCTCCGCTTTGCATCCCGTCTGGCCGGGAAGCTCAACCGGAACTGGTATGCCGTCTATGTTCAGACGCGGTCCGAAGGCGCCACGGCCATCGATGCCGAGACGCAGCGCGTTCTGTCCGAGAACTTGACCCTGGCCAAGCAGCTGGGGGCCATGGTTTTCACCTATAAAGGGGACGACATCGTCGAGACCATCCTGAGCTTCGCCCGGGAATACCGGGTGGGACATATCGTCATCGGAAGCCCGCAGCCGAGACCGGTTTGGAAGCGGCTGGGCCGGAACCGTCATATCGTCAAGAACCTCATCGAAAACGCGAGAGGGATCACGGTCATCGTTCTCGACACCAGGAGCGGAGAACCCGTTCCGATCAAGCCCGCGATCGAAATCCCGGAAGGACTATCCCGTTCCCAACAGCCTTCCGAGGCCGAAGCCCCCCGCCCCTCCTCACCGGCCTTGACCGGCACGCTTTCGCCCCGCCGCATCATCATCTGGGAGACGCCGGTCCGGGAGGAGGCCGTGCTGCGAACGCTGGCGGCAACCTTTCTCAAAGAGGACGGGACCAAGGATCCGCCGGGATTATTCGCCGCCATCATGAAGCGGGAAGAGCAGGGCTCGACCTTTCTTAACGAGGGCGTCGCCTTTCCCCACGTCCGCCTCCCCGGCTTGGCCGCCCCACTGGTCGCTTTGGGGCTCACTAAGCGGGGCGTCTCGGACGTCTCCACCGAAAAGCCGGTCGAGATCGTGTTCTTGATCATTACTCCCGAAGAAACCCCCGATGTCCAAGTCAGGCTTCTGGGTTTGGCCAGCCGGGCGGCCCAGAACAGGCATCTTCTTCAGGACATCAGGGCTGCCCGCTCCCCCGAAGAGGCATTGAGGATCATCGCGTTCTGGGAAGCGCCGGCGAGTCCCGAAACCGGAGGATAGGCTCCGCCCGGGGGCCCGCGGCCGGTCAGACCAAAAATTGACCCCCCTTCGGCCATTGTGCTATGGTGCTTCCAAATGAAAAAAAATATGGTCGTGTTGTCGATCTGCGCTGTCCTGGGCTTGGCCTGCCTCAGGGGATCGCCTCCGAACGACCGGCCCGGCTTGACCGCCGAAATGGTCAAGAAGGAATTCCGGCATGCCTGGAACGCTTATAAAACCCATGCCTGGGGACACGATGAGCTGAAACCCTTGAGCAAGGGCGCGCGTGATTGGTACGGAACCCCTTTGCTCATGACGCCCGTCGACGCCCTGGACACCATGATCCTGATGGGACTCAAGTCGGAAGCCGAGGAGGCGAAGGCCCTCATCTTCGAGCGCTTGTCTTTCGACGTCGACATCGAAGTTCAGAGCTTTGAGGTCACGATCCGGCTGTTGGGCGGCCTCCTAACGGCCTATGAGTGGGATGGAGACGGCCGTTTCCTGAGGCTGGCCGAGGACCTAGGCCGGCGGCTCCTTCCCATCTATGATTCTCCGACCGGGATGCCCTACCGTTATGTCAACCTCCGGACCGGCCGAACCCGGGATGCCGCCAACAACCCGGCCGAGATCGGAACGGCCCTTATCGAATTCGGGACCCTAAGCCGATTGACGGAAAATCCCGTATTCTTTGAGAAGAGCAAGAGAGCCCTGGTCGAGCTGTCCAAGCGCAGGTCAGCCCTCGGCTTGGTCGGCACCAAGATCGATGTCGAGACCGGCGCATGGATCGATAAAACCAGCCACCTCGACGGGATGATCGATTCCTATTATGAGTACCTGTTGAAATGCTGGCTCCTGTTCGGGGACGATGACTGCCGGCGCTTGTGGGACAGCGGCCTCAAGGCCGTTCAGGCCTATCTGGCCGACGATTCAGCCCGAGGCCTTTGGTACGGCCAAGCGGATATGAAGACCGGACGGCGTCTTTCGACTCAATTCGGCGCCCTGACCGCCTTCTTTCCGGCCGTCCTGGCCTTGAGCGGCGACCTGAACCGGGCCGCCCGGCTCCAAGATTCCTGCATGAGGATGTGGAACCTGCATGGGATCGAGCCGGAGCTTATCGATTACTCGACCATGGAGGTAATCGACAAGGACTATGTCCTCCGGCCGGAGATCATCGAATCGGCCTATTACCTTTATCACTATACGAAGGACCCCCGCTATCTCCGAATGGGCGAGACGTTCTTGGACGGCCTGGTCAAGTACTGCCGGACGGACACGGGCTATGCATCGCTCAAGGATGTCGCGACCAAGGAGAAAAGCGACAGCATGCCGAGCTTTTTCTTGGCCGAAACCTTGAAGTATCTCTATCTGCTGTTCGCCCCGGACGAGACCTTCCCCTTCGACGAAGTCCTATTCAACACCGAAGCCCATCCAATCAAGAGAACGTGGACACAGCGACCCGGCGCGATCGGCCGGGATTCGACTGAAGCTCCACGGACTTACGTCCGTGGGATCTACCCTTTGCAGGCGTTGGAGCGCCTGTCCCCGAAGCGGGGAATTCGCTATTCCTCCACGGAGTTACGTCCGTGGAATCCCGCGAAGGGGATCGAACCCTATCTCCACAAGAATGCGAAGCTGAGCATCGGCCTGCCCGGGGATCCCGGCATCTTCAAGTCCGACGGCCGCCGGGCCGTTAGGCCAAGCCCATCGTCTTGAGGGCCTGCTCGCCCTTGTTGGCCGCGGCCGGCGCTTCGCCCGGAAGATAGAGCATGACGCCGTTCCGGACGGGCCGGAGCGCAATTTTCCCCGTGGCCGCGAATGCGGTCGTAACCTGGATCGGATCCTCCCCTTCGTAATAGACCCTGAACGCTTCGTTGAATCCGCTGTAGACGGAATGAATGCCTTTGAAGGTCCCCGTCCTCAGCTTCTCGATGGCCAGCCTGACGAATTCCTCGTGGGACAATTTGTTCGCCATATCGTCCTTTTTCTCCTCGGACCGTTTGTCCTCCCTTGAAGAAAGACGGACCCCGGCCTTTTCATTCTCACTTCAGCCGGGAATCGCGGTCTCAGGAACGCCTCAGCCCCGGCCGTCCCAACAGAAAGTGCAGACCTTGTCCTTGGGAAGTCCGATGGCTTCGACCAGGTCGTCCAGCCGCTGATACTTGAGGGTGGTCAAGTTGAGGCGGGCGCGGATCCGTTCTTCCATCGCCCGATACTTGTCCGTTTCGGGGCGGGTATAGTCCGTCAGGTCCTTGGCCTTGGCGCCCTCGATCTCCCGGACGGCCCGGCGCGCGGCCAGGTCCATCTCGGAGCGCGATACCGAGAAATTCAGGAATTTGCACCCGTATACAAGGGGCGGGCAGGCCGGCCTCATGTGGACCTCGAGGGCCCCGACCTCATAGAGACGCTTGACGGTATCCCGGAGCTGGGTCCCCCGCACGATCGAGTCCTCACAGAACAGAAACTTCTTTCCCTCGATCAGCTCCCGGACCGGGATGAGTTTCATCCGGGCGACCAGGTCGCGAACATCCTGATTCTGGGGCATGAAGCTGCGGGCCCAGGTCGGCGTGTACTTGACGAAAGGCCGTCTGAACGGAATCTTGGCCTCGGCCGCGAAGCCCAGGCCGTGGCCGACCCCGGAGTCGGGGATGCCCGCCACGAAATCGACCGCGGCCGGCGCGCGGCGGGCCAAGGCCGCCCCGCACCGGTAGCGGGCTATCTCGACATTGATCCCCTCATAGCTCGAAGCGGGGTAGCCGTAGTAAACCCAGAGAAAAGCGCAGATGCGCAGCGTCGTCCCGGGCTTCTTCCGGGTCTCGACGCCTTCGGGCGTCACGAAGGCGATCTCGCCCGGCCCCAGCTCCCGATCGACTTTGAAGTCGAGGTTGGGGAAAGCGCAGGTCTCCATGGTCACGGCCCAGCTCCCTTCCTTGCGCCCGATGATGACCGGCGTCCGTCCGTACTTGTCCCGGGCCGCGTAAATGCCCTTCTCGGTCAGGATGAGCAGCGAACAGGATCCCTCGACGGCGTCCTGGAGGCCGCTGATCCCGGCCTCGAAGCTCCCCTCCTGGTTGATGAGGAGAGCGGCCAGCTCGGTCGGGTTGAGGCCGCTGCTGAGCTCCGTGAATTGAAGGCGGCGCCGGACGATAAGCTCGTGGGCCAGCGTCTCGGCGTTCTTGATGGCGCCGACGGTGGCGATGGCATAACTCCCCAGGTGAGAGCGGATGAGGACGGGCTGGTCGTCGGTGTCGCTGATGACGCCGATCCCAGCCCATGAGCCGAGGGCGCCGATATCGGCGTCGAACTTGGATCGGAACTGGGCGTTCTCGATGTTGTGGATGACCCGGACGAAACCGTCCTTGCGGACGACGGCCAGGCCGCCCCGCTTCGTCCCGAGGTGGGAATGGTAGTCGGTCCCGTAGAATAGGTCCGTGCTGCAGTCCTGCCAGGATGTGACTCCGAAAAATCCGCCCATGAACACGCTCCTCCCGGAATCGGGGTCAGAGCATTTTCGTACGGAACGGCCGGGTCTGTCAACCCGGCCCGGGACGAAACCGGCGCCCGAATTCGCCGAGGAGGTTCCGACACCCCCGGCCGCCCGAAAAATCACCCCCCGAATCATCGAGAGGGGGCATTCCCTCCCTCCTAGCCGAAATCCCATACTGGTTCGGCGGGGCAGACAGAGGTATAGGGCGAATTGATGGGTATCGAACAACCTGGATCGACTCCCCGGGTGTCCGGACCCGCCGCGCCCCCCGTCGAGCTCGACCCCCTCATCCGGGATTTCCTCAAGATTCTCAAAGTCGCTTTCAAAATGGCCGCCATCTACAGGATGGACCATCCCGCCTTCAAGCGGACCGTGGTCGATTTCATGGCCAAGCTGGAAAGTTTATTCAAGCTGATCTCGCCGCTCTCGATCGGGTTCACACCCCATTCCCTGTTCATCGACAACCGCTTCTGGGAGGACGATAAGATCATCATCGAGCTGGCCCAGCTCTTCCATTTCCGCAAGATCAAGAGGCTCGAATTCCGCCAGGGGATCACGCTCGATGAGCTCTCGAGGTTCGCGGCCAAAATCACCCTTTCGATCAAAGAGTACATCAAGGCGGGAGGGATCCGGGCCATCCTCAAGAGCGAACGGATCGTTCACATCACGGCCGAGGAACTCGATTACGCCCAGCTCCTGCACGGCGAAGGCGAAGAAATCAAGGACATCTGGCCTTACCTTCTGATGGAGGCGGTTGAGGAAGACGACAGGACCAAGCTCGGCCAGCTGGCGGAGAGCTTCGACAAGGTCGCCCATAAGTTCAACACCGAGGACCTCATCCAGAACGAAGAGCTCCAGCGCCATTTCGCCCAATTTTTCCGGTACCTCAAAGAGACCGCCGCCGACAAATACCGGACCTGCGCCAAGGCCCTACTCAAGTCCCTGCTGGTCATCCGCAAAGCCCCGCCCGAGACGAAGTTCGAACAGCTGAAACTGATGATCTCGGACCTGAGCGAACAGGACCTATCGTCCACGCTTTGGGAGGAGATCATCGGAGACGACAAATTCGACTCCCTGAGCTTCAGCGTCTTTTCCAGGATCATTTCCAAGGAAAAGCACATGAGAATCTCCGCCTCCCTCCGGACGCTCTTCCAGATCGACGATCACGCCAACCGCCGTCCCGAGGTCGAGCGAAAAATCCGGACGCTCCTGTCCGGGACCTCCAGCCTCCTCCTGTCCGACGTCTACCGTCAGACGCTCGCCGGCCTTCTGTCCGAGATCGCCTTCGAAAAGAAGATGGAGTTGGACCAGACGCTGATGGCTCAGAGCTATCGCCTCCTCCATGTCAATCTGCTCGCCCGGGAGACGTCCGCCGAATACGAGGTCAAGAGCCTGGAGAGGATCCTCGAAGACTGGGAGCCTATCGCCCAGGAAGAGAACCTCGATTATCTCCGCTCGCTTTGGGAGGTCCTCGAAGCCAAGAAGCCGCGTCTGGCGGCCGTCCCGGCCTACGAATCCCTGCGGAAAGCGCTCCCCGGACTCATCGAAAGCCTGATCCTGCGCGGAGACAGCTCGTCCGCCCTCGACGCTTTCGTTGACGGCCTGGGAGAGAGCCTTCACGAGCGGGGGACCTACCTGGACAAGGTCTTTATCGAGAAAACGGTAACGCCGACTCTGTTGCGGACATACTTCAGGTTCTTTCCATCATTCCTGTCCGATTTTAAAGCCCGCCTGGAGAAGAACAAAACGTCCAGCCGGCTCCTGGAACGGATCGCCGACAACCTCAAGAGCGTCGCGGCGCCCGCCTCTCTAGAGCTCCTGAAAACCCTCTATCTCCTGGGCGAGAAGCGGGTCAAGGTTTGCGCCCTCCAGGCCATGGAAGGGCAGAGCGAGTTCGACGAACGATTCTTATTCGCGGCCCTGGACAACAAGGACGAACAGATCAAAGCGGAAGCGTTGGTCCTCCTGGCGAAACGGGAACGGTCCCGCCACGTCGCTCTGGCCAAGCTCCTCAACATCCAATCCCCCTATGGGACGAGGAACAGGGCCTTGATCAAACATATCCGTATCGTCGAAACCAAAGACCTCCGCGAAGCGAGGCCGTTCCTGAAGTCCCTGGCCGAGCGCAAGGACGTTTGGAACCGCCGCGTCCGCCAGGAGGCATTCCGCGTGTTGGAGGCCTGGGGTGAGGGATAAAGTCAAGTCCTGTTTCATCTACCTGATGAACACGATCCAGGCCGGCAAGATCTACTCGGAGAACCATCCTAAATTCAAGGAATACATCGAACGGCTCTACGCCGTGCTCGAAGAAATCCTCGAGGGGAGGAAGGAATTGACCCTGGGGATCGTCAAGGGAGAGCTGGCCTGGGAAAATGAGATCTTCTTCAACTTGACCCAGAAGCTCGGTCCCCTCATCGCCTTCCTTGAGGAGAGCCGGATCGAACGGATTATCTTCCAGCAGGGCCTCCGATTCGAGGAATTGCACGGGTTCGCCGTTTTCCTGGCCAGGACCAGACGGTTGGACAAGGTTGATGAGCAGGAATACTTCAACCTCCACGGCATCCAGAACATCCGGGCGGGGCGGCTGCGGGCCCTGGTCAAGGGAGAAACCCCCGAAGGGGCCGTTGACGAGATACGGATAAAATACGAAAATTCGATCCAGTCCGTCTCCCATAGTTTGAACCAGGTCCTTAACGAGGAGGAGATCGATTATCTCGACCTGCGCTTCAACGTCCTCAGCCTCATGGAAGATTTCGTGGGACGCCACCAGGACCTTTTAAGCCTAGTCGCCGTAAAAGAGAAAGACTTGGCGACCTTCGCCCATCTCCTGAACGTGACTCTGTTGTCCATGTTCTTCGCCTCCAAGCTCGAATTCCCCAAGGACGACGTCCTGGACCTCGGCATCGCGGCCCTTTATCACGATGTCGGCAAGCTCGGCATCTCCCTGGGCATTCTTAATAAGAGGACGAAACTCGCCGAGCAGGAGTACGTCCAAATCCGCGACCATCCGGTCCTCGGCGCCAAGATCCTCGACGGTTACAAGGAAACCCTGGGCATCCTCCCCGTCATCGTCGCTTTCGAGCACCATGTCCGCTACGACCAGACCGGCTATCCGAAACTGGCCTATCCGAAGAAGCCCCACCTGGCCTCCATGATGGTTTCGATCTGCGACGTCTACGACGCCCTCGCCCTCAAGCGCTCCTACAAGAAGGATTATCCGCCCGACAAAATCTACGAGATCATGAACCTGGAGAAGGGTAAAATGTTCGACCCCCAGCTCCTCGACAAGTTCTTCCGGTTCATGGGGATCTGGCCGGTCGGGACGATCGTAGCCCTCAGCGACGGCCGTGTCGCCATAGTCCGGGAAGTCCACGAAGCGGACCCCCGCGGCCCGACCGTGGAGGTCATCGACCCCCAAGAGCGCAAGGAGGCGATCGACCTGTCCAAGACCAAGGAGCTTCGCGTCACGGAAGCCTTGAACCCCCACGGAAAGGGCAAAAAATACCTGCCCCTGATTCAGGGGTCCTCTCCTCCCGTCTGATCCCGGGCCGGACCCGCGCCGGGCTTGACGCTCAGAATTCGAACTCGACGCTCGCGGAGCGGGCCCGGCCGCACGGTCTTCAAGACGACCAGCGAACACTCGATCGGCGACCTCAAAGCCATCCTGGACTCCGGGTCCAAAGACGCCCACGCCATGCTCGAGGAATTCCTCCTCTACCTCGCGGCGCGGCGTTCCTACATCGCCTCTCTCATCGCCGCGTTGTTCGACTGAAGCATTCCCGAATCGCGATATCTCTTTTATTGTCAATATATTGGATTGAGCGCAAAAATTTTTGATACGAGGCTAAGGCTTCAAGCTGCGGATGAGGCTCTCGCCCCGGGCCGTCTCGCGGGCGGCGATGACCGAGCGGGCCGAGACGAGGTCCAGGATTCCGGCCCGGGAAAAATCTCCCTTGGCCGAGTCCTTGCGCCCGGTGAAGGGGAAGATGTCGGGACCCCGCTGGCACTTGGCGTTGACGTTGATCCGGGCGACCTGGGTCCGGGCCGCTTCCAGGATGGGCCTGAGGCCGGACGGGTCGCGGCCGAATACGCTCAGCTGCTGGCCGTAGGGAGAGCGCCGCAGAAAATCGAGCGGCTCCTCGATGCGGCCGAAGGGAACGACGGGAAGGACCGGTCCGAACTGCTCCTCGTGAAAGACGCGCATCAGGCGGTTGACGGGATAGAGAAGGGTCGGCCGGAAGAGAGATCCGGCATGGGCCCCGCCCTTGTCGTTGAGGATGCGGGCGCCGAGGCGCCGGGCGTCCAGGACGAGCCCGTCGAGATAGGCGATCCTTTCGGCGTCGGCCAGCGGGGTCGTCCGAACCCCCTTCATCCAGGGCATCCCGACCCGGATCCGTTCGACGCCTTTCTTCAAGGCCCCGAGGTAGTCCGCGGCGATCCTCTCATGGACGAAAAAAATCTTGAGCGCGGCGCAGCGCTGACCGTTGAAGGCGAGCGCTCCCAGCAGCGATTCCTTGACCGCGACCTCGATATCGGCGTCGGCCAGGATGACGGCCGCGTTCTTGGCGCCCAACCCGAGGACGGCCTGGAGTCTGTTCTTGTGGGGATGGAGGCCCATCAGATGATTCGCCGTCCGGCTCGTCCCGATGAAGGCCAGGATATCGACCCGCCCGCTCTTCATGAGCGGCTCGACGACGGTCGGCCCGTCGCCGAAGACGACGTTGACGGCGCCGGCCGGAAAGCAGTCGCGCAGATCCTCGAGGAAATGCCGGAAAAAGAGGACTCCAAAGCGGGGCGGCTTGACGACCACCGTATTTCCCATGATCAGGGCCGGCCCGACCAGGCTCATCGTCTCGAAGAGGGGATAATTATAGGGTCCCAGGCAAAGGGCGACGCCGAGCGGTTCGTCCCTGACGACCCCGACGATGCCCTTGTCCCGCCTGAGCTTCGCGGAGGCCCGTTCGCGGGCCCGGGCCGCGTCCAAAACCTGGCCCAGGAAATCGACGGTCCGGTCGAACTCGTCCTCGAGCTCGGCATAGGGCTTGGCGATCTCCCACATCAGAGTCCGGCAGATCTCCTTCTTTTTCGCCGCGATCCGGCCCAAGAACTTTTCGAAGGCGGCCGCGCGCCGGCCGATCGAAAGCGCCGGCCACTCCCCCCGCCCCTGACCGAAGGCCCGGCCGGCCGCTTCCAGGATTCTCAGCGATTCCCGCGAGGTCAGGGCGGGGTACGAGCCGAGGCGGACCCGCTCGAGGCGCTCTCCCCTGCGGAGGCTGATCGGCGAGAGGACGGGAAGCGACGAGCCCCGCCAGATCCTGATCTTACCGTCCGCGAGATAGTCCCTGAATTTCGTTGGCGCGGCCGGACGGAACGCGGCCGGAATCTCGGATTCTTCGGGAAAGACGCCCGCCGGCTCGCGGTCCATGGCTTACCTTTTCAAGAACCGTCGCAGATAGGTTCGGACCTCGCCGAGGCCGAGACGAAGGCAGAGGACGTAGAACAGGACGAGGGCGGCGCCGCCGCAGACGATGACCGAGGCCAGCGCGGCCCAGAAGGACGCGCCGGCGAAGCGGGCGAAAAGCCCGTTGAGCGCCCAGGCGGCAGCCCCGCATAAAACCGAGGCCGTGGTCAGAATCAAACAAAAGCGGCCCAAAGCTCCCATCTCGAATCTCCCGATCTTCGCCGGGAGACGCGCGACAAGAATCCAGGCGTTGAGGACCGCGGCCAGGCTCGTGGACAGCGGGAAGATCATGAATCCGAGGACCCCCATCAACGAAACGTTGAGGAGGATGGTCAAGGCCACCGAGGCCAGGCTGGCGATCATCGGCGTCTTAGCATCCTTGTAGGCGTAAAAGACGGCGGCGACGTTCCGCAGGCCGGACATGAAGGGGATGCCCAGGGCATAGAGGACAAGGGCCCCGGCTACGGCGATCGTGTCCGCCGCCGTGAACTGGCCCCGCTGGTAGATGACCTGGGTGATCGGGCGCGACAGGAAGGCGATCAGGGCGGAAGTCGGCACGGTCAGGAACAGGACCATCTTAAGCGAATCGGCAAGGGTCGAGCGGACGGCAACGACATCGTTATTCAGGGCAAGCCTGGAGAATGCGGGCAGGGCGACCGTCCCGACCGCGATCCCGAACAGCCCGAGCGGCAGATGCATGATCCGGAAGGCGTAGGTCAGCCAACTGACGCTCCCCTGCTTGAGGGGCGTCACCAAGATCGTGTTGACGAGGACGTTGATCCGCGGCCCGGCCAGCCCGATCGCGACCGGGATGAACAGGGCCAGGACCCGGCGGAATTCGGGGTCGCGGAAGCTGAGGAACGGGCGGTAGCGGAATCCTTTTTTATAGGCGAGCGGTACCTGAAACAGGAACTGCATCAAGCCTCCGACGAGAACCCCGATGGCCATGCCGAAGATGGGCCGCTTGCCGTGGGCGACGAACCAGCCGTAGGTCAGCACCGGGACCAGGATCGAGAACAGGTTGAACATGGCCGGCGCCAGCGACGGCACGAAAAAGGACTTTTCCGTGTTGAGGTAGCTCATGGCCCAGGCTCCCAGGCTGACGAAGAGGAGAAAAGGGAAGAGGACGGCGGTCAACTGGGCCGTCAGGTCGATCTTTCCCGGCACCTTGCCGAAGCCGAAGGCCACCCATTTGGCGATCGAGGGCGCGAACAGAAGCCCGGCCAGCGAGACGGCGCCGGTCACGACGGCGAGAACGTTGAACATGTTGGAGGCCAGCTTGTTCTGGGCGTCCTTGCCCTTGGCCTTTTCGGCCGTCAGGACCGGGACAAAGGCGGCGGACAGGGCCGTTTCGGCGAACAGGTCGCGGAGGAGGTTGGGAATCCGGAAGGCGACGTTGAAGGCGTCCGTGGCGGCCCCGACACCGAAAAGGTGGGCGAAGACGGATTCGCGGACGAGTCCCGCGACCCGGCTCAGCGCCGTGCCGATCGAGAACGAGCGGACGCCTTTCGTTATGTCTTCCATTTCGGCCTTCCCGGACGGATAAGATTATAGGGGGGAGACGAGATCGGGGTCAAATCTTCGCTTTTTAGTTGGGATACATCCCATGTTAGCGCCGATCTTGTCCGCCAAGGTTTTCAGGCGTCCGTTGTCCAATTCCATATCAAGAGTCGATGGAAGGATTTTTAGGAAGCAAGGAGGATATCGCCATGAAATTCCGCATCCTGAGTCCCGGCAAGAGAGGAATCGCCCTGGTCGCCGGATTTGTCCTGGTCGCCGCGCTGGGCGGCGCGCTTTTCGGCTCTAAAGTCCCCCGCTCCACCCCAATCCCCTCCGACGCCGGTTCGGTCCAGGCGCAGATCCTGTTCTGCATCGGAATGCACATCGAGCCCCGGGGAGCGAAGGTCAGCCCTTTGGTTGATAAATCCCTTGGTTTCAGCGGATCGCAGCCGCCGTTCGTCGCCGGCGCATCGAAGCCCAAAGGGGACTACAATGATCCCGCGTTCTTCCGCCTTCATCTCGGGTATATCAACCAGGTCATCGCGGTCATCGAAAAACACCACGGAAAGCTGACCGTCCAGGCCCAGACGCCGTTTACTCAGGTCCTTGTCAGGAACGGCGAGGATTTGTTCAAGGAGCTCCAAGGCCGGGGCCACGAGATCGCCCTCCATTTCCACGAAGGGCCCCACCTCGGCAAAGATTGCGATACGCTGCCGGCGGCGACCTGGACCGCGGTCATGAATGAGGAAATCGACTGGATCAAGAAGGCAGGCGGCCGTTCCATTCATTACTGGAGCGGAGGCAATCTCTATCCGCGCCTCCTCGGGGCGGCGTCCAAGGCCGGGCTCGAGTTCATGAGCGATTACAAGAACCCGGATACCCAGAAGGCGGATCCCCGGCTGTTGGCCGTGGGTCCCTGGCGCCCAGCCGGAGGGCCGTCAGCGACGAACCTCGACGCCTTCGTCCGCCACGATCCCAAGGGACCGATCATCTACCTCCCGGACGGCGTCTTCGAAGACGAAGACTTCCGCAAGCGGAAAATCGGCGGGGATGAGACGTATTTCGAAGCCATGACCGAGGGCCTGGAGCTGTCGCTTCGCGCCGCGCGCCAGGATCGAGTCAACGTCTTCCACCTGACCGTCCATCCGGGCGAATTCCTGGGTCCTAAAGGGGAGGAGCCGTTCGGAGTCGTCGACCGCTGGCTGACCGAAGTCGTCGATCCCCTGGTGAAGGACGGCCGCGTCAAGTGGGCCACCTTCGCCCAAATGGCTGCGGCCTTTCGCGCCTGGGAGAAAAGCCATCCCGGCGTCGACCCGCGTTCGGCTTCGCAGTCCCTGCCGGGAGCGGACGCCGCGCGTAATTCCGGCCGTCCCGCCCTTGCCGCGCAACCGGACCGTTCCGTCCCCGGATACATGACTTTCGCCGTCAACATCCACGATTGGGCCCATCCGGACGAGAGCGCCGATACGATTCTGAAGCTCATCGGCCTATTCCGCGGCGCCGGCGTCAAGGGCGATTTCTACTTCACCGCCCCCCTGCTCGAGGTCTACGCGGCCAAGCGCCCGGACGTCCTGACCGCGCTGCAAACGAGCGGGATGACGGTCAGCTATCATGTCCGGCCGCCATCGCCTCTCTATACCGGGTTCGACGCATCCCTGCGCGAACTGAGCGATGCGGCGCTGGCCCGGGCCGTCCGCGACAACGAAACCTACGCCCTTGACCTGCGCACCGGCCGGCTGGACAAATCCCGTCCGGGCGGATACTCCTACGCGGCGCGCATCCTGGGCCGGCCGCCGGTCGTCGTCTCCCCCCAGTGCGGCTCGCTCCGCATCCGGAACGCCGTCGAAAAAGTCTACCGCGAGATGGGGGCCAAGATGGTCGTCCTCTATCACGAGACCGGGACCAAGATCGAAGATCCCTTCGAATTCCGCAACGGCCTCCTCATCCGGCCCAGCGACTTCAGCATCACCCGCTGGCGGCTTTCCGGGGAATCCGAGGATTCGTTCTGGTGGAACCGCGTCGGCCGGGAGGGCGGGTCGGCCTTCAATCCTTTAGCCCATCTGCAGGCCGAGTTGGCCAAATGGACCGCGTCCCGCGCGCCGTTCATCACATCTCTCATCCACGAAAATAATTTCGTCCGCGGCGGCCCCGAAGCCTGAAGGGCTTATTATTTCAAGGCCCCCCAATATCGCGTCCCGGCCCGGCCGCCTTACAACCTGAACGCCCCCGATCCGTCGCGGACTCGTCCCAAGAGCGAGCGGGATGCCATCTGGAACGCCTACACGGCCATGGTCAAGTGGGCCGCCGCTCACCTTCGGGTTGTCACCTCCGAGGACATCGTGGCCATGGCCGCTCGGTGACGCTTATCGGTGTCCCCCAGGGACACCGATAAGCGTCACCATATTTCACGGGCACTGGATGACGCCGTGGGCCCAGAGACAGCCGCCGCAGGCCGGGAAGGAGTTCCCGAAGCAATCCTCGCTGTTTGTCTCTAGGAGGCTGCAGCCGCCGCAGAGGTGGCAGGGGGCGAAGTCGAAGGCGTTGACCTTCTCCCTGAACGCCCGGTACTCCTCCGAATTCCAGATGTCGAAGAGATCACCCGAGGCGACGTCGCCCACGACGTAGCCTTCGATCGCCCTGTCGGTCGAGTGGAGGGTCGTCGTATGGGAGTGGAGGAGCCCCATGCAGGGCGCCACCTTCCCGTCCCAGCGGACGAAGGTCGCCCGGTCTTTTATAAAACGGCAATTCCCGGTCCGGGCGCTGATCGGATTCCCCATCATGTCGAGGTTGGCGTAGCCCCAAAAGAGGCTGAGCAGGGCATCGCGGGTGATCGGGTTGAAGTCGATCCGGGGCAGGCTGACGGCGGGCTTTCCGGGCGCTTCCGAGAAGGTGTCCAGGGCCAGGGTCAGCCGACAGACCATCTCCTTCTCCATCTCCGGCGTGTAGGGCAGGACGTTGCTGACCGAGACCTTGCGGGCGCCGGTCAGCTCGACGATCTCGAAGAGGTGGGCGAGGTCGTTGACGTTCTTCCTCATGACGACGACGGCCAGGCCGACCTCGACGGCGTGGCCACCCCGCGCGTTCAACGCCTTGAGGGTCTTGAGGCTCTCGACGACCCGGCGGAAATTCGCCCCGCGCCGGATCTCCTCGAAGACCTCTTCGGCCATGCCGTCGAAGGAGACCCAGAGCATATCGAGCCGCGCCCCGTGGAGGGCGCGGAGCATGGCCTCGTCGAGAAGAGTGCCGTTGGTGACCATCTCAACCCGGACGGCCAGCGCCTTGATTCCGCGGATCATGTCCACGATCCGGGCGTGGGCGGTCGGCTCTCCGAACCCCCCGAACATAACGGACTCAAGGTGCTCGAAGCGGCCGAGCTGTCCCGCCAGCCTTTCGAAGACGGCCCAGTCCATGTCGCCCATCGGCTCCTTCCAGGTGTTGCGGATGCAGGTCGTGCAGGTCAGGTTGCAGCGGGAGGTCGGCTCGATATACAGGCGGGACAAGCTGTGGATGTTGGGCAAGATCTCGACCCGGCCGGCCACGGCCGCGATCGGGACTTCGGTCCCGGGAACGAGCCCCAGCCTGTGGGTGATTCCGGCGGGCAGGATGAGCCGGCCGTCCTTCCCGACCCGGGCCTTGAGCTCGGCCGGGTTGTCCTTGGGCCGGCCTCGCGAAATCATGCAAAATACTTCTTTCTAAAATACAGGGCCACGTTGACCAGCCCGATCATGACCGGGACCTCGACGAGAGGGCCGATGACCATGGCCATATCCTTACGCCTGGACGAATATCTGTCATAAGAATTTCAATTATATAAAAATCGTTAAGAATAGCAAGACAGCCCCCCCGGGCCTCTGGATCGGAAACGGGTCAAGCCGCCTGAATTTATTACAATAGTTTCGCCTTATCCTTTTAGATGCCGGATTTCTTAGGACCACATTTTTCACGAAGTTCCCGTAAAGTTTTCACGAGCTCCTCGTCAGCGGGAAAGCTGATGGCGTCCGCGGGGCATTCGCGTGTGTAGGCCCGGCAGCCGACGACGCAATTGAGCGGCTGAACCACTTCCATGACGGTCTCACCGAGGGCGAACACTCCGTTCGAGCAAAAATCCTTACAGGCACCGCAATTCGTGCACTTCTCCGGATCGATCGTCGGGAACCAGGGGATTTTTTCCCGAGGGATCCCCATGTAGGAATCCGAACTCACTGGTCGACCTCCTCGATGGCCTTCTTGATGTCCGCGAAGGCCTGGTCCGTGTTCTTGAACTGGATCGAGACGGGTTTCCATGTCTTCTTGTCCATCGGAACACCGGCCCTCTGGAATCCGGCCCGAAGGAGCTTGGCCTGCTTCTCGATCTTGCAGGCCGGGGTGACATAAACGACGCCGTCCTTTTTGAGAAGGTCCTCCATGAGGGCTTCTCCGTTCGCTTCGCATAGGCGGGTATGGAGGAGCATGTAATCGTGAGGTAGCTCGAGCCGGATGCGCTCGGCCAGTTGATGGAGGTCGAGGTCCTTCATGCTCGGGCAGGCAAAGCTGCAGGTGCACATTAGAATGGCCTTTTTCATGATTTCTTTCTCCTTTGATATTCTATTTCGCTAAATAACGTAACGCCGAAGAGAGTTCTTTCCTTTTCGGCAAATCTCGAATCGTTTGGCCGCCACGGATCTTTCTCGATCCGACAGCACGAGGGGATCCTCTTCCACCCACCGGGAAAGGTGTTCAAGAAGGGACTCGATGACCGGCAGTTTCTCGTCGTTCAATCTATATTCGATCCACCTCCCGTCTTTGTCATCGAGAATGAACCCCGCCTCGCGCAGGATCGCCAGGTGCTTTGAGATCGTCGACATGGAAAGACCCAGGACCTCACGCACCTCACAGACGGCCATGGGTCGTGTCTCCAGCATCTTGAGAATCCGCAGACGACTCCTGTCGGAGAGCGCCTTCAGAACCTTTTGTGCGTCACGTAACGTATTATTTCTCATTTCGCCACATATCGAATTGTAAAGGAGGCAGGTATTTTTGTCAAACCCTCTGTTTGCTTTTCTGTTCATAAGGCTCCACGGGCGGATTCCTCAACTTGACAATTCGAAGATGGTTCGCTATATTTGTTTATGTGCATATGCGAATATATGAACTTGTCAGGAGGGCCCGTTGATTGAAATCAGCGATACCGCCATAAGGGAATTTAAACGAATCCTCGACGATGAAAAGAACGGAAAGGCCATAAGACTATTCTCATCGGGAGGAGGCTGCTGTGGCCCTTCGTTGGGCATGGACATGGTCGCCCAAGGCGAAGAAGGGGATGTGAAATATGTAAATGAAGAATGCCCGGTCTTTATTGAGAAACGCGCCTTCGATGAGTTGAACGGGGCGGTGATTGATTTTAGCAACGAAGGCGCTCAGAAAGGCTTTTTCCTCCGGGGGCTACGTGGCGGCTGTTAACAGGGATCATTCTCCAGCAAAGAAAAACATGGATCACTATTTGAAAGTCCTGAAAGCACTCGCCGATGAAACACGTCTGCGTATTATCAATCTCCTTTACGAACGTGAGCTTTGCGTATGCGACCTTGGGGATATTCTCGGCACGACCCAGACGAAAATATCGCGTCATCTGACCCATTTGAAGAATGCCGATCTGGTGCGGGACAGGAAACTTGCCCAGTGGTCTTTCTATTCCTTAAACAGATCCGGCGGAATGAAAATCGTCGATGAACTCGTGCACGGCGTTCTAAGGAGCCTGGACGTTTATCGGCATGATTTGGACCTCCTTAAAAAGAAGGAAAAGGCCGGCGACTGTCAAACAAATGTTGCTAGATAAAGGAGCACTTCATGAAGATCATCGAGATTTACGAGCCGCCCTTGTGCTGCCCCACCGGAGTATGCGGTCCCGCTCCTGATCCGGACCTCGCGGCCTTACAGGAAACGATCCTGAAGCTCAAGAAGGCCGGATTCTCCGCGGAGAGGATCGCCCTCAACCAGCAACCCAAGCGGTTCATGAACAATCCTCTCATCAAGGGGATCCTTAATTCAGAGGGGAAGGGATCGCTTCCCATCACTCTTATTGGGGGGAAATTGGTCCTCAAAGGCCGATATCCGAAATATGAAGAACTTATAAAAGAGGTGATCTAAATGCCGACTTATGAATATGGCTGCCGGCGGTGTAACCATGTCTTTGAAAAAAGGATGACGGTTGAGGAAAAAAAGAACACGAAGACGGCGTGTCCGAATTGCGGCTCCGACGACGTGCGCCAGCAATTCTTTGGAGTGAGCTTTTCGAGTAAAAATAACACGCGGGAAAATTCCTCGGGAGGGTGCTGCGGTGGCGGCGGAACCGGCTGTTGCGGATGAGAGGATGGCGATGAAACGTCGGTCTGCGCGAGTATGGTTCCCATGACGGACAAGCAAGCGGATTCCATCGGTCGGGTTGCTGAGCTGACTTTACATCTGCTCCGGAAGCTGTTCGACGGAAAATCCGACCTGAACGTGGGAGTTCGCCTGTGGGATGGGACGCGCTGGCCGGATGATCAAATTCGCCCGGCGACTCTCGTCCTCAACCATCCCGGCGCTCTGCGCACCATGTTCTTGCCGGGAACGGAGGTGGGCCGTAGCGGCCTGCCTTTGACCCGCGCGGACTGGTATTCCAGCCAGTCATAGAAGTTCGGTGATGGATGGCAACCCCAAAGAGGAGGGTTATCATGCCCCTGGATGAAAAGACAAGAGAGCTCGTGGCATTGGGCGCGGCCATGGCCGGAAACTGCTTTCCATGCCTCCGGTATCACTATAAGAAATGCCGGGAGCTTGGGATTGCCGTTGATGATCTGCATGATGCGCTGGAGATGGTCAAGACCGTAAAAGAAGTGCCGATCAAGGAAATTTCCAAATTGGCGAACACCTTACTGAAAAGAGGAGAAGATATCGATGACTGAATACCTGTTTTTTTCGGGAAAGGGCGGCGTGGGAAAAACCACGATGGCCGCCACCACGGCCGTTTACAACGCCATGCGGGGCAAGAAGACCCTGATCATATCGACCGACCCGGCCAGCAACCTGGGAGACATTTTCGAAAAGCGGATCGGACACACCATCACGCCGATCCTCCCAAATCTCTCCGCTATGGACATCGATCCCGATGCCGCCGCGGAGGAATACCGGGAGAAGGTCATCGGGCCGATGCGCGGCGTCATGCCCGATGACATCATGAAGGTCCTCGAAGAGCAGTTTCGAAGCGCCTGTACCATAGAGATCGCGGCCTTCGACCGGTTTACCGATTTTCTGGTCAACGAGGAGCTCGATCTCGTCGTATTCGACACGGCGCCCACCGGCCATACCATCCGACTGCTTGAGCTGCCGGTGGACTGGTCGAAGCACATCGAGGAAAGCGCGAAGGGCTCCGGGCAGACCTGCATCGGCCCGGTGTCGTCCATTCAGGGCGCGAAGGAAAAATACGACCGCGCCATTGCCGCGATGCGAGAAGGTTCCCGCACCACGTTTTATCTCGTCCTGAAACCGGAAAAGACCTCTTTGGCCGAGACCTTGCGCGCCCGCGACGAGCTGAACACGCTGGGCATACGAAATTTCCGCGTCATCGTGAACGGAATATACCCGGACGATGAAATCATCCACAGCCGCTACGCGAACCTGTCCGCCGTGCAGTCACGATATCTCGGGATGATCGAAAAAGCCCTGCCCTATCCCTCGAATAAAGTGGGCCTTCAAAGCGGCGAGATCAAGGGCCTGCGGGCCATCACGGACTTCGCCGGCGTCGTGTTCGAGGGGAAAAAGACCGCCGTCACGGAAAGCTTCCTTCAGCCGGGGACGTTTGATCAGTTTGCGGATGGCGATGCTCTGACCCATATCATCCAAAAAAAGCGCGACACGAGGATCGTGATCATCACCGGCAAGGGCGGCGTGGGAAAAACCGTGACCGCGTGCGCCGTGGCGGCGCATCTCGCGGGCAACCGGCGGAAGACGCTTCTTGTCACGACCGACCCGGCGGCCCACATCGGGCATGTGCTCGATGAACCGATCGGGGACACGATCGCGCAGACAAAGTCCCTGCCGTATCTGAGCGCCGCCCGCATCGATCAGAAAAAAAGCGTGGAGACATATAAAAAGAAGATCATCGACGACGCGGTCCGGTCGGGATATTCCGATGACATGCTCATCGCGCTCAAGGAGGAATTGGAGTCGCCCTGCACGGAAGAGATGGCCGTCTTCGAAGAATTCGCGCGCGTCGTTGAAACCAGCGATTTCGATTATATCGTGTTCGACACGGCACCGACCGGACACACCCTCAGGCTCCTGGAGCTTCCCTATGATTACGCCCGGCAGGTGGAATTAATGGTCCAAATCAAAAAGGAGGGAGGCGCCTCCGATAAGGCACAGAGAAAGCTCGAGTCCCTTCTTGGGAAGCTCAAAGACCCCGCCACCAGCGCGTTCATGCTTGTCTTTTATCCCGAGTACACGCCGATCCATGAAGCCAAACGAACATTGGATGATTTGAGCCTGGCCGGAATCGGCGTTCAGGCCGTGATCGCGAACAACGTGCTTGAGAACGGGGACAAGAACTCGGACTTTTTCCACCGGAGAGCCGCGATGCAGCAGCACTACCTGGAAATCGCCAAAAAGTTGTTCCAATTGCCCGTCTTCAAGATCCCCATGTTCGATGATGAAATCATCGGATTGCCGAAATTGAAACAGGTCGCGGAATCGCTGTTCCAGAGGGAATGCTGTCCCGAAAGCCCGGCGACGAATTGAAAGCTAGATTTGAAGGAGAAGTGGATGACGCATAAATATCCGCTGCTTTCTAATAAAAATATCCCCGCTTATTCCGCGGTCATGGGTCTCTGGATCGTTCTTTCCCTCCTGATCGCCGCGGGGATTCGATCCACCCTCGGCCGGTCAATCGGCTGGACGCCGGCCATCATCTGGTCGCTTGTTTCGGTCATGGTCGGAATGGGTATCATGTTCGGCGCCAGCGCGGTCAACTTGCGTAAGTGGCGCGCCGGTTTTAAGCGCTTGGCCTCGGGGGCCGAAGAGCCGGAGATTCCCGGGGTTTGGTGTCCTGTCCTGACGATGGCGACCCAGACCGCAGTGGAACTCAGGAGAAATCTAAAGGAAGGTCGTTAACGCCTATGATCGTTAAAGAGATTTCATATGACTGAATCCGTATCAAAAAAACTTTCATTTCTTGATCGCTATCTCACGCTCTGGATTTTTACCGCCATGGCCCTGGGCGTGCTTATCGGTTATTTGATTCCCGGCGCAGTGGCCTCGTTTAATGCTAAGTTCAGCGTGGGAACCACCAACATCCCCATCGCCATCGGACTTATCCTGATGATGTACCCGCCCTTGGCAAAAGTCAAATATGAGGAACTGGGCGATGTTTTTAAAAATTGGAAGGTGCTCGGCCTCTCCTTGGTACAGAACTGGATCGTGGGCCCCGTATTGATGTTTTTTCTGGCCATCACCTTTCTCAGAGGGTATCCCGAATACATGGTCGGTTTGATCATGATCGGACTGGCGCGCTGCATCGCCATGGTCATCGTCTGGAACGATCTGGCCAAGGGTGATACGGAATACGCCGCGGGGCTGGTGGCTTTCAACAGCGTGTTTCAAGTGCTCTTTTTCAGTGTCTACGCCTGGGTTTTCATCACAAAGCTGCCCCCGCTCTTCGGCCTCAAAGGTAGTACCGTCAACATCACTATCGGCCAGATTGCGGAAAGCGTTTTTATTTACCTGGGCATTCCGTTCCTGGCCGGGATGATCACTCGGTTTACCCTCATCAAGGTCAAAGGCAAGGAATGGTACCAAACGAAATTTATCCCAAGAATCAGCCCGATCACGCTGATCGCACTTCTCTTCACCATCATTGTCATGTTCAGCCTAAAGGGCGAGTATATCGTCAAGATACCCCTCGATGTTGTTCGAATCGCTGTTCCGCTCCTCATCTATTTCGTGGTGATGTTTCTTTTGAGCTTCTTCATGAGCAAGAAGATCGGTGCCGGGTATCCGATCACGGCGACGCTCTCTTTTACGGCGGCCAGCAACAATTTCGAACTGGCCATCGCCGTCGCCGTGGCGGTCTTCGGCATCAATTCGGGTGTGGCTTTCGCCGCGGTCATCGGGCCGCTCGTGGAGGTGCCGGTGCTTATCGGGCTGGTGAACGTGGCGCTGTATTTCAAAAAGAGATACTTCCGCATCGAAGAGACCGCGAGGGTCGCCTAATGTCGTATATTTTTATTTCCACTCAATAAGGGAGGATGATCATGTTCAAGACAATCGTTTTAGCGACGGACTTATCGCCGGCATCGAACGCTCTGGTGGAATGTGTCATCGGGTTAAAAAGGCTCGGCGTGAAAAAGGTCTTTCTGACCTATGCGTTGGGGATAAAATATCTCGACGATCTCAAATATCTCGTCGCGTCGAAGGTCGAACCCTTCCTGCTCGAGCAGAAAAAGAAACTCGAAACCCAGGGACTTGATGCGGTCATCGAACTGGCGCCGGGTATTCCGGCGGAGGAGATCCACAGAGTCGCGGAACAGAAGGACGCTTCGCTGATTGTCATCGGATCTCACGGCGAAAGTATGGCGGAACATGCGCTGTTCAAATTCGGCGGTACCACCTCGGAGGTGCTTCACAGTTTTACGCGGCCACTTTTGCTTGTAAAAACCCATATCGTGAAAAACACAGGTGAAACCTGCGTTGAGGTTTCATGCTCGGACTTCCTGAAAAATATCCTCTACTGCACCGATTTTTCCGATACAGCGCAGCGGGCCTTCGATCACGTTGAAAAGATGGTTGAAACCGGGTGTCCATCGGTCACCATCATGCACGTCCAGGACAAAACTAAGATCGATAAGCATCTTTCGCAAAAACTCGATGAATTCAACAAGATCGATGCGGAAAGGATCGATATGCTGAGAGAGCGGCTTGCTAAAAAGGGAGCGGCCCGCATCCAGGTGAAGATACCCTATGGGATACCGACGGCAGAAATTCTGAACGAGGCCGCAACCGGAAACTATTCGCTCGTCGTCATGGGCAGCCAGGGAAAGGGATACATCCGCGAAATTTTCCTCGGCAGCGTGAGCTATAATATCGCCAGGAATGCCGGCGTGTCCTTGCTGTTGATTCCCGCCATCCGATAATAGCCGGTTTGCCGCGCCTTTTGAAGATGCCGAAGAGACCGCGCGGTTTCTATATTAAGGAGAATTCCAGGATGACGATTGATGATTTAAAAGGCCGAAAACAATTATTAAATCTTTCTGGACTCAAAAGAGGACGAATTCTGGATATGGGTATGGGAGACTGCGGTTGCATGTCTTTTTTTCTCGCCCAACGGGGATTTGAAGTGATCGGGATTGATTCTTCGTCGACCGCCGTTCACAAGAGCCGAAAAGAAGCCGGGTTAAAAAAATTCAAAGGATCATTTCAGGCAAGGCGAATGAACGCTGTAAAGACGCCGTTTGAAGAGGAGAAGTTTGACGCTGTTTTTTCGTATCATTCTATGCATGATATGCCCAACCCCCACAAGGTCATAAAGGAGATGTTCAGAGTGTGTATGAAAGGGGGAGTGGTTGTGATTTCTGATCTCAATGCCAGAGGCAGAAGAGAATATGGGCACAAACCCGACGAAAAATTTCTCCTAGTGTAGTGTCTCAGTAATATATTTACAATGTTGGCTGGTTTGTGTTATGATCTCTGCATGTGGAAGCCAGCCTCTGTTTTGTCCATAACCCCTGAACAACGACGGACTCTTAAAGCTTGGGTAAAAGCAAAAACGACCCCTCAAAGAGTCGTCCTGAGATCGCGCATATGCTTGTCGGCCGCGGACGGTCAGTCCAATAATGCTATTTCTAAAGATCTTGGGATTTCCCGTCCAACGATCCTTCTGTGGAGAGCACGTTTTAAAAAACTCGGCCCCACCGGAATCGGTGAAGATGCGTCTCATGGACGGAGTTCTCGCCGAACCGACGATGCGACCGTGAAAATGATTATTGATCGAACCTTGCAGACTCATCCGCCCGACGCAACCCATTGGAGTACGCGGAC
>Ga0315285_10001586_pt1 | contig 23849 bp, 18 predicted proteins | sample YL17G09_36_MG_FD_203698 | JGI IMG/M metagenome (GOLD analysis project Ga0315285, IMG submission 203698) | Sediment microbial communities from Yellowstone Lake, YNP, Wyoming, USA - YL17G09_36 | ecosystem: Environmental > Aquatic > Freshwater > Lake > Sediment | place: USA: Wyoming | collected... | reverse complement strand
CGCGCGGGCAGCCCCCGCCGAGGCCCTCGAGGAGGTCCCCCTCCGTCTGACCTACTTCTACAACATGCCCCACATCTTCGGGAGGGTCGTGGACGCGAAGGACGGACAACCCATCATCGCGGCGGAGGCCACCCTCTGGATCAACGACAGCGTCTCGGTGCAGGCGGAACCGGGGTGGCAGAACCCCTACCGTACCAACGAGCAGACGCGGGGATACTTCAGCTTCTGGCCGCAGGCCGAAATGGGAGGATCGGAAGGCCTGCGGGTGGAGATACGCATCGGCTTCGACCACCATGAGTACAGGCCCTTCACCTTCAGAAAGCACGTGAAGGTGCCGGGCGAGTTCTTCGTTCACGACTACATCCGCGGGGACAAGCTTCTCGACATCGGCACCCTGGCCCTCGAGCCGGGCTGATCCGTGGGCCCGACGAGGCTGGGCACCGAGGCGCTGCGCCGGATGCTCGCGGATCTGCGGGCAGGCGCGGATGCCGCACTCGGGACGTACTTGTACAAGGGGCTGCGCATCCAGGTCAGCCGATTCCGGTCCACGGGCACGGTCCGCTCCGCGCGCCTGTACCATACGAGGCGCAAGAGGGGCCTGTGCGTGAGATGCGGCGCCGGCGTGACCAGGAGAAACCAGTTGACGGGGAAGCTTTACCGACTGTGCGAGACGCACAGGATAAAAATCGACGGGGTCTCGCCGTGAGCGGACCCGCTCACCTCCTCACGGCGTAGAGCGCCAGGCCCGCGTACTCCCTCAGCGCCCGGAAGCTCTCCGAGAGAACGTCGAACGACGGGATGAAATCGGCGGCAATGCGCCGGCCCCGCGTCGCCCTGTAGTCCGTCGGAGCCGGGAGGCACGCAATGCCTGCCCGGCGGAAGGCGAGCATGGCGCGAGGCATGTGGGAGGCGGAGGTGACCAGAGCGATCACCTTGCCCGAGGCGAGCATCGCGGAGACCCGCCTCGCGTTCTCCCATGTCGTCCTGCTCTCGGCTTCCCGGAGCACGGCGTTTTCGGGAACGCCCATCATCAGCAGGGCTCGTCGGGCGACGTCGGCCTCTGGTTCGGCCCCGCTTTCGTTCCAGACCACTCCACCGCTGACGATCAGCCGGGCTCCCGTGCGCCGGTGCAGCGCGAAGCCATGAACGAGGCGCGCGAGGGATTCCGGCGTCAGGGCCGAGCGCCCTGCCTGGTCCGGCGATTGGCGGTGCGTTCCCCCTCCGAGGACCACGATAGACTCGAAGGCAGGCGGCGCTTCGAGTGAAACGGAGGGGTAGCGGTTTTCGAGAGGGGCGATCAGCAGGTCCCTCACGGGCCCGCTGGCGAGCAGGAGCAGGAGGGCAGCGGCGGCGGCAGCGAGGGCGGCCCCCACGCGGAAGAACCTCCGTCCGGCCAGAACGGCGGCGGCCACGAGGAGCAGGACGAGAGGAACGGGCGAGAGCAGGAGGCCGTTGATCACGGCCGACAAAACGACCATGGCCTTGAGTATAGCGCCCCTTGCCCCACGAGAGCAAAGCCAGCATACTGCGCCGAGGAGAAGAGCGTGGGGGACCAGTATCTCGATCGGATCCGCGACCTTCCCGTCATGCCCGAGGTGGCGGCGAAGGTGGTGAACCTCACGGAGGGGAAGCTCGAGATATCCTTCAAGGAGCTGGAGTCGATCATCAAGGTCGATCCGGGGCTCACGGCGAAGATCCTCAAGATCGCGAACTCCGCCCTGTACGCCCGGCAGCGGGAGATCAAGAGCCTCCAGATGGCGATCACGCTGCTGGGGTTCAAGAACATCAAGAGCCTCGTGCTCCTGATCACGGCCTCGAACCTGTTCCCCCGCATGCGCGCCTCCGTTTTTCACAAGACCTACTGGAAGCACTGCATCCTGTCAGCGTTCCTCTCGAAGAGCCTCGCCGTGCGCTGCGGGAGGAGCGACGCCGCCGAGGAGGCCTTCATCGCGGGGCTCCTGCACGACATCGGCCAGGCGGCTCTGTTCACCGCGTCGCCCGCCGAGTACGCTCAGGCTCTGGAGGCCGAAAAGCTTGGCGCCCTTCTGCTGGAGACGATCGAGGAGCAGATGTTCGGAGTGACGCACCGCCAGGTCGGCGGCGCGCTGCTGAAGAAGTGGAATTTCCCGGTCCCCTTCGTCGACGTGGCCCTCGAGCACGAGACGCTGAACATCACCTCGGCGCACAAGAGCTTCGTGATCCTCGTCTCGGTCGCCTGCATGCTCGCAGAAAGCCTGGAGACGGGCGCCCTGCCCCCGCTCAAGGAGAGCCTGTTCCAGCAGCTGCTGCCCTACACCTGCCTCGGTGCCGCGGAGGTGCCGGCACTCGCGGCGACGTACGCCGCCGAGCTGCGCCAGGGCAGGCTGTTCCAGGAGTACCAGGCCCTCTTCGACATCACCTGAGCGCTACGGCGCCAGCAGCTCGGGCATCTTCAGCGAATAGCCCAGGCGGACGAACGCCGACCAGTAGTCCCACGGGTTGTTCGCCGCGGCATTGTATGTTGTGGTGGCGAGCGCGGTCAGCGTCCAGGTCGCGTTCCCCCTGGCAAGGCTCACATTCGCCTCCGCCTCGCCCTTGATCCGGGGAACGAAAGCGCCCGATGCGAGCACCCTTTCCTGGAAGGTCCCCCCGTAGGCGCGCAGGCTCAGCCCGAGCACGCGCCCGGCTCCGACGCCGATCCATGTCGAGCCCATCAGGTTCCCCCCCGCGATGAAGACCTCACTCGGCGCGTAGTACGCGTAGGTCTGGGGATTGCTGCTGTGCTGCCAGGTGACGTTCCCGATCAGGGTGAGGAGGCTGTACGGCGTGCCCCCCTTCAGCAGGTGCACGGTGAGCTCTCCGACCACGGTGGACAGGAAGTTCTGGAAAGCGAACCCCTGGTCGTGGAGCAGGTCGACCTTCCCGTACGCCCGCAGCGTCGTGTCGCGCAGCAGCCAGGCGTCGATGAAGGAGAACTGCGTCGTGACGTTCGCCTCTGCCGACGCGTCGTAGATCTTCGCTCCCCGCACGGGGTCGAGGGTCTCGGGCTGCCGGCCCCAGCGGAGCGTCGTGGTGAGGAAAACGGCGTTCCAGAGGCCGAGCGCGGCGTCGAGCTTGGCGTAGGGCTCGACGGAGATGAGCCCGAACGCGTCCTGGATCGCCGCTGGCGGCTCTTTTTCCGAGAGGCTGTTCGCCACCCCCGCGGCTCCGATCCAGGGGGTCAGCATGGCGTTCGCGTCGGCGAAGGCGATCGGCACACCGAGTGCGATGTCGTGCACCTGGTAGGCCGAGTGGTCGGTCGCCCCCGACCCGTCGTTCCTCCTGATCCTCATGGCGTCGGTCTGGTAGGCCGCCGAGAGTCCCCAGGTGGTGTTGAACAGGTGCGCGTAGCTCGTCTCCGCGTGCCACTGTATCCTCTGGGAATCGGCAAGGTACGAGGCGAGGGAGCCAAGAGAGTCCGCGTGCTCACGCGAGACCTGGTTGAACAGGGCGGCGACGTTCTCGAAGGCCGGGTCGGCCTTGTAGACCTTCCCGTACTGGTCGAGGGCCGCCTTCCAGTCCCGCTTCCACTGGTAGACCTTGCCCAGGCGGAATGTCGCGTTCAGGTCGGTGGGGTCCACGGCGAGCACCTTGCGGAACTGCACGATCGCCTCATCGAGGTTCGGAGGCTCCTCGGCCAGGTAGTAGTCGCCCAGCTCGTTCCTGATGGAGGAGGTTCCCTGGTCCCATGCAAAGAAGGCGCGCACCATCGCCCGCCGATACAGGATCTGCAGAAGCGTGAGATTCTTCTGCAGAAGGTCCTTCTGGGTTCCCGCATCCTTTTCGGCCTTTGCCAGCTCGCCGGATGCCGCATCGACGGCGGCCAGAGGATCCTCGCCCGGCTGCGCCCCCGCAGGCTGCCCCGGGCTCGAAGCAGACTCGAGGGTCTTCTGCAGGGCTGCGAGGTCCGCGAAGTAGGACGGAAGCACGGCTGAGCCGGGACTCTGCGCGAGGCTCGAGACGATGGAGCTCGCCTCCTTCGCCTTTCCCGCCCACAGCATGCTCTGGGCGAGCGTGAACGCCGCCCCCGTGCCCGTGCCTCCGGGATCGTTCGCGTCTTTGCCCAGCAGCGACTGGGCCGAGCCGGTCTGACGGTCCATCATGTAGATCTTCGCCATGACCAGCCGCACCAGGGCGTTGTCGGCCGCGTCGAGGGACAGCTCCGCGAGAATCCCCATGCGGTCGAACTTCCACGCGCGGGACTTCATCGCAGCCGCGAATGCCTCCTCGGCTTTCGCGTCCTGCGCCTGCAGGCCTCCCATCGCCTCGTTGTCCGAGGCGCCCGTGCCGGCGAGCCCGGCGACGAGCGACGCCAGGGCCCGCGTGTCCGCGACGAACGCGGCGAGAGCCTCCGCCTCCCTGCCGAGAGCGCCCTCGGCGGCGAGCAGCCTGTCCTCCTCAGCCTGGACCGCCGTGAGCGCCTTGTCGGCCTCCTGCCCTTCTTTCGCCTTTGCCTGCGCGGTCTTTACCGCGTCGAGCGACTTCTGCGCGGCCTCCCGGGTCGAAAGCGCCTGACGGTACTTCGCGGCTCCGGCGGTAAGGAGGCTCCTCCTCTGCTGCGCGAGGAACGGGACCCGGGCGAGGAAATCCGAGAGCAGGAAACCCCTGTCGAGGGGCCACAGGACGCCGGTCGCCCGAGCTTCGGCGTCCCGGATGAAGATGTAGGCGTGGTTTGCGAGGATGTGCCGGTACTCCTCGATGGCCCGGCTCTTCTGCCCGTTCCAGAAGTAGGCCTGCGCGAGGGTCTGGCGCAGCACGAGGTTGTCCGGATTGTCCGCAAGCCTCTGGCGGTACTCCGCCATCACCTGCTCCTTCAGCCCCTGCTTTTCCTTGAAGCTCTCGAGGTAGGAGGCGAGCCGGGGCGAGGGGGTGAAGACGTCGGTGATCTTCTTCTGGACCGCCTCGGCGTCGGCGGTCTTCCCCATGGCCTGGTAGGTCTCGCTGAGAAGGAGGCAGGCCTGGAGGTCCTGCGGGGCAGCCGCGATGGCCGCGTTATAGGCCTGGATGGCGCGGTCGGGGTACCCGTTCACCCTGTAGATCCGCGCGACCTCCTTGAGCCTGCCCGCATCCGATCCGGCGATCGACTGGGCTTCACGGAAGACGCGCTCGCCTTCCTGCCCCCTGCTGGCCCAGACGTATGTGAGCCCGAGATTGACGGTCAGGTCGAGGTCCTTGGGGAAGGCGGCGAGGCCGTCGGTGAAAAACTTGATGGAATCGTCGAAGCGCCCGGTCCACGCGGCGACCTTGCCGGCCTCCAGCCACAGCTCACGCCTGGCCGGATCGAAGTCGAGGAGCTCCCGGTACTTCTTCAGGCCCTCCGCTGTATCCCCCTTCCAGATCCTGTTCTTGGCCGTGAGCAGGATGAGGTCGGAGTTCTTCGGCTGGATCAGGGCGGCCGCATTCAGGTACTTGATCGCATTGAGGTAGTCGCCCAGCAGCGTGTAGATGAGAGACAGATCGAGCAGGGGCTCGACGGCGCCGGGATTGTCGCGCACCCGGATGAGGGCGTCGTCGATCGTGGGGAAGGGGCTGTTGATCGCCCTGTTGTCGAGGTTCTTCGGGAACGCCGCCGGCAGAGGCGCGGCGAGCGCGCGCTTGCCGCTCTCTTTCTTCACCAGGAAGAAGCAGTCGAGGTAGAACAGGTAGCGGCCGTCGATCCTGCGCTTCTCCGTGACCTCGAACCGGACGCGATGGCGGCGCGCCTCGAGGGGCACGCTGCCGACGAGGTTCCAGTAGAACGACGGGGAGTAGTTCTCCACCACGGCCATGGTCTCGCGCGAGACCTGCATCGGCTTCTGCCCGTCGATGGTGAGCTGGAAAGGCGAGCAGTACGAGGGGTACAGCTCGTCCCTCGGTCCCGGAGGGGTCCCTCCGTACCACAGCTCCCACGTGCCTGAGCTGGGAACGGTGAACACGTAGTCGGCGTAGAAGGTTCCGACCCCCTGCAGGCCCGTGAAGCGGTTGAGCTGCAGCGCCCGGAACCCCGAGCAGCCGTAGTTGAGGACCGGCTCCCGGGCGAAGTTCGTCGATACCGCATCCTCGCCCTCCACGAGCACGAGGCTCTCGTTCTCCGCGGGGAAAACGGGCTCGATCTTCGCCGCGGCGGCGCTCGCCGCCTCATCGGCGGCCGCGGCCGGGCAGGCCAGCACCGCGAGCAGGGCAGCGAGGACAGCAAGGGAACCGAACCGAACCGTGTCGCTCATGGCATCGTCTCCTGTTTCATGTTACTATGGCGCCCGTGAACAAGGATAGCACACTGGGGAAGATCGGAGAAATCCTCGCCTTCTCGCTCGTTCTTGGAGCCGTGAACTACTTCTTCCCCGGCAATCCCGGCTTCCTCGAGGGCTTCTTCAACCCGTACCTGGTCGTTTCTTTGTTTATCGCTGTCTACCACGGAAAGTATTACGCCTTTCTCAGCCTCGCCTTCTCGGCCGTCATGGTCGCCGTCGGCCTCCCGGCAGCCGCGGGTCTCATCACCCGGGGGACCCTGGAGCTTCCGCTCGGCCTCTGGCAGCGCCTCTGGGAGCTCGCGCCTCTGCCCGTCGCCGCCGCCTTCGTGGAGGTCTACCTGCTGGGCCTGGTCCGCGACTCGCTGGTGCGCAGGGACGCCGCCGGCAGGAGAAAGCTCGCCGCCTTCTCGCGGGACAAGGGCCTGTTGAAGCGGCAGGTGCGGGCCCTGCAGTCCGCCAACGGGGAACTGGAGGAGAGGATATCGCGCCAGGAGGACAGCATCACGTCCCTGTACTCCCAGGTCCAGGTGCTCAACTCCCTCAACCTCTCGAAGGCGCTGCAGGCCATCCTCGAGATGGTGCGCCGCTTCATCGGCGCCACACGCTGCTCGATCTGGGAGCACAAGCCCGAGTCCCGGCGGCTCGAGATGGCCGCGCGCCTCGGGGAAGAGCCGGCGGACGGGCAGACGGGCGCGATCGCCGTGGAGGGCTCCATCGAGGGCTGGGTCGTGCGGAACAACAGCATGTTCTCGGTGAAGATGCTGCTGGAGAACGAGCAGCTGGCCAAGCTCGACGCGGGGAGGGCGATCATCGCCCTGCCCATCGCCGCCGGCCGCAGGATCTGGGGAGTCCTCGCCGTCGAGGAGATGCCCTTCGCAAAGTACAATCTCTACGCCGAGCGCCTTCTGCTCCTGATCATGGCCCTCGCAGGCCCGGCTCTCGAGCGGGCCATCGAGTACGACGCCGTGATCCGCCAGGAGGACATCAATCCCGTCACGGGACTGCCTTCCTTCTCGCAGTTCTTCGCCATGCTCGAGCGCGAGCTCTCGCGGCAGGACGCGGAGAACGGGACCCTCGCCGTCATGGTCCTGGAGCTGCTCAACTTCCCCGCCCTCGCCGCCGAACACGGCAAGGAGCCGGTGCTGCGCCTGCTGGCCGAGATCGCCCCCCTCGTGAGGGAGCTGTCCAGCGGGAAAGCGCGGTTCTTCCAATACAAGGGCGAGGCCCAGCTCGTCGTGCTGGCCCCCAACCTGGACGCCGACGGGGCCTCGCTGTTCTCGCTCAATCTTCTCACACGGGTGAACGAGCGCCAGTGGAGCCTTCGCGACACCCGCGTCTTCCTCGAGCTCATCCTCGGCTTCGGGGTGCGCGCGGGCGCCGGCCAGTCGGCCGACGACCTGCTCGAGGCGGCCGAGAACCTGCTCGAGATGCAGAAGGTGTAGCGTGGCGGGCTTCGACTTCTTCCGCTCCCGGCCCGCGGGCTACGCGCCGCGCACCCCGGCGGGAGCCCTGAGGGCGATCGGCGCCGGGCTGCTGCCCACCGAGCACTTCGTGTATGCCAGCACCTCCGTGAAGCCCCTCGACGAGGAGCCCTTCGACCTCGACAGCATCGAGAGGTTGCTCGCGCGCGGGGACCTCGGCATCGAGACGACCCAGCAGCTGAAGTCGATCCTCGAGAAGCTGATCGGCACCGACGATCAGGAGACGGCGCTGTTCGGAGCCGAGGGCATCAACGCCCTGGAGGGGCGCTACGTCAACAGGATCGAGGCTCTGAAGAAGTCACTCGCCAAAGCCGGCCCGGGGACCGCCGCGCCGGGCTCCGCCGTGTTGCGGGAGCTGGCCCGGCAGTACTTCGAGCTCGCGGCGCTGCATGGCAGGGCAAGCTCCATCCGCGCGTTCTACCTCCACGAGGCGTTCGCCTCGGTCCGCGCGGCGCACGAGAAGGGGCGGATCCCCCGCAGTGACCTCGTCCTGATGGTCGACATCCTCGTCGCACTGGGCCTGCACGACCAGGCTGCCCGGCTGCTCGAGCAGATCCGTGCTGAGGAGGACCCCCTCGTCCTCATGCTCGGCGCGCGCGTGGCGTTCCACCGCGGCCAGTACGTCAAGGTCGCCGGCTTCTGCAGGAAGCTGTCCCGGCTCGCGCGCGGGCTGGGGGAGAAGGAGCGGCGGATTGTGTCCTTCTGGGCCGGCGCTCCCGAGGGAGCCCCCGAGGGAGAACCGAATGCCTGAGCCGACCGTCTGCCTCATCCTGGAAGGCTCCTACCCCTACGTCACCGGCGGGGTCTCCGCGTGGGTGCAGGAGCTCATCATGGCTCTCCCCGAGGTCCGCTTTATCCTGTACACGCTGTCACCGAAGCGGGACCAGGCCATCCGCTACACGCTGCCGCCCAATGTCGTCGGCCACAAGGACCTCGTCCTGCACGAGAAGCAGAGGAGCACGGCCCGGCCGCGCGGCCGGATGGACGCCCTGGTCGAGGATATCCGCTCCATGCATTCCTCCTTTGCCGCGCGCTCGGCGCCCGACATCGAGGGCATCTTCCGGCGCCTGCCCGCCGGCTACTTCATGTCATCCGACGCAGTCAGGAACCCGAAGGCGTGGGAGATGATCGTGGAGGGCAACCAGGCCCACAATCCCGTCTATCCCTTCGCCGACTACTTCTGGTCGTGGAAATCCGCGCACGACATCGCCTTCACGATCCTCGGCCAGGGGATCCCCGAGGCGGACATCTACCACGCCGTTTCCACCGGGTACGCGGGCCTTGCGGGCGTCATGGCGCGCCTGCGCACGGGAAAACCCTTCCTGCTCACCGAGCACGGCCTGTACCACAAGGAGCGGGAGATGGAGATCAAGCGGGCCGGCTTCGTGAAGGGCTACCAGCGCGACATGTGGATCAACATGTACAACGACTTCAGCCGCCTGTGCTACCGCTACGCAGATCGCATCATCTCGCTTTTCGAGTACAACAGGCGCAGGCAGCTCGAGATGGGCGCCGACGAGGACAAGGCCATCGTCATCCCGAACGGCATCGACATCCCCCGGTTCGCCTCCGTGAAGCGCGTGAAGAGGCCTGGCTTCCATGTCGGCCTTGTCGGCCGGGTCGTTCCGATCAAGGACATCAAGACCTTCATCCTGATGGCGAAGATCGTCGCCGACGCCCTGCCCGAGGCCCGGTTCTGGTGCATCGGCCCCACGGATGAGGACCCGGCGTACCACGAGGACTGCAGGGCGCTCGTGGAGAGCTTCCAGATCGCGGACCGCTTCACCTTCACCGGCAAGGCGGATGTGCGGGAGTTCTACGGCTTCCTCGACGTTCTGCTGCTCACCAGCGTTCGGGAGGCGCAGCCACTGGTGATCCTCGAGGCGTTCGCCGCGGGGCTCCCGGTGGCATCCACGCGCGTGGGCAACGTGCCGGAACTGCTGGACTACGATGAGCGGTTCCTCTCCGCTTCGAAGGACTCCGAGTCTCTCGCGCGCTCGGTGCGCTACGTGCACGACCACCCCGGAGAAATCGCGGAGCTCGTGAAGAAGAACAGGGAGACGGTGGCGCGCTTCTACGACAAGGCGGAAGTCTACCGAAAGTATCTTGCGCTGTACCGCGGGTTGGCGGGGGGACTCGCGGGAGGGCTCGCGGGGGGCCGCGCGTAATGGCCGGCATCGGCTTCGAGCTGAAAAAAGTCATCCAGCGGGGCGGGATCGTGCGCTTCATCGGCGCGAGCCTTGCGGGGACGGCGGTGGTCGCGGGGCCGTGGCTCCTGTCCGTGCTGGGGATCTTCCTCATCCAGCGCTACGCGGGCCTCGCATTGAGCGAATCCCCGGCGCTGTTCTCGGCGGCAATCGTGTACTGCTACGCCTTCTCGCTCGTCATCGCGAGCGGCTTCCACTACATCTTCACCCGGCAGATATCCGACCTGATCTACGAAGATAAGAACCGTGAGGCCGCCTCCGCCCTCGCCTCGTTTGTTCTCGCCACTCTGATCGGATCCGCGGGAATCGCGGCCGCGGGGCTTGCCCCGCTCCGCTTGGAGGGCATCGTCTCGCGGCCGACGCTGTTCATCGTCTCCGCCGGCATCCTCTTCGTCTCGATCAACCTCAACTGGGTCATCATGTCCTTCATCTCGCTGCTGAAGTCCTACACGGGAATCCTTTTCGTATACCTCGGCGGGTCACTCGCCTCCTTCCTCGGCGTGATGGCGCTCGGGGCGCCCTACGGGACGGGTGGCGCACTGCTCGGCTATGCCCTCGGCCAGGTCTTCACGACGATCGTCCTGTACGGCATGACCCTCGCGCGCTTCCGTCCCTCGCGGATCTCGCTGAAGCAGTTCATCGTCTACCTCGGCCGCTACCGCTTCCTGTTCCTGGCGGGGCTGCTGTACGCGTGGGCGACGTGGGCCGACAAGGTCGTCTTCTGGTTCGCCTTCGGCCATCGGGTCGAAGGGAGCTGGTTCCGCGTCTTCGACCCCTACGACGTGCCGATCTTCTTCGCCATCCTCACGCTGATCCCGGGCCTCCTGTACTTCACGATCGAGACCGAGACCTCCTTCTACCCCCGGCTGCGGGAGTTTCTCCGCTGCATCGCCTCCGAGCCGTGGCAGAGGATCCAGGAGAAAAAGGATGCGATGATCCGCAGCCTGTCCGCGGGCCTGCGCGAACAGAGCCTGCTGCAGCTCATCTGCACCGCCGTCCTCGTTCTCCTCGCCCCGATCATCGGCAGGGCTCTGTTCGGCTCCTCGGTGAGCATCCCCGCCCTGCGGATCACCCTCGCGGCCGTGTTCTTCCACTCCCTGTTCCTCAGCCTGATGATCTTCCTGTTCTACCTCGAGCTGTACGGCCGCGCGTTCCTCGCGGTCTTCGTGTTCTTCGCGGTCAATCTCGCCGCGAGCCTCGCCACGGCCTGGCTGGGGAACCTGGACCTCCTGGGCCTGAGCTACCTGCTGGGGGGGGGCGCGGGGTGTCTCGCTGCCGGGATCTTCCTCGCCCGGTCGATCAAGCGGATCGACAGGACGCTCTTCATCAGGGCGTCGGGGGCTTAGGGGCTGCGGGCTGTGGTGCGTCGGACGCCTGAGCGTCGGACGCCTGAGCGTCGGACGCTGGTGCGTCGGACGCTGGTGCGTCGGACGGATCCGCGAACCGTGAGACGAGGTAGCGGTATCGCGCGGCCATCTGCCTGCTGCGGGTGAACGTGTCGACGTTGTAGCGCAGCGGGTTGGTGATGATCGTGACGAGCCTGCGGATCTGGTCGACCGAGAGGTTCCCGATCCCCGTTCCGTAGTAGTGCAGCGCTGCGGCGCCGATGCCGTACACCCCCCTCCCCCACTCGATGTTGTTGAGGTACAGCTCCAGGATCCTGTTCTTCGAGAGCAGGAGATCCATCTCCACGGCGATCAGGGCCTCGACGTACTTGCGGAGGTAGATCTTGCGCGGGGTGAGGAAGAGGTTGCGCGCGAGCTGCTGGGGGATCGTGCTCCCGCCATAGAGCGTGTACCCGATGGACTTGTTGACGAGGTACGCGTCGCGGATCGCCCCGAACTCGATCCCGCCGTGCTGGAAGAACTTGAAATCCTCCAGGCGGACCACCATGTCCCGGGCGCTGCGGGGGATCTGGCGAAGCGGAACAAAACGCATGGCCACGGTCTTCTGTCCGGCGGTGAGTCGGCGGTAGACCATCAGAGCCGTCACGGGCGGGTTCCAGCGCGCGAGCGCGATGCTGGCGAAGAGAACGAAGACGGCAAGCGCCGCGTGTCCAAGGAGGAAGCAGGCCAGGAGCACGCGGGCGAGCCTGCCGGGCAGGCGCCGGATCACGCCAGAAGCCAGGACTGTTCGACAGGCGTCCCTCAACAGGGCCATTCGATGAGCGATCGTTTCGGTTGTGCGGGAGAGCATCGAAGCGGTACCGGCACACAAGGTACGGAGCGCCGCGTTGAAAGTCAAGGCGGCCGGGATGAGCACTGAAAGCAGATCAGGTGTTGCCCCCTACTCATCCCCGGGTCGTTGAGCCGTTACATTCAGGCGGCGCTCGACCAGGCTCATTACGAGATCATCCAGGATGAGGAACCGTTTTTCGGAACCGTCCCCAGCCTGGATGGTGTGTGGGCTTCGGGAACGTCCCTTGAAGCATGCCGCACGAACCTCGCTGATGTTGTGGAGGACTGGGTCTTCATCAGCATCGCCCGCGGGCTGCCAATCCCACCGCTCGGAGATGTGACGCTCAGGCAGCCCGAGAAAGTGCCCGACATCAGTTCATGATAAGGGGAACTCGACGACTCGCGCTCCCGAACCCTCATCGTGGAACGATCGGACTGGATCTCTTGGCGAGGATTCTCAGAGAAGCGGGGGTGACCAGGGAGGATTGGGAATCAGCAGCGAAATGAGGGGCTGCCGCTTTCCACCCTGACACAGCGGGACCTTTGCCAAGCAGACCAAGCTCAACCGCGTGTCTGCCGGGCGGCTCCTCGCCCCGAAGCTATGGTCCTTCGGTCAGGGAGGCCGCGAAGAATATCTGCTTTCTATTCGACTGTGTGTGCGGCAGGCGCAAAGGTCACCTTGTGATGACCGGAGTCATGCTGTGATCCTCGAGATCCTCATGTGATACAGTGGCCCCGGTGGCGCAGACGGCATCGGTTGGGGAGGCCCGCAGGAGGCTCCCCCGTGAGTTCATAGAAAGCCTCTCCTCGACCTTCCCTCAGCCCGTCGCGGAGCGCATCCTCAGGGGCATGGGCGCGCCGCGCCGCACGACCCTCCGGGTGAACACCATCCGCTCGAACGCGGCCGAGCTCATGGCCTTCTTCCGTGGAAAGGCGGTCAAACACCACCGCGTCCCATGGTACCCCGACGCGTTCGTTCTCTCAGATTCGAGCGAGAGGAATGCGCAGGAATGGGAGCCCTACCGTGAGGGGAAGATCTACCTGCAGAGCCTCTCGAGCATGATCCCCGCCCTTGTCCTGGAGCCTCGCCCCGGGGAGCGCATCCTCGACGTCGCCGCGGCGCCGGGGAGCAAGACGACGCAGATGGCCGCGATGATGGAAAACAGGGGCTCCATCTTCGCCAACGAGCTCGACAGGGTCCGCTCGGAGAGGCTGGCGTACAACGTGAGGCTGCAGGGCTGCGGGATCGTGGAAATCAGGGTCGGCCGGGGGGAAAGGCTGGGCGGGGAAATGCCCGACAGCTTCGACAGGGTCCTGCTGGACGTGCCCTGCTCGGGTGAAGGGCGGTTCATCGTCTTCGAGCCGGCGACCTCCCGGCCATGGTCGCCGCGCGTGGTCGCGGAATGCGTCCGGCTGCAGAAGAAGCTCCTCGCGAGCGGCGTGCGCGCGGCGCGGCCGGGCGGGGTCCTCGTGTACTCGACCTGCACGCTCAACCTCGAGGAGAACGAGAAGCTCGTCCAGTGGGCCCTGGAGAGCTTCCCCCTGGTTGTGGAGAAGGTCCCGGTGTCGATCCCCGGCTCCTACGCGGGAATGGCGCGCGGCCTGGACCCCGGCATCGCAAAGGCGCTCCGCATCTTCCCTGACCAGGACAGGGAGGGGTTCTTCGTCTGCAGGCTGCGAAAGAAGGGCTGAGAGGCTCAGCGCCCGCCGCGAGGCGTGCTCTTGGCGGGCTGCCTCCGCACGACTCGCGCCTTGCCGCCGGCCCCGGCCTCGATCTTCTGTTCGAGCTCCGCGAGTTTCTTCGCGACCGCGCTGACCTGGAACTCGATAGAGGTGAGGATCCAGAATTGGAAGTGGTCGATCTTCGTCTGCCGGTGGATCATCCAGATGATCTTCAGCGAAACGAGCAGGAAGATGATGTTGATCGCCATGTCCTGCCGGCCTGACGTACGCCCGCCGATGCGGCCGACGAGCGAGCGGACCCGTTCCTGCTCCCGCTTGAAGCTCTCCAGCTCCTTGAGAAGAAGCTCGGTTTCTTCTATAGAAGAACGGTAGGTTGGCGCGGAAGACCTGTCAAGTCAGCACCGCTGCGCCTTCGGCGCAGCGGTGCGAGGGCGGCAGCGGCCCGTAGTACTGGTAGAACCAGCAGCGGAGATTTCCGTTGTACAGTTTGCGGTTCTTCGTCGCCGGCGCGCCGAAGAGCTTCTGAAAGCCTTCGTGCGCCGTGAGCACGAACAGCGACCACGTGTCCAGCCTGCCGAACAGCCTCCCCATTGCCCGATAGAGGTCCTCCACCTCCCGCGCCTCCCCCAGGCGCTCCCCGTACGGCGGGTTGCAGACCATGCAGCCGAAATCGCCGCTCGGCCCGAAGCTGTCGAGCTTCGCGCAGCGGAAGCCGATCCTGGACCCCACGCCCGCGCGCTCCGCGTTGCGCCGTGCTGTCTCGACGATCTTCGCGTCCCTGTCCGAGGCCTCGATGAGACACGCCGCATCCCTTCGCTCGGCGGACCTCGCCTCCTCGCGCGCGGCCTTCCACACGGCCCGCGGGAACGCCGGCCACTCCTCGGCCGCGAACCGGCGGCTGATGCCCGGGGCGATGTTGCCCGCGATGAGGGCCGCTTCGATCGGGATCGTTCCCGAGCCGCACAGCGGGTCGGCGAAGGGCCGCGAGGGATCCCAGCGAGAGAGGAGCACGAGAGCGGCGGCGAGGTTCTCCCGCATGGGGGCTTCCCCTCCCGCCGCTCGATAGCCGCGCTTGTGCAGCCCCGGACCGGTCGTGTCCAGCAGGACGGATGCCCGGTCGTGGGCGATGGCCACCTCGACGGTGTAGCGCGGACCTGACTCCTCCATCCGCGAAAGGGACTTTCCCCTCGAGAGCGCATCGACGATCGCCTTCTTCGAAACGGACTGGATCGCGGGCACGCTCGAGATCTTCGACCGGGTGGAGCGCGCTTCGACGACAACCGCGGGCGAGGGAGCCATGAGATCCGTCCAGCGGACCGCGCGCACCCCCTCGTACAGGGCGTCGAAATCCCCGACGGGGAACTCGGACAGGCGCAGCATCACCCGGTCGGCAGCCCGCAGGCGGATGTTGCACCGGGCGACCTCCTGCGGGCCGCCCTCGAAGATCACTCTGCGGTCCTCCGTGCGCGCCTCACCGAAGCCCAGGGCCGAAAGCTCCGCGCGTACGACAGCCTCCAGGCCGAAGCTCGCCGTGGCGACAAGCGTGTATCGCGTCACGCGTTCCAGTGTAGTATACTTCCGCCGCCGGGAGGAAGACATGAAGAAGGCCGTCGTCGTGTTGGGAGCTCTTCTGGTCACCTTCGCGATCCTCGGATGCGGGCAGGCCGCGCCCGCGCGGGAGAGCAAGGCGCTCATGGGAAGGGCGGAGCCGAGTGAGTCGCGCGCCGCCGGAGAGCCCGTCGGGGTGGAGAGCGGCCCCGGCAATTCTCTCGCCCTTCCCCAGGCCCGGATGGTCATCAAGACCGCCTCCCTTTCCATCCGGGTGAAGGACGTGGCTGCCTCCTTCGCGAGAGCCCTGCAGATCGCCGAAGGCAGCGGCGGGTTCATCCAGTCCAGCAGCCGGTACATGGAAGGAGGCGAGCGCGCGGAGCTCACCATCAGGATCCCGCCGCGCGGTTTCCTGCCGCTCATCGCAGCCCTGGAGGCGCTGGGAAAGACGGACGCCAAGAGCATCTCGGGCGAGGATGTCACCGAGGAGTACTACGACCTCTCCGGCGAGCTTGAAAACCAGCTCGAAGTGAGGGGCAGGCTGTTTCAGCTCCTGCGCCAGGCCAGGAAGGTCGAGGAGGCCATCTCGGTGGAGCAGCAGCTCGAGCGCATCGGGTCCAACGTGAACAGGATCAAGGGCAGGATGAAGTACCTGGAAACGATGGTGGGCATGTCCACCGTCACCCTCGACATCTCCCCCGACGCGCCGCTCGCCGCGGAGCCCTTCATCGACTGGCGCTCCATCGGCCGGGGGTTCGTTCGGGCCGCTCAGATCCTCGTGCAGGCGCTGTTCGTCGCGCTGCAGGTCCTCCTCGTGGCCATCCCGCTCGCGGCGATCCTGGGAGCGGCCGTGTGGGGCGTGATTCTCCTCGTGCGCGCAGCCAGGGGCTGGAGCCTCGCGAGATCCCGCAGCCCCGGCAGGGAGAAGAAGCCTCCCGCCAGGCGCTGAGGGGGGACCTCATGCGCAGGATCGCTCGCCTGGCGCCTCATGCCGTCGTGTTCGTCACGAGCATGGGGGTCATGATCGTCGAGCTGGTGGCGAGCCGGCTCGTGGCCAAGTACCTCGGAAGCTCCCTTTTCACGTGGACGAGCGTGATCGGCATCGTGCTGGGCGGGATCAGCCTCGGCAACTGGTTCGGCGGGAAGCTCGCCGACCGATTCTCTCCGCGGCGCATCATCCCCCTGCTGCTCCTCCTCTGTTCGGTCCTGACGTTCCTCATCATCGCGCTTGACATCGCCGTCGGCCGCATCACCCGCGTCCTCGGCATCGAGGCGTTCACGACGAGCATCCTCGTGCGGTCCATCCTCCTGATCGTTGCACTGTTCTTCCTCCCGTCAACGGCCCTGGGCACGATATCGCCCGTGATGGCCAAGTACGCGCTGGAGCAGGCCGACGGGGTCGGCAGGACAGTGGGCGGCATCTACGCCGTCGGATCGCTGGGCAGCATCGCGGGGACCTTCCTCGCAGGCTACGTGCTCATCCCCCTGCTCGGGCTCACGATGAATGTCCTGCTCGTGGGGATCCTCCTCGCCCTCCTCTCCCTCGCCATGGGGGGGAGGCGCATCCTCACGGGCGTCTGGATCGTCGTTCTGGTCGCGCTCGCCGCCACGCGCGCCCCGCAGGCCCTCGCCCGGGCAGCGATGGACGAGCCGGGTGCCGGCAAGCGCCTGGTCTATGCCGGCGATTCGGCATACTCCTACATCCAGGTCACCGACAGGACGACCCCGGCTGGCACCGAAAGGGATCTCCGTCTCGATGCCCTGATCCACAACAAGCACGACCCCGCGAACCCCGACGCGCTGCTCTACGAGTACGAGCAGATCTACGAAGCCCTCACCCGCGAGATCTCTCCCTCCTCGACCCTCACCCTCGGGGGCGGGGCGTTCACCCTGCCCGGCTACCTCGAGCGGCACTATCCTCGCGCACGGCATGTCGTGGTCGAGATCGACCCCAGCGTCGTCGACATGGCCTTCCGGTTCTTCGGCCTGCCGCGGGACACGCGTCTGGAGATTGTCCGCGGCGATGCGCGCGCCTACGTGGACAGGGTTCAGGGCGGGGAGAAGTTCGACATCGTCTACTGCGACGCGTTCAACGCCTTCTCGGTGCCCAGCCATCTGACCACCAGGGAGTTCACGGAAAAGGTCGCGGCAATTCTCGCCCCCGGCGGCGCGTACCTGGTCAACTGCATCGACATCTTCGACTCCGGGCTGTTCCTGAACGCCTTCGTGAACACCCTGCGTGCCGTGTTCCCCGAGGTCTCGGTGTACGCATCCCGCGGGTCCACGGGAAGCGGGCGCTCGACCTTCGTGATCGCGGCGGGAGCCCGGGAGCTCGGGGGCGAGACGCTCCGCGCAGTCGACGGCTCGGAGGCGGGCGCACGCATCCCGCCCGAGCGCATGGCCGCGCTCCGCGCGCGAAACGGCGGCGCGGTCCTGACCGACGACCATGCGCCGGTGGAAACCCTCATGGCGCCGGTCTTCCTCGGCAGCGTGAAGTAGGCCGGCGCGGTACCCCGCGCCAAGGGCGGCAGCCCTGCCGTTGACCTCTGCCTGCCCGTTTCGGTATGCTCCCGCCATGACCGGATACCCCTTCGGCGACATCGAGAAGAAGTGGCAGGCCTATTGGGAGACGAACGGGACCTTCCGTGCGGTCGAAGATCCCGCGGTGCCGCGCGAAAAGCGCATGTACGTCCTCGACATGTTCCCCTATCCCTCGGCGGCGGGCCTCCACGTCGGCCATCCCGAGGGCTACATCGCCACCGACATCTACTGCCGCTACCTTCGCATGAATGGATATCAGGTCCTGCACCCCATGGGCTTCGATTCCTTCGGCCTCCCTGCTGAAAACTACGCGATCAAGACGGGCACCCACCCCCGCGTGTCCACCGAGGCGAACATCGCCCGGTTCACGACGCAGATCAAGTCGTTGGGCTTCTCGTACGACTGGGACCGCTGCATCTCCACCTGCGAGCCCGAGTACTACCGCTGGACGCAGTGGATCTTCCTGAAGCTCTTCGAGAAGGGCCTCGCCTACGAGGCCGAGGTGCCGATCAACTGGTGCCCCTCCTGCCTCACCGGCCTGGCCAACGAAGAGGTCAAGGACGGGCTGTGCGACCGCTGCGGCACTGCCGTCACCCGCAGGAACCTGCGGCAGTGGATACTAAGGATCACCGCGTACGCCGAGAGGCTGCTCGCCGACCTTGAGACGCTGGACTGGTCAGACTCGCTGAAGCTGATGCAGAAGAACTGGATCGGCAGGAGCGAGGGCGCCAATGTCCGCTTCGCCCTCGAGAAGGGCGACGGAGTCATCGATGTCTACACGACCAGGCCCGACACCCTCTTCGGCGCCACCTACATGGTCCTCTCCCCCGAGCACCCGCTCGTCCCGATGATCACCACGCCGGCCCAGAAACCCGCCGTCGAGCGCTACATCAAGGCCGCCTCCATGAAATCCGACCTGGAGCGCACCGAGCTGGCAAAGGAGAAGACGGGCGTCTTCACGGGAGCCTGCGCAGTCAACCCCGTGAATGGGAAGAAGATCCCCGTGTGGATCTCCGACTACATCCTCATCTCCTATGGAACGGGGGCGATCATGGCGGTCCCCGCGCACGACCAGCGCGACTTCGAGTTCGCGCGCGCCTTCGATCTGCCCATCGTGCAGGTCGTCTCGAAGGACGGAACGAAATACGCGATGGAGGCCGCCGAGGCGGAGGACGGAATCGCGGTCAACTCGGGCCCGTACGACGGCCTCGCGACGGCTGAGTTCAAGGCCAGGATCATCGAATGGCTGGAGGCCCAGGGCATCGGCAAGCGCGCCGTGAACTACAAGCTGCGCGACTGGATCTTCTCGCGCCAGAGGTACTGGGGCGAGCCCATCCCCCTCATCCACTGCCCGTCCTGCGGCATCGTTCCCGTCCCCTACGACCAGCTTCCGCTGAAGCTGCCCGAGGTCAAGAGCTACACGCCCCCGGGCACCGGCGAAAGCCCCCTTGCCGCCATGACGGACTGGGTCACCACGACCTGCCCCAGGTGCGGCGGGCCCGGCAAGCGCGAGACGAACACGATGCCCCAGTGGGCAGGCTCCTGCTGGTACTACATGCGCTACCTCGATCCGAAGAACGAGACCGCCTTCGCATCGCGCGAGAAGATCGACTACTGGATGCCGATCGACCTGTACGTCGGCGGAGCCGAGCACGCGGTCCTGCACCTGCTGTACGCTCGGTTCTGGCACAAGTTCCTCTTCGACATCGACGCCGTGAACACGGCCGAGCCGTTCATGCGCCTGATCAACCAGGGCATGATCCTCGGCGAGGGCGGGGTGAAGATGTCGAAATCCCTGGGCAACGTCATCAACCCCGACGACATCATCACGCAGTTCGGCGCCGACACCATGCGGGTGTACGAGATGTTCATGGGCCCACTGGAGGTCTCCAAGCCGTGGTCCACGCGCGGCATTGCAGGGGTCAAGCGCTTCCTGGACAGGGTCTGGCGCGCGGCGGAGATTCCCCTCACGGAGGAAAAGCCGGCGCAGGCGCTCGTGCGCCTGCTGCACAAGACGATCAAGAAGGCGAGCGGAGACACGGGGAGGCTCGAGTTCAACACGGCGATCGCCCAGATGATGATCTTCATGAACGAGGTCGCGGGCATTGCCGCGATGCCGCGCTCGCTGTGGGAGCCGTTCGTGCTTCTGCTCGCCCCCTATGCCCCGCACCTCGCGGAGGAGCTGTGGACGAAGCTGGGCCATGCGCCGTCCGTGGGCAGGCACCCCTGGCCCGGCTGGGACGAGGCGCTCACCGCCGAGGAGACCGTCGAGATCGTCTTCCAGATCAACGGGAAAATCCGCGCAAAGGAGAGCCTCCCGACAGGGCTGTCGGAAGCGCGGACGAAGGAGAAGGCGCTGGGCAACGAGAGAATTCGGGAGCTGCTGGGCGGCAGGGAGGTCCGCAAGGTCGTCGTGGTTGCCAACAAGCTGGTGAACATCGTTGTCGCGCCCTGAAGCGTTTCGGGAATCTTTCAGGAGAAGGCAGGCCCGGCTGGCTGCCTGGCTGGCACGGGAGGGGATTTTCGCCTGCGTGCTGGAGGACTTCGAGAACTCTAGAAACCTGACTCTGCGGTGGCTGTCGGGCCACCCGACCGACGCGATTTTCGTCGCCTTCGCCGACGGCCGGACGGTCCTGGTCCCCTGGGATGTGAACCTCGCCAACGACAGGGCGGCCGTCGACAGGATCATCCCCTATACCGATTTCAAGAGATCCTTCCGCGAGGCGGTGATCGGCGTGCTGAAGGGGAACGGCCTGGAGGCGGACGGCGGGGCGGCGCGGAGGATCGAGTTCTCCGCCCGCACCTCCCACCTGCGGCACAAGGAGCTCGTGGGCGACCTTCCGAAAGCGGAAATTCTGATCAGGAGCGACGGCGTCGAATCCTTCCTCGGCAAGTCGCGCACGATCAAGGACGAGACGGAGATCGCTGCCATCGAGAAGGCCTCGGCCATCACAAACACACTGATCGGTACGATCGAGGAGTCACTCGCCTCGAGCCGAGCCGGGGACCTCAGGGAGATCGATCTCGCGCAGCTGGTCGAGCGCGAGGCCCTCGCTCTCGGGGCCGAAGGCATGGGCTTCGAGACCCTCGCCGCGGGGACATCGCGCAGCTGGGCGATCCATCCCATCCCCGCCTACTCGCGCGAGAGGTTCGGCGGGCCGGGGCTCTCGATCCTCGATTTCGGCGTCCGGGTCGACGGCTACACGAGCGACGTCACCCTCACCGTTGCGCGCGGCGCTCTCTCGGTGGAGCAGGAGCGCATGATCGGCCTGGTCGAGCAGGCCTACGCCGCGGCCGTGGCCGCTGCTCTCCCCGGCGCGTCTCCCCAGGAGCCGGCCCGCAGGGCCGACGAGGTCTTCGCGGCCGCGGGCTATCGGATGCCGCACGCGCTAGGGCATGGCATCGGCCTCGAAGCCCACGAGGGGCCGCTGCTGCGCAGCCAGGGCGAGGGCTCCGATCCCGCACTCCTTCCCGGCATGGTCTTCACGATCGAGCCGGGACTGTACGACCCCGCTCAGGGCGGGGTGAGGTGGGAGAACGACTTTCTCATCGGCCCCGACGGCGCGAAGGTGCTGACAAAGGCGAGGATCATCCGGCTGCCGTAGGCACTGGTCGGGCCGACGACCGTCTCCCTTTCCCCGACGTACATCCTCATCTCTGACCCGTCCATCGAGAACAGGGTGTGAGGACCGAGAGCAACGGCCTGCAGGGCGAGCTTTCCGTCGCTGCCGACGCCGTGGACCGGCGCAAAGGGACTCTCGAGAAACCACTCCCCCTCGCCAATCGTGAGCTCGACATCCCGCGAGGGCAGAGGCTCGATGTCGAATGCCGTGAAATCACCGGTCGCGATCCTTTCGGCCATGGTGACAGCATCCCAGCGCCAGGGATCTTCGGCGAGGTGCATGCGCTCGACGAGGCGGGCCACGTTGAACCGGCCCATGTCCCTGCCCAGCTTCTTCACGCGCGAGACGATGAGCGCCGCGCACCCGTCTTCCCAGCTCAACGAGAGCACCTCCCGGCCACCGGTCGCCTCCAGTGAGAGCGGAAAGAACCCCCCCGCGGGCCGCAGCGCGGCACCCGACGGCGGACCCTCACCAGTCCATGGGTAGGCGAGGATGGCCGAGTTCTGCTCCTTGGAGCAGATGATCTCCACGGGCGCCCTCCAATCCTCAACAACAGCTTCCTGCACCCGGCCTCTGGCGTCCGGATACTCGAGGGTAAACCCGATGCCGGGGAATGCGCGTTGCCAGTGCGCCGGAGGCTCGGGGATCCGCACGAGCACCCGCGCGCCTGGCGAGAAAAGCCCGCATGAGGCGAGGGCGCAGAGCGCGGCCGCGGGCGTGGCCCGAAAAAACCGAGGCAGAACCATCACAAACAAAGACAGCGTTTTCTTCGCGGCGCTTCAATTCCTTGCGCCGGGCTCAGCCCCTTCTCGCCTGCTCCTTGTACAGCGCGCGGATGGAATTGAGAATGGCGATGCAGCCGGGCGAGCGGTAGTCGGGATAGGTCCACTCGACGGGCCGGAAGCTCCCCTTCTCGAAAAGGAGCGTCACCTCCGCCCAGATCCCCGAGGCAAGGGGAACGCGGTGTGAGCTTTCCTTCGTGGTCGCCAGCACGAACCTGCTCAGGCAGAGAAGTCCGGGGTCGAGGTTCACTTTCCTGCGCCCCTCCTCGCGGAAGCGGTCTTCGATCGCATTCGTCTCGAGCTTGATTCGCGCGAGGCCGGCCGGATCCACCAGGCGCTCGAAAGAAATGAACAAGCGGCGGATGGGGGTTCCCATCTCCAGGTCGTAGTAGTGGGAAAAGTCGAAGGCAGTCGCGCCGCTCACCAGATCGGTCGGACCCCAGCGCTCCTCCAGCGCCGAGACGAGCTCGCCGCCCCCGCCGGGCCGGCTCGAGAGGACCCCGATGACGAGCTTCTCCGGCTTGAAATCGGACGCGGTTCCCATGGATTTCACGCCGACTTTACCCTATAATGTTCCGTGATGGAAGGATCCGGGGATTTTCTCCCTCGGCTTGTCGAGGCGATCGCGAAGCGGGGAGCGTGGATCGAGGCGCGGGAGATCCCCCGGCTCTCCGAGACCCTGCGCTCCTTCCACTCGCTGTTCGAGAGCATCGTGGGGATGCTCATCCGCAAGGGCCTCCTGCGGGAAGACCCCTACAACTACGATCAAACCGTCACCGAGCTCTCTGTCCCTCCCGACAGCCCCCTCCCCGAGATCGAGAACACCGAGGAGCTGAGCTACCGGCTCGCCGCCTACAGGCGGCAGCTGGAGTTCCTCGCAACGGGCTGCAGGCTGACGCTCGCCACCCTTGACCTCGCGCTTCTGAAGAAAATCTCCTCGCTTGTCTCGCACATCAACTGGGCCAACTTCAGCGAGGGTTCGACGAGCCCCATGACGAGGGCGTTCGCCCGGCCCTTTATGAAGGTCCGCATGGGCGCCGACACGATGGCGGCGGGGATCATCAAGGACTCGCAGGCGCAGATCGAGAAGTCGGCGGCTGCGATCCGCTCGCTCATCGCCGAGCTCGTCGCTTTCCACCGGGAGTCCTGGAAAGCCGATGTGCGCGGCACAGTGCTCCCTCGGATCTCGTCCAGCGCCCTCGGCGCTTCAGGCGCCCTCGGCGCTTCAGGCGCCCTCGGCGCTTCAGGCGCCCTCGGCGCTTCAGGCGCCCTCGGCGCCCCGTACGAGGAGACGCTCCGCTCCCTCAGGAAGGTTTTCCTCGACGTTATGCCGGGCCGGCCGTATTTCCCCAAGCTGATCGAGGAAATCCTCGCGGAGGATTCCGCCGAAGACGCGGATGCGCGGAGGACGAAGATCCTCGAGAGCCTCGCTGTGATCGAGCAGTCGGCGCAGGCGCCGGCTCAGGCCCCGCAGAACAAGCCGATCCTGCTCGAGGCCGCTCGAATCCTCTCTCGAGCGCACTCCGAGCTCGGGGGCGCCCTCCAGACCCTGGTCGAGA
>Ga0315285_10001583_pt1 | contig 23867 bp, 47 predicted proteins | sample YL17G09_36_MG_FD_203698 | JGI IMG/M metagenome (GOLD analysis project Ga0315285, IMG submission 203698) | Sediment microbial communities from Yellowstone Lake, YNP, Wyoming, USA - YL17G09_36 | ecosystem: Environmental > Aquatic > Freshwater > Lake > Sediment | place: USA: Wyoming | collected... | reverse complement strand
ACCCGAACACAGACCCGACCGCGCGCATGCTCAGGGACTACGCCGCTGCCGTGGGTCGCGACCGTGCCATCAACGAGGTCCGCCAACTCATGGACAACGAGGCGGCGCGCATCCGCAACGCTCCTGCGACGCGACCCGGTCTCGGGTATCGCCCGGCTGGTCTCATCGCCGGAGACGGCGGCACCGGTCGTCCGCGCTATCAGCGCATCGGGCTCGGTCACAATCTCTACATCTGGAGGCTCTGATGTGCTCGTGCGGATGCGGTTGCGGAGGCGCATGCGCGGCCTCCGGTCAGCCCCAGAGTCTCGTGGTCCTCATGGTCTTCGTGGCGGCGCACAGCCCTGGCGTCGCATCGGCGTGGGGCATCGACTCTACGCGCCACGCTGGTGGGTGCCGATGCAGATGCCCGTGACGTTCGTCGTCGAGCAGCCGCGCGTGAACCTGCTGACGCGCGACGACATGGTCTTCTGGCTGAACTCGATGGTGGGAGGGTGCATGGTGTGGCACCGGCTCCCCTCGAAGCTCGCGTACCTCGCCACGCGCAGAGGCGTTGTCACGAACAACACCGACCCTCGCTTCGAGTCGGTCCACGCCTCGATGATGCGGCTGATCCAGACGCGAGGAGCACTGCCCGTGGCCTACATGCTCGACGAGGCGTGCGGCTACTGAGTCGGCGCGGACGGCTGTCGCAGCAGCATGTACAGAACGAGACCGATGCCTCCGACCGTCACGAGCTTGCCGGTCGGAGTCAGTTCGCTCCAGAACCCGCTCGCGCCGTGCTGGATGACACGTCCGGTCGCTCTGCCGTAGTGCTCCGACCGAGAACGCGACGAGCGCGAAGACGAGGACGAGCGCACGGGGCGCGCGTGGACGACGATCTCCTTCTGGGCGAAGACCTGTTCTGCGCCGCCGAGAGGAGTGCTGCTTTTGGTAGTTCTGGACATGCCGACAAGCTATCCTAATCTTGTTTTCGTGTACACACGGAGGGTGATCTCTTGATCCCACTGCTCGCGGCGGTTGAAGGTTTGTCCGACAGCACGTTGATCGCCGTCGCTGTCGCAGCCGTTGGATTCGCTGGCACTGTCGTCCTGCTGCTCCTGCGCATCTCACTCACCACGGGTCGCACGCTGGAGAGGATCGAGACGCACCACGTCAACCACAAGGAACTCAAGCGGCGCGTGGACACCCACGATCATGTCCTCGCACAGCATGCGGTGACCTTTGCGGAGCTTCGAGGCGCGGGGGTCGCGAGGCACACCGGACCCCACGCAGCCGTCATGCTCGCTCCAGACTCAGAACCCCCAGAATCGAACAGGTAGCATGGACCTCGTGAAGTACTTGCCGTGGATCTCTCAGGCTCTCGCCGCGACCATCGGCGCGCTGTACGTGATCTCGGCAGTCATCAACGCCGTGCTGCGCGTCTTGCCGTCCACATGGATCGCGTACGTCGAGAAGAACCTGCCGCGTCTTGCGTGGACGCTACGTGCGATCCGCAAGATCGGCGGCGATCTGATTCCCGCGCTACAGGCTGCGTATCGGGTGATCACGGGTGCGCCATACCAGCCCGGCGCACTGCCTCCTGCTGGACTGCCACCGAAGGACGGGAATCCATGACCTCGCGCGTGATGGTTTTCTTCGTCCTCTTCGCGTTCGGGTGTCCGCATCACCACACGCCGGCTGAGAACACGCTCGTCGCGATCCACAGCGCGGCACACGCCGTCGCCGTGACCGATGGCGTCATGGCGCGGCACTGCGGCGTCGCGAGCCCTGCGCCGGAGTGCGGCAGGTTCGTCGATGCGTACGCCGTGACCCGTGCTGCCCTCGCCACGGCAGAGACAGCCGTCAGCGCATGGCGGGCAGCGGACACTGCGCCCGCCCGCTGCCGGGCCTATGCCGCGCTCGGCGAGGCCAACGATGCGGTCGCAGCGGTCAGCCTGCTGCTCGCTGCGGCTCACGTTCCTGTGCCGGCAGAACTGACCGCTGCTGCTGTCGTGGTCGTTGACGCCGTGCGCAGCCTCGCGCCGTCGTGCGCCGCTGGCGACGGGGGAACGACATGAGTGCTACCGACGTGATCAAGCTGTTCGAGTTGATCTGGGACATCCTCGGGCCGGTCGCCACGAAGATGTTCGAGCGGGCGTGCTCCGGCGAGGATCCGGTCGATGTCCTGCTCGACGAGAAGATTCTCGACATCCTGCCGGCGAAGAGCCGCACCGAGATCGCTATGCTCCAGGCGAAGGCGGGTCTTCGGTGAGCGGCTGTCCACTCGTTCCTGGGCTTCACGGCTGGGTCTGGCCGGGAGGGCACGGCGAGGGCTGGCTCACAGCCCGCGAGCAGGCTCTCCGAGCCGTGGACCTGGGACTGGTCGGGGTCATCGCCCAGAACGGCTTGTCGGCCCCTCGCTGGCTCGCCGGCCTCGATCCTGGCGAGTCTCTCATCCGCGCCGACGTGCTCCGTCTGTACGGGCTTCAGGTCACGGCGGGGTTCGGCCTCGACGGGGACTGGAGCGCGACCACGATGGCGCAGGCGATCAGCGACGGCGGGTCGATTGCAGACGCCTGCATGCTGGACTGGGAAAAGCAGACAAGGTGGGAGACCAAGCAGGGTCGAGCCCTCGCCCAGGCCACGGTAGACCTCGTGCTCAAGCACGATTCGACGATGAATCAGCGCACGGCGGATGCTCCCTGGTGGAAGCCCAGCGTCCACAAGGGTGCGCCGACGCTGATCTGGGACAAGCTCGCGCGCTACCACTTCGTCCAGGCGTACGGTGCGCCCTCGCGCGACAACCCGACCGAGATCACCGAGTGGATGTACCATTCGGTCTCGCTCGTGGAGTATCCAGCCCTTGGAATTCCGGCCGAACGAGTGCTTCCTGCCGAACAGATGTACGGGCACTCCATTGCTGCTGCGGGCAGGCTCGTGCTCGCCGACGAGTCCGTCGTCGCGCTGTGGGACGTGGAGGAGGCCGACGACGTGTTCGTACAGGCACTGCATGCCCGCAAGGCGATACGCAATCTCGGCTACCCGACTACGCTCGAAGGGCTCAGGCTCGCGCAGGCTGCGCTCGGCACGAAGCCAGACGGCATTCTCGGGCCGAAAACGCTCGCCGCACTCGGTATCCACTGAGCACAATCAGACCGATAGTTGTTGCTTGCTGTTTTCTAGCATCACGCTAGGATCAGTGCATGGCTAGAAAGAAAACGCGACGCGGAGGGGCTCCGCGTAAGTCGCCAGACGGGTTCGAGCAGGTTCTGTACATCCGCACGACGCGCGAGATGCTCGACGGGCTCGATCTGATCGCAGCGAGGCGTCGTGACGAGACGGGTCTGAGCGTGTCGAGGTCCGACGTGGCGCGCAAGATCCTGGGCGACGCGATCTCTGTCTCCGCGCCTGTCGAGCCTGTCCTCGCGCCCGTCTGACTACAGACGTGGTAGACGGTGGCATGACTCCTCAACTCCTCGCTCTGCTCGTCACAGCCCTGCTCAACCACTTCCCGCACACGCCCTCTCGCGCCTGCATCGAAGCACGGCAAACCGAGATCGTCGCGCACCTCGACGTTGCTCATGGGCTCGGCGTTCCTCCGGGGATCATGCTCGCGGTCGCCTTCCACGAGACGCACGTCGGCTGCGACCGGAACGAAGGTGGCGGCTGGGGCGCACCGATTGACATGCAGCATCGCCATGTGGCCGGCACGCCCGAGCACGCGATCCGCGCGTTGCGTCGGTCGTTCGAGGTCTGTGGCGATTGGACAGGTGCTGTGTCGCGCTTCCGGTCGGGGCTGTGCCAGTTGCCCGCTTCGGATCGTCGCAACGGCTATGTGCGCAGCGTCCTCGGACTGGCGCAGTCGCTCTACGCTGCCGTGCCTCCAGGCGAACCGGTCGGCCCCTTCCGCATCGAGCGGGCTCGTCAGCATCGTGCTCTCCGCGCCAGCCTCCGGCCCGGCGGGGAGTGATCGGAAAACGAATTTCCAGTAGGATCGAGCGCATGACATCGAGAGAACTCGCTGCGCTGTTCGAGACCGAGCGGAAGCGGTTCGCTCGGTATTTCAACCGTGCAGCGCGGGTCGAGATGCAGATCGAGACCAGCCGATGCGTGAGCCCAGACCACTGCGCGTACCGCGACTTCGGATATACGGACACGCGCGTCGTGGTTCTGCACCATCGAATCCTCAGAGCGTCGCGCAACCGTGCGGTCGGACTGATCCGTCACGAGCTTGGACATGTGTGCGATCTGGCGATCTGGAAGCCGGGCGCAGAGCAGAGGGCCGACGACATCGCCGAGTTGGTCTCAGGCGAGAAGATCCGGTACGATCATCGCGACGTACAGACGGTCGGACGGGGCACGTACCCTCGGCCGACGTACCTACCGAAGTGAGACATCATGCAGATCCCCGACGCAGACTTGGCATCCTTCCTTGCACGAGCGGGGTACACATGCGCGACGTGGACTGCGCTGCCTCCTGGCAACAGGACGGCAGAAGCAGCGGCGTTCCTACTGCAAGGTCGAACCATGCGCGAGGGCGCGACGCAGGTCGCCGTGATCGCTGAAGAGTCGTACAGCCTGCCCGAGTACAACCGGGTGCTGCACAACGGCAAGGTCTTCGCGCCACAGGTGGATGCGTACTGCCTGAAGATGGCTCTGACGCGAAGGTATTCCAACCAGAAGGTTGTGCGTGCTGCTGGACAAGCCTTCAGCCCCACCGTTCCTTCGACGAAGGAAGTCGTCATGGCTGTGGGAATCCTGGGGGCTCTGTACTTCTTCTACTCGTCCTCGAAGCAGGCTGAGCAGGAGTCGTCGCGCCGGCTCAGAGAATCTCGCGACGAATTCAAGCGAACCAAGCGCACGGGATACTGGTGATGCCAGCCGACAGGATGACCGTCGCGAGCGCGGGATTCGGAGCCATCATGGCTCTCAAGCGCATGCCTCCGACCGGGGCTCTGCTGTTCGCCGTGACCGCAGAGACGGTCAGTCAGGTCGCGGAACGAACGAACCCCGGCATCTCGGGCGGGAACGGCGGCAGTCCTGTCGCTAAATCCGTGCTCGACGTGGGCGTGTGCATGTTGACCTACTGGCTTCTCAGGGAGTAGAAAGTAGCAACCATGATCAACTACCTCATCGGCGGCATCGCTGGCTTCGCTCTTGGCTGGTACTACTTCAAGCCGGCCACATCATCCTCCGGCGCGGTGTTCTCCACGTTCGAGAACTTCTACCAGCCGCAGGCGCGGTTCCTCGCGCCCGCTGGTGCGCTGCCCTCGCCGGTCAAGTTCCGGCGCATCGGCACGGGCGTCAGACGGTACGTGGCGTACCGGTAGTCTCTACGCTGGCCCGCTCCACTGGTTCCCCCCGCCAGCATCCAGGCCAGCGTCCGTTGCACAACGTCGGCACGGCTCTGAGTAAGACGTGGCGGCTCGGAGAGACGAGCACTTGTGTACGCACCCTGCATCATGTGCTTGCGCTCTCGGTTCGCTAGCGAATAGCATGATCGCATGACTGTGTACGCCAGACGACTCAGCACGACATCTGTCGAACTCATCGCTCCAGAGACCATCGACGCTGTGGCTGTCGCATTCATGGCGCGCGACGCCCATGCGCTCGGCTGGGCGCGCTGCTGGCTGCTCGACACGACGAACACGACGCACTTCGATCAGAGTGCCGTCCCCGCCGTGATGACCGGGCTCGCCTACGCTGCGAAGTGCGGTCTCCAGCGGTTCGTCCTCGTGGTGCCAGACCCGGTCGCGCGCCTCGCGCTGCGATCCGCCATCGCCCAGGCTCCGGTGCGCGCGACCGTGGTCGAGAGGCGCATCGAAGCCTTGCAGATGATGTAGAATATCAGATTCCATGATCGTTCCTGTCGGCAGCAAGTTCGAGCTTCGTTCACGCGCCACGGGGCGCGTGCTCGGCACGCATCCGTCGTACGAAGCCGCTCTGCGCCAGGAGCGCGCGATTCAGGCATCGAAGGCGAGGCGCAACCCGTGCTACGGTAACCCCGCCATGAACTACGCCGTTCGCGTGAACCCATTCATCCAGCCCGCAGACCGCAAGAAGGTCTTGATGGCTCTGTTCAAGCGGTTCAAGAGCATGGGCGACGGGCGCGTCGTCGCGGGCAAGCACCTCGTGATGCTCGCGACCGAGGGCTACAAGACCGTCACGCTCGAAGACCTGTCCGACGACGAGATCATCCGGCTCGCGCACAAGCACCGGATCCTGCATTCAGCCGCAGCCGAACGGAGCAACCCGACCATGAGACGGACTTACGGTGTCTACCAAGAGATCACTTCCGCCGACGTGGGCAAGAAGCGCGTTCGAGCATTCGGGTCGCTGTGGCCCGTCGAGGACTTCATCGGCTACATCGGCCCGCGCGACGTGGGCAAGCGGATGTACAAGGTCGGCGGCATCATCCAAGTCGAGAACGACAGCCAGCGCAGTAGGCGCGTGGCGCGGATGAATCCGTCTGGCGCGCTGCACGAGGTCATCGTGGGCAACGTGGGCACGGTGTACTCGGGACACGACGGACACAAAGCCAACGTGGCTTACGCCACCTACCTGCGACTTTCCAAGTCAGGTGTCGGTCGCGCTGCCGACGAACCGGTCTACCATATGGTGGACGGAGACATCCGGCACGAGCATCAGCCCGAGTCTTCGCGCAGCAACCCGATCCGCACCCACGAGGGGCGCGTGCTCAAGGTCGAGGGGCACTCGGTCGCCCAGGCTCGCAAGCTCATGGTCGCGCGCAAGGAAGCGTACGCGCATGACGACAACCCTCCGGCGCGTCGCGGCACGCTGAGCTACCAGAGTGCGAGCTACATCCTCGCGCACGGCGCGCGTCGTGGCGGGGGCGCAGCGTCGCCTCGTCGTGGCGGCGGGTCGGCCGACATCTGGCAGTACATGAACGACATGTTCGGCGGGCGCTAGATCCACCACGCCCAGACTTCGTACGGGCGTGGCGGGACCGGGAAGACGCGACGATACCCCGACGCAGCCAGCAGGCTGTCGAGGGCACTGTCGCGCGCTCCTGGGGGCAGCAGCAGGTACAGCGCGCCCTCCTGATCGATCACCCCGGTCGCGCCGAGGCTCCCGCCGAGTTGCCACGTCACGCCTGCGAGCGATGGCGCGAAGCCGCCGAGGTCGTAGTAGTGCCTGAGAGCCGCCGCGAACGCCTCTGCGCCGGCCGCGATGAGGTAGCCCTGGTCGGACGTGAGACCGGGTACGGTCGCTCGGCTTTCCCAAGCAGACTTGACCCGGTCCCAGATCCCCACGGCTAGTTGGACGGCAGGATTTCGAGGTCGGAGAGGGGCATCGTGGTGCCGTGCGTGAGCGTGGAGATGAGGATCCACAGCGTGCCGTCCGCCGCCGGCTTGACGATCTCGTCGGCAGTGTCGGCCGCGAACTCGCGCAGCACGTTCGCCAGATCGCTGCGCAGCACGAGCGCGCAGGCGACGCCCCTCTCGCCCTTCTCGCGGATCTCGGCAGGCACGCACACGGCGAGGGGGCTGTCGCCACGGATCAGGATGACGATGTTCGCGGCGAGATCGAGCTTGCGCGAGCGGGCGTGATCGAACAGCCGCTGGATCGATCCCCGCGCCTCATCGACCAGCGTCTCAAGTTCGGCGATGTTGATGTTCATCTACTCCTCGTCCTCTTCGATTGCGCCAATCGAGCGGAGCCCCTGGATCAGCCCCTTCACGTTGCGCGGCCGGATCTCGCCCGTGATCCAGCGCAGCATCTGGATCGCTGCGGGCTCGATGCCGGAGGCTTCGCCCTCCTCGATTGCCGCAACGAGCTTGCGCAGGACCGACACGGGCGGGCGCGGGAGGCGTTCCTCGTCGCCCACCTTGCTGTCGCCGCTCCCCTCCCCCTTCTCGCCCTTCTCGCCCTTCGGGGTGCGTCCGCGACGGTCCATGTCGGCGACGCTGCCACCCGAGGTGAGCAGACGCTGGAACTCGGCCTCCTGCTCCGCGCCCTCCAGGCGCGCGAGGCGGTCGCCGTGCGTGATGCCGATCTTGCCCTCCTCGATTGCCTGCACCATCGGCTTCGGGAGCCCGAGGACGCGGGTCCACATCCGCACAGCCTGCACGGTCACGCCGAACTTCTGTGCCGCGCCTGCCTCGGTGCGACCAGCGGTGATGTACCGCTGCGCCCGGCGAGCGCGGGTGATCGGGTTGTCGATGCGACGGATCTCGTTCGCAGAGAACATCACGCCCATCAGGTCGAGATCCTCTCCCTTGCGGACGATGGTGGGGCACAGGATCGGATCGCTGCCCTTCGCGACGAGGATCTCGTTGGCGCGGCGGCACGCGCGAACGCGAGAACGTCCGTCCACGAGGCACGCACCCGTGTCGTTCTTCGTGACGACGACGGGCTCGATCACCCCGTCCACGAGGATCGACTGCACCATCGCCTCGTCTACGGGGAGGTGGTTGGACTCGGGGTCGCAGAGCGGATGCTCCGCCCCGTCCTTGGTGTCGAGACCGACGATGATGAGACTCTTCGGGTCCATACCGAAAGCGTTGATGCGTGTTCCTTCGAGTGCCTGTTTCGCCATGTGAACCTACCCTTCGAGGAAAACCGTATGCCCACCGCAAGCGTCAGGCAAGCGCAATCGGGCTGGCGAAGACGATTTTCCTGAGACGGTACGCTCAAAACAACGGAATTCCGGCTAGTTACATACCGATAGCAATTAGCTAGGGAGATTCTTGCGCAGGGTGTACAAGCGAGCGCGGAGGTGACCGATGATGAACGACATGGTGACCGTGCGGCTCATGGGCAGCGAGTGGATTCAGATCGTTGATGCCTTGCACATCGAGTACGCGCGACTGTTGTCTCTCGCGAGCAAGGCCAACAACGATGAGGATCGAGAGGAGCACGAGTCGCGCGCCGACCAGTGCCATCGCTGGATCATCGCGATTGGCAAAGCAGTCAGCTAGGCACCGGGGTCACGCGACCTTGCGCTGTCGTCCTCGCGCCTTCGACACGCCGAGTCGCTTCGTCGTCAGACTGACCCGGCTGCGCCCGAGACGACCCATCACCGTACCGACCGTCGCGATGTCGGGCAGAGCGTCGTGCTCTGCTCGTGTCGTGCGCGCTCGCAGTCGCACGTTGTCGTCGCGCGAGATGTACTCGTCCTCGCAGATCACGCGAGCCCGCGCTCGTGGCGAGCACTTGCCAGCCTTCTTGCGCACGCTCTGCTGCGCGACGGCTGGCGCGAGTCGCGCGGAGATGACCAGCACACCGCTCGGCAGACGCAGCGTGACGTACTCGCCCTTCGCCGCGAGAGCAGGATCGAACTGCCGGAAGCGGATGTAGTTGCGATCCTCCTCCGGCATGCCCACCACATCCCCGTGCCGGCGCGCGACCGCGAGGGCACCACGGAGCCCGTGCGCGACCACGTCGCGGTGTCGCTTCGGCACGAGGATCGTCTGGACTGCGTAGCCTGCGTAGCGAGCCATGTGAGAGCATGGTACACGAGGATCGTTTTCCTCGCGCCGCTCGGAAAGCCGAGGAGCCTCAGGAAAATCAAACGGAATTCCGAGGACTTACGGAAAGCGATAGCGTATTGCTAGATTCCCACCACGAAAGCGGTATAACTGAGAGCGAGGTGCGTGATGACGGCAGAGCAGACGGCAGTGCGGGACGCGATTGTCGCGATGTTTCTGGAGACCGGCGAGGATGTCACCGTCAAGGTGATCGCAGCGCGGCTGGGCTGGACAGAGACGAAGGTGCGGAGGCATCTGACCGGCGCTTCGGGGTTCGTGGTGGAGGGTATCCAGCGGCACGAGGAAGGGCGCGTGTCCCACTCGAAGGACTACCGTGGCTTCGAGGTCGGCGCGCACAAGGTGTTTGTCTATGGGCCGACGCGCGCGTTCCTGCGCGGGATGATCAAGGGAGGTGCGCTGTGAATCACATCATCATCGAAGCCAGCAGGTCCGATCTCATCACGAAGCACAATATCGTCCCCGATGGACGCGCCGACTACGTCTGCACCGGCACGCGCGTCAGGGTGCGCTGCGGGACGGCATGGGGCACGTTCCGTGGCGTCACGGACACGGGCATCGTGATCGTCACCTGGGATCGCGACGGCATGCCCGTGGCGGTTGCGCGCAAGTTCGCCGAGACGCTGCGGGCGGGCTCGCTGCGCGCCGAGGTGCGTGGCGACGAGATCGTGTTCACGGGCGGCATGTACGGTGAGCACTCGCTGTACTTGCCGGCATCGAGCCAGGAGCGCGTGCAGGCGCACTGGGACGGCTACGTGTCGAACAACAACGGAGGCTGACATGGCAACTCGGTACGTCACGGTCCCCGCGTCCGCTCTTCACGATCTGCTGACCAAGAAGCAGTTCGCCCCCGCGACGCGGGGCCACGAGCGCGTCTACACGCGCCAGGGGAAGGTGAACGCCGGGCTGGCGATCATCGTGTACTCCAGCGTCACCGAGGGCGCGGGCGAGGCACGGGCGTGCGGCGAGGACGCGATCCGCGTGTCCCTGCTCGCTCGTGTCGGCAGCGGTCGCGACTGGACGCTGCACAAGTGCAAGCGCATCCACCGCACCGGCTCGGTCGAGAAAATTCTGGCCCGCGTGATGGAGCGGATCATGGAAGCCGCCGAGGCGTCGAAGGCGTACGGGACACCGTGCCCGAAGTGCGCCGCGCCCACGTACGCCGACAGCGGTCGCTGCCTCGTGCGCTCCTGCCGCGAGGGCGCGCGATGACACCCCAGCACGACGACCAGATCCAGCGGTGGATCGACGAGGCTCTGCTCAAGCTCCGGCTCGGCGGGGGCGAGTTCGAGGTGCGCTGGGAGTGGAACGCGAGCTTCACCCGGCGCATGGGCGACGCGCTGTACCTGCCGGCGCAGAACGTCGGTCGGGTCCGCCTCTCGACGCCGCTGTGGCCGCGAGCGGATGGCGTGCAGCACAGGCAGACGGTCATCCACGAGGTCTGCCACGTCGCCGACGCATGGAAGTCACTGCACGAGCCGGGCTACCGCCGCCAGGGCAAGCACGGGTCGTCCTGGGCGCGGCTGATGCTCCAGTGCGGGCTGGAGCCCAAGCGGTGCCACGCTGTGGATCGCACCGGTCTGGCTCGGCGCGCGACGCGCGTGCGCGTGTACTGCCGGTGCGAGCGGGGCGTCGAGGTCACGGTCGCCATGCACAACAAGATTTGCAGCGGCAGTACCTACCGCTGCCTGCGCTGCAAGGCGCGAGTCACCCCACTGCCGCGCGAGCAGGTCGCAGCGTCGGAGGCTACGCGATGAGCAAGTTGATCCGTCTGACCGAGTCCCAGGCACGAAGGCTCGCAACGCTGGCTAGCGGTGACACTCTGCCTCCGTACGGGCGCAGCGACAGCGGTCGGCAGGCATCGGCGTGGTGGCGCACTGTGCGCAGTCTGTGGCGACAGGGACTGGTCGATATCACCAGCGCATACCTCCCCGACGCGCGGCGACTCTTGTTCCGGGTGCGCCGCGTGTCAGTGACGACGGCTGGTTACAAATTCCTAGAGGACTCTACGCGATGAGCAAGAACAGCAGCATCAAGTCGACCCCACCGGAGTCGTCACGTACGTCGCCGAACGGACCTTGCTGGACGGTAGCTGGACGACGCCGCACGCGAACAGAGCGAAGGAGTGGAAGACCCTTCGCGGGGCGCAGGCGTGGCTCAGCGAGCGTCCCGACATCACGAACGCAACCGGCGGACGCTGCACACCCAGACGCGAACCCTGGAACGGTTGTGCCTAGCCCGGACCCAGGCCAACGCCGGGGAAGCACCGGCACTCCCCCCCTGTGGAAGACGCCACCCCGGACTTCTTCGCGCTGTTCGGCATGTCCCAGGCGTAACCACCCCATGAACAGCAACACCGCAGTCACACCCTTCACCACGTTCAAACGCTGGCTGTACTACCGGACCCGGTACTGGCGGTGGTCCTGGGATTCATACCACTGGTTCCACTGGCGCTACCAGTTCTGGTACAACGGGTCGGGGCCAGCCCTTCTGCCCCTGAACTACGAACGACCCCGCAGGGTGTTCAGCCTCAGTTCCTACATGGAACTGCTGGACCCGGACGACCACGTCCCGTGGCAGGACGACCATGACCCCAACGATTATGGGCTGTGACCCCAGGGCGTAAGGTTCACCATGAAGTGCCGCAAGTGTGCGCGAACTGCTGTTGGCGGCACAAGGAGGCAGGCGATGATCGGGTGGCAGGGACGGACCCTGCTGATCCTCGGCATCCTGCTCACGGTCGCGTGGATCGTGGTGATCCTCTCTCAGGCAGGTACGTCGTAATCAGCGGGAATACGATTTTCGCAGGATGGACGTTCAGCCGATGGTCGGAGGGATGCTGATGAAGAAGGTCAAGCGAGCCTACGTGGTGATACTCCTGATCAGCAGGGAGCGCGGCGGCGACGCCTCGCCCCTACGGTTCAGGGTCATGGCTATGGACCGATCCAACGCGATTGTTGCTGCGGTCGTCGCGGCGTTCAACCAGGGCTTCAGGCACCCGAACGCTGGCCCGATCATCGTCGAGGGCGACGAGTGCGGGGAGTGCGGCAAGGATGTCGAGACGGTGTGCTGGGCAGTCGGCGACGCCTGGAACAGCAAGAGGGAGCTTCTGGAGCCGTTCTGCGAAGGCAGGGAACCGATCCGCATCTGCGCTGCCTGCGAGCGCACAAGAGAGAGAGGCATGCGATGAGCGAAGCTGCATACGATCTGGTCCGAGGCATCGCCGACAAGCTCAAGCCACAGGGCTACCTGCGAGCGTACGAAAACGATCTGACCAAGCACGACCGGGAGATGATCGTCGGCGCGCAGGGTGGGCAGTTCATCTGGGCAGTCCGCGACACCGGGACGTGGTGCCTGACGCGCCAGGAGTTCTGCGGCGATCACACGGACCAGTGGACGCGCAGTTGCTACCGCTGCGAGGGCGTGCTGTTCGACGACAAGGACCACTACCGCGTGTTCTTCTGGGACGGCACGATCCTGCGCCCGATTGACCGAGCGGACTTCGTCGCGATCCTGCGCTCGTGGGATCGGCACTGATCTGATATCTTCACAGCCAAGGAATGGATCCATGAAAATTCAAGACATCGGCGGCACCCACGATCTCCGAGGAACCGTGCGTGCGTTCACCTTGACCTCGCGAGAGGCTCAGGGGCATGAGGCGTTCGACGCTGAAGACGCTCCGGCAAGCTCGCGCTACGGCATGCGTGAGCTTCGTGCGGAGATGGAGTACGCGGCTTCGCATCGTCCGCCAGCGGTCGTCTACATCCTTGACCCTGATCAGCATGTTTTCTGGGCATCGAAGTTGGCGTAGCAGGTAGCCATGATCAGGTCGCGCAAGAACCCTCCCGTGCAACTCGGCACGACAGTCGGTAGACTCCAGCAGGAGATCGCTGCCTCGCTCGACGAGAACGACGCGCTGCTCGGCAGGACGCGGTTCAGAGAGGCTGGCGGCTCGCTCTGGCGGCGCTACAGGTCGCGCAGACGCCGCAGGCCACGGTTGTCGCCAACGTCTACGTCGAGCCCCGCAGCCGGCGTCAGGGGCTCGCGAGCGTGCTGCTGGAGCGGGCGCGAGCGACGCTGGGCACCGTCGAGCACGCGAAGCACCAGTCGGGGCTCGGCGAGGCGTGGAGTAGGGCGAGGCCGAACCCGAGGAGAGCACGATGACCGGTCCAGAAGTCACCTTCCGCGCAGCGACCGTTCGCCATCTCAGGCAGAAGATCGCCGCGTACCAGACCCTGTTCGGCGTCGTGCCGTGGGTCGGCGTCGAGGGCTCCGTGGTCGCGTCCGATGGCGATCCCGCGTGGCTCAACAAGCCTCACCAGATCGTGGCTGTCGGCCGGAAGCTCGTCACCGTCGATATCGGGGTCGAGGGGACGTTCGGCCTGGATGTCGAGAGGAACGCGCCCGTGGCGCGGTACACACTACGATGATGGCAAGCGTGTCGGGATCAGCGTGACGTAGACCATCCGTGATAGACGATTGCTCCGGCGATCACGAGACCGGTGATCAGCAGGACGTTCCGTAGCCCGCGCGTGCCGTCATTGACAGCGACGGATAGCTGTCGCGCACCCTGAGCGATGATCCGCTCCTCCTGGGGCAGCACGCGGCTGTTCAGGATGTTCGCGGCGACCGAGACGGCGTTGCCGACGCTGTCTTCGACGTTCTGCGGGTTGAACGTGATCTCCATCTAGTGACGCTCCAACAGGGAGCGCAACTCCGCCATCGAGTTCGCGACGATCTTGTTGTGCGAGACGGATCCCTCGGCAACCCACTCGCCGCCGAACGCACGCGCCAGAGTCGGCGACGTGTGGTGCGTCACATGGTAGAGCGAGCCCAGCGGCGTCTTCACGACCCAGAAGTTCGGTCCTATCTTCGTGAAACGCACCGGCTTGCTCGGGTTGCTGCGAAGCGCGGCAGCGGTCTTCCGCTTCGTCTTCAGACGCTTGAGCGACGTGCTCATCGTCTTCGCCTTGCGGTGGACGTAGGCGGGGGCACCCGGCAGCGACGCGGAGTACCGTCGCGTGCGCGTCTGTCCCGTGGCCTCGAAGCGCGGGTCGTACAGACCTGGGTTCTGCCGTGCGCCTGGAGCGCGATCCACAAGCTTCGCGCCCCTTCCGGCTTGCTGCCGCGCCGCCCGAGCCAGCGTGTAGCTGCGATGGTGGCTGACGACCTTGCCGCCTTTGGTGACGACGTAGCGGGCTGTGTGAACGATTTTCTTCGCCATGTTCGTGCTCCGAACATATCACGGCGCGTCTTTCTCGATCACGTCGCGTGCGATCATGCACGCGAACCCGACCACAGCCCCGCGCGTGAACGCATCGGTGCCCGACATCACCGAGCGCGCGAACTCGCGCATCGACGGAGGCAGCGCGGACACGCCTCCCTTCTCGATGATCAGGTCGCGCAGCTTGTTCATCTCATCCGATGCCCAATGATGAGCAGCGACGGTTTTGTAACCGCTCACGTCTGCACTTTTAGCCGGATTTGTATCATCCAATATTCTTCTGGGTCCGAGGCGACGAAGTTCGCGTATCAAATGTTCATGTTCCGCTGGGATCTCTTCAGTGAAAAGAGAATCGATAAACGACATTACCGTCTGGTCTCGATGAAACCACTCCAACTTAATACGGCTTTTCTGTAGAGCGAGGTGCGTTTCCTTCTCCAGCAAACCTGCATTGCAAACGACTGCTATGATGCGAAGTTTTCCGTAAGTTGAAGCAAGATTCTGCAATCTCGCCTGGACTGCTATTGATCTTCCGATTTTCACAGCAGGGCATGGTAGCTGCGGGGCGTTTGGTCTCAGCCCGCTTAGCTCGTGAGGAGCTATTCTTTCGATGAAGTATAAGTGACTCACTTGATTTTCCTTCCCGACGTTGGATGACCATCAATCACGGGACCGTCACCAAGCTCCCGTGCGTACGCTTGAATCGCCTTGCTGATGACCTCCGACCTCGTGGTCTTGGCACCAAGCGCAAAACCCTCGGAGATGCGCTCGACTAGCGCATCGAGCTCGCTCAGTACCTCCACCCTGATTCGGATCGTCTTGAAGTTGTCCATGCACGCAAAATGGCACGATGGAATCCGACACGTCAAGTCACGGCACGACACGACACGTCTCTAGGTTTACCCTCGATAATCTTCCTTATCGAGGTATCCTCTCCGCTCCTGCAACTCACCCACCCCAGGTTGCAGGAGACACCGGGAGGTCCACATGCCGTCGTCGATTGTCCGAGCCCCCACCCAGCCGTCCGAACTGAGCACTGACCTGCGCGAGGACGTGCGCGTCGCCGAGGAACTGCGGACGCATCACCGTGCCGAGAACACGCTGCGGGCGTACCGTCAGGACTGGGCTGTATTCAGCGGCTGGTGCGAGATCCAGGGGCTCGTCGCGATGCCGGCGGCACCCCAGACCCTCGCCGCGTACGTCGGTGCCCTGGTGCGAGGCAGCGTGCCCGGCCGCGAGGGCGTCAGGCACCCTCGCAAGCCCAGCACGATCCGGCGGCACCTGTCGTCGATCTCGAAGGCACATGCGGTCAAGGGGATCGAGCCGTCGCCCACGAAGCACGCCCTGGTGCGCGAGGCTGTCGAGGGTGCGATGCGCGTCCTGGGCGTGCGGCGCACCAAGAAGCGCGCCGCGACCAGCGACGTGGTCATCGCGATGCTGCGCCACGTCGCTGGCACGAGGGACCGCTGCATCCTGCTCCTGGGATTCTACATGGGTGCCCGCCGGTCAGAGATCGTGGGCGTGAACATCGAGGACGTGTCGTTCGGCGAGCAGGGCGTCACCGTGCTCATCCAACGCTCGAAGACCGACCAGCACGGCGAAGGGATGCACAAGTTCATCCCTCGCACAGAAGCTGGCTGTATCGAGTCGCTCAGATCACTGATCGCCTCGATGCATAGCGACGGCATCACGTCGGGTGCGTTGTTCCGAAGTTCCAAGGGCAAGCGAGAGCGTCTCGCCGATCATCACGTCGCCACGCTGATCAAGCGAGCCATCGACGGAGCGCGCAAAGAGACCGGCGACGAGCGGTTCGACGAGAAGCTGTTCTCCGGCCATTCACTGCGAGCCGGGCTGGTCACCACGCTGTCGAGGAACGGCGTACCAATCCAGCAGATCCAGCCCAAGACCGGGCACAAGACGCTGAACGCATTGATGGAGTACGTGCGGCACGAGAACGACTGGGAGCGTGATCCGGCGCGGGGTCTAATGTGACAGTCAGACGTGCGGCTTCACCGCTTGCTGGCCTTGTACTGATCGAGCCACGCCTTGCTCGCTGCCCTGGCGCGAGCATCGGTCGGATGCTGAAGGTGCAGCAGCATCTGCTGGGGGAACTCCCTGGACGACGTGTTCGTCGCGACGATCATGCCGTACAGCTTGATCGCATTCGGGAACACTCGTCTCACCTCTGGCAGGTAGGTGTCTGCCACCCGGTTCTCCTGCCAGCTATCCATCACCTTCTTGCCGGTCTTCTTGTCGATCTTCCACTTCGACACGTAGCCCTCGCCGGATCCGGTCTTGCCTTCCCACGTCAGGATCGTGACGAGCCCTCCCGGCTTCACGATGTTCTGAGCCAGACGCAGAACCTGCTGTCTGACATTCGGCGCAGGGATCACGTTCAGCACATTGGCGATTGTCGCCGTGTCCGCGCCGCCATCCTGAAGGATGCTCAGCACTCGCGCGCTGTCGGGAAGCTGTTTGTCGTAGACGTAGCTGCGCACGCCGGCAACGTCGTGCAAGTACCGCGTTGCGGTATCGAACCTTCCGCCGCCGATGTCGGCATTGATGGACCCGCGCTTCCACCATCCGCGCTCGACGCCCAGCGTGTGAAGCTTGGGCACCTGATCGAGAGACGTGTCGGGCGAGTACCCGTGCGACGGCTCGACGGCAGGGTTGGCTCGCGCCGCGACGACTCTGTTGCCCACCACGCGCACGCCGTGCTTCTTGAGCCGCTCAGCCCACTTCAACTCGGTGCCCATCGCCGGCATGTCGTAGAACAGACCGAGCCTCTCCGCCTCGCGCGTCGCCGCAGCGAACTCGGCGTGCCGAGGGTGCGACGGGTGGAGCATGGTCTCCTTGCGATGGAGGATTGGTCGGTTGGCGCGCTTCGAGAAGTCCTGCTCCGAGTACTGCCCCGTCTGCGTGTTCACCTTCCACGACTGCCCGGTCGCGGGGAACATGTCCTCCATGAAGCGCGGGTACGACTTGATCGACACGACGTACGGCTCGCGCACGAAGAACGTCAGCATCTGGACCTTGGAAGACGGGATGCGAGCCCCTGCGACCGCTCTCGCTGCGACCTCTTGCAAGATCGCTGGAGCATGCGGCAGCGCAGAGACGTGCATGTGAATGGCTTCGCCCTTCACGAGCTTTCCAGGGGCCGATAGAACCGCTTTCTTCCAGTCCGCAGTCATCAGATCACCATCCCGGCGACTTCCTCTGCTTCGTACTTTTCGAGCGGGAAGCGACGACCGAGCGTGCGCAGCGATCCCTTCACAGCCCTGAGCAGCGCGTTCGCCGCCACGCGGATCTCGGAAGCGATCTGGGTCTTGCTGACCTGACCGGGCTTCTGGGGCTTGCGACGCGCCGCCTTCGACTGCGAGGTGACCCAGTCATCGTCCACCAGCACTGCCCACACCCACCCGCGCTTCGGCGCGTCGGCATGATGCCGGTACGGAGTCCGCATGAGCGCACCGTGATCGAGGCGCAGTTCGTAGCCGTACCGAGGAAGCTTCGCGCCGACCTCACGCGCCATCCTGCCGGCTTCCGCGTCGGAGACTCGGTAGAACCCGTGACTGATGTGGCGACCGAGATTCATGCGGCAATCCTATCGACACGAGGTTTCTGACGCAACGTGGTACGTTCGGGCATGCCGCAGCCTCAACCACAGCCCACCGAGCGAGCGTGGGTCGTTCCGGCTCTCGTGATCGGAGCCTTCCTGGCCTGGAAGGCTCTCATGTTCGTCACCACAGACGAGGAGGTGATGACTCTGCCGCGTCGCCGCATGGCAGGTGGCAAGCTCTCCGACGCTGAGATCACCAAGAAGTTCAAGTCGTGCATCCGTCAGGTCAACGAGCGCGAGGCTCGGAAGTACGCCGAAGGTCAGCCACCGGATGCATTCGTTGACATCGACAAGGCCCACGCGGTCTGCCGGTCACGGTTCAACGCCAAGTACGGCTCCGACACGATGAAGCGCGTCGTCGCGGCCATGCGTTCGTCCGGCAGCTACGTCAAAGCAACGCCCGAGCACATCCGCCGCAAAGCCCTCCTCGCGCCAGGAAGAGGGCGACGGTGGAAGAGGACTAGCCGGTCGCGGCCGGGAGGTGGAAGCCGGCCCGATACACGTCGTCGGTGAGGTACAGCAGCCCGACCGGGTTCGGCAGCGGATCGTACCGGCTTCGCGTGCTGTCCACCTGTGACCGGTGATCGCTGACGAACGCTCTCGCCGCAGCCTGCGTCTCGGGACCGATGATGCCATCCGTAGCGGTGATTCTGTAGCCCATGTCCTGAAGTTGCTGCTGGAAGACCGTGATGGCAGCGCGTGTCGCGGAGGACATGGGACGCTGCTGAACAGGACGCTGCGGCGTGGTCGTCGGCTTGGGAACCTGCGACGTGCCCATCGCACTGGTGGAGCGCGACAGCAGCACGACACCAACACCCATGACGACCCCGAGGAGGATCCATCCTTCGGATGGCTGTTTCATGCGGCGAGCGTATCACGATTTTCGTTCCCACTGCGCCGGCAGAAAACCTCCTCGCGCCATCCAGCCGTCCAGAGCCTCGACCAGATCGGTAAGCTCGGTGATGTTGTCCGCGTGCCATCCTTCTGTCGTGGGAATCAGGACCAGCAATTCGCGGATGCGTTGCAGCGTTTCGGTGGGATCCATGCCGTTTTCTACCATGCGGCGGATGCCGTTGACTAGCGTTCCGATTGCTTGTAGCTAGATGAGATGCCAGACGAAGACCCCCGCCACACAGCGGCAAAGATTCTGTTCGACAACCTCTACCTCGCCACGTCCGTCGCCCAGAAGGTGTGGGGCGAACACGCTACGCCCGAGGCGTGCGTGCTCGTGTACGACCGGCTGATGGAGATGCTCGTGGAGCCAGAGGACGAGTCCGAGCCGGAGCCCGAGTAGATCACGCACTGAGCGGGAAGCTCAGGATGCGTACGCGCCCCACCCTGGAGCGCGCGTACGTCCCTGCGGGCACTTCGATCACGTACCGATACGGCACGGGAGACAGGTAGCCTGCGACCCCAGGTCGAGCCCGCTCGAACACCCAGACGATGTCCCAGTTCGCGGCGACGAAGATCATGTCGATAGGGAACTGCATCCCGGTCATCGTGAACGCTGTGCGGGTGTTCTGCGGGAACCGGAAGATCATCCCATGCCCGCGAGGCAGGATGTTGCGACCCAGCAGCCCCGTCGCCATCTCGGCTGGAGTCTCGGTCACGTCGAGGATGATCCGCTGATCACCGAGTTCAGCCGTCGCCATCTTCATCGAGCGCGTGACCTGTACAGCCGAGACCTCGACGGCTGCGACGACTGCCTGACGCGCGGCTTCGAGACGTACGAAATCAGTTCGTACACGACGAGCCCACCGAAGACGAGCGCGATGAATTTCCACGTCTGAGGCGGAGACTGATCGACAGCCTGACCGGACGGGTACGAAGCGAGTTCAGTGCTCATGTGCCTTCCGTTCTACCTGCCGAACAGCATGAATGCCAGGGCTCCGGCGTAGACCAGTTTCTTCGCGCCGCCGACCGGCTGGAACTCGAAGGTGGACTGCTCTGGCGGAGCCTTCGTGATCATCCAGCGTGATCCTGGGTAGAGCACGGAGGTCACCGTCCAGGGCTGGACGGTGACGACGAACACGTTGTCTACCGAGCCGGCCATGCGCAGGATCTCGTTCCACGCTGCCTGCGGGTCGGAGACGTACTCCAGTACGCACGAGACGTAGACGACCGCGCTGTTGTCCTGCACCTGGGCGACGTGCCCCTGGGTGAGGTCTGCCGTGATCGAGACCGGACACCCGTCGCACCCGACCAGATCGATGCACACGTCCCCGCAGCCGTACGCCGGCATCAGGCGCGTGTGCGCCCCGGCACCGGGAGCCCCGATCACCACGAGCGGTCGTCGGACCTGTGCTGCTCGACGCTGCGCGTCCGCGAAGTAGGTTTTGCGGGACTCGAACCGGTCGATTGCCGCAACGCTTTCCGCGAACCCCGCCGCGCCGAGCAGTATCTTTCTCACGTAGACGACTCCTGTGGTGGCGATTCGCTCGCCGACTGCGGCTTGTAGCCGAACTCGATGATAGTACACATCCCCACGGCAAACACGCAGCCGTACAGCTTGCCCTCCGAGGGGGCGGTCTGGAGCTTGTCCGACGCGGGGTCGTACGGGCGCATCTCGCTGCCCTCGGGCTGGTACTCGTGCAGAGCCTGGGCGAACTTCAGCCGGTCCACAGCGAACACGGCGACCTCAAGCCCGTCCTTGTCGCACGCCTCGCGGATCTCGCTGGGCATGATGCCCGCGCGACGTTCCTGGGGAGGACGCTTGTAGTCGCGCGAATCGTAGGCTTCCGAGACGTGCATCATCACCATCGCCAACTCGGAAAGTGATTTTCCGAGCGCGAGAGAGGCTTCCAGTTGCTGGCGAATCGCCGCGCCGGAGTTCTGGAGAATCCCCAGGTGCATGGTCTGCACCGCTTGGTTCTTCTCGTGTGGAGGAATGTTCTCGTATTCGTCGGATGTTACTCGTCGCATGACTGTGCAGTACCATAGCTAGCAAAGGGCTGGCAAGAGCTTGCGCTAGCGGGCTGATGGGCTCTGCGGAAGTTGTAGCAGAGAAGTGATTCCTGTACCCTCCTCGCATGTCAGTCGCACACAACCAGGGTCCAACCGGCATCGTCGCTTCGAGTTCGGCAGAACTCCCCAGCCCGACGACCCTTCGTCTCGGCACCTACTTCGTCTCGGAGATCGACGGGAAGACGTACTACGTCGTTCGGAACGGTCTCGGACAGCATGTCTGGATTCAGGTTCCAGGCACGGGAGGCGGCGGAGGCGCGGTCGGCTTCGTCGTCGGGCCTGCGGGCTCTGGTGCCCAGTTCTCGACGTTCGCTGCTGCCATCGCAGCCGCGCAGACGGCTGGCATCAGCACGGTGATGTTCCTCTCGGGTCGGTATGCCGCCGAACCGGTGATCAACCTCCCCGCAGGCATGTCGTTACAGCCGTTTGGCGCGGAAGAGTTCACCGCGATCATCGTCGCCGACATCGTCACAAACGCCCCGTTCAACGCCACGCGAAGCGTCCAGGCTCTGCGCGGGTTCGTGCTCCAGGGCACGATCACCTGTGGCCCTCTCGCTGGCCCCGCGACGAACGCCATCGTCACGCTGACCGACATGCAGATTTCTTCGCCTGCGGGTCACGGGGTTCGCACGCTCAACGACGGCTGGACGTTCGTGCTGAAGGAGACGGACATCAACGTCCCCGCCGGAAGCAGGGACATCGACGCGAACGGATCGGTGAGCATCGACGCTTCTCGCAGCAACTTCGGATCGGTGGATCGTCCTCCCGTAGAACTCGGGAACGGCGGGTCGGCGAGATTCGAGGACTGCTTCTTCCGTGGACCCGCGAATCGCATCAGCAACGTCGCTGCGAGCTTGAACTTCACCAACACGATTTTCGAGCTTCTGGGAAGCCCTTCGTACGTGATCGATGGCTTCGCGGGCAGCACGGTGCAGATCCAGGGCACGTTCGTTCAGCAGGGTCTCGCGGCGGCGGGAGGAATTCTCGATCCGCTGCTGGGCACGCTTCAGATCGGGATGGGCGTCGATCTCGGAGAACTCAAGTTCTCCAGCCGACCGGTGCCGCCGTCTGCGAGCATCATGCAGGGCGTCACAGCCTATTTCTTCGGCATGGTCCCCGGCGGACCCGGCCTCACGACAGAAGCGCCCGTCTACTTCGCGGCGGGATTCTGGCGGCGCACTTCCGACGACTCAGTCGCGGCGTAACAGGGAAGCTGAACGACAATGACGACTGCACACAATCCAGGCCCGGTCGGCATCCTCGCCACGACGATTGCCGAACTCCCCAACCCGACCAACCTGCGTCTCGGTCACTACTTCGTGTCCGAGACGGACGGACGGACGTTCCACGTCGTTCGGAGCGTCACGGGTCAACACATCTGGAAGGAAGTGCCGGGCACCGGGGGCGGCGGCATCACCCAGTTGACCGGCGACGTGACCGCAGGACCGGGGTCTGGTTCGCAGGCAGCGACCGTTGCGAAGCTCGCGGGCACACCTCTCAACGCGACGCCTCCCACCCCTGGACAAGCACTCGTCTTCAACGGAGTAGCCTGGATTCCAGGGGCTGCTGCTGCGCCGGATCTGGAGGCAGTGCTTGCTGTTGGCAACAAGTCGGGCCCTCACGACGTCCTGATGCAGGCCGGTCAAGCGGTCGACACGGACGGGGCGGCCCAGCTATCGCTTGGCACCGGCAATGCCACGAGCATTGCGATGGGTCGCCCTCTGGGCGGCGCAGCAGACCTTCAGGTGTTCATCAACCAAGGTGGCGCTGCGTTCGTCTCGAACGCCGGAATCCAGTACTCTTCGACGTTCGCGAACCGAGCGCAGATTCGCCTGAACGCCTTCGGCAACCACGGTGGCGTGGCCGGAGTGACGGCGTTCAAGAGTCGCGGTGCGACGGTCACTGCCAAAGCGAGCGTGCTCGCTGGTGACCCGATCTACCGTGTCACGGTCATCGGTGTGACAGGCGACAACGACAAGACTCCGGTCGCCGGGTACATCGACTTGAGCGTCGCTCCGGCAGGGGTCCAGCCGCTCTACGTCGCTTCGCAGTACGCCGTGTCGCTGGTGCCTCTCGAAGGTCCGATCAACTCCATCCAAGAGATGTGGAAGATCACCTCGCAGGGCGTTCCGTGTCTCCGCGAGGATATTCATCACGGCCCCAACGGTGACAGCGTCACCGTAGTCGCGGGCGTCACCGCTCTGGGACCGGGCGGAGTCATCAACATCCCGAACCCGAACATCAAGGCGAAAACGCGCTTCACCCTCACCGTCCAAGACGGAGGCGCGGTGCCGCTCGGTAGCGTCTACGTGGCTGGTCGAGTCGCCGGTCCTGGCGGAAGCTTCGACATCCAGTCCACCAACGCTGCCGATGTCGGCGTGCTGGTCTACTGGCAACTCTGGGAACAGGTAACACAGTGACAACCGCGCATAACTACGGTCCAGTCGGTATTGTCGCCACGACGATTGCGGAACTTCCCAATCCCGCAACTCTGCGTCTCGGCGAGTACTTCGTCTCGGAGATCGACGGGCGCGTCTACTTCGTCGTGCGCAACGGAGCGGGGCAGCACGTC
>Ga0315285_10001578_pt1 | contig 23890 bp, 23 predicted proteins | sample YL17G09_36_MG_FD_203698 | JGI IMG/M metagenome (GOLD analysis project Ga0315285, IMG submission 203698) | Sediment microbial communities from Yellowstone Lake, YNP, Wyoming, USA - YL17G09_36 | ecosystem: Environmental > Aquatic > Freshwater > Lake > Sediment | place: USA: Wyoming | collected... | reverse complement strand
CTGACGAGAGGCGATACCCGATTGTGAACGTGATCAGTGACAGGCGATTCGGCACTTTGGGCGACGAGTTCATGGCCTTGCATGCGCGTGTAGGCTTGAACATGATCGTGAAGGGCAAAGTCTGGCGTATCGTGCAGATCGAGGAGGAGACGGGCACGGTTTACGTGGTACCTTCCGAGGACCCGCTGGCTGCAATTCCAGGCTGGGACGGAGAGATTATTCCTGTACCCTTTGATCTGGCGCAGCAGACGGGGAGAATGCGGGAGAAGCTAAGGGAATCGCTTAGTGAGTTGGGCAGTGTTGAGGCCGCGGCAGAGAAAGCTGGGAGAGAATTCGCTGCTAACGGTAGCGATTTGATTGAGGCAGCGCGCGAGGTTGACGAGCATGTGAGGCAGGGTGCGCCTTTGCCGACGGACAAGCACGTTATGGTTGAGGCGTTTGACAAGTATTTGATCGTGCATGCCTGTTTTGGCGAAATCGTGAACCGCACACTGGGCGGGGTTTTCGACACGGTGCTTTCTGATAGGGAAATCATTATCGGATGGTGGACTGATGGCTACAGGATTTTGGTTGAGGCTAGACACAAGCTGAACCCGAGAGAACTTGAGAACTTGAGTAATGCGCTGTTCAGCTTGTCGGATGATGAGGTTGAGAAGGCTTTTGGCGAGTATTTGGAGGGCAAGTTTCCGTTTGGTGGCAGGATGAAGTTTGTGGCTGAGCGGTTTGGAGCTTTGCCGCGTGGAAAGAGAATGGGGCCTGAGCGGCTGGAAAGACTGCCGCACCAGTTTGGCGACACGCCTATCTATGATGAGACTTTGCGCGAAGCTATGGTTGAGAAGGTTGATGTCGGCAAGGTCAAGGAAATAATGCGCGACATCAAGGATGAGAAAATCAAGGTTAGCACGGTCTACAGGACTGAGAAGCCTACGCCTCTGGCTTACCATATTCTTGAGAAGTTTAGTGACGTTTCGGAGTTGATGGCGCCTGAACAGGTTTTGCTGAGTAACATTGAAAAGATGAAGAAAGCCATTGAAGCGAGGACAGCTTCGCTTCTATGCATGCAGTGCGGAGAATGGGACGATCAGATTAGGATTGGGAGCTTGCCAGAGCAGCCGGAATGCGGGAAATGCAAGTCAAGGCTTTTAGCATTGTTGTACCCGAGCCAAGATGCAGATCACATCGGTGAAGTGTTGAAGAAGAGACGAGAAGGAAAGGAAGTGTCAGAAGAGGAGCTTAAGGAGCTAACTCATGCAAGGCGCACTGCAGATTTGGTATTAAGCTACGGTAAGAAGGCGATAACGGCGTTGGAGGTTAAGGGAGTAGGTCCTGAGACCGCCTTTAGGATTCTTGGGAAAATGCATTCGAAAGAGGACGAGTTCTACATGGACCTTTTGAAGGCTAAGATACAGTACCTTCGGACAAGAGAATACTGGGACGACAAAGAACGCAAATGAGAACCTAGACCAGATGTACTTTGGCTTACGCCTGACACATTAATAAAGAGTGCAAACCGCACTTCGACTGAATGAGACTACTATCGCCCTGCACCCATTACAGTGGAGATATCTCCCGCAATGTCGCAATTTCCTAGAAGTCTTGCTATACCATTAGATACTATGCACATCGAAACTTATAAATCATACGTTGAAAGTGTAGAACAGAGTGACTCATTATGGAATCGTATTGTCTTTATAGACGCCACCATAGAGGACAAGCGAAATCCATGGTTTGCACATTAAGAAACTGTGAATTTCTGTTACTAGACCTGTAGGCAAGTCTTTGCCCAATTCGCCTAGAACATCATGCCTATTTCTTTCTATCATAAACAGCATACAGCCTATACCTCTTTTGTAAGCCCTTACATCAACGCTCACCATCGCATCAAGTTTCTTAAATTTGTATAGCGGTGTATCATGCAAGCGTGCAAGGTCACTCGTAAATCCCGTACAAGAAAGCTGGTGGCGACCACGAAAATCTTCCAAAGGTGACATAACATACATTTTCTTTGGCTTTTCTCCAAGCATGTTATCGAATACGTTTCCATCAAAATGATAGGTGGTGTGCAAATCTGTTTTCTCTTTGCACATTCCGCTACAGACGCTATTCGATGTAACATCAACCCATAGAATTCGTCTTTGAGTGGTGCCATCAGTTGCGATTAATTCAATATGCAATTAGGTAACCTCGCATCTCGTCTTTATTCTTTGGGTCAGCTTATAGATTTGCTCAAGCCATCTTGATACTAGGTTGCAAGGAACATGTCGAAAGTGTAGAACAAAAATGCAGAAAGAAATATAGGACAGCGTGATGACGCGTAATAGCGAGTGCTTAGGCACTTTAAGCTATGGAGGTATTAAAAATGATGTCAAATGGATTTAAGAATTTGGCAAAGCTGTTTTACGTGTTGCTTGTTATTGTTGTCTGCATTGCAATTTACTTGTTGCTCTATCCTGTGTATGGATACGTTTATCCGCTCATTCCAGTTTTCCTTGTAGGATTCATATTATCCGTTATCGGATATAGGATATTCAAGGAGCATTAGGCTGGTTTGGCGATAGAGCAACAGCCAATATCCTTTTTCTTTTTCTCCTGCAAAACATAGGTTAATTCTCCGCTACAATGCGGGCATTTTGGTCTTGCAGAACGGACTATAGCACAACCTATGCGAGTAAGTGAAGATATAACAGCTAAGCCAACCCCGATTTTCCCGTGACAGATTTCTTTGTCTTCGTCATACCAACGTCCATAACTTATTCGGTGTTCTGCTGTAAGCCCGACTCCAAGGACAATGCCGCCTTCTGAGATTCTCTCAGCCCACCACAGCAAGTCTTCAGTGTCTTTTCCGCTCATAATTTCCCCTGAGACTATTGTTGTTCTTTGATTCTATTAATTCCTTCGGTTCAGCTACGATTTGTTGGTAAACCACAGTAACCCATAAATATGCTTCATAGCAGTCTTATCATAGGCGAATGTCATGGGGAGAACTCGGATAGTGAAACTCTCGGAGGAAGAATATCAACTTCTACAAGACGCTAAGAAGGCGTTAGTCAAAAATGGGACGAACAAACTCCCGACAGAAGTAAATCAGAGAATAAACCAAGACAACCGTTTGGCTGATTTCGCGTTGGGTGCAATCGTTGGCGTAGGGGCAATAGCTATTCTTGCCCTATTGCTTGAATCCTCTAATCCTAAGACATGATGCTCAGGTATACCACAAAATATATATGGTACTTGCGGTATACCACAGTATCCGTGAACAAACATGTATGAACAAGCAACTGCTTGGAACACTCAGACGAAAGTCACAAATGAGTCCTTCTGGGTACAACTCGCCAATCTGCTCAGAGTGGCAGGGCAAATCTTTGTGATTGTCGGAAGGGTACTAGTTCGCATTGGGGAACTAATCTACGAAGTCCTCTTCCAGTAGGGAACTCGTAGCTTTCCCCTCTTTTTTCTGCTCTAATCCTAGTCAAGTTGAGAGAGGAATACCCAAAAAAAGGAGAAAATGGTCCGTAGGGAATAGACTTACTGAGATGTTTTGGTTACCGTGGTTTTCTCTATGATAATGACTTTTGTTCCAACTTGTTGACTTGCCAACCAGTTTACTGCGTTCTGCATTGCATCTGTTATCTCTCGATGCTGTGTTTCGGGCAAGTCCCCTTTCTTTATGGTGATTACACTTTTCTCATCTATTTGAAAAGGCATGTATACACTCTCAAGGTGACCTATGGGAATTCCTAGTTTTTAATTTTTGCGGTCACCTCTGAATAAAGCCAAAACACCGTGACATCCTGTGACATATGAACAGCTAATATCTGTTCCTCTATCTCTTAGTCATTATCTCCCAAGATAGATAACAACCCAAAACAAGCACGTGACCTGAAGGAACAATCAAAAACTGTTTAAGTGATAACCAAAAGCGTAACCACAAACCTAACTTCCCACACTATACTATCATATGACCATAGAGGGACTTACTACCAAGCGTTTGGCTCTAGGGTGCAAACGGTAGGGGACGTGCAACTGTTGGTGATATTTTGTTCATGGTTGTTGTGTGCCGATATACCATGACAAATTCCGAGATGTCAAAGGCAATCAGGTTAGTATGTTGAATGATTAACACGGCAAAGTTTAAGTGTTGATGCTGTTTGAAAATACACTAGCAGTTGAAGCTATTTAAAACATCAAAACAGAGCACATAGCGGCACTTTTCGACAAAATTTGATTTTTGAGTCGGATTTTTCTTCCAACTTTTTCTGCATGGTTTCCAACCAATTAATCTGTTGATTCAAAAAACGATTTTGGAACCTGTCGCCAAGCCTTATTGGGGTCTATTTGGCGAGAAATGTCTTTTTTTAGGCTGATTTTTGGCAGTCATGGGAAATGAGAAATAAACGGTAGGGAAGTAATACCAGACAGACGAACAACGACAGACGGGAACAACCACCACCAACGACAAGACCAACAAGGCACACATACCCGTACATTTTCTGTTAATGAAGTGTGATCATAACATCCCTAGAGCACATAGCCTTAAACACTCAAACACCCGAGTTTAGGGGCTATTAGACGTTCTTCAATGGGAAATGATAGTATGATTTCTTCGACTATTCTTCAATGGACTTACTATTTCTGTGTAGACCTTAACTGAATTTGTTCATGTACTGTAAGTATGCCTAGTGTCCTTAGTTATCTGGGTTTAACCCATGCTCTCTAACGCTTTCACTCCACAACTTGATACGTCTAGCCTCTTGGAGTAGTGCTATTACTGGGTTACTGCTTACTGTATGTCTGTCAATATCTATCTTGTTACTATAGGCATACACGTTATTTGTTCTAGTAGTGTCGTTGTTGGAGTGGTTATTAACAATAGGTATAGATGTAACAGTATCAGGTACTACTCTAACAGTATTAGGTATAGCACTAGGACTAGGTATAGCATCTCTAATAGCACTATGAACAACACTCCCAGACTTTCGGCGAAAAGTTGAATGGGATAGTCGTTTGATGTAGTCTAACAGTTGGTTGAAGTTGAATATGTGGACTCGGACTTTTTTGGCTGTTTTGGCTAGTCCGTTAAAGTTGTCGGTTAGCTTGACTAATAAAACCCATATATCGAATCGTCCATGTGGTTTATTATCAAAGCGTTTTAACCGTGAGTTGAAAAACCATGCTTTGCGATAATGGTATGGGCGTGACTGAAAACTTTCCTCTATGTGAATGCGGTACGTATAACCCTCTAGGTTGTCAACTTCGATAGTCATATCCGTGCCATGTCCTCTAGTTCTCTTCCACTTGTAAGGTTCTCTGGGATTGTGGTAAGTGATTCTGTATCCGTACTGTTTGGCGAAATATTCTAAATCGTCCAATTTTGACATTTCAAAATCGAAGCCCTTCTTATCGAGTAAGCATAAACTATTGTCCATGTAACTTTCTAAAGTATCTATCATAGTTCCACTTTCTATTCTCCGAAAGGTTTATATATGAAACAGTTGGAAAACGAATATTTAAATGTTACGGTTAGTTTAATCAACTGATCAACTTTTTCGACTTTTTTAATCAGTTGACTAATCAGTTTTTTGAGGCGGATTCAGTTAATTAATCTATTGATTAACTCGGTTTGCCAAAAGCGACTTGAGCATGGTCTTTCTAGGTAAATCTTTATAAGGCTGTCTTGTGCCGTCTCGGTTAAGACATGAGAGAATGAAAGCAAAAAGTTGGTTTGAAGTCGATAAAGACGGTTTAAAAGCCCTTCAACTTGGAAAGCCTAAAAGTTACATTATCAGAGAACTTGTGGCTAATGCGTGGGATGAAAACATTACTTTCTGCAAAATTGAAACAGCCCACAAAAATGGAATCGCCACTATCTCAGTTGAAGACGATAATCCAGAAGGTTTCAGAGACTTAACGGACAGTTACACAATTTTCAAGCACACAATTAAACGCTCAAATCCAAAACAGAGAGGACGATTCAATATAGGCGAAAAACAAGTTTTGGCAATTTGCCGTGACGCAAAAGTTGAATCCACTAAAGGCACAATCACATTTAACAAAGACAACACTCGGTCACATTCTACTCTTCATCGAAGCAAAGGGACAAAGGTCACAGTCAATATTAGAATGTCAAAGGCTGATTATGAAGAAATTCTTGATGCTCTGAAACTCTATCTTTCACCTAAAAACATCGTTACCACAATCAACGGACAAAGGCTAGACTATAAGCAACCCTTCAAAACGATTAGTGCCACTCTACAGACAGAACTGGAATCAAACGGTATTTTCAGGAAAACTCAAAGAAAAACAGAAATTGAAATTCACCAAGTCATAGGAGACAGTTATCTCTATGAGATGCAGATTCCAGTAACCAAGATAGACTGCCAATTCAGCATAGACATTCAACAGAAAATTCCCCTTAGCATTGACCGAGAAACAGTAAGTCAAGCGTTTTTGGAAAGCGTTTTTGCAGAAGTCCTCAATGCTATCTTCAACGATATTCCCGAAGAAAAGTCTAGTGAAAAGTGGATTAGGCAAGCAACAAGCAACGAAAGAATATCTAATGATGCAGTAAAAACCATCATACAAAAGAGGTTTGGTGATAAAGTTGTTGTTGCTAACCCAAATGATCCTAACGCAAATGATACAGCAATAAGTAAAGGCTACAGGGTGATTCAAGGTCGAGAATTAAGCGGGGAAGAATGGCAACAGTTCAAAGACAAAGCCCCGATAAGTAGCACAAGTTCTTTATTCGGCACTAAAGGATTTGCACTTGCACAACCGATAACTCCGACACCTGAACAAATCAAAGTTTCGGAATATGCTAAGAAACTTCACAAGAGACTGAATGACATAGATTTAACCGTGCGTTTTGTCAAGTGTTCAGGAAGTAACGAAAGTGCCGACTATGGAAATGCCACTTTGACCTTTAACCTCTCACACTTGCCCAGCGATTTCTTTGACAATCACTTGAAAACGACTGATTTGATATTGCACGAACTTGGACACCAATTCGGAAATCATACCGAGTATAGCTACCATCAAGCACTTACTAGAATGGCACAAGAGTTAATCATAATCGCACTAGAAGACCCAAAGTTTTTTGATTGAGGTTTTGCGGAAAAGTTATAGCTGAACCAATAGAGATGTCTTCTTATCTGGAGTGAAGGGGATTTCTGGAAATGCCAGATGTGCTTACAAAGGCACAAAGAAGTTACAATATGTCAAGGATTAGAGCCAAAGATACAAAGGCTGAGATGGATCTTCGAAAGTTGCTTCGTCAGAAGGGCATAAGGTCTTACAGACTTCACTATGACTTGGCTGGGAAACCAGACATTGTCTTTCCAAAGAAGAAAGTTGCAGTTTTTGTGGACGGATGTTTCTGGCATAAGTGTCCTCTCCATTTTGTTCAGCCAGAAACAAGAAAGGACTTCTGGATAAAAAAGATAGAAAGCAATGTGCTAAGGGACAAACATACAAATGAGAGGCTCAGGCAAGATGAATGGTTAGTCTTGAGATTCTGGGAGCATGAAATAAAGCAATGCCCAGATAGAGTTTTATCAAGAATCCTTGCCAATTTGGGCTGAAGCCAGCAAGTCAAGCCTTTGCTGAACTGAGTATGGTTCTTTCCTTCTCGGTTTTTCCGTCAGGGTCTTGACAACATCCTTTGCCAGCAACTCTATGACTGGAACAGCTACCGAGTTTCCAAACTGTTTGTAGGCTTGAGTGTCTGAAACAGGTATTTTGAAAGTGTCTGGGAATCCTTGGAGTCTTGCACATTCTTTGGGGGTCAGTCTTCTGGGGTTTTTTCCCTCTTGGGGAACCAGAATTTCACTTCCATCTTTGAAGTATCTTGCAGACAGGGTCCGAGTGTAACTTTTGAAATTGACAAGACCGAATCCAAAGCCATTTCCCTTCTGCTGGTGTTTTTTTGCATAATTCTGAAGATAGTTCCAGAGATGGTCAGTCAATGTGTATTTTGAAGGAACATCTCTTTCCAGAATGTCTTTTGCTTTTGGTTTCAGGTCTGGAATCTCTTTAAGTCTGAAATCAAGAGTCTTGTCCCTAAAACCGATCATGTAGATTCTTTCCCTGTTCTGTGGAACTAGAAGTTTGGCATTGACAATCCTGTGACAAAAGGAATATCCAATCTCCTCTAAGGCTCCCTTTGTTGTTTGGAAAGTTTTGCCTTTGTCATGCCTCTCAAAGTTGCGAACGTTTTCAAGGAAGTAGGCTTCTGGCTTCTTTTCCTTCAATATCCTTATTATCTCATAGAACAAGGTTCCTTGCGTCTTGTCCTGAAAGCCATGAGGTCTATTTAGAGCGTTCTTCTTTGATACGCCAGCAATTGAGAATGGTTGGCAAGGAAATCCAGCACATAGTATGTCAAAGTCGGGAATTTCAGAAGATGATATTTCCCTGATATTTCCGAGAACAAAATGCTCTTCACCAAAGTTCTCAATATATGTCTTGGCACAGTATTTGTCATAGTCATTAGCCCAGACACATTTACACCCAGCTTTTTCAAAGCCTATTCTCATTCCACCGATGCCAGCAAAGAGGTCTATGAATCTAAGGTGTCCTTTTCTCAAACAAATCACTCTTCACACTTTTTTAGCAAATCTTGCTTGAAGTTCATTACCTAATTGCTTAGCTACGTTCCTTGCATCTTTTGGAAGGCTCCCTATCTCCTTCAACCTATCCTCTGAAATTTCATTTGCGTCAAACTTCTTGAAATAGTCGTATGGCAACCTGACTGTCTGGGTGCTTTGTCCCCCCATGCCTTTTCCCCCACCCTGCAAGTTCCAACTTGAAGTCATTACTATATCAGCGAGAGTAATGTATTTCCATCCCTGAAAGTTTCCCCTCTCGTCAAGTTCTCTAATCAAGTAGATGGCATTAGCCTCATTTGGAAGACAGAGTCTTAGAAGCATCATGATTCTACCAGCATCTAATCCAAAAAAACTTGCCGTCTTTTGCTTCTCTTGGAAACTTCTCTTTAATCTCCATTGGAAGAATGTGTTTCTGGGATATGCTTAGGAGAAATGAATCAACGTCATAAGGGTCATTAAGAGGTTTCTTTAGAGTTTCCTTAATGAAGCCAGTATAGAAAACTTCGTTCAGTAGAAGTGCTTCAAGCGTATGTCCGCTCAGGTTTTGCATCCTTTCTTTTATTCCAGCGTCCCAAGTCTTTCCATAGGTGGCTCTTCCCTTAGTTCCAGACCATTTCTCGAAGAACTCAAACGGGTCTCTCTGCACGAATTCTCCATTTTGAAAACTGAGGAGTTTCCAGCATAGTTTTTGAAATCTTCTCGTCTTCATATCATCTAATGGAATTTGTCCGTCATCTGTTGAGGTCATAACGTAGTTAATGCCAATGCTCGCACTATTCATGAATTCAGCAACTGCAAAGAATGGTCTGAACTTGTCTCCGAGCACTTCTTTCGGTTCGATTTCTTTTGTTTCTGTCTTACCAAGTTTGGGATGTATAAAAAAGCAGTACCTGAATTTGTAGTAATCACTCTGTTTGGGGGAAAGTAGCCAACATCCCGTGAGAATCTTGTCAAGAGCATCGGTTCCAAAAGTTCCTTTCTCTAATTCTTCAAAGAATATGCCTTGTGCCAGAAGTCCTTTGGCTTTGTTGCTCTTCCAAAGACTCTCAAGCAATTCTATCAAGTTGAAATTGTCCCTCATATTGTACGATATGACGATACACTTCTTAAAGCCATCTGGGCTTATCTCAGAACTTTGTTCTAACCTTTGCAAAGGCACCCAATTGATTTATCATTTGCCCAGTTTTTGTCCGAGTTGGTTCACAGAGTTTATTGTTATAGTTGTCATATCCAACATACACTACTGATGGTTTTATTTCCTTTATCCATTCTACAAAAGTTTCCAAGTCAAAGTCCATTATTGGTTCTATGCAAACAAGTTTGTATTCAAACCGCACATTTGCCATGCTCTTATATCTTTCAAAGGCTGATGGAGCCTTAGAAACATGGTATTCCCTATTAGATTCCAGAGTAACTCCTAAGACTACGTTCTGGGGGAATAAACCAAGAAAATCACTATACCTTCTTGGGTTCTTGGTCAGAAATAAAAATGTGCTAGAGGGGTTCTGTTTTATAGCATCAATGACTTTGATTATCCATTCTGAGGGTACCCATTCTCCAAATAGGTCGCCCATGTCAGATACAAAAACAAATTGATTGCGGAATCTTCTTTGAAGTTCCTTCTCAACAAGTTTGGGTGAAAAACCATCTCTATACCTCTCTGAGTTTTTTAGTCGGGTATTTACCAGTCTTCTTGCCCAGCAATAAGAACAAGAGTGCAGACACCCAATAACTGGATTCCACGTCTTGGTTATCACATCAAACATTCTATGAGTGTTTTCAGACTGGGTTATCAAAGACCCGTCCTTCTCAGAGAAGTGGACTTGCATTTTCAATATCATTTCCACCTCTGATGTCTATATGTGCTATCTCAATGTCTGGTCCAGCATTCTTTCGGCATAAGCAACAGTGACGGTCACACCAAAGGAGCATTTTGATTTTATCTTCTTCCCTGAATTCATGCCGTACCATATTAACCAGTTTTGGTGCAACTGCAATAAAAGCCTTCATATACCCTAGTTTGTCTTCTGTTGCCGTGCAGATTTAAGATTTCTGTCTGTCTCCAAGAGGCATGTTTGATATCCGAATCTGTTTTAAGTCTCAAACCAAACTAACTATGGGGGGCAACAACTGGGAAAAAAGATTTCAATAACCCTTCTGTTGCTACTCGTTTGGTTATTGATTTCGCTTTTTTTCAAGCCCAATCATCTTGTAACCAATCAAGAAATCGAAAAGTATGGAGAAACCTACCTTCAGACTTACAATAGTCTCGTTTCCCAGTTCAATCATAGTGACTGGATTTATTTTCCTGCCTTCGTTGATTTTTGGAACAAAACCACTAGTTTAAACACTATGGTCTCGGAATCTCATGGTGCGGCAATTGAATTTGTCTTGAATTCAAGTCTTTCGCATTTCCACTCGATGAGAACAAATGACAGAATTGAGTTAGCCGCTTTTGGTGGTTCTTTCTATCGTGCCCACGGATTGCCTTTTCAGATATTTCAAATTCGTTTGATTTGGGTTCTAGAATCGGGAGTGAATTTTGAAACAGGCGGACAATGTATGTTTGAGGTTTTGGACAATGCGACACTTGCAGTCGATGGTTCCAATTGGACTTTGGATGGGACTGGTTATTTCAATCCGATAACTATCAAAGGAAGCAACATGTATGAATCATGGACTGCAAACAAAGCTGTGTGGGATGCAGAATTCGATTTCAAATACGACCTTGCTAATGCCTTGAATCAATCAGAAGGTGTTCGGGAATACGTTGCATATTCCGACCTCAAAGGCTTACTCAGCAATATTGCTGATAGGATGAAAAATGACCCTAATTACGGATGGTCTCAGCTTGAATCCAACCTCACCGAAGTTTCTCGAATAGCCCAAGAGAAATATGGAGTGACTAGACCCGATTTTGTAAAGGATGTATTCAACTTCATCAAAGAAAAAACCACATTGAGCAAGAAACTCCCAGTATTGGCTATAGCCTACGATAACAACTACATATACACGCTTTTCTTCTCGGTCTTGTTGGACTTGAGTTACATCTTTGCAATCTCCCTAAATTGGCTCTTGCGGAGTTTGGACAAGAAGTCATTGAGACCTATTGCGAAGATGGCAAAACAGTTTGGCGAGTGGTTTACATTCATTTTTGTTCTAGTTGCTTTCTTCATGTCCGCACCTTTTGGCTATGAAATGGCGATTAATTTCCCAATTCTAATAATCCAGCTAGTTGTTTTGATTCTTCTGTTAAGGATGGTTCCAAAGCTGAAATTTGCATTTGTGTTCAATTGGAGAAATATGTTATATCGCTTCATTGTTGGAGCATTCTTTTTAATGCTGGTTCTCGCCATGATGCTATCCTCATTACCATTTTTCTATGCTATGCCTTCGATGTTCAACTCTTCTTCCATCGTAGTTGGAGACACTACAGCTTTTAGCGTTCTGACGGCTATAATAGCAGTCTTGGCTCTGCTGGTCTCGCAATTTGCATACAATCGCCTTCTTGGAAATTCTCGCAAGCGTGCCTGACCGAAAGAGTTTCTCTGTTCTACGCTTTCGACATATTCTCTTTAAGCCAGTTTTGATTTTGAGGAAAAGTTATAGCCGAAAAACAAGATAAATAGAAAAAAGGGGTTTGAAACCTCACTTAGTAAAAATGAGGTCTAACTTGCCGCTTATTTCCCGTAAGAGCCTAAGAACTTCTTGTTTGAATTCTTCGTCCGTCATTTTTGTCACGCTCCGTTGTTACCATTGCCGTTCTTCAGCATTTTTTCATATTCTTTTCTTTCACGCTGTCGAATTGTTTCCGCTTCGATTTCCAAGACTTCAATAGGTGTTAGTGGTTTACCGCTTTTTCGTGCGACTGGAACCTTTGCTCTAGCCTTTTCTAGGATTTCGTCACCGAAAAGCGAAGTCATAGCCTTGACTAGAAGTTTCGTTTCTTCCAGTTCTTTCCTTAGTTTCTCGATTTCCATGTCTTTTGTTTGAAGGGTCTTCTTTATTGCCCCATTGCTAACGTTCAAAACTTCTTTAAGTTCAATGAAGGCTTTTCGATGTGAAACTTCTGAGAGGTAAGTCAGCATTGATTCTTCCACATCCTTACCGCACAAAATCCTAGCTGTATTAGGGTCAATTTTCAGATTCGCACACTCGGACAAGAATCTCTTTCTTGCACAATGATTTCTCAGTCTTTTTCCTTCTGGAATTTTGATGTGTGCAGTCTTGGCGATTTCGTTCAGGTGATAGTTAATCGTTTCTCCGTCTAAGTGTCTTTCGTGGTTTGCTGGAAATAGGTAAGGATTCTCTTTTGGCAATGTTTCAAGATAAGTCTTCAATAATTCCACTGTTTCAAGGCTTAGAAACGATTTTGCTAGAACTTTCTCTTTTTCGGTCACAAGGTCAAACGGTATAGGTGGTTCTTGAGTCAAATCTGGAAGTTGGTCTTTTCTGAGAGAAACTAGGTCACCAATTCGCCACGCCAAATCTAAGGACATGCTGATTATCACTTTTTGCTGAATCGTCTTACTAGCATTGAAGAGGTCTCGGTATTGCTGAATTGTCGGCACGAAATCCTTAGTCGTCAAAACCGTCTTAGAGATTTCACCGCTCAAGTTCACAAGCGGAAAACCGTAGAATTTGAAAAACTGCTTTGTCCCGATGCAATAATTTCGGGCTGAGTTAATGCTGAATTTCTTATGTTCTTGTGTTTCTGTCAAAAGGTCTTTGTGGAAAGCCTCTAGTTCTCTTGAAAAGTGCATTGACCGCATGAAATCACCTGAAGCTATGTCTAAACGTCTTTCTTCAAGAATCTGGTCTAGGGTCTTCTTTTCGAAATCTGCAAATTTGGCTATTGAGCACATGTACTCCTTGATTGTGTTTTTGGCTTTCGTCTTCTTGATGTGGTCTATAAATAATTCCGCTTTCACAGACTCCATATTTTCCGTCACTCTCCTTTTATGTTTTTTGACGGTATATCAGAGTCTAGGATTTTGCGACTTTTCTCCCGCAAACACCAATCTTAAGCATAACTTTGAATCTTCAACACGTCTAGCCCTTGTGTCCTTCTTGGTCCCTTCGGGTCTTTTTCTTCTTTCATTTTTGCTTATGCTCCTTTTCCCCTCTTTTTTTGTGCAATACTAGACAGATGCTAGACACAGCGAATAACAGAAGTGAGAGCGCGAATTGGTCAAATTCTGGGATTGAGTTTCCTCCGTCTGAATCGACTTTAATGAGGAAAGCGTCCTCGTCACCCGCACCAATACTCTTGGTGTCGCCCGCTATGTAGATGAATGAAGCTACCGCTGCAACCCCATGGCTCCTATCAAGCTTTGACCCGCCCCAAGTCTTGTTCAGCGTCAGATTTCCATTCTGGTCGTACCTCAGCAAGACCACGTCAAAGTCTCCATTGCCGAAGCTTGTCGTGCTTCCAGCCACGTAGACAGAGGTACTATCTGCATTGACGGCAACTGATCTGGCTAATTCTGAGCCGCTGCCTCCCCACGTCGCGTTCCACATCAGCGAACCCGTCTTGTTGTATTTCAGGAGAAAGATGAAGTCGCTATTGTTGTAGCTGCTTGTTATGCCAACTGAGTAAATGTAGCTGGAATCAATCGTCAAGCCAAACGCATCGTCAATATTGTCCCCGCCCCAAGTCGTGTGCCAAAGATAGTTCCCGCCTGTCTTGTTGAAGGCAACCAGAACCGCGTCTCCGCCCCAAATCATTGACGGAGCATCATAGCGTCCAGCCACGTATATGCAGTTCTCATCCAATCCAATCTGACCGTTGGCTTCATCCCAGCCCGCTGTTCCCCAAGAACGACTCCAAAGAAGTGTTCCATTCACGTCGTATTTTAGGACTGCAATATCATTCTGTGTGGATGCTCCTGTCGTCCAGCCAGCCACGTAAAGGCTATTTCCTTCCGCAACGAGACCGTCCACCTCATCGTAGCCATGCCCACCATCCCACGTTCGGCCCCAAACAAAAGACCCATTCACCGCATAGAATTTCAGTACGAACATGTCCGATGATGCCAACGAAAAACTCGTAAAAGTCCTACCACCAACATACACATACCCATCGCGCACTGTGACGACGAACGCCTCATCATCAAACGGTCCGCCCCATGAAGCATTCCAGAGGCTGACACCGTCCGGCGTGAGCTTGCGTAGAAAAACATTCGCCGTGGCGGCTGCTATCCTGTCAAACCCTGCAAAGTACACGTTATGTTCGCTATCAACTGCCACACCCCAACCTTCATCAGCGCGAGATCCACCGTAGGTAGCGTTCCAGAACGGTTGTAGAGTGCCCACGGAAACCTGACCATACGATTTCTCTGCTTTAGCATCAAGCGCAGACAGCCAAAACACCAGAAGAACTAGCATAAGAAGAATAGGCTTGCAGAACCGACGGCTCATGGATAGGCTTCGCTTCGAACGATATTTAAGCATTTTGAGAGCACGACGATTCGATGCGCAAATCGATAGTGTTCGCTGGAAATACTGCACACAAGCGCCACGAAGATAGCCTTCTTCCAGCACTGGTCAAATGTCACAACAGATTTATATGATAAACGAGTATGCATGAATTAGACGTTGCAAATGATTGAGGCGTATGTTCTTGTCCGCGTCCAACCAGCTAGGTTGGAAGAGGCTTCTAACCTCATGCAAAGTATCAAAGACAAAATCAAAACCACAAAAGGCGTCAAGGAAATCAAAGGCGTTTTCGGACGTTACGATTTCGTGGTATTAGCAAACACAGAAACGCTTCAAGAGCTAGGCAATCTTGTGACTAGCCTTGTCAGAAACATCAAAGGAGTAAGCGAAACAGAAACACTTGTAGTAGGTTTCTAGAACCCTAAAACGCGCTTTGCGCAACTCTTAATTTGTCGTGGTGTAATGACTGTTTTCGGTGAAGACAATGCCAAAAGATCATCGTAATATTTCGTCAGATTTATTGCTTCTATTGCACTACCCATGGTCTGTCACTCCATCAATTTTCCAGCTAGAAATGAGGTAATGAAGATGTTTGCTGATCCATTGTTTGAGACCATCGATCCTGTGCCAACTCTCCCGATCGTTTATCACGCGCCACCCTAAGCTTCAGGCTTAGATGTTTTTCAACTTTGCATTTCTTTGATCTTCTCTTCCACGGCCTTGAGCTCATTCTTGAGTTCGTCTGCGTAGCTCTTCAGCTTCCCCATCTTCTCGGCTTTCGTTAAGAAACGTCTTCTGTAACCGTGCTCTTCTCCATGCATGCCGCACCCACAATGGTCTTCATGTCTCCGATGATGCCCTCCACAACCACAGTCTTCGTCCATCCATTATCACCTCTATTCAGGTACTATTAGAAGTAAAGTATTTATGCTATCAAGTTTATAGTGAAATAGTTGCTATCCAAGAGGAAAGTGACTGGCATGCAGAACAAGAATGACGTAGTCTGTTTTTGTCCGCTTGAGGGAATAATAGACGTGATAAGCAAGAAATGGGCGCTCTTGATCATCAACGCGATAGGGAACTACGGTAGCCTCAGATTCAACAAACTCATGAAAGAACTGCAGGGCATAAGCCCCAAGACGCTTGCAGACACGCTAAAACAGCTTCGAGAGGAAGAGCTACTTAAGAGAGAATCATTTGCCGAAATCCCGCCTCGTGTCGAATACTCATTGACAAAAGATGGAGAAGGGCTCAGAGAAGCGGTGATCCCGATCCTAAAATGGGCTGCCACTAGGCAATGCTCAAAAAAGAAGTGCTCAGCAGCCTACAACAAAATCCCCGCGCACAGAATAAAAAACAGAATCACTTAGAAAAATGCGCGTGCACAGGCAGGGAAGCAGCAACAGAATTTTTCTCATAGCTTCAACCTCGCGCGCTCTGGATGGTTTAAAGACTATTCAGAAATCGGTTATGTTGTGGCCTTTTGCTCTTGTTTTGGCTATTATGTTTTTGTACCATTCTGGCAGTTCGAATTTCTCGATTTTTCTTGCTGGAGAGTAGGGTTTAATGTCGAGCACCGGAGTTTCATCAAGAGCATCTATCCCTTTGACATGAAGGATTTTGCCCTCCCTCCATAGTAGTCTCACTGCAGACAAGCCTATAGGATTTGGTCTGTTAGGCGAGTCCAAGCAGAACACTCCAACAAAAGGGACCTCTTCCAGGTTCAGTCCATACCTGACAACGATTCTAGGCTTGATCTTGAGCCGTTTTCTGTTTTCCGCGGTGACGTTGTGCATGTAAAAGAGAATTAGCAGATGAGAAAAACCATCAATAGCTTCTAGACCATCGGCGTATTCGTCGAGAATTTCAATATCCGCTTCCAGTTCCTCAACCGGCTGATTTCTCATCTCTTCACCAGCAAATTTCGTTTTTACAAAGCCTATCGGATTCAACTGGATGCTCAAAATGCCCACCTTTCAGACGTTATTCCTTGCTTCTGGAAGTAAATCTTGAGCCCCTTATATGCTTAGCGCGCGCTTTCAGCTCTGAACTCGAAAAGAGCTTTGACTTCCAGACGCGCACGTGGGCGACTTACAGCAGATTCCCTTTGTAGCAAATGGAAGCGGGACATCCCAAGCACCTGTCGCTTCCGTAGAACGTGCAAGTTCCACAATCCGCTTTGCAGGGAGTAGTCTTTTTCTTGTCCATGTTTGGCTTCAAGGGCACTACTAGTGGCCGAATTGGGGTCACTATCAAGTCAAACTCCATACTTCTAACAGGCAGTTGCTGCCTCATGTGAGAGTCAACACACGACATAAGGGATCTTATGTTCTCTCCGATCAACAACACAGTCATGTTGTACCTTCCAGAAGTCAGGAAACTGTTCAGGTACAAAGGGCACGCATCCAGAAACTTCAAAACCTCTTCAACATGATTCGTTGAAATATCGAGCTTTGCGAGGAAAAGCTGAGTCTTCTTGATATCAGTCCCAATTAAACTGACCAACACGCCTTTCTCCTCCAGCTTACGTATCCTTGCACTTACCGCAGGCTGGGAGATGCTCAAACGCGCCGAGATTTCGGCCTGAGACAGGCTTGGATCATCTGACAGAGCACACAATATCCTCTTGTCTGTTTCATCAATTTCTTTAGTCAAAACCCCGCCTCCTAATGATCAGCGGATACATTGATATTTCAGCATCCTCCGACATATCCTTTCCTTTTAACTGCAAATCTATTGTACGCTTTTCCTTATGGTTTATAATAGCAACACTTATTATCACAAAGCTGCTCTATTATATATGTCTATTTATCAGGAGTCAAGATGAAAATGGTAGAACAAGAAACATGGGAAAACAAATGCTGTCGCTGCGGCGACGACATAAAAGTGGATCTGCACCCCGGAAGAAGAGCATGCCACGTCACTTGTGGCCCATGCATGTACCCTGATGACTGGGGCAAGTGCGCCTCATGCGAAATCGTTAGCCACTGCGCATATGCTTTAGAACACCTCAAAAGTATGAAGTTTAATGGCTTGAAAAAAGGATGCTTCTTCGAACAGCAACTCGCAGGCGATGAAACACTATACCATACTTTGAACTTCGTAAACGGCCAACAGAACCTTGCACACACGGTTGGCGAAAAAGCATATCTGGAAAACTTGAGGAAAACAAACGCCAAAAGCACATGTCTTCAGAAATAGCCTCGACAGAGCGCTTGAAACGCATGATGCAACCGCGTGATTACTGCAAAACTCACTCACCTATTTCGCTTTGTGAATCCTACCAAAACTCGATGCATTCCATAAACGCTCATGAGCATAATAAATGAAGATCTTCGTGAGAAGCTCGGTCAAGCCAACGCCACCGCTCACAACCAAGTCGCCCGTAAACGCAAACACCAGAAGAATCGTAGTGAGAGTTGCGACAATCCTCCAAGAAATTGCTTTCATCATGCTTCTTACGTGCGTTTCCGTGTGCGAACACCCTCTTGAATTCCTCTATTCACACACTGAACAGATATAGTTAACTTCATCCTTGAACGAACGCCAGAAGAGAATTCTTTCGTCCAGAAGCATCTACGCTCGCAATGTTCAAGTTTAGAGCGCATAAACCTAAATTCAGGAAAAGTGGTAATCTGACTGAGACAAGCATGGACCGAGACTCCGATCAACAATCAGAGTTCAAGCCCTCATTAGGTTTGTTTGACGCCACGGCCATAAGTGTAGGTGCGATAATAGGCGGCGGAATATTCGTTGTAACCGGTATCGCTGCAGGTTTAGCGGGCTCAGCCCTTCTGGTCTCCATGCTCGTAGCTGCAGTGGTCTCTCTTTTCACAGCGTCAAGCTTCGCTGAATTGACAGCGTGGATGCCAAAGGAAGGAAGCATCTACGAATACGCATACCAACTGATCTCACCGTTCGCAGGCTTTCTCACAGGCTGGATGTGGATACTGAGCAACACCTTTGCAGGAACAGCAGTTTCTCTGGGCTTCGCCTACTACCTAAACACACTGTGGCCAGTCCTACCAGCCAACTACGCAGCAGCCATAATCTGCTTACTATTCACCGTGATCAACTATTACGGCGTCAGGGAATCAGCCACTCTAAACAACGTACTCGTAGCAGCAAAGCTCCTCATCCTAGCCGTCTTCATCATCCTCGGCTCATTGCACACTAACACAGCAAACTTCTCACCCTTCAACCCCATAAACCTAGGCGTCTTCTACGGCGCAGGCTTCTTCTTCTTTGCGTTTGGAGGATTCGCAAGAGCCGCAGTCATCGCTGAAGAAGTCAAAGACGCCAAGCGCAATGTTCCTCGCGCAATGTTTCTGGCACTGGCTGTTTCAACAGTCTTCTACATCCTAGTAGGCACGGTTGCCGTTGGCTTAGTCGGACCAGCCAGACTTGCAGGCTCAAACTCGCCTCTGGAGGAGGCCATGAAAGCCACGGGAAGCCCAGCCGCAGTCACAATCATCTCGACAGGAGGATTACTGGCAGCCGCAAGCGTCCTGCTCACGTCGATACTGGGTGTGTCAAGAATGGCCTATGCAATGGCAAGAAGAAAAGATCTCCCACAGGAATTATGTAAACTCCACCCAAAAAGGAACACGCCAGTCTACACCGTATGGATAATTGGCGTCGCAATGGCGTTGTTGGCACTGTTCGCGGACCTGTCAAGAGTCGTGGCTGTGAGTTCCTTCGGGCTGCTCTTCTTTTACACTATTGCTAACGTTTCAGCCCTGCGCTTGAAAGTCAAAAAACGCACCTATCCAAAGATTCTGCCTGCAGTTGGGGCAGTTTCATGCGTGTTCATGCTGGGTTTTCTGCTTTTCGCTTCATCACAATCGTGGATCATCGGCACCGTATGCTTAATAGCAGGCACAATCTACTACGTCGTCAGACAAAAGCTAAGGCCGACGTGAACGACATATGCTGGACTGGTGGCTACTCACCGTATTCGGCTTCTTAGTCGGCATACTAGCATCGATGACAGGTGTAGGCGGCGGCGTCTTCATTGTGCCGATTCTGACCTTCTTCTATGGCTTCGTTGTCAACGCCGCAACAGGGACTAGCCTAGCCACAATAATCTTCACAGCCATAGCCTCAACGTTCAACTACGCCAAACAGAAACGCGTCTACTACAAGACAGGCTTAATCCTTGTCATCACAACGGCACCGGGAGCTTCCATCGGCTACTGGCTCGGATCTATCACGAAGGAACCTCTCCTCGGAAAATTCTTCGGAATCTTCCTCATACTGGTCGCCCTCCGCACGATAATCAGCCTAATCGGAAATAAAACACGAGAAAAAGCACAAAACGTGAAAACCGACACTGAACTCGTCCATTCAGGAAAAACGATCACCTTCGGCGTCGGTTTGGGCTTCTTCGGCGGCATCGCCTCGGGCCTACTCGGTGTAGGAGGAGGAACCCTCATCGTCCCCATAATGACTTTCGCGTTGGGAATGCCTATTCAATTTGCAACAGCCACGTCCATGTTTACAATGATTTTTACATCAATCTCAGCCGTCGCTACGGCGTCAGTATTATCGATATATTTCCCGTCAAATCCCATAGATTTTCGAGTTGCCCTAACTCTGGCTGCAGGGTCAATCATAGGAGCCCAAGTAGGAGCCTACACATCCAAGAAACTCTCGGGCAGAAACCTCACACTAATCTTCGGCATAATACTCATGATCGCCGGAGCCAACATGATCATAAAATACTGGTAGCCAAGATAGCGAGATAGATAGGTTATTGCTGTTTTCTCTTCAGCATGTTCTCCAAGATCGGTTTCATCTTCGCGTTCTCAGCCTTGATCTTCTCTTTGCCCAACGCCTGCATCTGAGCAGCCATTTCCCTGACTATCTCCGCGAACTTCACGCCTTCCGCTGCCGACACATACTCCACCCTAAACCTTTCAGGACTCATCCCGAGCTTCTGCAGCATCGGCGCCAACGCATCCATCCTGGCCTTCATCTTGTAATTCCCACTAATGTAGTGGCAGTCGTAGGGCAGATGGCAAGCCCCAACCAGAACCATGCCAGCACCTAGCCTAAACGCCTCAAGCACAAAATCACGGTCAACCCTTCCAGAGCACATCACCCGGACAGGCCTTATGATCGGCGGATACTCAAACCTGCTAGTACCAGCCAAGTCCGCGCCGGCATAGCTGCACCAGTTGCACAGAAAACCAAGAACCTTGTCCTCAGGGTTCTCTTCTAACGCTGATCTTATCTGAGACGTGATCTGTGCATCAGTAAAATGCTTCTGGGTAATCGCGTCAGCAGGGCATTCAGCCACACAAGTGCCACAACCATGACACATGGCAGTAAAGACCTCGGCAACTTGCCCCTCCGGAGCCCTCACCGCGCCATACGGGCAAACTTTGGCACAGAGTCCACACTTCACCTTCGTGTTCCGACACTTTGACGGCTCAACAACAGCAACAATAGGCTGAATCTTCCACTTCGACTGCGAAAGAATCGTGGCCGCCCGCGAAGCCGCACCCATACCCTGAGAAACGCTGTAGGGCACATCCTTGGGTCCTTGGCAGCCGCCGGCAACGAAAACCCCGTCTGAAGGTGTATCAATGGGCTTAAGCTTCGGATGACTTTCCATGAAAAAGCCGTCATCACCGCGGCTAATGTTAAACACTCTTGCCACCTCATCCGAACCCTGCGCCGCAACTGCAGCCGTGGCCAACACAACCATGTCAGTCTTGACTTCAACAGGTTCACCGTTCTCCTTCTCAGCTCGCACCACAAGCTTTCCAGATTCCGAGTTCTCAGTGACCTTTCTGCCTGTAAGTTTTGTGCGGATGAAGTTAACGCCGAGCTTTTGGGCTTTCCTGAAAAGCTCCTCGTAACCTTTCTTGTTAGCGCGCATATCGGTGTATATGACGTCAATCTTCAGCTTGTCGCCATACTTCTCTTTGAGGAAGACAGCGCTCTTCAACGTGAGCATGCAGCAGAAACCTGAGCAATACTCAAACTTTTTGACATCGCGAGACCCTACACACTGAATGTAAGTGAGGCTTTCAGGCATTTTCCCGTCTGATGGCTTCCAGAGCGAGCCAAGAACTTGGGTTCCGGAGTCAACGATGCGCTCAAGCTGCAAAGCGGTGATTACGTTCTTGTACTTGCCAAAACCATAGTCTACAAGGTCATAGGGCTCATAAATATCATATCCTGTTGCGACCACGATGCAACCTACGTCAATTGCCTGCTGCTTAGGCTGCTGTTCGAAGTTGACTGCGCCCACCGGACATATTTCTTGGCATTTGCTGCAGCTTCCGTCCTTAAAGTGGAGACACGTGTCCTTGTCGATGGCATAGGTGTTGGGAGTAGCGTCCGGGAAAGGTGTGTAGATGGCTTTTCGCGTTCTCACTCCAGCGTCAAACTTGCTTGGCACCTCGACCGGACAGACTTCAGAACACTTGCCGCAGCTTATGCACTTGTCCTCTTCCACGTATCTTGGCTGTGTATGAACCTCGGCCTTGTAATTTCCGATAACGCCTTCAACCTTCTTGACTTCAGAACTCGTGAGCAGCCTAATGCGCGGGTGAACCGCCACAGCTCCTATGCGAGTGGCAACACAGGAAAACCTGGGACAGTGAATCTGCTGAGGACAGTTGGAACAATCGAACACTGGAAAGGTCTTGCCCAACTGTGCCATGTGACCACCGATGATTTCGGCTTTGTCAACCAAATAAGTTTCATAGCCCATCTCGGCAAGGTCAAGTGCCGCACTTGCACCTGCCACACCTGCGCCAACAACCAGTGCCTTGTTTGTTACAGGAACTTCGAAAACGTCCAAGGGTTCAAGCAGGCGCACCTTCGCAACAGCCATCCTCACCAGGTCCTTGGCCTTTTCAGTCGCCTCCTTAGGCGTGCTCTGATGGCACCAAGACGAAAACTCGCGAATGTTCGCCATCTCATACAGGAACTGATTCAACCCTGCTTCAGAAACTGTTCGACGAAAAGTCGGCTCGTGCATCCTTGGAGAACAAGCGGCCACGACGACACGATTCAGATTATGCTCTCTAACGCCTTTCCTAATCTCATCTTGCCCAGGGTCAGCGCACGTGTAACGGTTGGTCTTGACGTAAACCACGTTCGGCAAGGTTCGAGCGTAATTTGCCACTTCCTCCACATCTACAGTCCCAGCGATGTTGAGACCGCAGTAGCATACGAAAACGCCGATTCGCAGTTCTTCAGGCTTGGAAGCTGACCGCTCACTCATGCTCTCGTCTCCTTCTGCATGACAGCTCCTATCTGGACCATGATCTGCCTGTCAGAATAGTTCGGCATTGCTATTGCATCCATCGGACACGCTGAAGCGCAAACGCCGCAGCCACGGCACAAGCCCTCAGTAACCTTTGCCAGCTGTTTATCACCAGCTTTCTCAACAGTAATCGCGTGAAAGCCGCAGGCAGATTCGCAGACTCTGCAACCGCCACACAAATCCTCGTTCACCTTGGCAACGAGTGGCTCAACAGTCCACGAATCCTTTCTTAGCACGCTTGCAGCTTGAGCGGCTGCCGCGCTGCCTTGGGCCACACTGTAGGGAATGTCTTTCAAGCCTTGACAGGCACCTGCCAAGAATATTCCTGGTACGTCTGTGTCTGTGGGTCTTATTTTCGGTTGGCATTCGATGAAGAAACCGTCCTTATTCAATGGCACGTTGAGTATTCTAGCAAGTTCTGGCGCTGTCTGTTGCGGGATGGCTGCGTTTGCCAACACGACCATTTCGACTTCTGCATGCACTGGTTTGCCGTCTTCTGTTTCACCGTGTACTGTCAAGTTCTTGGTTTCTGGCTCCTCGGTTACTCGGCGGTTTTCCAGCT